>Ga0214919_10002515_pt1 | contig 28722 bp, 45 predicted proteins | sample LL1503_MetaG_FD_177994 | JGI IMG/M metagenome (GOLD analysis project Ga0214919, IMG submission 177994) | Freshwater microbial communities from Lake Lanier, Atlanta, Georgia, United States - LL-1503 | ecosystem: Environmental > Aquatic > Freshwater > Lake | place: USA: Georgia | collected... | reverse complement strand
ATCAAGAACACACGACATGATTCCATTTACAGTGCCAATAAGAACACTTTACAGAAATATACCTGCTCGATTGTTAGAATACGAACGTCAACAAAGAGAACGAAGAATGCATCACATAATCGAACCCGATGATGAACTCGCAACGGAACTAACTGAGACACCTGTACCAAAACCAATGCCTCCAATTAACCGTGCAAGTTACGATGGATCTTGTGCTTACTGTGGCGATGAAATAACAACAGGTTGTCGTGTAAATTGTGCAGCAGGTCATATCTATCATTGTGACTGTCTAACAGATGGAATGAATTACTTATACACACACGGTCAACAATTTAGATGTCCCAAGTGCCGTCAAGAAATTAATTCATTTTACCGCGTTGAAATAACACCTCAAATTCAAGCAGAAGTAACAGCGTCATTTGGTAAGAAACGGTTAACCATTACCGAAATTAACAAGATGATTAGGTATCTTAATAAATTTTCATGAAATTAAAATAATAACATTAATCAAAGATGTTTGAAATAATTAATGTTGATAAAAACAAAGACAAGACCATCAAAAAATACATCAACGAAGGTTTTTGTATATTTTCATTTCCAGGTATTCAAAGTTATATAAACCCTGATACAGGTATAGAACGTAAAAACCCGATATTCGATGTTCGGTGGCATTCCATAGATCGCACAAACAATTTAAATCACCTCGATCCATCACACCGCGGTTTTGCATTTGTAGCTGGAAGTTGTAGTGGAGTAACTGTAATTGATATCGATGATAAAAAGGAATACACTCGAATGATTAAAGATTTTCCTGAACTAAAGGGTTACCGAACAATAAAAACAAACAAAGGGTACCATATATATTGTAAATACGATGAAGGTATTACAACGTGTACAAATGGAATGACCAAATACAACAAAGTAGACATTCGTAATAATTTGTCACTTACGTTTTGTCCACCATGTGAATACACTTTGGTTAGTGGAAAAAAAGTACGGTACACCGATCTTGGAGGTAAGATAAAACCAATTCCACCAAAGTTGAAGGCTTGTCTCAAACAATTCCATGAACCTAAGTCCAATTATTTTGAAATTTTTATAATATAATATAAATGAATATCAATGAAATTAAAAATAGCAAAATACTCAACAAAGATACTAAATATATTATACTATCCAAATTTTATCAAAATCAAATAAAAGATTTATTACATATTATGAGTTTAGATATATCGAGAATGTATAACAAAGAACTAAAAAACCAACCACTTTATTTAAAAAAAAGTTTTACAAGTTTTCCCAAAAAAATATCAATGAACACGCAAAAATTATTTAACCATGTTAATGGTAAACTAGATAAATTGTCTTTACAGAACTTATTTTATATATCTTTGATACCAAGAGGAAATTATTTTTTAGATCTTGATGTTTTTAATAACAATTATAAAAATAATTTGTATTGTTTTAGTAGTATTTTTAACAATATCATTATTAAAAAATTTGAAAAATATACAAGAGAACTTTATTTACTAAAAACTCAGTTAAAAAACCTTGAATAATAAAAACCATTTATGGAAACCCTAAGGTTTTTTAACGTTGATATTACTTGTAATCCGGATCACAATTATCATTTAATACGGGATACTGAGTATACTTCTTTTTATAGTCTTCCAAAAACGTACTTTCGTATGCATGGTACGTCTGGGCAATTACTTTTATCTGTTTGTCGAATATATCAATTTTTATTTCAGTTTTTGGTAACTTGTACCCATACATTTGAATTTTGCATTTCTTATTTAAATAAAATTCAAATGTATTATAAATAAATCCATTGGTTTTGGAACAGTCTCCAGATTTACCGCGCTCTTTGATGTGATGTCCACACATATAACTTGCTACACGTGACCCTAGTCCATTTCGTGTTCCTCCAATTTTTACAATTGCATCGTTGATTGTAAAAATATACAACCATTCATCCTTCGAATGATAGTCATCAACACATGGTACAAACTTTATAAGCGTGTTGCGTCTCTTTTTACCAGTACGAGGATTAATATCTGTATCTAAAACGACGTCAGCAACAAGTTTAAAGTGTTCCTTTCTGGTATAATTGTCAAAAAGAACCAAATTGTCCTTGGAAATCAACTTTACCCAATTTTTTACACTTGAATCGTTCAGTACGTTTTGTTCACCCGAAATATCACCCAAAGATACTTTTTCAAACGATTCAATAAGTTTATCCATCAAGAAGTTCTTCTTCGGTGGGTTCAAAAAGTTTAAAAAAGGTTACCCAGATTGCTGCGATACCAGCAAACCCAATCAATAAGAACACTGGACCCATTTATTAACCCGTTTAAGCGCAGCCTAAGCTTTTTTTATTTTTTGTACAATTTAATTAATTTTTTAAGTTTATAAATTTTTTAAGTTTATAAATTTCCACAACAAATCTTGCAAATTTGGCTCGAAAATGGGGACTATATATGTTGTATTCGACACCAACTGATCTAAAAAATAATATAATATCAAAATCAATTTCATCAAGTTTGGAAAGTTGTTGGTACATCTCAAACAACAATTATTTGTTTTGAAATGAGGTAATTGTTTTTGATGAATTTTTTTCTTAACCACTTTGGGAACAGCCTAAGCTGTTTTTAAATGAAAATGTTACAAAATTATAAAATGAGCCAATTGGCAACAATGAATAACTCTAGGTTTAAAATTTACAAAGACTTCCTCAAAAATACACTTTGCACGATAATCAAAATCAATTGCCTGCTTGATTTGATAAAATTCTAAATTCGTGTATCCATCGGTAATACTTAATTGTGGAAAAACACCTTGAATTACAGATACAAGGTAATCCATTTTATGTTTATTTAGATCGTTAAAGTAATATTGCATCACATGGGCACTATATGATTCATTAGAAATGAAATCTCTCACATTGGTATTTGCTCTACACACAGGACATACAGAATTAAACTTTACCCATTCAGTTATACAGCTTTTACAAAACGAATGACTACAGTTTGTAAGACACAATTCGTTGACAACTGTTTCATAACAGATTGGACATTCTGTCATCTTTATTAACCCCATTGGGGAAACCCGAAGGTTTTTTTAGAAAGTTTCCATAATTGTTCGGTAACCCATTACAATTAATCCAGTTTTCATTGTGGATTCAGCAAGTTGTAAAGATTGTTCAAGATACCATTTGATCGAAGGGTCTTTCAAGATAGTAAGATAATATCTGTTTTTATAATCGATTTCAAATGTTACTCTACCTCCATTAACAAGGTATTTATAATCCTGAGTTACTTGTTCAAGGTGAGTTTCCATTTAACTACCTTATGTTAAATTAATTTATTTAAATTAATTACCTTTTTTTCTAAAAGTTGTACTTTGTTTTCAATTTCTTCTTTTTGAAAATTTAATTTCTTAATTCCACTATTGATAAAAAGTAATAATGAATTGAGTCTATTAATTTCAACCGCGCAATCGTTGATGTCGTTATTTATCGTTTTAACAATTCTCTGTGAATCGTTTTGCGTAAGTTTTATCATTTTAACCCCATTGGGGAAACCCGAAGGTTTTTTAAAATAACTCTGTAAAATAAATTCTAACAAAAAAATCAAGACCGCTTGTACTATTACCAGCTTGTTCAATGCGATATCTACCAGGATCAGGTTTTGTATACTCGATAATTGTATTTGCTACAGTTACCCACGTTAGTAAAAAAAATGAAATATTTATAATAAATATTCCTAACATTTCAAATAACCAGTCTATAAAATCAATTACAATGACAACTTTTCCATTATCATATTCCATTTTTAATGAATGTTATTGAAATGATAATGCATACAAAACCATATATTAATTCTGTTCTACAATTTGGACAAGTTTTATTTTTAAAAACCCACCCTGCTATGCAATGTATACAAAACGTGTGTCCACAATATCCTTTTTTAAACTTAGCAAATGGAACAATTTGTGTCTAACATTAATATCTTAAACCCCTTGGGGAAACCCGAAGGTTTTTTGTTAATGGTAAAGTTCAAAAATTGAACAATAAAATTCAACAATTGACCAAATAAAAGTACCAATGCATATTAAAATATATAGATTCGACAAAAGGAGTTTAAATGTACATTGTTTTTCGTATTCTTGTTTAAACTTTATACAATTGTTGTGAATTACTTTCAAGACCTTCTTCTTAATTAATAATTCTTTAATAGATTCATTATCTCCATAGAACTCTTTGTCAATTTTTAAGTAATCAATAACGGAATCATTTAAGAACTCTTTCCAAGACTCTGGATCTTCCAAATTGTGCATAAAATTGCATATTTTGTTAAGTTGTGCTTCGGTTTTTATTGGAACAATGTACTCCATTTTAACCAGTTTATGGAAACCCGAGGGTTTTTTAATGAAAAATCTTAAATTTGAAGTTCAAATTCAAATAATCGATTTTTTTGTTCGAGCTTGTACTGATAATTTTGAATGTACCTGGTACAATTTTCATGAATTTTTTGTAATATCGTTATTTTAATTAGATACAATTTATATTCCAATGATTCTATAGATTCATCTAATAATCCATCAGTTAAATCTAAAAATCTAAGAACATCTTCATTTAAAATAAGAGGCCAGTATGCATCAGTTTGTCTAAGTGCACGAATCATATAGAAATTTCTCATGAATTGGTGAATATCGTTCACTTCTTGAATGTACTCCATGGCGGTTTTTACCCCGTTATTGAAACCCAAGGGTTCTTTAATTCAAAATTTTAAATTAACAACCAATTTCATTTAATTTGAAACAATTTTTACAAAATTGGTTGATCCAACCCTTGAAATGACCAGTTCACCGTGTAGGTCCCCAGTTGAACTGGTCATTTCTGCAAATGTTATCTCGATACTTATATTTCTCATTTTTACAAACTTTCGATATATTCATTTATATGTTCGTATGCTTTTGATATTATAACTGCTTTAACCAATATATCATTAACTTGAAGCGACTGTTGAAGATACCTTTTAGCCATTTGACAACGCTCAAAATCAATTTCTCGAAGGTAATATTGATTTATACTATCTAGATCATCAAAATTAATGTCACATAGTCTGTTTGTCATCATACAATTCTTGATGATATTATAATTCTTGGCAAATTCTTCGTAGTTTGACTGCGGGCACAGCAACTTTACGTTGGAAAACGAGCGCAATAGAGAATCCATTGTATTTTGTTAACCCGTTTATGGAAACCCTAGGGTATTTTATTATTTTCTAAAAAATGATGGACTTCTCATTTTTATAAACTCATGTAATAAATATGGATTTAGTTGTTCTTTACATATTTCACAAGAACAATCTGCGTCAACATTCCATGTTAAAGCATCCATATAACCTGTCATTGTAATTTTAGTTTTAGAAGCATACCATTTATAAGCACAATCGATGTGTACATAGTTATCTGTACACTTACATTCCAAACACGTCATTTCACCTTCATAGTCCAAGCATATTCTGCACTGTGCCATGTTTGTTTTTAAACCCGTGAGGGAAACCCGAAGGTTTTTATAAAATTTAGTAAATCGCGTACATATGTGGATACTGTTTCAACTCGGGAGTCGTCTTACATATTCTCGAAGTAGATGTCATCGTTAACTTATCAAGAATGATATCGAAACGCTGATCGGTATCACATAATTGAAGCACTTTATTAAACCTTTTCGAAGATACTGGTTCTCCGCGATATATATTTAGTTTCATCAAGTTATCATATAAATAAATCATCTCGGGATTGTCCAGATTGTCAGGCCAAAGATGGTAAATATTTATAAAAATAGCTTCACCAGTTATCAAACAGTTTCTCCAACTGTTTTTTTCTTCTGTTTTTGTGACTGTTTTCCGGCAAAATGGACAAGTTGGACTTGTAATCAGCCAAGTGGACATACACTTTTTACACATACTGTGAGAACATTCACTCAATTTCTCAAGATGTCTAAATGGTTCATAACAAATACCACATGTTTCATAATTAAACTTGCAATGAATGCCACAAAAACTGATTTCACCTTTCTTTTTTAAATTTTTACACGGTTTTCCTTTATTTGTGGTTGCTTTACACAGTTCCATTATACAACACGAACTTGTGGTGCTTTTCACCTGTTGAAGTTGGTGTTTTTAGGTAATATTCTATTTTGGTAATTTTTCTTACCCAAAACATTACTTGCTCTATAGCAGGTGGCAAATTTTTCACAAAATTATCATACCCTTCTTGAGTTATACTCACCGTTTTCATGGGAGCCAAGGTTGTTCCAAACAAAAACATGTTAAAACTTTCACGTTCGTCCTGTGAAAGGTCGAGAAAAAGGTAATGTACAACTGGCGTTTTAACAATTAAGTCGAGATCAATTCCAGTTTCCATAACTTTTTCATAACAGTCTTTATTCACAAAAGACCTACAGTACGGACAAGTAATAGGGCGTTTAGATGCCATCCAATTGATAATACACCCCGTACAAAATGTGTGCTCACATTCTAATCTAAAAGGTTCGTTAACGTGATTGTAGCAGATTGGACATTCTGTCATTTTGTTAAACCAAATGGGAACAGCCTAAGCTGTTTTTATTTTATGCTTTTTTCAATCTAATTAAACCTATTACAGGAACCCGAGGGTTTTTAAAGTTTTGAAAATAAATAAAATATTCATTTATTTGTTTATTATTTTGATTTTGCCCTCAATAAACACCAATTTCATTATTTCAGGTAATTTGAAACATTTGCTACAAATACAGATAGAACCTGTTTTATTTGTAGGTAACCACGGTTTGAATGGCGATTTATTACTGTGGTTGAGCTTTTTATCGGCTTTACATGCCGCTTCTTTGAGGTCCAAACACATTTTGTATATACATTTATTGTCTTTCATTATTAAATTAATTATTAAAAACCCAATGGGAACAGCCTAAGCTGTTTTTATTTTATGCTTTTTTTCAACCTAATTCTAAACCAATTTGTTCGTATTTTGCACATGTTCCGTAATATTTATCCATAAAATATTCTAATGGGTCTGGAATGAACATCCTAACAAATATGAATTCAGGTATTCCCCATATTGAATTTTGGTCATTTAATATAAATTCGGTTATTATAAACGTTGAAAATAGAAATAACCAAATATCTCCAAGACTCCACATATCAAAACTTTTAAAATTTTAAGTATTAAAAACCCAATGGGAACAGCCTAGGCTGTTTTTGTTTTATGCTTTTTTAATCTGAGTCTGAGTCTGAGTCTGAGTCATCACTTGATCCAGAATCAGAGTCAGTTTCGCTTACAGACTCCCACTCATACATGTCTTCGACGTGTTTCCAAACCGCATTCACGAGTTTGTCCTTGACATCACCGGTCTTGATTTTGGCATATGAACAGTAATCAACCAGTTCAGCCTTTGTAAACTTCTTGATATCGGCCTTAGAATCGGCTTCTTCAATCTTGGAAACTAGGCCCTTTTTGTCAAAAACTCTTTTCTTGAGTTTATTGAGTTTGGCGATGATGTAATCGATTTCCTTGTTCATTTTTGAAAAAACTGGTGTTGGATTTTACGTGTTTTTTTTGATCCCTAGGGATCCTTTTATTTATTTTTTTTTGTTTTTTTTGTTTTTTTACTCCTCCTCCTCGAGCTCCTCTGTAACCGGTGGGACTGGTTTCTTGGAGGGCTTCTTGATCTTGGACTCAGTCTTCGAATCAGCCTTCGACGAATCGGCCTTCGGTGGTTCAGGTTCCTTTTTTGCGTTCATTTTCTCGATGATCTCCTCGGCATTGTCGATGTGATGCGCACAGAACCACTTGTCCTCGAACTGCTTGGTCGCACCGATTCCGCAAGGCTTGCCCTTGGCATTGCAAGCAAAGCACGCGTGGAGCTCCTTCTTGGTATCGGCCTTCTTGGGCTTGCTGCGAGGGCTGGTGTCCTTGTCGCTAGACTCGCCCTGGAGATGGCGCCAAACACGCTCGACGAGATCATTCTTGACACCACCTACGCGCAGATCGTGAGTGCGGCAGTAGTCGTTGAGGACAACGGAAGTGCAAGTTGACAGCTCCTCCAGAGACTCGGCGTCAGCGGGGTTCTCAAGCTTGGATTTTGAGGACTTTTTGCTCTTCTTGTCACCACCGACGGCAGCGGGCTCGGTCCTGATCCACTCGTTCGACATATGCTTGACGTAGACCGCAAAGCAACCGTTGACGAGCTCGATGAGAGAGTCGGTAACTTCCTCATCCAAATCGTGGTTCTTGATAAAAGTCATGATCAGGGATTCCATAGCAGCCATTGGCGTTGTAAACAGAGTTTCTTACTGCCTTATTTATGACCCGAAGGTCTAAAGCGTTTTTTGTTTTTGTATTTTTTAGACAACCGGGCGGAGCACCCACTTTTGGGTGGAGTGATCATAAACCTGGATGCATCTTTTCTTGGGCGTCGGCGGAACGGGAATCGGTTGACGGTCCATTGCAGAAGACTTGTTTACACACCTTACCGTTGACAGTTTAGAGGCTTTTTAGATTTTGTAAAAACCGGTTGGCAAAATACCACGCCCGGTGGCTTATTTAACTGGTTCCAATTTCTGCACCCGGTGGCCTTGGGTATATTGTAACTGGTTCCAATTAAATGGCCTTGGGTATATTGTAACTCGTTGAAAGACTGCACCCGGCGGCCTTGGGTATATTGTAACTGCTTGCAATTACTGCACCCGGCGGCCTTGGGTATATTGTAACTGCTTGCAATTACTGCACCCGGTGGCCTTGGGTATATTGTAACTCGTTGAAAGACTGCACCCGGCGGCCTTGGGTATATTGTAAAATAAAACAGTGCAATGCGCTTGGTTTGCGTAAGGGGCTCAGGTCTTAGGTATTTTGTAAAAAACACTGCACCGGAAGCCTATGGTATTTTGTAAAATGTTCCATTTAAAGATCCATCCGTTTGTTGTATATTGTTACACACGTTGCTTATATTCTACACTTTGGATTTATAAGCTTCATACGATTTAAAATTAAAGTAATAATAGATGATTACTATGCATGGAAAGGTTCAAGAACAGCAACAGATGAATTTTTAAAAATAAACAAAGACAAAGTAAGAATTATTGATACCAAAATAACAATGGTATTTAAAAAATTAATTAAATCATTTATGAATTCGTTTATAAATTACATTGGTTTTGCTGATACCCAATTCAGGTACACCTGAATTTATCAAATTCTCGATGTCACTGATTCCAACGTTTTTAAAGTACTTCACAAGGTCATCTAAAAAGATGTCATAACTCAAAGAATAATTTGAATCTTTGTACAACCGTTCTATAAGGGACAACAAATTAATTTTATTTAGCTTCATTTTTTTATTAAAATCACAAACTCCAATTTGAAAAATATTTCTATCGTTTGTGATTTCACTAAAAATTTTATCATCACTCACTATGATTATCATATTATCGTCGTTCACCAAACGACCACACTCAAACAAAATATGAGCATCAGTTGAATTCTTGTTTTTATACTTTGTACACTTCAAATTAACAGATATATCAAAACTAGACAAATGTTTAAATATAATATTTGTTTGGCAATAAATGTTAATGTGATAAGTTTCTTTTCCAAATTGATACTGTATTTTTGGGAAAACATCCTTTACAAACAATTCAATATTGATATTATCGGCATCCAACAGAATATACTTCATCTTTAAATTAATTATTTTTTGTTTTTTTAAGTACTCTTACACCTTACAATTTTCTTTTGAAAACCCAATAACAGCACAAGCAATTCTCTTACCTGCGTTGCCGGTTTTTAAACTTTCGGCATTTCCACCTTTTCCACAGTCGTCTGGGTCTTCGTGAATAATCAAACCTCTACCAATAATATTACACTTACTTCCTCTAAGTTTAATAACATTATCGTAAAATGTATATCTCGCTTCACCTTTATTATTTGTTTTTATATTTCCTAGATCACCGACATGTCTTTTTCTCATACCAGGACATCCATGAGTATTTCCATATGGGTTAAAATGGGCACACATACTTGTACATTTATCAGTTAAATCTCCTGCTTCATGAACATGGAAACCGTGTAAAGAATCAGGGACTAGTCCGGTAATATTTAAATCTATTTTTATTCTATTACGGTCTTCACTAAATTTAACATATCCTTTATTATCATTAAATACAGCAATAGCATATACAGGTTTATTTGTCATTATCTTATAAGTTATTATTATTATTATTAAACAAACTATTAATAATATTATTATTGCCATTATATTATAAGTTATTATTATTATTATCAATAATTAATTATTTGTTCTGCAAAATTATCACATTCTTCTTTTGATAATGGATTATTTTTATATGTTAAACTTTTAAACGTACTATCAATACGCCCTATAGGTTTTTCATTTTCAGATCGGTTTATAAATATCAATTTACCATTTTTGTTAAAAAACAGGTGATTCGTATAAACAATTGAACCAGTTGAAAAAACAATTTTTTTTGCATATAATAAATAAATACACAAATCAAATATATTCATTTCTTCTGGAATCAAAATAAGATATCCATTGTTTTCCAAAGTTTTAAGCATTTCTTCACAATGTACTTGAGTAGCTTTTAACATTACGTTCTTGTTACGATTTGATTTAATTAAAACTATATTTTTATCACATAAATCGCTATTATAATATTTATTTTTAATAATTGTAATTAATTTATCAATTAAATACTGATGTCCATTAATATACATTATTTTTTGAGGAAGAATAATTAGATTCTTAATATTGTATATTTTATTTTCATCTAATTCAATAAAACAATAATCATCTGGTAACAGTAAATTTAGTAACTTAAAGTTGTTAGTGTCTTTATAATTTTTATAAATTAAAATATTTTTAATATTATTATTATAAATATAATGTACATTATCAAGTACTATTGATAAATCGTGTCCGGAATTTGAAAAATTAAAAGGATTTAACAAACTTATGTATTTATCATTATCTAAATCAATTATTGTAGATAGATCTACACTTAAAATATCTTTGTAATTATTTATTAAGTTGTCATATATTTTATATATATTATTATAATTACTATGCCATTTTCTTGCTCCAATACTTATATAACTATTGCTATTTGAAATGACTTTTAATTTGTCATTAATATAACAAAAACAAATACTATTTTGCCATTGACCTGTTACTATTGTACCTGTATGTAAATATACGTTATTATATACGTTATCTTTATTACTATAAGAAATATTTTCATTAACCCAGGGTAATATTTCACAATTATCTAGAGTTAGTTCCATATAATATTTTCCAATATTTTATTTTATTTAAAAATATTCCAAGGTATAATTGAGATAATACATGAAATTAATTTGCTTGTGCGGATTCTTAATGAGATAAAAATCAGCAATGTATTCATTACCATTGTAACTGGAGTATCCAATTAAATTGATAAACTTGTCAGGATACTCAGTTTCACATGATACAATATCCTGATACAAGTTTTCACTGTGATTTTCTGGTTTATTCCAATCTACAGAACGATAACTGGAATGATATAACTGGTAACTAGTATTTTCTTTGTCTTTATTGATTTGAATAGTTGGTCTTACTTTATTAAGCATCATCTTTTTGATATGTTTTTTGATATGCCATTTGATAACGTCGCTTTTAATACTAACGTTCATTTTTAATCTAATATTTTCATTTTTTTAAATAAATTCAATTCTTTTCTTTAATAGATTCTATGTATTTGTTTTTTTCATCTTCTGTAAAAAAAATATCTAATTCAATTGAATTAATTAGTTTTTCAAATTCAATATTATTTATTTTATATGTATTTAAAAATTTTTTGTATACATTGTAGTATTTTTTTGAAGGACTATAATTTGAATTTTTTAATTGCTTACATTCAATGTCGAAGATATTACTTAGAATATCAGGCCAGCTATTGATATCGTTGTATCTTAAAACAACAAATCTAATATTACCAGATTCCCATAAACTATACTTTTTTGTATGGTCAAATTTAAATTCGGTTAATTCATTTGGAAAAGTTTCAAATAAACCATTTTTTTCATTATAATTATTTTGTAAATTAGAATTATATATATCTATTAATGATTCAACTGTAATGTTATTAATATCAAGTTTATATTTATATTCAAATGATTGAAAAAATAATGATATATTTCTAAAAAAAGAGTCTCTGTATACTGTTATTATTGTTAATTTTTTATTTTCACTGTTATTTTCAATATATTTTTTCAAAGATATACTGTTATTTTGTCCAGGAAATTTAGCTTGAAAAAAATATTTATCATGGGTGTAATATGTTTTAAAATTAAAGTGTTCTAATGTATTTCTCAATGTATTTCCTCCAGTTTTTGGTAAACTATAAATTAATATATCTATATTATTCATTATAAATTAAGTTAATATTTTTAACGGGATGAAAAATATTTTTTTTATTAAAATCTTCAATGACATAGTCTTTTCTATAAACAATATCACTAAGTTCATCAGGTGTATCGTATTTTAATTTATTATATTTAGCAATACTTGGAAAACAGGCTTCTAAAAAAAATAATGTTTTATGAGTTGTAGCATAATCTTTAATTTTAGATAACATTAACCTAGACATTCTAGACGCACATACCATAAGGCGGTGGAAACTTAATATTCTTAATTTTATTCCAATGCCAGTCTGTATTTTCACCTTTTGGGTTACAATCATATTTATTACTTAAAAAATCACTATCTATATATTTAAAATCTATATAAAGTAATGTCTGTTCGCTATCGAAAAAAACATCATCTTCTAGAATCCAAACTTTATCATAATTTGTATTTATACTTGAAAAGTAATACAGTGCTTTTGCCCAACCACATACTTCTTTAGAATGTGCTATATAATTAAGGTTTATAAACCCATTTGTTTTACAATCACTGTCATTTATTTGTATGAAATTTATATTTTTGTATAAATTTTTATATTTAGTTTTATAATCAATCGAATTATCATCTATAATTAAAAAAAGAAAATTCTAACCATAATTCATTAGGTCTTAAACAAATAACACATATACTATAATTCATAATAATAATAAATATTATTTTTAATTTAAAAATCTTTCAACTTTAAAATTAAGAATTAAATCTGGATTAATTTTATTTATTAAATGAGTATTTATTGTACATTTACAAAAATGACATCTCTTGAATGTTTTCATTAACAATGGTATAATATGAATTAAAAAGGAATCATAAAAAATTATTACATTTAAATTATTTGTACACTTTTCATTTACAGACAAAACTACATCTTTACTTAAAGTGTTCCAATCTATAATTTTATCATCTTCTGTTATATTTTCTAACTTATAATTTAAAATATTAATTGTGATTTCTGTAGAATTATAAAGTTTTCTACAATAAAAAGGAAACAGATCATTAGTATAATAATAAGTATCTTCTCTACTTGGTATCATTAAATCTTGTTTATTTTGTGGCCATGTAAGATCACCGAGACCTAATCCCAAGTTACATAATGAGCTTAGTTTTTTTTCAAGTATATGAATACATATGCTGTCTATACTAACATTAAAATGTACTTTTAAATGTTCTAATGTTTGTATATACACTTTATATAAACCTTTTAAATTCATATGAGTATCTGTTTTAAAATAATCAGTATGGTCTAATAATAAAGTAGGATCCAATATATTGTTTTTTAATTCATTTTTGTAATAAGTTAATTCAGTTCTATAATTTATTTTATATTCATCCGGTAAATAATCTTTACATATACATTCTTTATCTGGAAAAACTATAAATAACAATTTATCAAGAAATTTACTGTAATTCGCCATACCTTGAAAATTATTATTTACCTGATGTTTATATAATGAATTATTGGAATCATTAATTAGAAACAAATAATTATCTTTTCCTATTAAAGTTTTCACTTTATTCATTGTATTATATCAATATTTTATTTTTTAGATATTCTTCAAATTCAAAGATTCCACATATTTTACCACAATTTACACTTACAACATTTTCATCAACTTGTTCAATAATAATATGTCTTGATGCTGAATTATTAATAATTTTAGTTTTCTTAGTTAAAAAATAACTGTGATACGTAAAATTATTTTTAAATTCTGGATAATAAAATGATATTTTTTCAGTAAATTTTAAAAACAGTTCGTCAATTTTTTCATTTGTAATGAGATAATTATGTATATCATTATAATTATCACTAACTAATACCGGTGTATGTTCAACGTCACTTAATGTAAAAATATCATTGTCTATATCACGTGGATACAGTGACATAAAATTTCCATCCATTATAGTAATACCATTAAAATTAACAAAATTTATTTTTTTAAATTCAAACATGATATCTAATTCATATATGTACTTATTATTTTTACATAGTCCCAATTGATTATAAGTACAATCTAATAAAAAATCACATTGATAATCACCTTTATCTGTATGTACTGTTATTTTATTATTATTTCTGGAATACTTATTAACGGTAGTATTAAAAATATATTTTGTATCTTGTAATTTTTCTTTAAAATAATTTTTTGCTTTTAAAGAGTCTATAACAAGTTCATCTACTTCTATTAGATTCCCATCGATATTATCAAAATCTGTATTTTGATGTATATTAAAAGAATAATTTTCGTAAGTATACAAATTTTTATATGTATCATAATCAATTAAAGAGTTTTTTGAAATGGTGTAATAATTTTTTGGAATTTTATTGATTAAATGTGAAAATTCTTTTAAAAATTTATCATACGTATTTTTGCATAATTGCCTGGTTTTAAAAGATCTAGGATAATGATACCCCAAATGGACTCTGTTTTGATTATAATAAGAGGAATTTTCGAAAATATCAGTGTTTTTATCTATAAGTATAACTTCATGTTTATTTTTTAAAATAGTACTTATATAACAACCGTACCATCCTGTACCAATTACAATAATCTTCATTATTTAATGTCAATATTTTAATAAGATCCAAATATATTAAGATCCAAATATATTTATAAAAAAATTTAATGAAATTCGTAAATCTTGTAAATCAAGTGGTAACATTTCTAAATTAATTTTATGTTTATAACCAATATCATTTAAAATATGTTTTAAATTGTAAACACTTTTGTGTGGATTTGTAAAACTTTTCATAAATTCTGTTGAAATATCTACATTATATAATATATCTGTATATTGATAAATATCATTTAAATTATCATTTTCCATAATAGCATTTCCAATATCAATCATCATTTTAATATTTTGATTATCTATTTTATTAACAATATTTCCAACTTCGTGTATTGTATTTAAAAAATTACAACCATATTTTTTACTATTAGGTTCTATACAAATGATTACCTTTTTAGACATGCAATAATCTCCAATCCTTTTAAAAAAATCAATAAATGTCAATTCATTATCATTTTCATGATTTATATATCTATTTTTAGGACATCCAAATACCAATACATGTACATTATGTTTTGAAGCTATGTCAATTACATTTTTAATATGGTTAAATAATTGATCATTTTTGTCATTAAATACATTTAATTCGTTCAAGGTATATGTTATAGATTGAAATGAATAAACATTATTTTTATAAATACTAAGATCTATATTTTGCAAATCATTCCAAGAATTTATTATAGTTGTTGGTGCAATTTGAATGTTTTTAATGCCGTATAATTTTAATAAACAACTAAATTGTAATTGAGATATATCTTTTACGCAAATATTAGACACTACTAGATTATCTTTATTAATTTTGAAAAAAATAATAAATTTTTTTATTTCATTGTAAACATCGTTTTTTGATCTTATATATCCACTTGTATCTTTACATGTATATCCACTTGTATCTTTACATGTATTTTGGTAATTAAAATACTTAGTTTTTAAATTATAATTAATTTCAGTTTTATTATCAATTTGAAATTGTGAATAATCAAAAAGATTTAATATTTCTAATGTTTTAATAGGTTCTGTAAAAAAATTACAAACTTTTATATTTTGTAATATAACATTGTCTATATCTGTTTTTAACCAATCTAAATTATACCATTGAAATGATGAATTTAAAGTAAGTACAACACTATAATTTTTATTAATTAAGTCATAAATTATATTCTTTTTAAGACCTTTACCAAATAAAGCAGGTAATCTTATAATATGGTGATTGTCAAATTTATCTTGAATAAATTTTTCGAATATATATCTATTTTTTCCATATGTATGGTTTATTTCATAATTACATAAATAGTCTTCATTGTATTGTAAAGAACAATCTTCATAAACGTCTATTGTACTGATTAAAATAAATTTATTTACTTTTATAGTTTTTAAAATTTCAATTATTTCATTTATTACAAACCAATCTTCATCTGGGTTTTTATTTGCATACCATTTTACAGCCGGTACTCCACAAAAAAATAATTGATCAAATGTTTTTCCAATACACTCTTTAAAATTTTTACTATTATAAAAATCAGTAAAATTGTAAAATTGTAATAAATTAGAACCTACAAATCCTGTGTATCCTACAATTGCAATTGACATTTACAATAAAATAATATTTTATTATTCGATTAGTAACGGGTCTATATAGTTATTTATGCTACGTATTTCTTTTACATTTAAGTTATATGCATCTATAATTTTCTTCCAAAGACCAATACTTTCATGCATATATGATTGTGATTTTAAAATTATAATTTTGGTATTTTCTTTTAGATATATAATATTTGTTAATGCAGATCCCCATGTAGTAATTATTAAATCAGCATTTCTAATTTGATTAATAAATTCAACATAAGATATATTTTCAGGATTAATTATTAAATAATTTTGCAATTTAAAATAATTTTCTATTTCTTTAAAATTTGACAATAATCTTTGAAGCCCATTTATTATATTTGTTCTAGTTATAAAAATTTTTTTATTTGTTATATTAGTTTCAGGTACATTTTTCATTAATTTATCGGTTATACTCTTTGGAAATGAATGAAACATAGGAGATACAATTCTATGTTCTATTAATATTAAATTGTTTATTTTTAATATATTTTGTTTATAATCAAACCCATTTATACTATTTCTATAATTATTATTAACGATGTAATCGATTTCTTTAAATTTAGAATGTGCATAATATAATAAAAGGGAATAAGAATCATCACAGAGTGTATCGTAAAAATGTGCACATATAAACAATTCATCTTTAATATGGCCATAATTTGGAAACCACTTTTCACATGCTATTATATTTGTATTTAAATCAATTACATTATCTTCTAAATTTATTTTTTGCAATAATCGTAGAATCATTCTAAGATGATTTATAAGCGATTTAAAAAGTGCAAAAAACCATCGGCTATCAAATAAAATTTTTTTATCTTGATCTATAAAAATACCTAATAAAGCTCCGAATGGCAAATAGTAAATTCTATCTAATTTATTTGGTACATAGTATCTATATTTATGAATAGTTTTATATTCACCATTTTGATAAAATATAGACATAGTTTTACATAAATCTATATTATGCGTTTTACGTGAATTTAAATATATTTCTTTATCACTTTCACTTAAAAAACTTAGATCTTCCATATTCCAGTTAAGTTAATTAAAGATTTAATTTTAATAAATAATTAAAATGGTTGTCCATTACCTTGAAATTTTTTCAAATGATGTTACCATTCACCAAGAACTTTTTGATTGCGGACTTGATTCAGTAGATAAATACGTTATATATAAAGAACAATCATTTAGAGAAATTTACAATTACAACAAAGACCGTCAGGTCGTTATAACAAGTAAATGTTTCACAGCACCAGTTAAAAGTATAACTAATATTTTGATTAATGATCTTGAAACAAATCTAAAAGACCTTGCAACGTTAAAGGGAAAAATAATTGAATTAATTGCAAAATTAAACAATTAATTAAAATAATTGTTAAAGTTATAAAATGCGGGATAACGTCGAATCCATTTTAGAAAAATATAGAAACTTACCAACTCCTGCTAAAGAGTCTATTGAAAACCGGTTAAAAGAGTTAATTACAAAAAAAGAAGCTGAAAAGCCACCAAGAACTGCTCCTCCAAACCTAAAAAAAATAAAAAACAATTCTTTAAAATTAGCAGGTGACTCAATTATTGATTTGACATTTGATTTTACAGGTCTTACTGGTACAGTAATTGTTACATTACCTTTGAAGAATTTTGATGGAACTACTTGGACTTCAGTTACAGATGTTGATATTAACTGGGGAGACTTAAGTCCAGTTACAACAAATACACTCACACATACTTATACGCTTCCACTTACAACAGTTAACGTCGTGGTAACAGAACAAGCTGGAACGGTATACAATGCATTTGGCGCCGGTGACATTTCTCAATTTGAATTTATCTGGGATGGCTCTGAATATCTTACAGCCGTAAACGGTTGGGGTGACTACTTCATTTACTTAAACGGTGCATTTAAAAATACACGGATATTAGAACACGTGCCATCTGCACTTCCACCCCACGTTCAAGATCTTTCATATATGTTTTTTAATTATTATTTCTTCGATCCACTAGCTAGCTTAATAAATGATCCAAATATAGCTCTCTGGAACATGTCAACTGTAACGGACATCTCCGGAATGTTTTTTAACGCTATTATATTCGATCAAGATATCAGTAATTGGGAACGAACCGGTTCAACAATGATTAACGTAAATTCACTCTATTTTACATTTGCATATGCATATTCATTCAATCAACCAATTGGTAATTGGAAAGTTGACAATGTAACGGACTTGTATCTTACATTTACACTTGCTTATTTTTTCGACCAAGATCTTAACGGTTGGAATACACACAAAGTTACAAGTTTATATGGAACGTTTGGATCTGCATTTTCATTTAATAATGGAAATTCTACTGAATTAAACTGGGACACCTCGTCAGTTGAGACAATGTTTGGTACTTTTGCAGGAGACTATGCATTTTTTGGTTCACCTGATTATACTATATTTAGTAAACCATTTGGTCCAAAATGGGTAACACATAATGTTACGGATATGTCTATCATGTTTTGGATGACACCGTTCTTTAACAGTCCAATTAATGATTGGGACACATCTAAAGTAACTGACATGAGTTTCATGTTTGCAGGTGCTCAAATTACAGATTTTGCAGTTTTTGGTCCGGATCCTACAGAACCAGTGATATCTCAGTTCAACCAGCCATTGTCAAGTTGGAATACCAGTAATGTTACAGGTATGGAAAGAATGTTTTACACTTCTAAATTTAATCAGGATATCTCAATGTGGAACGTTACTGGTATCACCGGACCGTATGTCCCAGCTGACTTTGATCCATTTGGTGTTGCTGTTTATTTAAACACACCAAGTGCTGGACACATGTTGGATTACACTCCGTTAAGCATTTTAAATTATAATTTGCTACTTTACGGATGGAGTATCCAATCAGTACAACCAGATAATACATTAGGTGCTCAAGACCTTGTTTACACTGATGCAGTTGCACATTACCAATTAACAAACACCAAAAAATGGACCATCGTTGGTGATCAAGGTCCAGCTATTTGTTACGCTCGCGGAACCCAGATTCTTTGTGACACCGGTTACATCGCCATTGAAGACCTTGAACCAGGTACACTCGTCAAAACCCATGGTCACGGGTATCGTGAAGTTGACCTCGTGGGTAAAGGTTCATTTCGAAACGATCCCAGTGATTGGAAGCGTTGTATGTACACCTTACCCAAGAAAGGCGCTATGACAGACGACCTGGTAGTTACAGGTGGACATGGTATACTCAAACCACGGCTAAGCTCACTTGAGATTGAACGTGATCGTTACTGGTACTCAAAGTGTGGAAAGTCTGCTAAAATAGACAATATGTACCTTGTAAGGGCTGGAAAGTCTCAAGAATTTAAGAAGGTCACCACCGATGACCTTTACGAGTATTATCACTTTAGTCTTAAGGGTCCATCTAACCGTAGGTACGCTGTTTGGGCAAATGGTGTTTTGAGTGAATCTGCATATAAAAAGGACGTAAAGACTTACTTGAAATTATAAACAATTGAATGAGTTACACAATTTACACGGATGGTGGATCTCGGGGAAACCCAGGTCCATCTGGAATAGGTGGAGTTATCCGTAATGATTCAGGTGAAGTTATTTGTGAAATAAGTGAATACCTGGGTATTCAAACAAACAATTATGCCGAATACACCTCTTTGTACACAGCATTATTAAAAGCTATTGATCTTGAACTTTGTAATGCCGAGATCAATATTTTTATGGACTCCAAGTTGGTTGTTGAACAAGTGAACGAACGCTGGAAAGTAAAGAACGAAAATTTAAAAGAAGTGTACCTCAAAATCAAAGAACTCCTTAAACAATTTGAAAATGTAAGTATAGATCACATACCACGAAAACTAAACGCCGATGCAGATACCCTTGCAAATAAAGCCATGGATTTATTCGATAAAAAAAATAAATAACGAGTTTAATGGAATCGAAAATACGAACTACTCGTGTTCGATGGAACATTAAACAAACAGTTAGAAAAATGATGTTAAATAAATTAAACCCAACGATACAGTTTGGAAATGGTTCAACAGATTTTAAAATGTATTGTTCTTATATTCCCAAAAGTTTTGATACAAATGAAAAACTTAAATTGTTTTATGACGAATTAGTATGTTGTGTAGATACGTACCCAGAAAAATATATTTATATAATAGGGTATTACAATTTTAAGCAGTATGAACAATACATTAGTGAACTCTTTCTAGTACACAATCCTAGTGGAACAACGATATTCGAAGAGGAACTTGACTACCTTTGAAACAAAAAGGTCCAGTTTAAACAAAAAGGTCCAGTTTAAACAAAAAGGTCCAGTTTAAACAAAAAGGTCCAGTTTAAACAAAAAGGTCCAGTTTAAACAAAAAGGTCCAGTTTAAACAAAAAGGTCCAGTTTAAACTGGTCTTTTACCGTAATTTAAGAATCCAATTCCCAATACTATTGTTCCCAAACCAACCCATTGTTGCCAATTGGTTAGACGTTCGTGAAGTATAAAATAAGCCAGTGTAGTTTCTGTAACAGTTTCTATAGCATTCCACATTCCATTGGTAATTATCAAATTACTTTGTTTTAATGCTTGTATTAAACATTTTATAACCACGACGTACGCAACAAGGCCGATGATTAAATTTCTAATACGATTGTTTCGAGCGTAACTTTTAAGGTTTGAATCACCAACAAATTCAGCTAGACTTAAAAATATAATAATTAATATAAAGTTCATTTATTATAATTATTATTTTAAAATGAAATTTTTTTTTAACGCAATTGAATGTTTTGCGTTTATTTTACCGGGAATACCTGGATCGTTTAATGTTCGAATGGCCATTTTAAGTATATACTTCATCGCACATTACATTGGTCTTCAAAATGAATATAAATCGTTCAAAAATAAAATGATAACGTATTATAATGGTCGATATAAAAAACATTGAAGACTTTGACAAACAAAGTGATAAAATTGGAGACATATACATGGGACATATGACGTATTATTCAATAACACTTGACCTAATAGCTTTGTATCTAAAAGGTCAAAAATTATTGTACGTAGAATCTAAAACATTCTGTGAACACTGTTTGTATAGACTGATGTTACCAACCATTTTTATTTCGGCTGTTTGTACAGTCCTGAGCCTGGGTTTGCAAGATTATTCACGTGGAGGTATAGTGGTGAGTAGTCTTACGGGGTTTAATTCATTTCTATTGGCAGTTGTTACATATACCAAATTGGATGCAAAGGCGGAAGCCCACAAAACAACTGCGTACCAATTCGACAAACTTCAAACAAGTTGTGAATTTTATTCTGGTAAAACACTTCTTTTGAAAGACCACGATGTTTCCAAGAAAGTTACAGAATTTGTTGAATCAGTTGAAAAGAAAGTTGTTGAAATAAAAGATGTCAATCAATTTATTATTCCAGAGGTTGTACGATTTCGATACAATGATATATACTCGTACAATGTGTTTGCTATAATGAAACAATACAAAACAACTAGGTTACTTAATACACAGTATCTCATTAATATAAACAATCGAATAGATGAATTTGAAGAACTTGAAGAAACTGAAACAGCTGTTCCAGACGTTGTTATCAATATTGAACCCAATAGTAAATCAAGTTTATTTAACAATTTATTTAAAATAAATGTTGAACCTCATGAAGAAGAAGAACTCTTGGATATATACTCTAAAAAGACAAAATTAAGCGACCTTCTAAAAGAACGTGATCGTTTGATAGGCAAAATAATAGAATACCGAAACATAAGTATATCACTTAATGAGAAGTTTGACAAATTGGTAAATAAACACATAACCAAACAAAAGAATATGTTTGATCTTTTGGGCTGGTTAAAAAATTAAAATAATTGTAAATGGTAAATGAACACCATCGATCTTTGTAAAAAACATAAGATAAAACTAACCAGGCGAACAAAGTCTGGTAAGCGTGTTTATAAAACACTCAAACAGCTTCGTAAAGAAATTAAAACAAAACTTTTTATTCAAGAAGCAAATAAAAAGTCTGTTAAAAAGGGAACCGTTGGATCTTTTACAAAGTGGTGTAAATCTAAAAAACTAACAAATTCTCAAGGTAAAGTAACTATGAAATGTATCAAAAAAGGTCTTAAATCTAAAAGTTTACTTACACGACGTCGTGCAAATTACGCAAGAAACATTGGAGGTTATTCCATTTAAAGAGCTAATTTTTTTAAGGACCTAGGTTTTCTTGGATTACTGTAAAAGTTATAAATGTCAGTGATGTTTCCAAATTCTTTTTCAAGATCGTTGAGTACACAATTGTAAAGATCATTAGGAACATTGTGGTATAGTACTTCTAAACTTTTGTTTATAAGATCAATTGTGTACAGTCCAGCTTTAAGGTGTTGTTTGTCGATATTTCCTTTCATGACCATAAGGTCGTATTGATATCTTCTAAAAAGTGAATAATACTGACATGTTATTATGGAAATGTGTAATTGACTTGTTATCTTTTTGATATCCTTTGGTTTTTTTGAATTGTATATGACAAGATCATCGTCAGTTATTTCATTTTCAGTTATGTTAATATTCGGTAAAGACTGTATCTTACAAATTGGATGATATTCACCTTCGTGCAAGGCTGTTTCAATTATTCGTGTCTTGTACGGTGTATACTTATACTTTTTAAACTTTCTTCCTATTGTGTAATAATATGTTTCAATTTTGTTATTACATATATTAAACATCTTAGAATTAGTTGTTTTTTGAGCACTCATTTATTATTACCCTTATTTTAAATAAAACAATAAATTGACAATAAATAGTATTCCCAAACGTTGTTGTAAAGACTTAGTATCACCGGAACTAAGTAAATAAAAAACCAGTTCAGTTAAACCTTGATTTTGGTCTTTATGAAGATCGTTTGTACACTGAAAACATGAATAAATATCTTGAACAATCAATAATTTCTTTTTATTCTTTCTAACAATAATTTTAATGTTGTCCAAACTTCTTGGTCTTGGAAGTTTATTTTTTACTATTAAGTGTTCAGCACTTTTTGAACGCTTGATCATTATTTATTACAAAAGTTTTAAATACCTTAACTTTTAATTCGTTAAATAAGTTAAAATGATCGACCCTGAGAAAATTTACAGGTGTTACGTGAGTTCTGAGTGGAACGTGGATAAATTACTAGAAAAAAAATTAATAACCAAAAAACAATTAAAAAAAATTAAAAAAAAATATGATGGCGGCGAATCCCATATTCTAGGAGACCCGTTGATTCCAGGGTTATATGTAAATGTTGGAAATGGTAAGTGTTTGGGTATTCGAGATCTCATTGGAATGGGTATGATAGGTAAGTACCCAAAAAATGAACGTGGTCAATACATTAATCCATTTACAAGACAACCGTACAACCACGGAACTATGCAAAAAATAAATGATTTACTTTATTTAGCAGGCTTACCTAAAATAAATCATTATGATCTTAAAAATATAAATGACTTCAATGGAAACTTTGAGATGTATTCAAATTATATCATTACAAGTTTAAAGTCTGGGAGGTTGTCTCTTGAACAACAACAAGAAGCAATAACGGCTTATAGTTCGTTACTCGATCCGTTGTATTGTATTTATCTTATTTTTGAAGAGCCACAGGGTGAAACATGGGTATACCACGAAAACCGTATTTATCTTAGAACTCCGTACGGGTGGATGTTACCTGAACACATGGGAGACTATGAATGGTTAAATGTTTCAACATAATTAAATTAATTTAAAAATTAAAAAATAATAATAACAAAATGGACCCGTTGACAAACTCCGTTGAATGCTTTTTGAAAAAAACAAGAATGGCAAGTATCAAAGTACTGAAACGGGAATTAAACCTTAATAAAAAACAAGTTAAACGTTTTATTCGCATGAGCGGTCTAATTAAACCAGTAAATCCGGTACAATGTGGTTCGTTTAAAAGGTATATTCCAGTATTTGAATACCTTCCAGATCAGGTTAAACAACTCGAACAAAATGATTCGATTGAACAAACTGATCAAGAATGGACAGTAATGTCATAAATAAAATTTACTATTGCTTTTTAAATTATCTGTTAACCATTCTGGTAAATCTGTTCTGTCTAATAATTTCAAAATTGTTTCACGGCCGTGGTTTTTAAATTCTGGAAGATACGATGCAACAATTGTTATTTCGTAATCAAATAAATAATCATATACACTACTTTCAATAAATAATATATCATTCGTTGGATATTTTATTTTATTTCCTATCAAAGCGTATTTATATGCTTCAAGATGCTTTCCAATTATTCTTAGAACACGTACAGCAGAATATAATGCTTCTGCTCTAGATTTTCTATAATTATAGGCTTCAAGGTGTTTTTCAATTGCCATTGATGTTTCATTTTTATCTTCGTAACAACACCCAATTGAATATATAGAATAGTACACTTCTTCAACCCATCCTTGTTGTGCAATTCTTTTTTCAAAGAATATAATTGCTGTATCGTAGTCTTTTATATCTTTATAACTTTTTGCAAGGTAAAAATAATACCTACTTTTTAAAACACCTTCATCACCCGGTTCGTTTAATGCACTCGTGAGTAATTCAATGTCACGTTTGTATTTATATTCTTTGGAACCTCCATCTTCGAAGTCTTTTATTTTTAGAGTATTTAATTTTACATTTGTTATGTTTGTATTATTCCAGTATTCATGGGTTACTCCAATACATTCCCAATTATCTTTAACATTTATTAACCGAATATTGTAATAATTAATAATTCTATTGTATTGTTCTACTTTATAATAATCTTCGAATAAAAGATTTTTATTAAAGGTATCGTTTATTTCAAGTTCCATATCGGCATCGAGAAGCAATGCATAATCAAATGTGTACATTTTTTTTGCAAGATTCAGGCTAAGTGTTCTGTTGTAACCAAAATTCTTAAAAGGTTCGTGGTGAACTGTTCCCGGGATGTTATTATTTTTACACCAATTTTGTATAATTTCATGAGTATTGTCAATAGACCCGGTATCACATATTGATACGTAATCTATTATAGATTTTGCTGAATTTAAACATCTTTCTATGATTTTAGATTCATTTTTTACAATCATAACCAAACATATTTTTATTCCACGTTTTAAACTGAGTTTTTGTTTTAATCGATCTTTTACTTTCATTGTATAATTTAAAAAATATAAATTCTTAAATTAATTAAAATAATATTTATTATTATTATAAATGTCCACCAGCGCTCCTCCTCGTCGAAGAGGAAACCTGCTTGGGAGATTTAATTCTACTTTGTACTTAGAACAAGACCCACGTAGGATAATAGTAGAACAACTTGAAGCAATTGATGACCAGAATACAATCTTATTTGTTATTAGTGAAAATGGTTCGGTATTTGACCAGTTCTTTCTTTATAATTCTGGAGGCGTGTATATAAAACGAAATGTTCGAACCGAAGAAGCATTAGAATATAACGATACTACCGAGATAGCAAATAGTATAAACGAAAGTATCTCTAGAGTAATAAGAATAAGAAATATTGGAACACAAGATGAAAGACGTGAAGGGTTATGGGACCTTAGAATCCTTAACCGAACAAATCCACGAAATTTATTAGAAAACTTATTACAAAGCTTACTAGTCCGAAATAACAATAAAATAAATTTAATTAAAGTTACACCACTTCAAGGTCAAGAGGAATATACACTAACAAAAACACTCAATGGTAGAATCTTGGCAGAAGACTCCTCTGGTATGAATCTTAGTCCATTAAGCATACTCGATACACTTAATCTTTTTTATTCATATAGAACAATTCAATTTGTTTTAATAAATATTCGTCGTAACTCTCTTATTTACCAACAGTTTTTATGGAATAATCCGGACCGCCCATTTATTATAAACAATGTTCCAGTAAATAACCCCGAACAACCCCCAGTTATTATAAACAATAACCAAAACCAATCGCAATTGCAACTTGTTCAACCACCTGAACCAGTTCCACCTATTACACGGGCAAGTTACCCTGGTCAGTGTGTAATCTGTCAAGAACCGATTGAAGGTCAAGGGTGTCGTGTAAATTGTCAAGCAGGTCACATTTTCCACTGCGATTGTATCAACCAGTGGAGAAATACACACCAAACAACATTTAATCTTCAAGAAATAGGGGAATGGCACAACGAGTGTCCATTGTGTCGCCAAGAAATAAGTCAAATGTACTATGTTGAAATAACACCTGAGATTCAATCAGCAACTGCATTTGGTAAAAAACGGTTTACCGTTCGTGAAATTACAAAAATGATAAAATACCTTAATAAATTAAAATAATTTAAGAGATTATAAAAATGACTGAATCGCTTGAACAATTAACCAAAAAACAGTTACTCAGTAGAGTGAGAGTAAAAGATACAGGTTATACGAAAAAACAAGTTCAATCATGGACAAAGGACCGTATAATAGACTTTTTATTAAATGATAAAGAAAAACAAAGTCCAGTACGGACAGTGGATGATATTAAAAAATCACCAAAGCTTAATAAAGATGTCAAGTACAAAATACTAAAAAAATTCTACGAAAACCAAATAAAAGACCTACTATTTGCTGTTAATCTAGATATATCAAGTATGTATAATGAAGAACTTCAAAATAACCTGCACCTTAAAAGAATTTTCCCCAGTTATCCTACAAAAATATCAATAGACACAAAAGAACTTTATTATAACCTTAATAACCAAGACACGGTAGAAGCTGTTAATGAATTATTTTATAGTTGTGTAAAACCTAAAAATAACGAATTCTTAAAAATGGATATTTTTAAGTTGTGGTGTACAAGTGATGGTTTTGAAAGTGATAATAGTATATTTCATTCTAATGACATATCCTATAAATTTGGACAGTATGTCTATGAATTAAATATACTAAAAAACAAACTAAATAGACTGCGTAGCAGTTAGTTCATCCTGAAGGGATGAACAGAGTCCAAAGGACTGTAAAATTTGAAATAACAAAAATGAAAAATAAATTTAATTATATTAATTAAATGTTAATAAATGTTCTTAAATATACCTGGATTAGCTGACAATTTATACCAATCAATGTGCTCCGGATACATTAATTGAATTGCATATGGATTTGTTGATAACCAATTCCAATTAATGTATCCTGGGTGTTGACGAAGTAATTTAATTGCGCAAGGTGATTTATTAATGCAAACCAATAAATTTTAAGTTAATTTAATTGCACCAGGTGAATGAAAATAATTTCCAGTCAATCTTTTCAGGGTTTTTACAAAGTAATTCAATTATTTTTAAATCAATTTTTTCTGGATATTTTTTAAGGAGTTCAATTGCACCTGGCGATGGAAATACACTCCAATTAATTTTATCTAAAGGTATCCAAGATTTTAAACGGTAACGATTCATTTTTAAGTTAATTTAAACATTTACTTATTTTTAAGTTAATTAACGAAATCTTAAAAAATGGACCGCGTTGAACAAATGAAAACAATTCAAAGTGAGGCACTTCAATTATTTATTAAAAAAAATGCAGACTACGGTGATGCATTTGCAAGGTACGGTATTATCGGTGTCTTAATGCGAATAGAAGACAAGATTCAGCGAATAATGAGTATAACAAAAAATGGTGTAAATCTAGTAAACGATGAATCTATTAAAGACACTTTAATAGATTTACACAATTATTCAGCAATGGCATTGATGTTACTTTAATCAATTGGTCCGCATTGTATTTCAATTAGATCTTTATATTTTTCTAAAAGTTCTTTATTCTTGCTTTTCCACTCAGGGTCCTTTAACTTATCACAAAAACTATCGGTGTCTACTTCCCGTTGTATCCAATCACCGTTCGTGTAGTACCACCAGCCTCCAAGTGGAAGACCCGTTTCCCACCACCACCCGGGCCCATACCCAGGTCCACCGTACCCAGGTCCACCGTATCGATTCCATCCACCACCATGTCTAGGTCCAGGTCCA
>Ga0214919_10002513_pt1 | contig 28747 bp, 25 predicted proteins | sample LL1503_MetaG_FD_177994 | JGI IMG/M metagenome (GOLD analysis project Ga0214919, IMG submission 177994) | Freshwater microbial communities from Lake Lanier, Atlanta, Georgia, United States - LL-1503 | ecosystem: Environmental > Aquatic > Freshwater > Lake | place: USA: Georgia | collected... | reverse complement strand
CTCCGGTCGTCGCGCCGTTGACCTCCTCGACCATGGACCTTCTTAAAATAGGCTTCACCAGCACCCGGCTTGATCCCATGGCCCTGCGTGATCTGGTCGAGACAACGGTGCAGCCAAGGCTTCTTAGTGTGCCCGGTGTAGCGCGCGCCACGCTCTATGGCGGGTTACAAAGACGCATCGAGGTCCAAGCGCGCCCCGAGGCTCTCGCAGCCAAGGGTCTGAGCTTTGACGATCTGATTGTTGCCGTGCGGGCCTCGACCAATGTCACCGGCGGCGGGCAGATTGATACGCCGCAGCAGCGGCTCTTGATTGAACCGCAAGGTCAGGCGGCGAATGGTGCTGACATAGCCAAGGGTCTGGTCTCGATCATCGATGGCATACCCGTGCGCATTGGTGATGTGGCCGAGGTGCGGGACGGTGCCATTCCACTTAAGGGCGATGCTCTGGTGATGGGCAAGCCCGGTGTTCTGATCAGCCTATCTAGCCAATATGGTGCCAATACACTGGACGCGACGCGCGCCGTAGAGGCCGCCATGACCGATCTGACCCCCGCCTTGAAAGCTCAGGGCGTCGAAATTGAGACGGGCTTGCACCGGCCCGCCAATTTCATTGAAGCAGCCCTCAAGGGCCTGTCGGATGACCTCGTCATTGGTGCCGTCCTGATCGGGTTGGTGCTGTTTGTCTTCTTGCGCGACCCGCGAACCGTTTTGGTCTCGTTCGTTTCCATTCCTCTGGCATTGCTCTCAGCGGTCATTGTCCTCAACGCCATGGGCATGAGCATCAACACCATGACGCTCGGTGGATTGGCTGTGGCCCTCGGTGTCGTGGTCGATGACGCGGTCATTGATGTGGAAAACATCGTGCGGCGATTGCGAGCCAATAGGGGAGGGAAGGTTTCAGCCATTGAGACCATCCTTGCGGCCTCGCTCGAGGTGAGAGCCCCGGTGATCTATGCAACCTTGGTCGTGGCCTTTGTCCTGCTGCCTGTGTTGATGCTCCATGGTTTGCAGGGATCGTTTTTCCGTCCTCTCGCAGCGGCCTTCATTGTTGCCACCATGGCCTCCTTGATCGTGGCCCTTGTGGTAACGCCGCCCTTGACCCTTCTTTTGTTGCAAAGGGCTGATCTGCCAGGAGAGCCAACCTATCTGGTTCGCGCCAAGGATTGGCACGAGAAGATCTTGCGCCGGATCTGTGCGCTGCCCCGGCTGGCCAGCGCCCTGACGGTCGCCGCGATCATCGCGACTACAGGCGGCTTCGCAACACTAAACAGCGAGCTCTTACCGGCCTTCCGAGAAGGTCACTTTGTACTTGGTATTGCTGGACCGCCTGGCACCTCCTTGGCGGTCATGCGCGACTATGGCGTCGGTATAAGCAAAGAGCTTTTAGCCATTCCGGGGATCCAAACCGTAGAACAGCAGATTGGCCGGGCTGAGGGCGGTGAGGACACTTGGGGCTCTGAACGCAGCGAGTTTCATGTCGAGCTCAAGCCGGGCTTGAGCGGTAAGGATCAAGACCATATCCAAGATCAGATCCGCACTGTGCTGGGTCATTATCCGGGTCTGACCACAGAGGTCTTGACCTTCCTAGGCGACCGCATCGGCGAGAGCTTGACCGGAGAGACGGCCTCGTTGGCGATCGGGGTCTATGGCCAAGATCTCGATGTCCTCGACCAGACCGCCGCGGCGGCTGCGGCGTTGCTAGAGAAGGTTCCTGGCGCGGTCGACGTGCAGATCCAAACCCCGCCTAAGGCCCCGTCTGTGCGCGTTGAACTCAATTTCGACAAGCTAGCGCAGCTGGGCTTCACGGCGAACGATGTTCTGGCCCAGATCCAGATCGCCTATCAGGGTACTTCAGCGGCGCAGATCTTTAAGGCCGATCGAACGATCGATATTGCCGTGACCTTGCCCGAAGAGGCCCGCCAAGATCCTGAAGCGGTTGGTTCACTCTTGCTACGGTCGCCAACCGGTCAAATGGTTGCCCTGCAGACGGTGGCGCGAGTCTCTTTGACCGATAGCCGGACGATCATCTCACATGAAGGCGGTATGCGCCGTCAGGTCGTCACGACAAACCCGCCTCCAAGTCAGGTGGCTAAGATCACTGCTGCGGCGCAAACCGCCTTAAAGGGCCTAAAACTACCCCCTGGGGTTCACCTGGAGTTCTCTGGAACCGCTGAGGCGACGAGATTGGCCCAGCGCGAGCTGCTCTTTAACATAGCCTTGGCCAGCGTCGGGGTGGTGGCCTTGTTACTGGTCGCCTTTGGCAATGGTCGGTCTGTTGGGTTGATTGTTGCTTCGGCTCCCTTTGCCATGGTCGGCGGTGTCTTGGCCGTTGCCGTTACGGGATCGGGGCTGTCGCTTGGAGCCTTGGTGGGTTTTGTCACCCTATTTGGCGTTGCAGCGCGCAATGCGATCCTTTTGATCTCGCATGCCGACCATTTGGTCAAAGATGAAGGTCGCGATTGGTCTTTGGAAACGGTTGTTCTTGCCACGCGCGAGCGTGTCTTGCCTATCTTGATGACTGCGCTCGTCACGGCCTTGGGCCTTGCCCCCTTAGCGCTTCAAACCGGGCAGGCGGGACGGGAAATCCAAGGTCCCATGGCGCTCGTCATCTTAGGCGGTCTGATCACATCAACCTTGATGAGTCTGTTGCTTCTTCCGGCCTTGATCTGGCGTTTTGGTCAGCCGCCAAAATCTGATCAGGTTAATTCTGAACCGTCCTAAATGCTGCTGACCTTGAAATTCATGGAGCCCATTATGCGAACGATCGTTCTAGCCGCAACAGCCAGCTTCTTGCTTGCGTTCGGCTCAGGCTCCGCCCAAGCCGCGACGCCTTCTGAACCGGCAATCGAGCGCATCTCCGCCGCGCCCGACGGCGGTTGGGACTATGCCACTTTTGATGCACAACATCAGAAGATCTATGTCGCGCGCACAAGCGGTGTGACGATAATCGATCTGGCGACAAAGACCTTCAGCGCCATCTTGCCTGAGCTGAGCCGCAATCACATTGCTTTGCCGGTCAATGGCGGAAAGACCCTGTTGGTCACAGTCGGCAGCACGGGGGAGGCGGTTCTGGTTGATGTTGCCAGCGCGACCATAACTGGGCGAATCAAGACCGGAGCCAAGCCAGATGCCGCTGTGATCGAGCCGCTCTCGGGTCTGGTTTGGGTCATGGACAACAAGGGCGGCGGCATTACCCTCATCGACCCTAAATCGGGCCAGGAAAGGGGCAAGATTGCCGTTGAAGGGGCTTTGGAATTTTCTGTGACCGACGGCGCTGGCACGGTCTTTGTCAATGTCGAGGATCGCAATGAGGTTGTGGTTCTGGATGCCAAGTCGCAATCTGTCCGCGCCCACTATGCCATGTCGGGCTGTGATGAACCCACAGGTCTGGCGATCGATGCCAAGCAGGCGCGTTTGATCGCTTCCTGTGGCAATCACGTTGCTGCGATTTTGTCGGCCAAGACGGGAAAACTGTTGGCGACTGTGCCCATAGGCAGTGGCCCGGATGCGGTCGTCTTTGATCAAAAGACCGACCGAGCCTTTGTGCCCAATGGCCGTGATGGCACGGTCACGGTGATCAATATGGCCACGATGAAGGTGCTCAAGACCTTGTCAACCGCTGTCAGTGCGCGCACCGCAACCTTCGATACTGAAACCGGGGCGCTTTATCTTCCATCTGGTACCTTTTCACCAGGGACGACCAAGGGCGCGCCTCCTCAATTTGTTCCAGGCTCCTTCGCTGTTTTGAAGGTCCTGACGCGGTAGGTCTGGATCGATCCCAAATTACCGCAACACTAGGGCCCTCGATCGTATAGTTATGACGGCCAACCAGCGTTTGGAGCGGTTCGAATGACCCTGCGAATGGTCTTTTTCCTGTTTTGTGTCGCCTTACCCTCGATAGGGCAGGCTCAATCTGCGATCCCTCAAACGGCCCCATCGCCATGGTCGCTCCATGAGGCGGTGGATGCGCCTGATAAGCTCAAGCTCCGCGCGTCAGTTCGCACCCGGCTGGAGTCGATAGAGGGCCAAGCTCGACCGAGCTTGAATGCCAATGATACGCTTTTGGATGTACGTTCGACCCTCTACGCGGAATATCAAACCGGCCCCTTGAGGTTCGGTGCTGAACTCTTTGACAGCCGGGCCTATGGCGGCGATCTCAAGACGCCCATCGGCACCAATGAGGTCAATGTCGCTGAACTGGTCCAAGCCTATGTCGCCATGGATTTTGAAGCGCCGCTGGGCAAGGGTACAAAGGCTAAGCTCCAGGCGGGGAGAATGGCGTTAAATGCTGGCTCTCGCCGGCTCGTCTCATCAGAAGAATGGCGTAACACCACCAATAGCTATTTGGGTCTGCGCGGTGATATCGGACTGCCAATGGGCCTTTCAGCGACAGGATTTTACGTTCAGCCGACCATCCGGCTGCCTGATGACAAACCCAACCTACTCGACAATGCCTATAGAGCCGACCGGGAAAGTTCAGCCGTCATTCTTTGGGGTGGGCTTGCGACCAAGGCCAATCTGGTCGGCAAGGCCAATGCAGAGGTCTCCTTCTACCACTTCGAAGAAAAGGACAGTGCGGACCGCCCAACGCGCGATCGCCGCTTGGACACCGTCGGAGGCCGCTTCTACCGTGAGCCCGCTGTGGGCCATGCTGACTTTGAGGTTGAGGCCTTTAACCAGTCGGGAGAAATCAGCAGAACGCTTCTGCCTCATGCCGCGATACAGCCCGTATCCGCTCAATTTTTCCATGCGGATTTCGGCTACAGCTTTGCTGCCCCGTGGAAGCCGCGGGTGTCGGTTCGTTATGATCTTATCTCGGGCGACCGCGGCGGATCCCATTATGGCCGCTTCGATACACTTTACGGAATGAGGGGCGCTGAGCTTGCACCGTCGGGCCTTTACAACACAGTAGGCCGAGCCAACCTCATCTCGCCAGGCCTATCCTTTGAACTAACCCCGAACCGCAAAAACGATCTTTATCTGCGCTACCGACCCCTTTGGTTGGCGTCGCGCACGGACAGTTTCTCAACCAGCAATGTGCGGGACATCAGCGGAAAGTCGGGAAATTTTGCGGGCAATCAGGTTGAGGTGCGATGGCGCCGGTGGCTGATCGTGGATGCTTTGAGACTCGAAGTGAACGGCACCCATCTCGCAAAAGGAGCCTTTCTCCGTGACGCGCCCAATTCACCCAATAGGTCGAATACAAATTATGGAGCTTTTAATCTGACCGCCTATTTCTAAGCCGTCCCTGTGACCAGAGCAGACAGGCTTACCCCTCTATTATGTCTGGTCCAAATTACGATAGGTCTCTCGTTATGGCTGGATGAGATATGGGGGTCATGTCACCATGACAAGCCTAGCCAGTCTTCGGGATCAAATTCTGTCCGATCCTGAGGCCCGTACTGAGTACGAACGCTTGGGACCGATCTTCGCTGTCGTTGGCGAGATGGCGGACGCTCGTCAATCGGCGTGCCGCTTTTGTTATTCACAATTGGCTCTTCTGGCCAAAAGCTAAGATTCGAGATCAAGCCTTCGGGCTGGAACAATTGCCATGACAGCAGCCAAAAAGAGCCCGGCAAGAGATAGCCAGACTAGTCTTTGGAAATGGGTCTCAGCCAATAAAACTGCCCCGAGTGCTGGTCCCGACGCCAGTCCAAGTTTGGAGAAAAACCCCGCCAGAGCCGCAGCCCGACCGCCCGGGTCGAAAGCTGCACAAAGCCCAAGCAGATAAGGGATAACAAAGGCCCATACGATCGAGGTGGCGATATTGGCAGCGGCAAAGACCCACAAAAGGTCGCTGCGCAAAAAGGCCAGGGTTCCGGCGAGCGTCAGGGCTGTGCCCCATAGAACCGGGCGCAGCCGCCCCCAACGCAGTCCGGCCATCACCACCACAACCGAGCCTAAAGCTCCGATCCAGTTGGCGATGGCCAGGGTATCGCTGATGGGAGCCAAACCCAGCCCGTAGGCCCGGCCAAGGCCAATGACATAGGCAGCCAGTCCCATATTGGCGGCTTGAAACAAAAATACCGCCAGCAGCGCCGCGACCAGATAGGGCCTCGCGACCTTGCCGACCCCTTCGCCCTCAGCCCGAGGCTTGGGGGGATAGTCACTCAAGAACGGAACCATTGCCGCTGCGCTCAGGCTAAAGGCCGCTAAGGCCAAGAACAGCACCTTAGCGCCAAACTGCACTGCCAGAGCCGGTAGGAACATCAATCCGACACCGCCAAGCCCAAATTGAACCACGAGCAGCATCCCGAAGGAACGGTCCGGGGACTTTTGCCGGGCAATGACAGAAAAGCCGATCCCCACCAACATTCCACCCAACAGGCCATGAGCGAACCGAACGGCCATCAGCACGGGCGCCGTCGCAATTAGGATCGACACCAAATCGATGCTGATCATGAAGGCGAGCAAAACAAGGGCGGCTCGGCGCCATGGCAAACGGGCGACGACGAACACGGCGGCGAAGGCGCCCAAGGCCGCACCATAGACATTGCAAGAGGCGACCAGTCCGGCCTCCCGCGCGGTGAAGTGCAGACCGTCCTGCAGGCCGCTGACGAGGGCAGCCATGATGTTCACATAAAAAAGGCCTGCTGTGGCGATCACTGCCAGCAGCGTACTGGCCACCAGACCATCTGGATCAAGCCAAGTTCGTGAAGATCGGATCGGCTGGTCAGGCGGGGTCATTGGCAAAGGCCCTTAATGCTATTGGCCGCTTTTGCAGCTTGGCCCCAGTCGAAATGGTTGTTGTCGCCAAAGGCGTAGAAAACGACGTCGTTGGGGAAGATAACCAGAGAAATTCCGCCATATCCCGACAGGAAGGGTGTCCAGACCGGCTTGCTACAGCCTAGGACCTTACTGACATCGCGGGCCCAGAAGCCGTGGCTATAGCGCAGCCTGGGTAACCCTACCTCAAGTCCCTGGCCATCGCCGCCGCGCTGCAGGGCGGCCTCAAAAAGGGTCTTGTCCAAAAGCCCTTGGGCCAGCTCACTTTTGCCAGGCGTTAAAAACTGACCAAATCTGGCCGCATCATCACGTGTCATGGTCAGGCCAAATCCGGTCAGGGGCGCAGCTTGCGAGTCATAGGTTCGCATCACCGTGTCCATGTAGGCACTAGGATCGAGCCTAGCCCATAATGGCGCAACCCCGTCGCGGTGCAGATCAGCTTGCTGACCATCATGGCGACGCAAGGCGGCGGTCATGGCCTGCCCAAGCAAGAAGGTATCTGAGGTGTGATAGACCCAGAGCTTGCCGGGAAGTGTGCGGCGCGGATAGGCTTGGCAGGCAAAGCTAAGCTTACCGGCGCGTGTTTCAGCGTCGAAGAAGGGAATGGTTTCCAGCGCGCCCTCATCGACTTCATAGCCCGAGGACTGGAAGTGGCCAGACGCCATGTCCAAAAGATCAATCAGGGCGACGTCGTCCCAGCCCTCGCCCGGACAGTCAGCCAATAGATCGGAAACCTTCAACATAGCGGTACCTGGATAGAGCCGTTCCAAGCGCATCAGCCCCAAGCCAGCAAAAAGGGACTTGGCCAATGAGTAGGACGGTAAGGCCCGTGCGGCGCAATCGACATCCTCGCCCAACCTTGTCAGGCAAGGAGCGACATAGTTCACACCGCCAACCACTAGCCCAGAGACGGATTGGGCGTCACCGGCGGCGTCTTTTAGCCACTGGAGATTTAATCCAGGCACATCCACAGCAAGACGGTCAAGGGTTTGGACGGGCAATTGTACAGAGCGGCTTTTGCGGTCACGCTGCAGTACTGGCGCGAACTCTGATCGATCCTTGGTCATGATTTTCGCACTACCCATCCAATCGCCATCAAACTGAAGCGGATGACAGGTCTCGCCCGCAATCCGGACGCGCGCAGAAGCGGCTAAGCCGGTTTTATCAAAGGTCAGCATCAGATGGCCATTGTGGGTGCAGTTGGCGTTGCGCTCCTGCAAGGCCACAGGGATCACGGCAGTGTCACCGCCAGAAAAGCCGCGCCAGATGCGGCCCGGTCCTATTATCCATTCAAAGCTAGCGTCCGCTTCGACTTGGGGCCGAGCTGAATCTGGGATCAGACGCGGTCCATCTTGCACCAAATTCACGGTCAGGGGGGGGAGGCCCCGGGTCAGGTCCCGCACAGTTTGTGACTTGAAATCATTAAATAGCAGCTTGAATGCTGTGGGCGGCGCATCAAAGGTCACCGCCAGCTGCCCTGCCAAATCAAGGGGAGACGGCGCGGCATCTGCCGGTGTCGGCCATATCGGGTCAACAGGGGGGGCAGCTTGCGCTTGGCCAGCTAATATCCCCGTAAAAAGAGCGATCAAGGCAATATTTTTCATAGAACCTCGTCCTGTTGCAACTGGACCATCAAGAGAGATCTCGTCATCTCTCGCATTTTTACAGCTTCAATCTTGGCTATTGGAGATAGAAGAGGTGGGCTTGACCAGAGGCCCCAGCGCATCCAAAGCGCTTGAGCGGCCCCCGGCATAGGGTGGGAAGGTCTTAGGACCGTCGCGGAAACTTTTTAGGGTCTGACCCAAGCCATGCCATCCGCGCTCGCGCACACGGCGCACATGGCTAAGGTCTAGTTCGACCGCGATAATATCGCGGCCCGATCCGGCTTCGTAAATCACCTCGCCGCCAGGGCCATAGACGGCTGAGCGCCCATTGGCCAAATGCCCGGCAGAGTTCACATCAACAAAATAGCATTGGTTCTGAGCTGCGCTGGCGCGAGCAATAGCCAGTTCGACATCTCGGTCGATGGTGTTGGTCATGGTCGGGTGAACAATGACCTCGGCCCCTAGCCAGGCTAGGGTTCGCGTGGTTTCGGGAAACCACATGTCATAGCAGATGGAGACCCCAACACGTCCGGCTTTGGGAATGTCGAAGACGACCCAGTCATCGCCATCGGCGACACCCGCCTCATAGGGCTTGAACGGATAGACCTTGCGATAACGGGCGACGACTTCGCCTTGGGGATTGATCACTGGGCAGGTGTTGAAAATCTGCCCATTACGATTTTCAAAGATCGAGCCGGCGACGAGCCAGATCCTGTTGTCGCGCGCGATCGACCTTAGACGGTCTTCCGCAGGTCCAGGGGCGCTCTGAGCGAAGGCAGGGGAGGGGCCAAAGGCACTCAGCTCACCTAGAACGATCAGGTCCACCCACGGCAGGCGTCTTGTTACTGTAGCGATCTCATCTGACAGACGGTCGAGATTATCCTCAGCTCTCAGATCAAGCTGCAGACCTGCAACGGCCAGATGTGACATTCAACACCCTCCAAGCCCGAATAGATATCCAATGTAACGGTTAATGAGCCTTTGGTTCAGAGCCAAAATGAAAGACTCTATCTGTTCATAACTCAATCTAATTCGACTAAAATGCCTAGAACCAATGGGTATCAAGCCATCCAAGCCATCAGGCGGCTTTTGAAAAAGCGATCTAGAGATCGCGTACCACCCAATAATTCTTCTTGGAGACCCAAAATCTTTGCGCTGACCAAGCCGGCAGCCTTTGCCATGGCTGGTGAGCCGGTTTGCAGGGCAGGGAGCTTCTAAAATTCCCCCATTTGTAATAATCTAGGTTTGTCCATGGTTGACGTCCCCCTGGTTTTCCCCTCCGTTTAAAATGTTAGTTTCCCGGCAATGTAACAACCGCAAGGAAGGAACATGCCGTGCGCAAGAGCCGACTTTAAATTTTCACCTGACGCAAGCCACCATGCTAGAAGCCTAGGCTGACTATGAGTTTACTGGGCGCCGCCATTTGGACGTTCTGAACATGACCGCCTTACTCTCCTATGGCACTGTGAAGGCGGGTGTAACGCGAACCCACCAGGGCTGGAGGCTCCACCTGGAGGGTGAAACCCTGACCAACGAAATGGGTCTTTCAGGGGGCAATGCCCGTACCGATACCCTTTCGGGGCACTGCTCGCCGACGCCTATTTACGGGCACCCACTGGTTGATCGCAGCTTTAGGGTGGGGGAGGGTCGCAAGTGGTAACCCGTTTCTCAGCCCTTAGTGCCATTGGTCTGGTCGCTGTAATCTTGTCGCCGTCGGGGTCAAGCGCCTCGAGCGTAAACAACGCGACCGTGATAGAACTGAAACGCAGACTGTTTCCTGCAACCTCGCAGTGGGATCTGAAAAAACTTCCGCCGCCGGCTCAACGGGTTCTAAAAGAGCGCGCCATTCGCCGACAACTGTGTGGCCTAGATGTCGCCTGCCGTATTTCTGCGGAAGTCTGGACTGCCGATGAAATGCAGTTGACCGCGGATGTAGCGGCATCGCAACCCAATAGTCGCCAGCAAATTCTTTATGAGTTGCGCGGCATCAACGCAATATTAGCGGTCTATGGACAAGGGCTTGCGCCCCGGTACCCTGCGATTGACGGTCCTGACCTGACGCTTCCCAAGGTCGTTGAGAAAAACGTCAAGATTGCTGTTGAACTGGCAGGACTGGACCCTGACAGCGCCGACACCGATGAGCCAAGCCTAAACATCTCAGCTTCGCTGCTGTATGCGGCCGGACGGATAGAGGCTATTCAGCAGATCTCCGAGCAACAGAAATTAAACAAAGCGACCTCGTCTCGAGCAAGGTTTTTGAAGTGGAAGAACTATAAATATTCTGTAATCCTAGCCTTGGGTGTCGGCCCTGACGATCTTAAAACGCCCTTGAGCGCCAGCAGCAAATTAAACGTCGCAAGGGTAGCGCGACTTTACTTTGATAAACAGGCCCCGATCATTGTGGTGAGCGGAGCGAATGTCCATCCACGGGGAACGGACTATTACGAAGCGTTCGAAATGCGAAAAGCACTGATCGAAGATTACAGTGTTCCAGCTGAGGCCATCCTCGTCGAACCCTTTGCCCGCCACACGACCACCAATCTGCGCGATACGTGCAGACTGTTAAAATCTGTCGGCGCGCCTTTGGATCAAACCGCCTTGATGGTTTCGAATGTGGACCATATTAACTATGCAGGAAGCGAAGCCTTCACAGCCCGTGCCATGAATGATCTTGGCTATGTGCCCGCGACGATCGGCAATAGGGCCGCTCCGACCAGCTTGGAATTTCGTCCAAATCCGATCTGTAGTCTGATCGATCCCTCAGACCCGCTGGACCCCTAAGCCAATGGTGCCCCCTCAGCCCTGATTGCGGCGAGAGCCGGGTAGCATGCGCTGCAACTCGGGCTGCCGGTCAAGCCACTGATGCTTTAGGGCCGTACCGACATGCAGCAAGCAAACAGCGTAGAGCGTAAGCTAGGGCCTTATGGAAGCTAAAGAACAGACTATGGACCTCGGCTGGCTGCATCACCCTCTAGCGCGCTGGCGTTCCCTTCAAGCCACGCCATAACACCGCGTTGAATTCATCGGTATCGAGCTTGTCCTCACCCGAAAAATCTTGATTTTTCATAGCATTAGCCCACCAGGCGGCGGGATGTTCGGGAGCAAGGCTGCTTGGCCGAGCCATCGCAACGCGGTTGGCCGGTCGTGGCAGGTCTGTCTGGTCTAGAGGTTGCGGCCAGCGGGTCTCGTACTGCCATGGTTTTGTAACCGACGAGTCAAAAGCATCAGCCATCGGCAAGGCGAGGCTATCGTTAAGGCCGAGCGGCGGCAGATCTAGCAAGCGCTCAATGGTTTTCAGCAGATTTACAGTCGTATAACGGGTCGAGACGACCGCGCCATGGCGCACACCGGGGCCGATCAAATAGGCCAGCGACCTATGAGCATCGACATGATCCGCGCCGTTTTGGGCATCGTCTTCGACAATAACGATCAAGGTATCTGCCCCGGCGGCGCTTTTGCTGACGATTTCGGCAATGCGACCGATGGCATAGTCATTGTCCGCCATCTGCCGATCTGGCGTATTTACGCCATCAATGGCCTCGGCAAAATCTCCAAAATGGTCATGAGAAACGCGAAGCAGCGTTAGCCGAGGGGTCTGGCCTGCAGCAACGCGTGGCAGCCAGTCACGCTGCCATTCATCAACCAGCCAGTAATCGGGAAAGCTCTGATCAAAGCTACGGAAATAAGGATCGGTTATAGGATCAAGCCGCTTGTCTGCCGCCCACATGACCCGCAACCCCACGTCCGCAGGATGGCGTTCGCGAGGGATACGGTTCGCGCCAGCCTTATCCTCGTAACGCGAAAGATCGCCATAAAACCCATAGTTCCGCACCGAAAGGCCCTTGGCCATCGCTGCCGCCCAAAGATTTCCGGCCCCAGCCTCGCCATCAGGCGCGTCAGTAGCGGTTAGGTCGCCATTACCCGCAAGGAGGTCTGGGTCCGCCGGCACATCAGGGTTGGCGACATGGCGGGCATCGGCGCTCAGTGCCACATTAACAAAGCGATTGGTGCCTTCGGCTTCATAGGCAAGACCCTTGCCAGCATAGCCGACCGGAGTGATCCGCTCGAGCAAGTCCAGTGCCCTTGCTTGGGTACTCCAACTCCAACCCGTCGCCGAAACTTCACCTGGGTCCAAAAAGTTATCGAAGGTAACAAATTGGCGGGCCAACTGATGATGATTTGGGGTAATCGGTTCTGGGAAAAGCGTAAGCTTCGGATCACCGTTGCCGGGCTTCAGATCACCGAGCACCTGATCATAGGTACGGTTTTCTTTCACGATATAGATAATATTGCGAATATGTCCGCGCATTTTCGCCATTACGTCTTCAGCCGCTTGCGCCTCTTTAGGCGATGCGGCACCGAGGTTGCGCAAGACTTGCGCTGTCAAGGTTTTCATCGCCTCTGTGCTCGGCACCGGGAAAGTTAGCAACGACCCCGCCTGCAGTTGAAGAATATATTGCCCCGATGATTGGCACTTGGCTTCGCCAGCGGGCGTCGTCGCAAAGCTGGCGCGACAGGCACGTGGGTTTGGACCAGGCAGGCCCTTGAAGTTGGCGATGGCCAGCCTGCCACCTGCAAATGCGAGTGCGTCAGGATACCAGCCCGTTGGCACCAAACCCGTAATGACGGCTTTGGCACCTGATACGAGGCTGAGCGTTTTGGGCAAATCGATTGCGGCAACAGCATTAATACCGCCAAGGCTAACCCACAGCCGCCCATCGGGTGCCAATGCTAGCGCGTTGGGATTGGAGCCTTTTGGTCGGCCTGTTCCTACCGTAGGCATTGGCACTAGCGGATATTCCGCAACGCTCGCCCCATCTTTGGCCAATGCGATCAGTGTGTCCTGATTGTCGCCTGTTGCCAGTACTTGGCCATCGCCCAACGCCAAAAGCGCTGTCGGTTCGGCTAGACTGGGTGCCCGCGCAACCACGGACATCCGGTTCTCTTCCAAGCTAAGGGTGATCAATTCGCGATCGCGCGGTGATGATACGACCGCGCGTTCAGGCGAAACCATGACGACACGGAAAGGATAGGTACCGCCAGGCTGGCCTCTGTGATCGGGATTAAGTTTACCGGGGCGAAGGTCGATTTCAGCAACCACTTGGCGTGTCCTGACATCGATTAGGCTAACAGAATCGTTGAAGAAATTCGTGACGAGCAAGCGATCCGCGGATGCCCACGTAATACCTGCGGCAGCCGGCTTGACACGCAGCCCGAGCCCCTCGGTATGACCAAGCGCGATCGAAGCGCCATCAGGGATCAGATGGCTGCCATCCCACGAAAAGATCGAAACGGCATCGGCAACGCCGAGTGCGACTGCAATTTTCTGACCATCAGGAGACCAGGCGAGGCCTGCGAAGCTCGCTGGTACGGGCATTTCAGCGAGCTTCTCGCTACCACTATTATTAGGGCGAAAGATCATAAGCCTTTCAGTGGAATGCGCTCTGTCGGGCTGGCCATCGCTCAGCGCCATGGCGTTAAAGCCGGAGGTAAGTAAAGCAATCAGGGTACCGTCAGGGCTTGCCACTAGCGCAGCTGGGTTGCTGATCGCCGGAGATCCGGGCTTGCCGTCAAGGGTGCCGAGCTGCGTCAACTTAGCAGTTGGAGCCGCTAACGGAGTGATTGCAAAGCCTGACGACGTTGGCCGGGCGTCTTCATCGACGTCGCGCGCAATGGCGGCGGTTCCTGTCGCGAGTACGAAAAAAGCAATTGCTATCAGACGTATCGCGGTCATTCACTAGCCCCAAAGATCTTGTTAAATTACGACAGCATTACCAACATGTCCTATCAACCTTAACCGGGGTTTGTGATGGATAGGTGACGATTCAGTCGTAAATCGGCCGGTGTCTATGTTGCTCATGAAATGTAACGTCATCCTGAGGGCCTCCCGCGTTATCGCGAGAGGGTGACATCTCTAAATGGCACGAGGGTGACATTATTAAATGGGCGCTACAAACATTGTTCGTCTAACAGTAATTATGGGAAATAATACGCCCCAAGGTTCATACCAATTGTAATTCCACGCGCTTCCCGCAAGCTTTAGCGTAACGACGGATCGTCTCGAATGTTGGTGAGTGTTTGGGGTCGCGTAGCGAGCTTTCCAGCCGTGAAACCGCGCTCTTTGTCGTGCCCATGCGAACGGCGATTTCCTCTTGCGTCAAACCAGACTGCCGGCGGGCCTCTAATAGGGATCGTAGGGCTGCATATTCATCGGCCCCAGCTTCCCAAGCCTCTTTGAAGCCAGGCCGCTCCATCGCCTTTTCCAAGGCAGCCTGCCCGTCGTGCCGAACCGGGTGAAATCCTTGATCGCTCATGACAGTACCTCCTTCAATCGCTTACGAGCCAACTTGAGGTCCTTCTCAGGTGTAGCTTGGCTCTTTTTCACAATGCTGTGCAATATCACCAACTGGCGGCCGACCTGGGTACAGTAGAAAGCTCGGCCAATTCCTTCGGGACCCTTGCACCTCAACTCGAACAATCCCCCGCTCATCGCACGAGAATGGGGCATTCGAAGATCGAGACCATCTTCCTCTAGCCATTCAGCGAGCCTGAGGAAGTCGGCATAAATTCCAACGGGCCATTCCTCGATCTCACGCCTCACGCGTTCGTTATAATAGAGGATGGTCCACATGAAGCAGCTGTTATCATTTCTGCTAACTTGGGTCCAGCCCAAAGCGTAACCCTTGAGGACGACGACACCAAGGCTCTATCCCATCAAGAGGCCAATCCTTACTGAGATTTATATAATTCAGTCCATCCAGTTGGCGGGGTCCACACCCGGTCAACCCATCTGCGCGTTCTAAGAATTATGAGCAATATAAGGCCCGAAACTGCAGACCATCTGTACGTCTCAAGGGCCGTGATGCGACAAACAGTTAGCGGTCTGAACCGTGTGAAAAGCGAACCATCTCCGTCAAAGATGATTTGACATGTAAGCCTATCTTTGACATGAAACCCGATGGATATCGATAGCATCTCCCACAAGGGGCTAGCGCGGTTTTTCGAGACGGGAAACGCAAAGGGCCTCGTTGGTGACCGTAATAGAATCCGTAAAATGCTGGCATTTATCAATGCTGCAGGCAGTTTTGATGAACTCTCTGTACCGCCTAACTATGGCCTCCACGAGCTTGCAGGCGACATGGGCGGACGTTGGGCAATGACAGTGACGAAAGATTGGCGGCTAACCTTCATCAAGATCGATGAGATGACCATCGCAGACCTGAATCTAGAGGATTATCATTGATGGCCCTAACCATGCACCCCTCGCTTGCGGTCCATCCCGGTGACTGGCTAAAGAGCGAAATCGTTGATCCGCACGGCGTCAGTATCAACCGTCTTGCGGCCTGCTTTCACGTGACCCGCCAGACGCTCAGCAACCTATTCAATGGCCACACAGCCCTGTCAGCAGACATGGCAATTCGGTTTGAGAAGGCCTTTGGCGTTAAGGCCGATACGCTGATGCGCATGCAAACGACCTATGACATGGCGCAGGCCCGTGCCCGCGCCGATAATATTGTCATTGATAGGGTTCTGGCTGAGGTCTGACGTACTCAAACGAGCAGACGTGATACCTTAGGCCAGATCGTCTGCGCCATCTGAACATTATGAGAAATATTTGACTTATTGAGCGAGTATCAACCGTCTGGCCCACGGGTCAATCCATGAAAAGGAGTGCCGGATGCTCGAATAGACGCTTGAGGCGTTGGACGAACAGGGCCGCGTCATAACCGTCGACGATCCGGTGATCGAACGACGCCGAGAGATTCATCATCTTGCGCACTGTGACGAAAGCCCCCTGCACTACTGGCCGGTCTGCCAGCCTATTGGGTGCAATAATCGCAACTTCAGGCTGGTTGATGATCGGTGTCGAGGTGATACCTCCGAGCGTCCCTAAGGACGTAATGGTGATGGTCGAGCCAGACAGTTCCCCCCGCGTCGCCGTGCCCTCGCGAGCGGCCTTGCTCAGGCGGGTCAGTTCATCGGCTCAAGCCCAAACATCTAGCGTTTCGGCATGGCGAATGACGGGGACCATTAGGCCCGCCGAGGTCTGAGTCGCGATCCCAACATGCACACCGGCAAACTCGCGAAGGATCCCAACGTCATCGTCGAAATGGGCGTTGATCTGCGGAAAATCTGGTAACGCTTTGGCCAATGCACGGATGAAAAAGGGTAGCAAGGTCAGCTTGGGTTGGCCTTCTTTACGGTTGACGTTGAGATCTTTGCGCAGAGCCTCCAACTCGGTAAGATCGCACTCCTCGACATACCCAGTGTTTCAACCTTTAAAATAAGCTCCTCGGCGGTGATCTCTGGGTTTTCAAATCGTTCCCGCATCAGACGCAATGCGGCGACAGCCTCTGGACCCGCTAGATCCAAAATATCGGCAACGAACTGATCGAGTGTTAGGGTTTGAATGTCATGCGTTTCCAACTCGGAGGCTGGGAAATCTCTGACGTTCTGAGTGACAATAACTGCTGCCTTGGCCTTTATCGCTGCGGCGAGAACATGGCGATCATCTAGGTCCGGTAGGTTGAGCCCCTCCTCGATAGCATCAATGTCGCCAACGATGGCTTCAGGAAAAGCGGCATCAATGCGCAGACGTTGCTTCTTAGCGTTCTGTGCACTTCCCGTTCTTTTGGCGCAGTAACGTTCAAATTCATCGAGTATCCGAAACGACCAGTAAGGACGGAAGAACCCCGCCTCAGCGAGGCTGAGGATAATGTTGCGCGTTAGGGCACCGGCCAGCACATTGGCGTCTACAACGATTGCAAACGGGTCAGCTCTGTCGCTCATAGATATCCGTTCGCGGAATCTTCACGCGCGATATCCGATAGAATTCGGGCGCGTTCGCCGTCACGTTTTTCTTTATAGGCGAACAGGTCTTCGGCCCTAATCCGGCGATGGCGTCCGGTTTTGGTAAAAATGATTTCATTGCTTTCGAGCAATTTGACGAGATAGGGCCGCGACACATTGAGCAGGTCCGCCGCCTGCTGGGTGGTCAGTTCGGCATTAACGGGCGTGATACTGAAGCTCTTGCCGCTTGCGATCAGACGCGAAATATCGAGGAACGTTTGGGCCAATAGCGGCGACAGAGTCACCTCCGCGATCTGGGCTTTTTCCAAAGACAACTTCATCGATACCGGTGTGTTTTCCGAGATCAACTCGGCCAAGATCCGGCGCAATTGATTGGCGCGCTCACGATCGATTGCCGTGGGCATCCGATCGGAGAAATTCTCAGCGTGCATCATAGCCATGATCAATCCCTACCCTTCCATCGCTTGCAATTGCCACACCCATAGTCCTATCGCGGGCGGACCGCAATATTCGAAATATTCGAAACGGGCTATCGGTCCTCAAGCCGGGCGTTTCGTACACTTAGTCACTCATCAAACACAACATAGAGCTGTAACTCCCCACTGTAGTATGGAGTGCACTGTCAAGAGACAGTTATTTGAGAGCCCCTTTGGGGCAATCGCCGTTCATCCAAAGGCCTCGGAAATCCAGATTGTTCAATCCAATCGGACCGTTAGAAGCCCAGCCGGCGAATGAGGCAAACTCGGCCTAGTTGGGCACCTTGAGCGTCAAAGGCGCTGTGTTCCACCCCTGTTCCGCTCTGGGTACAAAATAGCCATCAGGACAGGCCTCAAAGGCTTACGCTATAAGGGGTTGCGAAATATGGACGGACCAATCAGTCTCGGCGGGAAATCGTCTGGACTGCTCTGTCAGTTACAAGACGTGTTGAGACACGATCGCGTTGAAGCTAAACTTGACTGCCTTAGTGGGCAAGCACCCTAAAACTATCGTTGCGGCCCTAGTTTTTTGAACTTTAGTGGCTTTGCTAGCGATCATCCGAGCTGGAGTTATTCTGGTTCAAAGCAGTTATCAATGTGACCTAGGCCATTGATCTCCACCCGCACGCGGTCTTTGGCGCGCAAACCGACCGGCGGCTTCATGGCCAAGCCGACGCCTCCGGGCGTTCCGGTATAGATGATATCGCCCGGCTTTAGGGTCATAACTTGGGAAAGCTCTACAAGTTGGGCCCAGACGTCGAACACAAGATGGCGGGTGTTGGATTGCTGCCTGATCTCGCCATTAACGAGGGTGCGCAGATCCAAAGCGTGGGGGTCGGCAATCTCGTCTGAAGTCGTGATCCACGGGCCGAAGGGGGCGTGGGTGTCGAACGACTTACCCAAGACCCACTGGCTACTCCGGTTTTGCCAAGCCCGTTCGGACACATCATTGCCGACGCACCAGCCGAAGACTGAAGCTGGGGCTGCATCGCTAGAGATGTGACGACCACCTGCGCCGACTACCGCGACCAATTCACCCTCATAGTCGACGAAGGTCGAGGACTTCGGGATCTGTACCGGGTCAAAGGGACCCGTCACAGCGTTCAACTGTTTGGAAAACCAGATCTGTGACTTAGGGGTCTCCAGGCCGGTCTCGGCGATATGATCTGCGTAATTGAGTCCGATGGCCATGATCTTCTCGGGCCGCGGAACGGGCGCCAATAGTCGAACCTGGTCCAAAGCTAGGGTCTGGGTCGTGGAACTGACTAACCGACGGACCTCCCCTTCCAAATCGTCCCAACGCGTGATCAGGTCGATCATATCTTGGGCCAGTCCGGGGCGCTCGCGGTTAAGGCGCACAATCTGGTCGCCTTCTGTGACGGCCCCAATCTCAGATATGTCTTGGTCGAGCGGTTGGAAGGTCGCGAGGCGCATGGTGGGGGTTCCCTCAAAAGTCGTCGGATCGGGCGGGGTTGGATGGGGCTTCAAACGGCCTTGCCGTCCGTAGGAGCCTCGCATCCATGGTTTTCGGGGTCTGGGGTCTCAACTCTGAGGCGCGATGGTGCGGCCAAAGGTCTGCGGCATATCGGGACCCCATTGGCTTATGCGGCCAAGCCCGATCGGGTGGTCACCGGCGGGGGCGCTGGCGTCCAACTGATCACCGTCCGTCCAGTGCTCGTGTATGTGCCCCCATGGATCGCGCCAATAGTCGAACACTTGACTACCCAAGAGGTGCCGACCAATGCCCCATTCCGGTGTCCGGTTCCTAGCCGAAAGGAATTCGCGCCCGGCATGGACATCATCAATGTCACAGACTTCCCAGGAGAGGTGATTGAGGCCTGCCACACCACCCGCCCCCATGGCGCTGGCGAAGAGGACTGAATGGTGGTCCGCGGGCTCGCTGCCGCGATCACAGCGCGCAAAGACGGCTCCCGGCTGACCAGGCGCAATATTGACCCGGTCGGACTGGAGCAAGCCAAAGCGGTGGCTATACCAGGCCACGGACCCTGAAACGTCGACCACGTTCAGCGCTAGGTGACCAAATCGTTTGATACGGCTTGGCCCAGATTTGATGCGTTGTAGAGCGCCGATGCGCTGAAAATCATTGCCCATGTTCAGGGCGCGGGCCGAAAGGTCCGATAGCGGGTCGACCGGTGTTATTCCAAACACGGCCTCGACCAGATTGCCATCAAGGTCAACAGATGAAGTCTTCCAGCCTCCACCGGGCGCGTCGATCGCTTCCACCGGCGCGAACCCCGGGCTTGCCGCGAGGCTATCGAGATCGGCTCGGCTGCTGACGCTGAATGCGAAGCCGAGAAAGGCGGGCTCACCTTGATGAATCACGTGGGTGTAGGGCGCGGGGCCGTCACCACGCATGAAGAGCACATTCGATCGGCGCTCTGCTCGTACCATCCCGAAATCCACAAGGAAGGCCTCCATCTGGTCTAGGTCGGGAACCTGTAGCCGCGGATAGGCCATGTCCTGCGCCTTGATGATCGGTTCAGTAGCCATTCCGATATTCCTTCCTAAGGGCGCATGTGATAGAATTTTAGGGTAGTTCATCAATTATGGGAGATTTGTCAATATTGACCTCCCAGACCCGTCAGCCCACACCGCTTGGATTTGAGACCAAATGAATATCAGTGGCCCATTCGTCCTCGAGGCTCGCAATCTGGGCAAAAGTGCAAGGACCCGCGCGCGATTGATGGATGCCGCGGTGGCAGTCTTCGCGCGTGACGGTTTCGAAGCGGCCTCGGTCAACGAAATTGCGCGGCTAGCTGATGTGGCCAACGGCACGTTCTATGTCCACTTCAAAGACAAGGATGCCATCGCGGCCGATGTGACCTTTCGCATTGCCAATGATTTTGCCCGACAGATCGACGAGGCCATGTCTCAAATTGAGGATGCGGCTGAACGTTTTAGCTGCGCGACGCGTCAGTTTATGGAACTCGCCGCCGCACAGCCCCGGTGGGGATGGGCGCTCATTCGTTCTGCCTGGTACGCCCCCGAACTCCATAGGCAAATGGAGTCTTTCATGCGCGCTGACCTCGATCGTGGGGTTCGTCAGGGGGTGTTTACCCGCACCATAGACCCCTTCCTCATCGACACGGTGCTTTCGATGATCTTTTCGGCTCTCGCCGCACGGCTTCGCGGCGATGCAGGGGAGGAAGCGGCCTCGCGAGTCTCTGAACTGGTCCTTTGCATGCTCGGCTATCCTTCGGCCCAAGCCCACGCGGTCGCTTGGAGCCCCATCGTCCTAAAGGGATTTAATACGCAGGTTCTGCCCCGGGATCCGAAGCCTCGGCGCGCGGCGACTTTGGTGCTTTAGCGGGCCGCCTCGATGACCCTGTCCAGCAGCGCCCAAGACGAAATGGAAGTCCGCCAATTGGAGGCGCGGCGGCAGACGGCTTTGGTCGCCCTCGACATGGAGGCCTTGGCGGATATGTTCGCCGAAGACATCGTCCATGTCCACACCAATGGTATGGTTCACGACAAGGCGGCAATCCTCAGTCACATCCGCTCTCGCGCTCAGTTCGTTGCGGTGGAACGGCGTAATCTTGTTGTCCGGGTCTATGGTGACACCGCCCTTCTCACCGGTGATCTGATCAACAGTCTGCGTATTGCCGGCGAGGAAGAGCCTCGGATCATGAAGGCTTTCGCGACACAGGTTGTACGCCGGGAAGATGGTGTCTGGCGGTTCGTCAGTTTCCACGCCTGCCTCGGTTTAGCCCCAGCCTAAATTTAAGTGGCACCGCCTTAGTGCACCCAGCCTTGGACCCCCTATGGCCCGCGCTTGGCAAAATACGCCGCATCGCGGCAGGCCAAAGCGACCGGCAGGGTTGCTGAATATTATTGACCAATATCTCAATTTTAATATATCCATGGTTTTATGGGGAATCTCCCATTTTTGGTAATCACCTCGAGCGGGTGACTATTGAAGGCTCAAAACAAATTAGGGGGAAACAATGGGTAGGTTCAGTTCACGTCGTTTGGCACTTGTCGGATATGCCTGTGTTGCGGCGCTTAGCGTCCAGGCACCGGCCTATGCCCAGGCCGAAGCTCAAAAAGCGACTTCCGCCGATGGTGCGCTGGAGGAGGTCATTGTTACGGCCCGTCGCCGCGACGAAAAGCTTCAAGACGTTCCCGTCGTCATTAGCGCCTTCAACAAGCAGCAGCTAGAGGCCTTCGCGGCTGGCGGATTTGAAGATGTCGCCGCCATGACCCCTGGTTTGATCATCGACGAGGGTGGCGGTGCTGGCCAGGGCAACATCACCTTGCGAGGTGTCACCACGGGCGTTCTCAACCTTTCGAGCGATCAAGCCATCTCTATCAATATCGATGGCGTTCAGTTGAGCAATGCTGATGCGCTGCGTTTTGGCCAGTTTGATATGGAGCAGTTCGAAGTTCTGAAGGGCCCTCAAGCCCTGTTCTTCGGCAAAAATAGCCCCGGCGGTATCATGACCGTCCGCACCAGCGATCCCACGCGCCAGTTTTTCAGTGAGCTCAGCGGCAGCTATGAATTCAACGGTCACGAGAAGGTCGGCCAAGCAACAATTTCTGGCCCCATCAGCGAGACCCTAGCCGGGCGCCTATTCCTGCGGCTGTCAGATGAAGATGGTCAGATTCGCAATGTGGCTCCCGGAGTAGCTGACACGCGCGTTCAAAGAGTGCGCGACCAGTTTTTCCGCACGACGCTGACATGGCGGCCAACCGATGCATTAGATACCCGTTTCAAGCTCAGCTATGGCGACGCCAAGGGAAGCGATCAGGGCATTGAGCAAAGGTTCGCTTGCGCTGCTACCGGTCCTGTGTCTGGCCCCGTTGATGACTGCCAATTCAACAAGATCATTGTGAAAGGCGACCCAGACCCGCGCCTGGCGTCCGTCTACCATACCTTCACGGCCAAGCCTTCCAGCCGTGTCCGGCCGCTGCTGACCTCTCTGGAAGCAAACTACAAGCTGTCAGACAGTCTGAAGCTCAGCAGCATCACTGGCTATTCCGATATTCGATATCAGAACTACGGCAACCTTCTGCCGGTTGTGGCTCCATTGTTTGTCGGCGGTGTTGATCAAACGAACCGATCCCTGTCAGAGGAAATCCGTCTGACCAGCCAGTTCTCCGGCCCGATAAACTTCATGGTTGGGGCCTTCATCGATGACCGGCTGTTCAAAACCGATCAGGGGCAACTTGTTCCTGGTCCCGCTGCCCTGCCCGCCGGATCGCGACTGTTGTTCGCCAATGTTCAGCAGATTGACTCGACCGCTAAGTCGGCTTTTGGCCAAATGACTTGGAGCGTTTCCGAGACTGTGGAACTGAGCGGCGGTGCCCGTTATACAGAGGAAACGCGCGAGCTTTCGGGCGTTGGTGCCTTGTCCGCGGGTGGTTTTGGCATCCTTTTTCCTGGCGCATTTGCACAGCCCGTGGTGGCTACCGGCCCGTTCAAGGCCGCACCGAGCAAGATCACCTATAACGACCTTTCCCCTGAAGCCACCATCCGCTGGCGTCCGTCGTCTAACCTCATGGCCTTCGCCGCCTACAAGCAGGGCTTCATGTCTGGCGGGTTCAACACCTCGGTCTCCGGCAATGCTACCCAAGCGACGGCGCCCAGCGACCAGACCTATCGGCCAGAGACTGTGGAAGGCTACGAGGCCGGGATCAAATCGACCCCAATGCCAGGCCTGCGCATGAACCTCTCGGCCTTCAACTATGTCTATGACGACATTCAACTATCGGCTTTCGACTTTAGCGGTGCCAGCGTCACAACACGCGTCGTCAATGCCACGCGAGCCAGAACAAAAGGCTTCGAAGTCGAGACGCTATGGGCACCGGCCGCCCTTTCAGGCCTGACCCTCAATGGCAATCTGGCCTATAATGATGCCACCTATATCAGCGACTATTTCGACAAGTGCAACGGGATGCAGTTGGCCGGAAAGCTGAGTGGTTGCGACTATCTACCCAAGACCGGAGGTGCCGTCCTAGTGGCCAAAGGAACAGGAACATCCCAAAATCTGAAGGGATTCACCATGGGCCGTGCACCAAAGTGGACCGGATCGGCCGGCTTTAACTTCGATCGCAAGATCAATCCACAGCTGCGCCTAACCCTGAACGGCATGGCGAGCTATTCCAGTAGTTACCATGCCAACCAAGTCTATGATCCAAGAGCTGTCCAGAGCCCGTTCTGGATATTTAATGCCGGCGTCGGCTTGCACGCAGTTAATGACCGTTGGTCCGTGGCCCTGATTGGCCGAAACCTTACCGACGAGCTTTTCAAAACTGGAGCCGGCGGCAGCGTGCCCTTAGGCGGCCCTGCACCCGGAGAAATGCAGGGACCAGTCAGTCGCCCGCGCACCATCATGCTGGAACTGACTATCCGCCCGTCAGCCTTCTAAGCAGACCCTATCATTGCGACCTCGGCTCAGATCACGAGCCGAGGTCAGCTTTGATGTCATGAAACGACGATTGATGTTTGAGCGCAAAGGTGCGCGCGAGGGAGGATGCCTTGGAGCCCACGGAACGCACAGCCGGTTCGCTGCAGGGATGGATCTTGGTGTCCGCCAGTTGGCTCAGCGTGGTGGCGACCTCTCTGATCGCACCGATACTACCCCGGATGTCGGCCCAATTTGCGAGCACCCCGGGCGTTGAGACCATGGTCCAACTGTCCATAGCCCTCCCCTCCCTGTTTGTAGGGCTACTGGCCGGGTCGGCAGGCATTCTCGTCGACCGAATAGGGCGCAGGGGCGTCCTGATGGTTGGCCTCGTTGCCTACGCCTTACTCGGAATGGCCCCGCTCTGGCTGAATAGCCTACCGGCTATCTTGATCAGCCGCTGCGGCGTAGGTGTGGCCGAGGCGGCAATCTTCACCGCTGGTGGAGCCCTGCTCGGCGACTATTTCCGAGGCCAAGAGCGCGAGAAGTGGTTTGCGCTGCAGGCGGGGTCTGCAACCCTGCTGGCTGTAGCGATGCTTCTGATCGGCGGCGCGCTCGGCGAGATCAGTTGGCGAGCACCCTTCATCATCTATGCCCTGCCCCTCCTTCAAGGGGCCTTGGTTCTGGCCTTCATCCGGGAGCCGACCCGGCCCACAGCGATCCTCGTGCAGGCCAGAGCCGCGAAACCGTTTGATTGGCGCAAGGTCGCACTGCCCGCCGCCGTTTCCCTATTCAGTTCCATGGCGTTTTTCGTGGTGGTGATCCAACTGGGTTTCGTTCTGACCCAGCGCGGATACGCCTCGCCCGCCCTGATTGGCTTTGGTGCGGCCGGTTCCTCAATGGCGGTTCCCGTCGGCGCGGTGCTCTTTAGACTAATGGGCCGCTGGTCTCCTGCCGCCAGATTGGCGTTAGGATTCGCATTGCTCGCAGCCGGATTTACGATCATCGGACTGACTCACGGCTACGGCGCGACCGTGGCGGGTGCCACGGTCAACAGTCTAGGTGGCGGCATCTTAGTCCCCACCTTGATGAGTTGGTTACTTCGAGATCTAGACAGCACAGAGCTGGGCCGAGGGACGGGCATCTGGAATACCGCCTTTGCACTCGGACAATTTCTCAGCCCCTTGTCGGTCTTAGCGATCAGCAGTGCGGTTGGCGGCCTGTCCAGCACCATCCTAGCCTATGGCGCAGTCACAGGTGCCGCTGCGCTGATCGCCGTCGTCGCCACACGCCACACCAGTAAGGGACAAACCAAATTGGGGGCCTAAGCCTTTGTAGCGCGTGCAGGTTGAAGTAAAGAAGTAACTCAATAGGGGGCTTGGGCAGGCCTCAAAGCCCAACGCAATAGGGCGTTGCGCTCGCTCCAACGAGCGGACAGGCCCCCTTCCCCCTAATGACGATCACACAAATGACGTCACCACGTCCCCTAGACCTTGGTCGAAGCGGCAAAGGATCTCGTCCCCGACCTTAACGGGAATGGCGCGGACGAACGAGCCAGTGAGGATCACGTCGCCGGGTTGGAAGCTGACGCCAAACTCACCGAGCTTATTGGCCAGCCATGCCACAGCGGTCACGGGATTGCCCAGAACTGCCGAGGCCTCTCCGGCCTGTTCGACCACGCCGTTGCGTACAATCTCGCCCTTCACACGGCGGATATCGATGGTGTCCAGACGGCGCGGGTTCGCTCCCAAAACGGCGGCTCCGCAGGCGGCGAGGTCCGCGACCGTGTCGATGATGTTCATCCCCGGCGCGCGCGAGACGCGGAAATCGACAATCTCTATGGCGGGGACCACAAAGTCCGTCGCACGAACAACATCCATCGGCAGGATGCCGGGGCCGGACAGGGCCTCCTTCATCACAAAAGCGATCTCGATCTCGATCATGGGATCGAAGAAGCGGGTCATGGGAATGGGCGTGCCCTCAGGAATAAAGAGGTCATCGGTCATGGCACTGAAGTCTGGCTCGGTTGCGCCGGACATCTCCTGCATGGCCTTAGAGGTCAGTCCAACCTTATAGCCCTTGATCCGCGCGCCCTTGGCAACCCGCTGGGCGACAAAGGCCTCTTGGATGCGGTAGGCGTCCTCCACCTCGATGCCGGGATAGGCTTTGGACAATAGGGGCAGGCCCTTGCGGGTCTGGTAGGTCTCGAACAGGTCCGAGACAATCTTGGTGCGGGTGGCTTGATCAAGCATGGGTTCAGACCTCAGGGTCGACGCGGCGGACCGTTTCGAGGTCGGCGCGGGCGGTTGTAGTTAGGGCATTAATGTCGGTCACGACGGAGACCATCTGGAAGCCCTGTTTCAGCCTCAATGGGGCGACCTTGGCGTTGGACAGGACGGCGGTTGCGATCCCTGCCCGCTTGGCTGCGGCGGCAATCTTGCTGATCGCTTCGTCAAAAGCCGGCTTGCCATCATTGTCACCCGGCGGAAGGCCAAGGGCGATAGATAGATCAAAGGGGCCGACAAAGATCGCATCAACGCCGGGCGTCGAGGCGATGGCATCGACCTCGTCCAAGGCCTGCGCCGTCTCGATCATGGGAATGACGGCGATGCGGGAATTGGCGGTGGCGAAATAGCCTGGACCATCGCGCAGACCAACCCGGATGGGACCAAAGCTGCGGCTGCCAGCGGGCGGATAGAGGCAGGCATCGACGGCGCGGCGGGCCTCTTCGGCAGACTGGATCATGGGGATGACGACACCCAGAGCCCCGGCATCAAGAACACGGCCGATAATGCCCGGATCATTCCACGGCACGCGCACGATCGGAGCAGCCCCGCTAAGGTCGATCGCGCGGATCATGGACAGGGCCGTCTCATAGTCCATGCAGCCATGTTGCATGTCGATGAGGACCCAATCAAAGCCTGCCCGACCAAGGGCCTCAGCCGTAAGGGCGCTGGGGATCATGCACCATGCGCCAAGGGTCGCTTCGCCAGCAGCCCATCGAGCCTTGAGGGTCAAGACGGTTCCTCTCTCATATTCACTGTGCCACGGTTCACCAGCACTTATGAAATGAGTGTCATCATAAATGACCGCAGTCAATATATGTCGACGCTAGGCCACTTCGCCGATGGTGATGGCCAGATGCTGGCGCAGCCGGTGCGCGGTCTGCTCGCGCGTGACCCGTCCACCGAGCCAAGTCAGAAGCGAGAAATAATAGTTCGCAAACAGGTTTTCAGCGACGTGCACCGGGTTCGCCCCTTGGGCATAACGGCCGTCCTTGCGTGCCTTTGCGATCAGGTCGGCCAAGCCGCCAAAGATGATATCCAGCAATTCGGAAATATCCGCCTGCCGTCCAATAGCGTTAGGAAACATGATCTCTTTGAGCAGGATGCGGGCCAAATCGGTGTCACGCTGATGATAGTCCATCATCGAGGTGAAGACCTGCATCAGTTGGTCGAGCAAAGGCTCGTTCCCCTGAAGGGAGGCGAAGGCCGTGCGAGCCGTCTCGACCATTTCGTCGCGAAACACCAGGACCAGTAGGTCCTCTTTGGAGCGGGCATAGAGGAACAGCGTGCCCGTTCCAATATCGGCCGCCTCTGCAATCTGTTGAGTCGTGGTCTCGGCAAAGCCTCGGTCACGAAAGAGCTCACGCGCTGCACTGACGATCCGCGCGAGCTTTTCTTGCTTGTTGCGTTCGCGCCGCCCGACAGCCGATGCGTTCTGGTCCGCGACCGAGCTTGTCGCCTCCATTGCGCCCTGAGCCTCTTGTCGATTTGCCACGTCTGAACCCACGAAAATGATGACTTTCAGAGCAACCCTTTCGGGTTTGGCGGACCAAAGTCAATGGACGGCACCGACTATTTCACGCTGAGCACCCGTGTGCCCTTGACGCCGTCAAACCTCCATATAAACTGACTACAGTCAGAAATGAAGGGCGTCAGTGTTTCTTTCATTCTGGCGGTCTGTCGTGACCAAAGAGCCACGCGCCTAGGGAAGGTCTAATAATGGCGAACAGCACAGCCACCGTCGCCGGTGTCGAGATTTCCACCGATCATTGGATTGATGGTCGCCGCGTTTCCTCTTCCGAGCGGTTCGAGAACCGCTCCCCCGTCGATGGCTCCCATCTGGCCAATGTCGCTTCAGGCGGCAAGCCAGAGGTGGATCAGGCCGTTGATGCAGCCCGCCGTGCCTTTCCGGCTTGGGCCGCGCTGGGTCCAGAGGGCAGACTTCCCTATCTCAAACGCTTTGCCGATGGCATCCGGGCAAGGGCCAAAGACCTGGCGGCTGTAGAGACCATGGATAATGGCTCTCTGCTGGCCGGAAACCTGCACCGGGTGGTGCCCCGCGCGGCGCAGAATATCGAGTTCTTCGCCGATTGGGCGCTGAAGCTGCAAGGTCACGTCATAGACTCGCCCGAGGTCACCAACCACATTCGTTACGACCCGTCGGGTGTTGCCGCCCTGATCACGCCATGGAACGCACCCCTGATGCTGACCACGTGGAAGGTGGGTCCGGCGCTGGCGGCAGGCAATACATTGGTCGTCAAGCCGCCCGAATGGGCCCCGATGACCTGCTCACTCATGGCCGATATTGCCCACGAGGCCGGGATCCCCGCAGGCGTGCTCAATGTCGTTCAAGGCATTGGCGAGTTGGCCGGTGACGCTCTGGTCAATCATGGCGACCTCAATAGGATCAGCTTTACCGGATCAACGGGCACGGCCCAGTTGATCGGTCAAGCGGCGGCCCGTTCGATCACCCCAATGAGC
>Ga0214919_10002512_pt1 | contig 28752 bp, 20 predicted proteins | sample LL1503_MetaG_FD_177994 | JGI IMG/M metagenome (GOLD analysis project Ga0214919, IMG submission 177994) | Freshwater microbial communities from Lake Lanier, Atlanta, Georgia, United States - LL-1503 | ecosystem: Environmental > Aquatic > Freshwater > Lake | place: USA: Georgia | collected... | reverse complement strand
GGCAGCGGCCAATATGGGCTCCAAGGTTTTATTGGTGACCATGAATATGCAAACCATTGCCCAAATGAGTTGTAACCCCGCCATGGGTGGAATTGCTAAGGGCCAGATTGTAAGGGAAATAGATGCCCTGGGTGGATATAGCGGCATCGTCACCGACCTAAGTACGATTCAGTTTAGAATGCTTAATAAGAGTAAGGGGCCTGCCATGTGGAGCCCTAGAGCCCAGAACGATAGGCAATTATTTGCCTCTAAGTGGAGAGAGATGCTGGAAAACACCCCTAACGTAGACTTTTACCAGGACTCTGTGAACGAATTAATCATTAAAAATAATAAGGCCTGCGGGGTCATTACAAGCTTGGGTCATAAAATTGAGGCAGATGCAGTTATTATAACCAGCGGAACCTTCTTAAATGGAATTATACATATAGGTGAGAAACAAATCGGTGGAGGAAGGGTAGCTGAAAAAGCGGCCACAGGCATTACTGAACAGTTGGTTTCTTTTGGTTTAGAGTCGGACCGCCTTAAGACCGGCACACCTCCAAGGGTAGATGGCCGTAGTTTAGACTATTCAAAGATGGAAGAACAAAAGGGGGACGAAGAAATTGTAGGCTTTTCCTATATGGACATACCTAGAATTAAGGCAGCTGACCAGCGTTCTTGCCATATTACTTATACCGATTCAATCGTTCACGATATATTAAGGACTGGTTTTGATCGTAGCCCAATGTACCAAGGTCGTATTGGAGGAGTGGGTCCAAGATACTGCCCAAGTATAGAAGACAAAATTAATAGGTTCGCTGACAGAGAAAGACATCAATTATTTGTAGAACCAGAGGGCTGGAATACAGTCGAGATATATGTAAACGGGTTTAGTACTAGTTTACCAGAAGAAGTACAATACGAAGCACTTCGTAGAGTGCCTGGTTTTGAGAAGGCGCGTATGTTCCGTCCAGGTTACGCCATTGAGTACGATTATTTTCAGCCCACTCAATTAACCTACACCTTAGAAACCAAGGCCATCAGTAATTTATATTTCGCTGGGCAAATCAATGGAACCACGGGTTATGAGGAAGCAGCTTGTCAAGGAATAATGGCGGGCATCAACGCACATTTAAAAATTAACGAAAAGGAGCCTCTTATTTTAAAAAGATCCGACGCCTATATTGGAGTTTTAATTGACGATCTTATAAGTAAGGGTACGAACGAGCCCTATAGAATGTTTACCTCAAGAGCTGAGTTCAGAACCTTATTAAGACAAGACAATGCCGATTTAAGATTAACAGAACTAAGTCATAAACTTGGTTTTGCAAGTGCAGATAGATTACGCAAAGTAGAAATAAAGACCAACGAAGTGGCCAACATAAAAACAATACTTTCTAATCAAACTATTATACCTGAAGAGGTGAATGGTTTTTTAACCAGTATTGATTCAATGGAGATTACAGAAAAACAAAAAGCCTCAAAACTCTTGCTACGACCGAATATTAGCTTAAATCAAGTGATAGAAAACTGTGCTGAATTAAAAGAAAAATTAATTGATAAAGAAGTTGATCATTTAGAACAAGCTGAAATACAGATTAAGTACGAGCGTTATATTGAGAAAGAAAAAGAAATCGTGGAGCGTATGTTAACGCTTGAAAATAAAATGATTCCCGATAATTTTGACTACGATAAATTATCGGCCCTATCTATTGAGGCGCTTCAAAAGTTCAAAAAAATTCGTCCACTTACTATTGGACAGGCAAGTCGTATTAGTGGTGTCAACCCTAGCGATATCCAAATACTCATGGTCTTTATAGGACGTTAATTTCCTATTCAATTGTTCAAATAACCATCAGCCTCCGTTCATAAAAAAACTTCAGTTTCCCCGTTTTTACACAAATTCTTTTTAGTAGCTTTAGTTTCTTTCTTTACAACTAAAATAAGAATCACATGAAGCGAATTTATGTATGGGCCTTGCTTATGTGCACAGCAGTTTCTGCTATCGCACAGGAGTCTTTCCCAATCAATGGTATTAGAGATATTCGTACAGGCTTATATGCTTTCACGAATGCTACTATTATTCAAAATGAAAAAACCAAGCTTGAAAAAGCAACCTTATTAATTAAACAAGGAAAGATTATTGCAGTAGGTACTAGCGTTGCTATACCGAAAGATGCAGTAGTCGTAAACTGTGAAGGAAAATTTATATATCCTTCTTTTGTAGACCCTTTCACCGACTATGGTGCGGGTCAAGCTAAAAGACCAGCAGGCGCTTTCAATTACGGAGGTCCTGGACAATTTTTATCTAATAAGCCAGGTGCTTATAACTGGAATCAAGCTATTAAACCAGAAGTAAATGCTTCAGATGTATTTGATACAGACGAAGCTGCTGCAAAAAATTATAGAGCCAACGGATTTGGCGCCGTTTTCACCCATGTGAAAGATGGTATTGCAAGAGGAACAGGTGCAGTGGTAACACTTGCTACTGAAAACAATAACCAAGCTTTTCTTAAAACAAAGGCCGCGGCGGTTTATTCTTTTGAAAAAGGTTCTTCTACTCAATCTTATCCATCTAGCTTAATGGGAAGTATTGCCTTATTGCGTCAAACTTATTTAGATGCAAAATGGTATCAAACAAAACCAGCAAACGAAGGCGTAAACCTTTCTTTAGAGGCTTGGAATAATGCTCAAAACATTCCTCAAATTTTTGCTGCTGATGATAAGTGGAGTACAGTTCGTGCAGATAGATTAGGTGATGAGTTTGGTGTACAATATATTATTAAGGGAGGTGATAATGGCTATCAAAGAATTGATGAGATTGTGAAAACCAAGGCTAGCTATATTTTGAATGTAGACTTTCCTGAAGCCATGGATGTGGAAGATCCTAACGATGCACGTTTTGTTTCTTTAGCAGATATGAAACATTGGGAATTAGCGCCTACTAATTTAGCAGCCTTTGAAAAAGCAAATATATCTTTTAGTATTAGCAGTAGCGATTTAAAAGATAGCAAAACATTTTTAGCGAATCTTAGAAAAGCCATTCGATTTGGTTTATCTGAAACTAAAGCACTTGAAGCTTTAACTAAAACGCCTGCTACTATGTTAGGGGTGTATGATCAAGTGGGTTCTTTAGAAACGGGTAAGATGGCTAATTTTATAATTACAACTGAACCCGTGTTTGCAGCTAATGCAAAAATAATTGAGAACTGGGTGCAAGGAAATAAATATGAAGTAGCGTCTAGCGAATGGAATAACTATGCGGGTAAATATAAATTAACTTTAAACGTTGCTGGAACAAATACAGACTATAACTTAGAAGTTAAAAAAGATTTATCAGCCTCTATTATTGGAACCGACACTTTAATGGCAAAGGTTTCTATTAATGAGTCATTGGTTAAAATTTCTTTCCCTAATAAAAAAGGAAAGGGTGCAGAACAAATAAGATTAGGCGGTGCTATTGTTGGTGCTAACTGGTCTGGAATTGGAACCGATCCTGCGGGCAACAAAAACACATGGACCGCTTCTTTAGTGGGTCCAATGACAGCATCAGCAGATACTAAGAAGAATAACGATACTTTAAAACCACTTGCAAAAGTAACCTTCCCGTTTGCGGGTTTTGGTAATGAGAAAATACCTAGTCAAGAAACTATATTAATTAAGAACGCTACTGTTTGGACCAATGAAAAAGAGGGCGTTTTAAATAATACAGATGTTTTATTAAAGAATGGAAAAATAGCTAAAGTGGGTAAAGATATTACAGAGGCGGGTGCAAGAGTTATTGATGGTACGGGTAAACATTTAAGCGCAGGTATTATTGATGAGCATTCACATATTGCTGCAATGTCTATTAATGAAGGTGCACAGTCTGTTACTAGTGAAGTGCGTATTGCAGATAATTTAAATCCAGAGGACATTAATATATACCGTCAGTTAAGCGGTGGTGTTACATCATCCCATATTTTACATGGTTCTGCAAACACAGTCGGTGGACAAACTCAATTAATTAAACTTCGTTGGGGTGCAAATGATCAAGATTTAAAATTTGCTGGCGCTGATGGTTTTATCAAATTCGCTTTAGGTGAAAACGTAAAAAGAACAACTAGCTCGAGCAATAACCGTTTCCCTGATACAAGAATGGGTGTAGAAGAGGTATTGAACGATGCATTTGATAGAGCCCTAGATTATCAAAAAGCAATGAAAGAAAATCCGAATACAAGAAGAGATCTTGAACTAGACGCCTTAGTGGAGATCTTAAATAAAAAGCGTTTTATTACTTGTCACTCTTATGTTCAACCCGAGATTACTTATATGATGCGTATTGGTGATAAGTATGGTTTTACCGTAAACACCTTCACACATATATTAGAAGGATATAAGGTTGCCGATAAAATGAAAAAGCATGGTTCAACGGCTTCTACTTTCTCAGATTGGTTTATGTATAAAACTGAGGTGCAAGACGCCACTGGTTATAATGCAGCTATTATGCAAAAAGTGGGATTGAATGTTTGTATAAACTCAGATGATGCAGAGATGGCTAGAAGATTAAATCAAGAAGCAGCTAAAGTAGTTAAATACGGAGGCGTCTCTGAACAAGAGGCCTTTAAAATGGTAACCTTGAATCCGGCTAAAGCATTACACGTAGCGGATAAAGTGGGTAGCATTAAAACTGGAAAAGATGCTGACGTAGTTTTATGGTCAGACAATCCTTTAAGTATTTATGCGAAATCATTATACACTATCGTTGATGGTACAATTTATTTTGATAGAGAAAAAGACGCTACTATGCACAAAGAAGTTGCTGCAGAAAGAACGCGCTTAACACAAAAAATGTTAGGAGAGAAAAAAGCAGGTGCTGCAACAAGACCGGCTACACCAAGCTATCAAGTGCTACTAAATTGTGGCGATCATGAACACGAAGACGAAATGGTTACTATTTACGAAACTCAAAAAGATTAATATATGCAAAAGAAATATACCACCTTATTGATTGTATCTCTTGCACTTTTACAATTAAAAGCAAGCGCTCAGGAAACTGTGTATCCTGTAGGTCCGCAAGCAGGTCCCATTGTTATTACACATGCCACTCTGCATGTGGGTAACGGAACTGTATTAACCGATGCATCGGTTAGTTTTGATAAAGGAAAAATTACAGGCGTGGGCGCTTCTGTATCTACGACAGGCGCTACTATTATAGATGCAACGGGCAAACAAGTGTATCCTGGATTAATTGTTCCGTTGTCTAGTTTGGGTTTAAAAGAAATTAATAGTGGCGTACGCGGTAGCAACGATTTTCAAGAAATTGGAGAAAACAATGCCAGCATTAGAACCATTGTTTCTTATAATACCGATTCTAAAGTCATTAACGTGTTGCGCGCAAATGGTGTACTACTGGCACATGTGGCACCGATGGGAGAGCTTATCGAAGGAAGTTCAACCGTGGTGCAATTAGACGCCTGGAATTATGAAGACGCTGCTTATAAAGCAGACAATGGTATTTTTATAAACATGCCTACCCTTATCCCAAGAAGAGGTGGTCGTGGTGGTTTCATGCGTCAAGCCGCATCAGACCCGGTAAAAGAAGCCATGGATAAAATTGAAACTGTTAAAAAATTCTTTACAGAAGCGCGCGCTTATTTACAAGAAAAAAATCATGCAGAAAATAATTTAAAGTTTGAGGCGGTGCGTGGTTTATTCACTGGCAAACAAAAATTATATGTTCGTGCAAATGAAGTAAAACAAATGTTACTTGCCATTGATTTGGGAAAAACATTTGGCTTTAACATGGTCATTGTAGGGGCTGCGGAAAGTTTACAAATTGCTTCTTTGTTAGTAGAAAATAATATCCCTGTTATCTTAGATAATGAACACGCACTTCCCACTACAGAAGACGATGACATCGATCAAATGTATAAGCTTCCTGCACAACTAAAAAAAGCAGGTGTTTTATTTGCGATCAACGATGCGAACGATCAAAGCAAGCAACGCAATATAAGCTTCAATGCGGGAACCGCTGCGGCTTATGGCTTAGACAAGGAAGAAGCCTTAAGCGCTATTACCCTTAATACTGCTAAAATTTTAGGCATAGACGATATCACCGGTTCTATTGAAACAGGAAAAGATGCCAACATTATTATTAGCGAAGGGGATATTTTAGACATGAGAGGCAATCAGGTGACCAAGGCCTTTATTCAAGGACGCGATATTTCTTTGGATAATAAACAAAAACAATTGTACGAGCGCTATAAGCATAAGTATAAGATTAACTAATTAACAGTTTATCCTGTTATTAAAAGAACCTCTCTATCACAAATGTGGTGGGGAGGTTTTTTTTGTTAACTTAGCGCCATGTCTAAAAAGCTATTTTTATTAGATGCGCTTGCATTAATTTATCGTGCCTATTATGCGCTAATTCGTACACCCAGAATTACCACCACGGGCATAAATACCAATGCACAGTTTGGTTTTACCAATACCCTTTTAGAAATTATTAGAAAAGAAAATCCTACACATATTGCTGTTTGTTTTGATACACATGCGCCTACAGAACGTCACACCGATTTTACCGATTATAAAGCCAATAGACAAGAAGCACCTGAGGATTTATTAGATTCGTTACCCCATATTAAAGCCATCATTGAAGGGTTTAATATTCCCGTGATTGAATATGATGGATATGAGGCCGATGATATTATTGGAACCCTAGCATGGCAGGCTGCTGCTAAAGGTTATGAAGTGTATATGGTTACTCCTGATAAAGATTATGGTCAATTACTAGTAAAACCCAATGTATATATATGGAAGCCACCGGCTTTTGGTAATAAAGAAGAAATTGTTGACGCAAAAAAGATTTGCGAGAAATGGGATATTGCTAGAGTAGAACAGGTGGTCGATATGTTGGGCTTAATGGGTGACGCTTCTGATAATATACCAGGTATACCGGGTGTGGGAGAAAAAACGGCTGCTAAACTTTTAAAGTTATACGACACATTGGAAGGGGTATTAGATAATGCCGATAAAATAACCGGATCGATGGGTGAGAAAGTGAGGGCTGGAAAAAAATCGGCCATCATGAGTAAAAAGCTGGCTACTATTATCACCAATGTTCCTGTTAGCTTTCATGAAGAAGATTTTAGATTGAAAGAAAAAAATAAATCGGCCCTGGCTGAGATTTTTAATGAATTAGAATTTAAAACCCTTGGTAAAAGAATTTTAGGAGAAGAGTTTTCTGTTAGCGGTGGTGCGGGAGCTATAGAGGTTGCTGTTGCTAAACAAGAACAAACAGACTTATTTGGTAATACAGTGAATGTAAAAACAAAAAATAAAAAAGCAGGGGCTAAAGAATCGGGCATAATAGATAGCGGAGATAATAATAAGCAACCCAATAGTTCTTTAGAGGGTGGTGTGAACAATGATGAAGATAATGATGAGGGGGAATTAGGTGACGAAGACTTGCCAGTTGAATTGGTAGTGAATAAAAATAGTGGGAACACCCCACATAATTATAAAGCCATTTTAGGTAAAGAAAATATTCAAGCCCTAGTAAAAGAATTATCGGCGCAGAAAGAAGTTTGTATTGATACGGAAACAACAGGCATTAATGCTAATGATGTGGAGCTGGTGGGTTTAAGTTTTTCTTATAAAGAACATGAAGGCTTTTATATTCCTATAGAAAACGAAACAGACGCAAAAAAAATATTAAGTTATTTTGAACCCTTATTTAAAAACAAGGACATTGTTTGGATTGGACAAAACTTAAAATATGATTTTTTAGTGTTGAAATGGTATGGGGTGGAGCTATTAGGAAAAACATTCGATACTATGCTCGCACACTATGTAATTGAACCAGAAGGCAGGCGCAGTATGGATTTGCTAAGTGCTCAGTTTTTAGGTTACGAGCCTATTTCTATTACGACTTTAATAGGTAAGAAAGGAAAAAATCAGGGAACCATGCGTGATGCGCCCTTGGACCAAGTAACTGAATACGCAGCAGAAGACGCCGATATTACTTTACAATTAAAAAATTGTTTTACGCCACTGATTAAAAAGCGTGGTGTAGAAAAAGTATTTAATGAAGTAGAAAACCCGCTCGTGCGTGTACTCGTGGATATGGAATATGAAGGTGTGAAAGTAGATATTGATTTTTTAAATGAATACAGTAAGATCTTAGAAGTGGATGCCAAGATTAGTGAGGAGCGTGTTTATGAACAAGCAGGAGTTCGTTTTAATTTAGCCTCTCCTAAACAATTGGGAGAAGTGCTTTTTGATATTTTAAAACTAGACGCAAAAGCTAAAAAAACAAAGACGGGTCAATACGCAACAGGGGAAGATGTATTACAAAAAATGGCAGCTAAGCATAAAATAGTAGATGATATTTTAAACTTTAGAGAGTTAACAAAATTAAAATCTACCTATGTTGACTCTTTTCCTGAATTAATTAATCCAAAAACAGGTCGCGTACACACTAGCTATGCACAAGCAGTAGCAGTTACCGGAAGACTAAGTAGCACCAATCCTAATTTACAAAACATACCCATTAGAACGGAGCGTGGTCGAGAAATTAGAAAAGCTTTTATTCCTCGTGAGAAAGGTCGTGTACTCGTAAGCGCCGATTATTCTCAAATAGAATTAAGAATTGTAGCGGCTATTAGTGGTGACCCGAATATGTGTGAGGCGTTTAAACTAGGTAAGGATATTCATACGGCCACGGCTGCTAAGGTGTATGGTATAAATGAAGCTGATGTAACAAAAGTAATGCGTTATAAAGCCAAGAGTGTAAACTTTGGAATTATTTATGGGCAGGGGGCTTTTGGTTTAGCAGAAAACTTAGCTATCTCAAGGACAGAGGCAAAAGAAATTATAGACAACTATAAAAAAGAATTTCCGGGTATTCAATTATACATGGACCAGCAAATTAATAATGCAAAAGAACTAGGCTTTGTGGAAACCCTTATGGGAAGAAGGCGCTGGTTAAGAGATATTAATAGTAGCAATTTTACCGTGCGTGGTTTTGCCGAAAGAAATGCCATCAACTCTCCTATTCAAGGATCTGCTGCAGATATGATTAAACTAGCGATGATTAAAATTCATGGTGAAATGAAAAAAACCAATTGGGAGTCTAAAATGATTTTGCAAGTACATGATGAATTAGTCTTTGATGCGGTAGAAAAAGAACTGCCTGCACTAAAAGAATTAATATTAAAATGTATGAAAGAAGCCATGGTACTTCCTAATGGAGTCCCGGTAGAGGCAGAAGTGGGGGTTGGAAAAAATTGGTTAGAGGCACATTAAAAATTACCAATTTCTGTTTACCTTCTTTAGTTATTTATTTTGCTTACTTCTTTTTATAAACAGGAACAGTGCTACAGGGCTCTCCATACATAATACTTTTCACAACGGGTCTAAGTTTTTGCGTAATGGCTATATAGGCCGACTCGCCAATAGGTGTATCTCCACAACCCTTAATAACTACTCTTTGATCATGATATTCGTTAATATTGAGGCTGCCGATGCTTTCAAGTAGTTGTTGTTCTCTTACTTTATTTTCATTGCCAAAATAAACAGTTTTAGCAAAAGGGTTTAGAGCCGATACTATTAACATATTCGCCCACATAGGTATAATGGCATCTGCAGAACAAATAATGCCCACTACTTTGTCTTGATAAATAGTCCAGTCGGTTGTAAGAAGTGCGGCGCGAAATTCTTTTTCTTTTAATATTAGCTCCATATATAAATAGGGCTTTATATCAAACACAATAATTTCGTTGCTTGGAAGTAAACTCGCAAGATCAATGGATAGTATTCCACTTTCCGCCACCTTATTGTTAAACAATTCGGCCATAGAAATTATTTTGTACTAGTAAAGCTTAAACCTATTGTCTTCGATCTTAGCCACCTTTTTAAAAGAGCTAGCCGATCTAAACATCATACCTCTTGTTCTTTCTAATAATTCATCTTTGAAGAAGTTGGGGTCTTGGTCTGCTTGTTTTGCGGCAATGCCATTTACGCTTACAGCATATACACCAGAATTAGCAGCAATTGGTTCGCTTACTTTATTAATTAAAGATTTATTAAATGCAGCACCCACTAATTTAGGTTCGTTGCCAAGTCCTGTAATCATTGAGAAGCTAAAGCCAATACTATCTGCTCTTTGAATAATGGCTTTTGCATCAGCAGCAATTGCTTCAAGTGTTTTACCTTTTATAGTCGCCTTAATTTTTTCTGCTTTCTTTTTGTCTCTAATAAAACCTTCCACCTGTGGTCTTGCGGCAGTAACACTTGCTAAACCTTGTTTTTCTTCTGAGGTAATAACAGCCACCACATAATTATCTCCTAATTCAAATGGCTCTGAAACATCATTAACATCCTTCTCGTAAACCCATCTTACAATATTTCTTGCAGTACCAATTCCTTGAATGTCAAAATCATTTGCTTTAATACCGACAGCAGGAATGGCTTGTTTTGCTAATTTCACCGCAGCTGCATTAAAAGATTTAACATCCTTGCTTCCAGAAGCAAATTGTGCTGCAGCTGTTGATGCCGCATTAATAGTTTCGTTGCTTGGCATTACCGTCTTTGATAAATAAGCAATCTTATAGGCCGGTCCTCTAGTTGTTTGTTTTAATACTTCCATATAGTGATAACCAAAGTCTGTTTTAACAACCGCCTTGGCACCTACCGGATTATCGAAAGAAAAATCATTGAAAGCTGGAACCATCTTGGCCTGAGGGAACATTTCATATTTTCCGCCCGTAGTTTTACTTCCTGCATCGTCTGAATATTTCGCCACCATCTCTTCGAAAGAAGCACCGCCTCTAATGGCTATACTAATACTATCTGCTAATTTTTTGGCAACACTATCGTCTCTTACTTGTTGACCGTTTTGTGGATTCACGGTTGCTATTAAAATATGTCTAACACTTGCGCTGTCAGGCCACTGTTTCACGCCCAATAATTTTGCAATCGTAAAATTTCTTCCATCTACATAAGGACCATATACGCCGCCCACTCCTACATTTAGTACAGAATCTTTTTGAGGAATCTGTAAAGACTTTTTACTAATGTAGCTATCATAATAAGGGATCTCTGTTCCTACCTTATTTAAAAACTTAGAAGTCTCTGTGCTATTTTTAAAATCTTGTTTATAAGATTCAATATCATTTCTTGCAGCAATTGAATCTGCGCCAGAAGGGGCAGCACTAAATCCTACAAAAGAAATGGAACGGCTTGCTTCTTCTACTTGGTATGCGGCAGCGTTTTGTTTTAAATATGAAGCTACCTCGTCATCACCTACTTTAATATCGCTATCTACAATGGTTGTGTATGGAATGCCCACAAAAGAAATACTAGCAATTGAATTAGCTTCTGCGTATTGTTTTTCAGCCAACCATTTTGGAACCTGTACTCCTTTTACAACAAGCACCTGGTATTTATTTCTTAATCTGTTTTCAATAGAGGGCTCTATATAAATTTTTTCAATTTGTTTAATTTGCTCAACGTTTTTACTCTTTTTGATTTGAGCAACCGCCTGCTTCGCTTCATTTACTTTAAACGCTCCTGTTGCTTGATCGGTAAATTCTTGTTTGAAAGGAGATTCGTTTCCAAACAATACGTCTGTTAATTCTTTTGTACCCACAGAAAGGGCTAATTTATTTTCTTCGTCTTTTAATAAAAGGCGATCCACTTCTTGATTCCATAGATAGCCAATCAACTGTTCTCTTTTCACACCCTGGGCAGCATAGTTTTGCAACTGCTGTTCCAATTTTTCTTCAAACTCTATTTTATTAATAGTCTGGCCGTTTACTTTACCAAGGGTTGTAATATCACTAGCGCCTCTTTTTCTACCTATTCCATCTTGTAAGATGAAAGCAATTAGGGCTATTGCAATAATACCGAAGATGATCCAAGCACCTTTTTCTCTAATGTTCTGAATGATTGACATATATATATAATTATAGGAGGGCAAAAATAATGTTTTCTATCAAGTAAAACGGGGTATCTACTTAGTTTTTAGGTCTATTTAGGCATAAGGGGGGTATAAAAAACTAACATCGGCCCCGTGGATAATTAAATATTTCGTGGATATCTGAGGTTTTGGGGTGAATAAACCTGCATAAAAAAAGAATAACCTTCTCTGTTTTGTATTCTAAAAACATTTGAACGCAAATAAGCACTCCTTTATACCCGTTAATTAACAGTGGGTAAACTGTGCGTTATTTATAATTAGTGAGAAATGATAAATTTTTATAAAATTAATATTCCTCTATAATCCATACTGGTATTGATTTGTATATTATTAATATAATAAAGTATTAATAAAATTCTAGAAGTGTATAACTAAGATATTAAGATATACACAGGCATAATAGTATTAGTTTATTTATATAAATGTATTAATACTTAATACTACAATAGAAATGCACATATCCCTTTTTAGAGGATAATATAAAATAAACTACTTTTATATAGAATCATAAAACCAGGATCATTTCAATACAAAACAATCAAAATATGCCTATTTATACCCCTATTTTAGCTCAAATAAATACTTTAAAAACTAATAAATAAAAATACTAAATTTATTACTAAATAAATAATTAACTGAAAATCAATAAATTAAATAAAAAATAAGCGGGTATAAATATAAAAACTAAGCTAATTAGTAAAAAAATACTAAATATTTTAGTTTATTAACAATTTATCCCTACCTTCACATAAATATTTAAAGAAAACATAAAACGACTAACCATGAGTAACCCAAATGTAGAAAAATTAAAAGCCTTAAAATTAACCATCGATAAAATCGATAAAGATTATGGTAAAGGCAGTGTGATGATGATGAACGAAAGAAGTCAAGAACCACAAGAAGTAATTTCAACAGGTTCAATCGGCTTAGACACCGCATTAGGAATTGGTGGTTTACCTAAAGGAAGAATCGTAGAAATATACGGGCCAGAATCTTCTGGTAAAACAACGGTTGCAATACATGTAATTGCAGAAGCCCAAAAGAAAGGCGGTATGTGTGCAATCATTGATGCAGAACATGCATTTGATAGTGCCTATGCAAAAAAATTAGGAGTAGATGTAGATAATTTATTAGTCTCTCAACCAGATTATGGAGAACAAGCTTTAGAAATTGCCGATCGTTTAATTTTATCCGGAGCAATTGATGTTCTAGTGATAGACTCTGTGGCAGCGCTAGTTCCAAAGAGTGAGTTAGAAGGTGAAATGGGCGATAGTAAAATGGGATTACATGCAAGATTAATGAGTCAAGCATTAAGAAAATTAACAGCCACTATTAATAAAACAAATACTATTTGCATTTTTATTAATCAGTTAAGAGAAAAAATAGGAATCGTTTTTGGAAATCCAGAAACCACTACAGGTGGAAACGCATTAAAGTTTTATGCTTCTGTAAGATTAGATATTAGAAGAATGGCGCAAATTAAAGACGGTGATGAAGCAATAGGAAATAGAGTGAAAGTAAAAGTTGTAAAAAATAAAGTAGCACCACCATTTAGAGCTGCTGAGTTTGAAATTATTTTTGGAGAAGGAATTAGTAAAATTGGAGAAATAATTGATATGGGCGTTGAGCTAGAAATTATACAAAAAAGCGGAAGCTGGTTTAGCTATGATAGCAACAAACTAGGACAGGGCCGCGATTCTGTAAAAACCATTTTACATGATAATCCAGAGATGGCTAATGAAATAGAAGCAAAAATTAGAGCTAAAATTGCTTTAAAAGCAGAAGAAGCCGCCAAATAAAGATATTGAAAGAAAGATTTTGAAAGGTTTTGGTTTTTTAGGGTTAGTTAGTATAAACCGCATCAACTATGGTGCGGTTTTTTTATATTTATACAAAAAAGAGTGATTACTATTTTAAAACTTTTTATTAGGGCTGCGCTCTGGCTTTTTTGCGCAGAAATAAATACGAAGAATAAATATTTATTAAACACCAGCGGGCCCTTATTAATTATTGCCAATCACCCCAACTCTTTTTTAGATGCTATTATTATTGGATCAAGATACAATAGAAGAATACATTTTTTAGCAAGAGGGGATGTCTTTACAAAAAGACACCATCGTTTTTTATTAAAGCTTTTAAATATGATTCCTGTCTATAGGCTAAGAGAGGGAAAAGAGTTCCTACACCTTAATGATTATGCTTTTGTAGAATCTGCGAGGCTATTAAAAAATAAGGAAGCGGTTTTAATCTTTATAGAAGGAACCTGTTTAAATACCAATAAGCTTCAACCTTTTAAAAAAGGAACAGCTAGAATTTTACAGGCTTGTCATTCGGAAAATCATTATCCGCAAATTCATTTAGCAGGCATTGCTTATAATAATTTTAAAGGCATAGGAAAAAGAGTTAACCTTTGTTTAGATACATTCACACAAACCACTTCTATTTTAACCCCCAAAGATAAGGTCGAATTTAATAATGCTGTTTTTGCAAAACTATCCTCTCTAATTCTTCCGACTGCCCATACACCTAGGCTTAAAAAAAATGCACTTTATTATTTCAATTTTCCGTTTTATAACTTGGTTTATAAATTTGTTGATAAAAAAACAAAAGGAACAGTTTTTTTTGACTCGGTTTTATTTGGTGTATTATTTTTCTTATATCCTATATATCTTTTAGTAATCATATCTCTATTACAATGTATTAATATACCACAACCAATAATTTTTGGTACCTTGGTCTTGTTGTTTTTATTAAGAAATCAAACCATGTCAACCACCTAAAATAGAAAATATACAACAATGGCAAATAATATGAGAAGGCTTGAAAAAAGGAAAAAAATTGCACTAATTGCGCACGATAATAAAAAAAAGGATTTAATCGAGTGGGCTGTATACAACAAAGCCTCACTAGCCAAGCACAGCCTGGTGGCCACAGGAACCACAGGTAAACTAATAGAAGAAGCACTAGACCAACCTGTTAAAAAATTATTAAGCGGTCCACTAGGGGGAGACCAACAAATTGGCGCCATGATTGCTACAGGAGATATTGATGTTATCTTTTTTTTCTTTGACCCCATGGAAGCACAGCCCCATGATAGCGATGTGAAAGCCTTATTAAGACTAGCAGTCGCCTGGAACCTGCCCATGGCTTGTGATAGAACCACCGCCGATTTTTTAATGACCTCTCGCTTCATGCAAGAAGTTTATGAATATAAACTACCAGACTATACACATTATTTAAAAAGAAACATTTAATTTATAACGCCTCAATATTTTTCTATGAAAAACATATTTTTTAAAAAAACAATTAAAGCCACTAGCCTTTGTTTTATTTTATCATTTATTGTAAGCAACCACTCCTTTGCGCAAAACACAATACTTGGTTTTAAAACTGCAGAAAAACAAAACAAGATTGAAAAAGATTTTGATGCACAATTAAATGCAGCAAGGGTTGGCCAAAACATTAAACTACTTTCTTCTGTTCCACACCACGTGGGCTCTGTAGGTGGCAAGTTTGTCTCTGATCAAATAGTAAAAATATTCAAAGAGGCAGGCTGGGATACTAAAACAGAAGTATATCAACTAATGTTTCCAATGCCTTTAACGCGTGTACTTGAAATGTCAGGTGCTACAAACTATAAAGCAAAATTAAAAGAAACACCCCTTAAAGAAGATGCAACATCTAATCAAGCCGATCAGTTACCTACTTATAATTGTTGGAGTGCGGATGGAGATGTAAGCGCCAATTTAGTTTTTGTCAACTATGGTTTACCCGAAGATTATGAAACACTTGCTAAATATGGTATTGATGTAAAAGGAAAAATAGTGATTGCAAAATATGGTCGCAGTTGGAGAGGTATTAAACCAAAAGTGGCTCAAGAACATGGAGCAATTGGTTGTTTAATTTATTCCGATCCAATAGATGATGGATATGGAGCAGGAGATGAATACCCAATTGGTTCTTTTAAAAACGATCAAACTGTTCAAAGAGGCTCTATTATGGATATGGTTATTTATCCCGGAGACCCTACTACTCCCAATATCGCTTCTACCGCCAATGCTCCAAGAGTAGACCATAACAATGCAGTGAACTTATTAAAAATACCAGTGCTTCCTATTAGTTATGGAGACGCGGCCCCCTTGTTAAAAGACATGGCAGGTCCTGTTGCTCCAAGAAATTGGGGAGGCGGACTTCCTTTTACTTATCATATTGGTCCAAGTAAATCAATGGTGCATTTAAAATTAGCCTTTGATTGGAAACTAAGACCAGGTATAAATGTAATTGCTACAATTAAAGGATCTGAATTTCCCGATCAATGGATTGTGAGAGGTAATCACCACGACGGTTGGGTAAATGGCGCGGCCGATCCTATTAGTGGAATGGCTGCTGAATTAGAGGAAGCGATTGCCATTGGTGGATTATTAAAACAAGGATGGAGACCTAAAAGAACCCTAGTGTATTGCGCTTGGGATGCAGAAGAACCAGGATTGATGGGTTCTACAGAATGGGTAGAAGACCATGCAGCAGAACTACAATCGAAAGCAGTGGCTTATATAAATTCTGACGGAAACGAAAGAGGATTTTTAGGCGCAGAAGGCTCACATGCTTTTACGCCCTTGATTACAGAAATAAGTAAAACAGTCATGGACCCACAAACAGGTGTTACTGTTTTTGAAAGAGCAAAAGCATCAAGAGCCACTAGCGCAACCGGAACAGCTGCCAAAAAAGAAGCCTATGCATCTACTAGTTATCCACTAGGGGCCATGGGTTCGGGCTCTGATTATTCTTCCTTTATACAACACTTAGGTATACCCTCTTTAAATATTGGATATGGTGGAGAAGGAGAGGGCGGAGAATATCATTCTATTTATGATTCTTATGATATGTATCGTCGTTTTAAAGACCCTACATTTATATATGGTGTAACACTTGCACAAACAGCAGGAAGAGTTGCACTAAGACTAGCTGATGCAGACGCATTACCTTTCGATTATAGAGTGCTTCATACAACTATTAAAGGATACATTAGTGAATTAATAAATAATGTAGATCAATTAAGAGAGAAGACGCTTATTGAAAATGAATTAGTTAATAAAAAAGCCTATGCTTATGCAGCCGATCCCACCGAAGGCTTAACCACACCAACGCTCACGGCCGATGTTCCATACATTGATTTTTCTGCGATTTTAAATGCGCTTGCGAAATTAGAAAAAGCAGCCGCACATGTAGAAGAAATAAAAGCAACAGGAAACGCTGCTCAGTTAGCTACTTTAAATGCAAAAATTTATACAGCAGAACAAAATTTATTATCAGAAGCGGGTCTTCCACGCAGACCTTGGTATAAACATACTATTTATGCACCTGGCTTTTATACTGGATATGGTGTTAAAACTGTTCCGGGTGTGCGCGAAGCTATAGAACAAAAGAATTGGCCAGAAACCAAAGAACAAATAATAGAAACCGCTAAGGCTATCGAAAAACTTTCTATGTTTTTAGATGCACTATAGCATGTAAATTTGCAAATGCCTTTTCAATTAGAATCCACCTATACCCCGTCGGGCGACCAGCCTTCTGCGATACAAGCACTCACCGACGGGGTTTTAGAAGGAGAAAGATATCATACACTTTTAGGAGTGACAGGAAGTGGTAAAACTTTTACTATTGCCAACCTTATACAAAATATACAAAGGCCCACACTTGTTTTAACGCACAATAAAACATTGGTGGCACAACTCTACGGAGAGTTCAAACAATTCTTTCCTAATAATGCAGTAGGTTATTTTGTTTCTTACTATGACTATTATCAACCCGAAGCTTATTTACCCACCTCCGGTGTTTACATAGAGAAAGATTTAAGTATTAATGAAGAGCTTGATAAATTAAGATTACAAGCCACTGCACAATTATTAAGTGGGCGCAGAGATATCATTATTGTAGCGAGTGTGAGTTGTATTTATGGTATGGGTAATCCTACAGAATATGAAAAAGGAATTATAAGAATTAGTGCAGGTATGGTTTTGCCAAGACAAGCTTTTTTACACGCGCTCGTAAATAGTTTATATCACCGCACAGTTACAGAATTTGATAGAGGCTCTTTTAGAGTGAATGGCGACACCGTAGACATTCGACTACCTTATGTGGACTATGGTTACCGCATTACATTTTTTGGAGATGAAATAGAATCTATTGAAAGTATCGAAGTAGAAAGCGGCAAAAGAATAGAGACGATGGAAAATGCTGCTATTTTTCCTGCTAATTTATACCTAGCTCCCAAGGACTTAGTACAAGAAATCATTTATGAAATTCAAGATGAAATGCGCGCTCAAGTGGAGTATTTTAAAAATACGGGTAAACATATTGAAGCACAAAGAATAAAAGAGCGCGTAGAATATGATATTGAAATGATTAGAGAGCTAGGTTATTGTACGGGTATTGAAAACTATTCAAGATTTTTTGATAGAAGAAACCCAGGCACCAGACCCTTTTGCTTATTAGATTATTTCCCTAAGGACTTTTTATGTGTAGTAGATGAAAGCCATGTTACCATTCCACAAATCTCTGGAATGTATGGCGGAGACAGAAGTAGAAAAATGAATTTAGTAGAATATGGCTTTAGACTTCCTAGTGCTATTGATAATAGGCCGCTGAATTTTAATGAGTTTGAAAATATGGTGGGACAGTCCATTTTTGTTAGTGCTACACCTGGAGAATATGAATTAGAAAAAACAGGAGGTTTAATTATTGAACAAGTGGTAAGACCCACGGGTTTATTGGATCCACCCATAGAAGTGCGCCCTACTAAAAACCAAATTGACGACTTGTTAGAAGAAATTACGATGCAGGTAGAAAAAGGTGACCGCGTTTTAGTGACCACGCTTACTAAAAAAATGGCGGAAGAAATGGACCGCTATTTAAGTCGTATTCAAATTAAATCAAAATATATTCATAGTGATATTGACGCCCTTGAGCGTGTAGAAATTTTAAGAGAACTAAGATTGGGTGTGATTGATGTTCTTGTGGGTGTGAACTTATTAAGAGAAGGCTTAGATTTACCCGAAGTGTCTTTAGTGGTAGTATTAGACGCCGATAAAGAAGGGTTTTTAAGAAATGAAAAGTCTTTAACACAAACATCAGGCAGGGCGGCTAGAAATGTAAATGGCCGCGTTATATTTTATGCGGATCAAATTACCAAGAGTATGCGCCGCACCATGGATGAAACTGATAGAAGAAGGGCCAAGCAAATAAAATATAATGCAGATCATAATATTACACCCACCACTATTATTAAAAGCATTGAACAAGTTATGGCGCAAAGCGCGGTATTAGATATAAAAGGCTTTACGCTAAATAATATAAATATTAAAACCAGCGACGATCTTGAAATGGTTACAAATGCCTCTGATGAATACAAAACCATACCACAAATAGAAAAAGCCATTGCACAAACCAAAAAGCAAATGGATAAATTTGCAAAAGCTTTAGATTTTATGGAAGCTGCTAGGTTAAGAGACGAAATGTTTAGGTTAGAAGCACAGTTAGAGAAAATGAAGAACACCTAATGTTCATACTAAAAAACTAGCCAAACCTAAGAATACCTATTAAAATAATTATACCAATAGTATTTGTATTAATTTTATACCCATGTCCTCTGTTTTAGAATCTATATATAATGGCTTAGTGCAAACTACTTGGATAGAGGCCATCGCGGTGATATCAGGTATTGTTTCTGTGTGGTATAGTAGAAAAGAAAATATTTTAGTTTTTCCTACAGGTCTATTAAATACGACCGTTTATATTTATTTAAGTTTAAAGGGACATTTACTTGGAGAGGCTAGCGTGAATTTATATTATACCATTATGAGTTTGTATGGATGGTATTTATGGACCAGAAAAAACACAAGCAATCAAGAACTTATTTTACAAATAAAAAACAGTAATACTAAAGAAAGAATACAGCAGTTTTTATTCTTCGCATGCGTATATGCAATAATTTATTTTTCTTTAGTGTACTTAAAACAATCCTTCGCACCAGAAGCCATTCCTTGGGCAGACGCACTAGCAAGCGCCTCTGCGTATACAGCTATGTGGTTAATGGCAAAGAAAAAAGTAGAGAGCTGGTTTTGGTGGGTAGTTACCAATATCGCGTCCATACCTTTATATTTTATAAAGGGTTATGCATTTACGAGTGTTCAATTTATAGTATTATTAATTTTAGCCATAGCAGGATGGATAGAGTGGAGTAGAAAAGCAAATGATGCTATAAACTCTAATCAATCTAAAATTGTTAACTAGCATAAAAAAACTAAATGCTTAAAGAAAAAATCGCTACAAATTCAAAGCTGCAAAAAATTGTGGTGCTAGGCCCCGAATCTACAGGGAAATCAACGCTTTGCGAGCAGCTGGCTAAACATTATGGAGTGGTGGATTGTAAAGAATATGCTAGACAGTATTTACACGAAAATGGTACAAAATATAATTTCGAAGATTTATTAACAATTGCCAAGGGGCAATTAACATTAGAGAACGAGGCTATACAAAAAGCGGAACAGCAATTAATAGATACAGCAAAAAACAAAATAATTATTGACACCGACATGTATGTTATGAAGGTATGGTGTGAATATGTTTTTAATAATTGCCATACTTATATTTTAGATCAAATACATTCAAGAAAATACGATCTCTATCTTTTATGTGATATAGACCTACCTTGGTCCCCTGATGAAATGCGTGAATACCCAGATGAAAAACCTAGACAGGAATTATTTGCTATTTATAAAGATATTTTAATTAACCAAAATACACCCTGGGGTATTGTAAGCGGTGCGGGCGATGAGAGAACTCAAAATGCTATTAAACTCATTGATAAAGTTTTAGGGTAATGTATACTAGAATAGATTTAATATAAATACCTATTCTTGTTGAAAGAATAATACTTCTATCATTCATTATTATAGAACTTTTACTTTTTTAATAAGGTAACTACATCCTCATCTGTTTCTATATTATTCATCTCTCTTAAAATTTGTGGATAGCGCCAAGAAACCCTTCTTGTCATAGGTCGGGCTGTGAATTTTTTGGGATTGGGAAAACCCGCTACAATCATGGCGGCCTCTGCCCTGCTTAAATTTTTAGCCGACTTATTAAAGAAGTGTTGCGCTGCAGCTTCCACTCCAAAACAACCAGGGCCAGTTTCAATGACATTTAAGTATACTTCTAAAATTCTTTGCTTACCCCAAATAAGTTCAATTAAAAAAGTGAAATAGACCTCTGGTATCTTTCTGATATATTTATCATAACGACCACCCTGCCACAAAAAAACATTTTTAGCAACCTGTTGTGAAATGGTACTGGCTCCACCACCAATGGGAATCTTTGATTTTTTATTTTTCTTTTTAGGGTGTAAGCTTTTTTCAATAGCGTCCCAATCGAAACCCATATGATCAGTAAAGGCCTGATCCTCGCTGGCCATTGCTGCTAGCTTAATATTATAGGACATATTATTCCAAGACACATAATCTCTCTTTAAACCTAAACCAAATGCGTTGGTGATTTGTGTAATAGTAATAGGAGGCTCTATGAATTTCGTAATAAGAACATAAACGAATGAACTTAAAAAAATATAAAGAAAAAAGCGTCGTATTTTTTTTAGCACAAATACAATTTATAAAATTTCAACGCTAAAACGTTTTCCAATAGGACGGTAATCGGGATTAGATTTTTTGACCAGTACGCCAGCAATCCAAGACAGCAATCCCCCTGCCAATCTGGGAATATTCTTAGATTCAAAAATATTGTCCCCCTTGATAGCGGAATTAATAATATTGACACCGAGATAACCAATACCTCCCGCTTTCAAAAACACACCATTGGTAAATACACTTCTAAAATGTCCTCTGTCTTTTGCAAAGGCCTTTATTTCATTAATATGCAAGACAAGCCTACCTAGCTTGAGGGTATCCTGGCCATAGGTACCAAACATGGTAAGCGTGCCTTGTAAAGCAAACTGATTAATTTGAATTGAATCGTTTCTTATCCAATCTATATAGCCAGTAAGCCATTGTGCATTACTAAACTCAAAGTTGATATAATCTCCTTCTGTAAAGGACCTTACCACCACTCCACGATCCTTTAATAACAATAGTTTGCCACCCTGCGCACTAAGACCTGTGTGAAGCACAGAGAGAAGAGATACAAGAAGACAAAATTTAAAAATAGATAATTTTTTCACTATAGCAATTTACGATTATTATTTTTAATAAAGAATAAGATATAAATTAAAGACGCCTTCCTACGAATGACTAATAATACAAGGCCCCATAAAACAAAGCAGCGCTAAATATTAAAATAATGATACCAGAGATTCTATTGATGATAATCATGTTTTGTAGGGTAAGTCTAGGTCGAAGCTTGCCAGCCAATGCTACTTTTAGTAAATCAGATAACAATACAAATAACAAACAAGTTCCGAATACTAGTATTCTATAACTAAGGGGATTATTTGTTTCAGCGGCAGTGGCACTAATAGCTGCTGTCCAGGCAAACCAAAATAAAAATACACTAGGGTTGAGCGTGTTCATAAAAAAGCCTGCTAAAAAAGTTGAAACTAAATCTCTTTTACTCATTAATTTATCTTTACTATCCTCCCCCCCTTCAAAAACTATTTTTTTAAAAAATAAAGTATACATACTCATCACCAATAAAAAACCAGCACCCAGCATCGCAATAAAGGCCTTATGTGATAAAGCAAGTGTAAAGAACCCCGTAAAAAAATTACAAATAAATAATAAAACAATATCACTCATCGAAACCCCTGCTACAAAAACATAACCCGCTTTATGTCCATTGGTTAAACTTTGTTTTAATATTGCAAAAATAACGGGGCCTATAGAAATACTTAAGATAAGCCCAAGTAATAAACCTTTTAAAATGGGGGCAATCATAAATTAAGCAATAAATTTTTTCCAATCGTTCAGTAAATCGCCTTTGATAACTCTTGGAAACTTGTGCTGGCCGCCCACCTTGCCCTTGCTGCTCATAAAATCCATAAACACAGATTCTTTTAAAACGGTTATAAAAACTTTTTTTAAAGCACTTTTTCTTTCAACAGCATAATCATCATTTAATTCAATTAATTTCTCATCAATATTTTTGATGAGTAAATCACCGTCTACAGCATCATTGCAGGCAACATACCAATGATGTGCAAATAAATTTTCAAAAGGCACACCCGTTACCCCAAATTCAGGAATAGATATATTCATTTCCTCGCTTACTAGTTGAATAGCCTTATTCATATTATCAACACTAAGGTGCTCGCCTACTAAACTTAAAAAATGTTTTGTTCTACCTGTAATTATAATTTCAGCATTCACTTTATCAATAAAGCGAATGGTATCACCAATTAAATAACGCCAAGCCCCAGCAGCAGTAGTAATTAAAATTGCATAGTCTTTATTTTCTTCAACCTCGTGTATTAATAATGCTTGAGGGTTATCAACCATTTCTCCATTACCATCAAAGTTGTTTTCATCAAAAGGAACAAATTCAAAAAATATATGTTGGTTAAATGACAAGCGCATGCCTACACCGTCTTGTTTATCCTGCCAAGCTAAGAAGCCTTCACTGGCCAAATAGGTTTCAATATAAGTGATTGGTTTTCCTAATAATTTTTCAAAACCATGTTTATAAGGTTCAAAGCTTACCCCACCATGTGCAAAAAAACCAAGATTGGGCCACATTTCATGAATATTATTTAGCTTGTACTTTTCAATGACCATTTCAATACACATTTGTATCCAAGCAGGCACGCCTACAATAAATCCAATATCCCACTCGGGTGCTTTTTCTACAATTTTTTTCAATTTATTATTCCAATCTCTTTCTTTAGCAATTTTTTTACCAGGCTTATAAAAAGGTTGAAACCAAAAAGGATTTTTTTTCGCAGTAATGCCACTTAGATCACCTGCATAATACCCGGCTTCTTTTTGCAAGTCAGTACTTCCACCCAAAGCAAGCCAACCCTTGCCAATGGATGAAAAATTTACATCACTATACTTAAACAAACTTATGAGTTGTTTAATCATAATAATTTTATTGCCTCTTAATAAATCATTGGTAATGGGAATGTATTTACTTGCAGACTCACTGGTACCACTACTTAAGGCAAAATATTTTATTTTACCTGGCCAACAAATATCTGATTCTCCTTCAAGCGTTCGGTGCCACCATTCCTTATAAATTTTATTATAATTATAGGCAGGTACTGACTGCTGAAAAACTTTATCCGCTCTTTTGCTTAATAAAATTTTATCAAAATGAAACTGCTGGCCGAAAGCAGTATATCTTGCTCGACGCAGTAATTTTTTGAGCACGCGAAGCTGTGCTCTTTTTGGACTTCTAGGGGGAAGGCCCAAAGCTTTTTGAATGCTTTTTGGTAAGTTAATCTCAAAAATAGGCATCTACTGAATCGGGGTTTATTTTTTAAAGATTATCTGCAAAAATAGGAATGTTATTCGAGCAAACGCACCTACTTTTGCCATATGATTAAAAATACACTTTTAAAGGCTGTAGAGGCCGGTGGCAAAGAATTAAAGCATTTTTTTAACGGTTCTTTTACAATTGCTAGCAAGGGTTCTCTGAACGACCTAGTAACCGAGGCCGATCATGCAGCAGAGAAGGCCATTTTTAAGGTTATTCAAGAGGCCTTTCCGACGCATTTTATTTTAAGTGAAGAAACGGGCGAAATCAAACAGGATTCCAAAATCAAATGGATCATTGATCCAATAGATGGCACCATCAATTTTGCCAACGGTATTCCTATTTGTTGCGTAAGTATTGGTGTAGAAGAGGAAGGCAAAATGATATTAGGTGCCGTATACAATCCTATCATGAATGAACTTTTTATAGCAGAGAAAGGTAAGGGTGCAACTTTAAATGGTAATAAAATAAGGGTAAGTGATAAAGATAATTTACTAAGTAGTTGTTTAGTCACTGGTTTTCCTTATCAATATTTAGATACAGAAAATGGGCCCTTACAAATTTTTGAAAAATTAATTCGCAAGGCCATTCCGGTTCGAAGACTAGGAAGTGCAGCCATTGATTTATGTTGGACGGCGGCTGGAAGGTTTGATGGATTTTATGAACATAAACTGCAAGCCTGGGATAGTGCTGCTGGTTTTTTAATGGTGGAAGAAGCAGGCGGAAAGGTAACGGATTTAAAAGGAAACCCCTACAGTCCATACCAGCCGGGCATTATAGCCACCAATGGAAAAATCCATGATCAATTATTAAATGTTATAACAGGTGGAAATTTATAAATTATTTTATGTCAACAGAAAGAACTGAAATTGATAAATTAGGTGAGTTTGGTTTGATAGATCATCTCACAGAAAATTTTGAAACAAATAATGCCTCTACTATTTTATCGATAGGAGATGACGCAGCAGTGATAGATCATTTTGGAAAACAAACAGTCATTACTACCGATTTATTAATTGAAGGGGTACACTTTGATTTAATGTATACACCTTTAAAACATTTAGGCTATAAAGCAGTGGTGGTGAATCTAAGTGATATTTATGCAATGAATGCAACGCCTACTCAAATAACTTTGAGCATTGCCTTTAGTAATAGATTTAGTTTAGAGGCCTTGGAAGAATTTTATGAAGGGGTGAATATTGCTTGTGAAAAGTATGATGTGGATTTAATTGGAGGCGATACTTCTACTTCTCAAAAAGGTTTTATTATCTCTGTTACCGCAATAGGAGAAGTGGCGCCTGATAAATACATTAAACGTAGCACGGCTGAAAGTGGAGACCTGATCTGCGTTTCAGGCGATTTAGGTGCTGCTTTTTTAGGACTTACACTCATGGAGCGCGAAAAACAAATATTTGTAGAGAACCCACAAATACAACCCAATTTAGAAAACGAAGATTATATAGTAGGTCGTTTATTAAAACCAGAAGCTAGAAAAGATATTATTGAAATTTTAGAAAATCAACAAATCCTTCCTACCTCCATGATGGATATTAGCGATGGCTTAAGTAGTGAGGTTTTGCATTTGTGTAAACAAAGTAATTTAGGCTGTAGAATTTATGAAGAAAAAATTCCTATTCACGAGTCAAGTCGAGCGGCTGCCTTTAAGTTTGGTTTAGACCCCACTGTTTGTGCTTTGAATGGAGGAGAAGACTATGAACTTATATTTACCATGAAGCAATCCGATTATGATAAAATAACCCTGCAAGAAGAAATTAGTGTGATAGGTTATATGTGTGATAAAGAAGAAGGCGCTAAATTAATTACCAAGGGTAAAAATTTATTTGATATTACCGCACAGGGTTGGAATGCTTTTGGAAAATAATTTATGCTACCATCATTTTTATTAATCCAAGGTCCTCGCTTAAGCAAGCTAGGTCTGCCTTTTCGCCTATTTCAATACTGCCCTTAATGGTATCGTGGTTCATTACCCTGGCTGGATATACGCTACACATTCTTATGGCTTCACCTAATTCAATACCAACTTTATCCACCAAGTTTTTTACTGATTTTAACTGCGTTAACGCAGAGCCACTTAATACACCTTGGCTTTCATATTTATCTCCAACAAGTGTATGTTGGTAGATACCAGTACTTGCAGTGGTAACAGCATCGGTAATACAAAACAAACGGTCGCCCATTATTTTTTTAGCAATTTTAATGGCTTCAAAATTAACATGGTAACCATCTGCAACTAAACTACACATAGCAGTGGGGTGATTAAACATAGCGCCCACCATACCAGGAGCCCTGTGTTGTAAGCTACTCATTGCATTGTATAAATGTGTACCCACAGTAATACCCTTATTTAAAAAACTAGTGGCTAGTTCATAACTTGCATTGGTATGTCCTGCAGAAATAACAATATTATTTTCTTGCATTAAATCAATAATTTTTTGATCCACTACTTCAGGGGCAATGGTAATCATGCCAATACAATCTTTACCATATTCAATGATTGCTTTCACTTCTTCATAAGAAGGGGCGTGAATAATTTCAGCCTGATGCGCGCCTTTTTTCTCTACATTAATCCAAGGCCCTTCAATATGGAGCCCCATACAACCCTTACCACCATTAGCTTTATAGGCTCTTACGGCATCTATTGCTTTTAAAATGATATCATTCGTTTGAGAGGCAATGGTGGGTTGAAAATAAGCGGCACCCCCTTCCAAACAATAATGGTAAGTTTTTTCAATAGTGTCTGCATCAGGAAATTCAGACAACAATTTATTTTCTGCTCCATAAATTTGAAGATCAATTAAAGCAGGTATAACAATAGGCATAGCATTATTAGCATCATAGCCATCGGCACTTATATTTTTAATAATTCCATTTTCTATTTCAACCACCACTTCCTTCATCCAATCTTTTCCCGTAAATAATTTTTGGGCAGATAAACTTATGTACATTGTATTTTAATTTCTAATTATTGAATTTGAAAAAAATCGGCATCCTTCCAAAAAGGGAATTGATTTCTAGCGTCAGTTAGCTCTTCTTTTTGTAGTGTAATAGTAAAAACATCTTCCCTGTAAGCGCAGTGGTAGAGCACTTCTCCAAGCGGTCCTACAATTAAGGAGTCCCCGCTATGAGAGGTATTATTACCATCTATGCCTACTCTATTCACACCAATAGTATAACACTGATTTTCAATAGCACGCGCTGTTAATAATGTTTTCCATGCATGATTTCTTTTCTCAGGCCAGTTGGCAACATAAAGTAGTACATCATACTCTTCCCCTTGTTGACGCGCCCAAACAGGGAAACGTAAATCATAACAAACCTGTAAATTTATTTTCCAACCTTTCACACTCGCAATTAATCTTTTACTACCTGCTGTATAATGTTGGTCTTCACCCGCAAAGGCAAACAAATGCCTTTTATCATAATAACCTAATTCTCCATTAGGTAATACCCAAATAAGTCTATTATAAAATTGAGGCGCTTCTTTACTAATTTCTTCTTTGATAATTAAAGAGCCTACTATAATAACTTTTCTTTCCGAAGACAATTGCTTCATCCACTGAACGCTAGGCCCATCCATGGTTTCAGCAAACTCAGTAGGTCGCATACTAAAACCTGTACTAAACATTTCAGGAAGAACCACTACTTCTGTATATTCTTCAATACCCCTTATTTTTTTAGCCAACATAGCTAGGTTGGCCGCTTTATCTTCCCAAACTAAATCGGTTTGTATAAGTGAGAAACTAAGGGTGGATACAGACATTCTTTTTTCTTGTTTACTAAAGGTACAATATTCAAATAAAAAATCTATTTCTTGTTTAGCGCTTGTATAATGGGGCTAATTAAGTTTGATTCAAAGCCTCTTTGATTTAAAAAGGATTGTGTTTTAGCCATACGACTCATGCCTCTTTCCCCTTTTAGTGAATTCCACTTTTTAGTAGCTAGGTGTAGTAATGTTTTTTTATAAACCCCTTCATCAATACAGAGTAATGCCTTTTTAATATTCACTGGACTTACTCTTTTTTGTTGCAAGGCATATTTTATTTTTTGCTTACCCCATGACTTTATTCTAAAATGACCACCTGCAAAACTTTCTGCAAACCTTGCTTCATTTAAAAAATTATCTGATATTAAATCGGAAATTATTTCTTCTACTTCAACAGGGGTCATACCGAAAGAATAGAGCTTGTCTCTCACCTCTTGTTGGGCCCTTTCTTGGTAAGCACAAAAATGCCGTATCCTTTGTATAGCCTGCTCTTTGCCTATTCTAATCTTTTGCATTTTGTAGATAAGTATGTCAATAAGAAATG
>Ga0214919_10002511_pt1 | contig 28753 bp, 22 predicted proteins | sample LL1503_MetaG_FD_177994 | JGI IMG/M metagenome (GOLD analysis project Ga0214919, IMG submission 177994) | Freshwater microbial communities from Lake Lanier, Atlanta, Georgia, United States - LL-1503 | ecosystem: Environmental > Aquatic > Freshwater > Lake | place: USA: Georgia | collected... | reverse complement strand
GGAGACGAGGAAGTTGACCTGCTGGATGCCGGCGCCGAGGGCGGCGGGGAGGAAGGCGAGGCTCAACGTCCGCCAAGCGACGGGATCGACGTGGACGGGGCCGGGGCGCCAGCCTTCCTGATGCAGCCCGCGGAGCGGAATCAGCAGCTGCAGGGTGCCGCCGGCGAGGGCGCCCGCGCAAAGCCAGCCGGCCTTGCCCATCTCGGTGTCGGCCAGCAGGCCGAAGAGCCCGAGCCCGACGATCATGCAGAGGTTCAGCATGCCGGAGGCGATCTCCGCCAGGCCGAAACGCCCGCTGAGGTTGACGGCGGAAGTGAAGAGCGCGGCCACGCAGATCAAGGGCATGTAAGGCATGCATGCGGCCGTGAGGAGCGCCACGTCCGCGTCGGCGGGCCGCAGGAACGCCCAGAGCAAGGCCGCGCCGACGGCGAGCAAGGTCAGTCCGAGCATCCCCGGGAGGATGCGGCGCAGCGCGTAGTTCAGGAAGCCGAACGCAGCCGCCCGCCCGTCGCGCGCGGTCTTTTCGGCGAGCACGGGGACGATGGCGGCCGTCAGCGCCCCCTCGCCCAGGAGCCGGCGGAACAGGTTGGGGATCTGGAAGGCGAAGAGGAAGGCGGCGCCGACGGCGGAGGCGCCGAAGACCCCGGCGGTCAGCTGGTCGCGCACCAGGCCGAGCACGCGCGAGACCATGGTCCAGGACGCGGTCTTGGCCATGTCCCGATACTGGCGCGCCTGCTCGGACATCGGCTCAGGGCAGGATCGCCCGCATGCCATCCTCCAGCACGGCGCGGAGCGCGGGCACCAGGTCCGTGCGCGGCACCTCGGCCTCGCTGCGGTCGGCCAGGCTGCGCACCTTGGCGACGCCCTTGGCGACCTCGCCGCCGCCGTAGACCAGCGCGTAGCGGGCGCCGGCGGTCTCGGCTTGCTGGGCGAGCTTGCCGAACTTGCCGTCGCGGAGGTTGTACTCCACGCGGAAACCGGCCCGGCGCAACGCGGCGATGTCCTCGAGCGCGGCGGCGCGGGCGTCGTCGCCGAGGATCATCGCGAAGAACTCGGGACCGTCGGCGTAAACGGGCAGCAGCTGCTTCAGCTCGAGGAGGTCGCGCAAGGTGACGTCGCCCATGCCGAAGCCGACGGCGGGCAGGTCGGGTCCGCCCATCTTCTTGACGAGGGCGTCGTAACGGCCGCCACCCGCGAGGGCGCGGGCCTCGCCGCCCGTCTCGAAGGCTTCGAAGACGAATCCGGTGTAGTAGGCCAAGCCGCGCACGATCGTGAGGTCGATGGCGACGCACTCCGCGAATCCCAGGGCGGTCAGCGTTCCGAGCAGCTGCTTCCATTCGGCGAGCCGCTCGGTCAGGCCGACGTCGCCGGCGGCGAGGCGTTCCAGGTCGGCGAGGGATCGGGTGTTGGCGAAGGCGCGCGCGGCCGCGAGGGTCCGGACCGGGTCGACCGCGGTGCCGGCCAGCGCGGCGGTCATCGCGTCCAGCAGGTCCTTCGGGGCGCCGCGCTCGAGCTTATCGACGACGCCGAGCACGGCGGTGGCCTGGGCCTCGGGGATGCCGAGGCTGGCGAGGTAGCGGAACCACAGCGTGCGGTCGGAGACGCGGATGCGGAAATCGGCCTGCGTGAGCCCGAACCCAAGGAGGCAGTCCGCGCACAACGCGATGATCTCGGCGTCGGCCGCCGGCCCGGCCTCGCCGAGGAGGTCGGCGTTGAGCTGGTAGAAGGCGCGCAGCCGGCCTTTCTGGGGTTTCTCGTAACGGTAGCTTTCGCCGATGGCGAACCAGCGGATGGGCTTGGGCATGCCGTTGGCCTTGGCGCCGACCATGCGGGCGAGGGCCGGCGTCAGCTCGGGGCGCAACGTGACCTTGCGGCCGCCCTTGTCCTCGAAGTTGAAGAGCTGGCGCACGATCTCCTCGCCGGATTTCTCGGTGAAGAGCTCGAGCGGCTCGAGGACCGGCGAGTTCCATTCGCGGAAACCGTAGCGCCGGCACGCGCGACGCCAGAGGTCGAAGAGGTGCCCGGCGACCGCCTGGTCCTCGGGGTAGAACTCCCGGAAGCCGGGGAGCGTTCGAATGTCGGACATCGCGGTTATTCCTGCGCGGGCTTGTCCTGCGAAGGGTTCTCGACGTCGTAGGACTTCAGCTTGGCTTTCAGTTCCTTGCCGGCCTTGAACTTGATGACCGCACGCTTGGGGATGATGACATCCGTCTCGGGGCGGTTCGGGTTGCGGCCGACGCGGCTCTTGCGGACCTGCACCTGGAAGACGCCGAAGTTGCGGAGTTCCACGTCGCGACCGGCCAGCAGGGCTTCGCTGATCGCATCGAGCGTCATCTGGACGCTGTCGCGGATGTGCTTCTGGGGGTAACCCTTCTCCGTGAAGATCTTGATGACGATATCCCGCTTGGTGAGGTTGTTGGACATGGGCGTTTCGTAAGTGTTGATGGACAAAGGCATGGGAAAGCCCCGGAGGCAATACCGCACCCGTAAAAAACCTCACTCCAGGTTCTGGACCTGCTCGCGGATGCGCTCGATCTCGGTTTTGGCCTCCAAAACCGCCCGAGTCGTGGGGATTTCCGCGGCTTTACTGCCGATGGTATTGACCTCCCGGAGAAGTTCCTGGACCAGGAAATCAAGTTTCCGGCCCCCGTTGGCCAGGCCGAGTTCGCCCTCGAATTGGGCCAAGTGGCTCCGCAGGCGGACGACTTCCTCGGTGATGTCGCAACGTTCGGCGAAGAAAGCGAGCTCCTTGAGCACGCGATCATCGGAGACGTCCAAGGCGAGCCCCGCGTCCTTCAGTCGGCGGAGCAAGGCCTCGCGATGACGGGCCACGGCCCCCTGTTCCGAGACCTCCATCGTGCGAACGTAGCCGTCCAACAAGGCGAGCCGGGCGCGCAGGTCGGCCGCCAGGGCCGCGCCCTCCTGGGCGCGCATCGCGACCAGCTGGTCGAGGGCCCGGGTGAAGGCCCCCTGCACGATGCCTTCCACGCCGGCGAGTTCCGGCAAGCCGCTGGACTGGCTCCGGCGGGACTCGGCGAGCTTGAGGAGCAATTCCAGCGAGGGCGGAGTCCATGGTATGTCGAGCGCCTGGGCAAGCCGCTCCAGTTCGTTCAGTTGGGCGCGGGTGGACTCGAAGTCCCAGTTGCCGCCGGGGCCACCGGCGGCGGCCTGGGTCACGCGCGCCGTCACCTTGCCGCGCTGGAGGCGCGCGCGGATCCAGGCCGTGGCGGCGGATTCCAAGGTGGGCCAAGCGTCGGGCCCGTGCACCGAGACCTGCAGGTTCTTCTGGTTGACGGACGCGAGTTCGACGGCGAGGCGGACGCCAGGGAGGTCGATCTCCGCGCGGCCGAAGCCCGTCATCGAGTGCGCGGCCATGATCAGAGCTTGATTTCGGTGCCGAGGGCGCGGGCGGCGCTCCATACGTCCTTGTCGCCGCGGCCGGAAAGGTTGATGAGGACGATGTCTCCCGGCCGGCCCTGCGCGGCGACCTTGCAGCCGTGCGCGATCGCATGGCTCGACTCGAGCGCGGGGATGATGCCCTCCTGGCGGGACAACAGCTGGAAAGCCTCGAGGCATTCCTCATCCGTCGCGTAGGCGAAGTCGATCCGACCGCGTTCACGGTAATAGGCGTGCTCGGGACCGACGGCGGCGTAGTCCAGACCGGCCGAGACGGAGTGCGTGCCTTCGATCTGGCCTTCGCCGTCCATCAGGATGTTGGTCATGCAACCTTGCAGCACGCCCAGGCGGCCCCCGGCGAAACGGGCGGCGTGCTCGCCGCGCTTGATGCCGCGGCCCCCGGCCTCGACGCCGGTCAGGCGCACGCCGGGTTCGTCGAGGTATTCGAAGAAGGCGCCGATCGCGTTGGAACCGCCGCCGACGCAGGCGACGACCTCGTCGGGCAGGCGACCTTCGGCGCGAAGCATCTGCTGCTTGGATTCGAGCGAGATGATGCGGTGGAAATCACGCACCATCATCGGGTACGGGTGCGAGCCATAGGCCGTGCCGAGGATGTAGTGGGTCTCGCGGACGTTGGTGACCCAGTCGCGCATGGCCTCATTGACGGCCTCCTTGAGGGTCCGTTGGCCGGCTTCCACGCCCCGGACCTCGGCCCCCATCAGGCGCATGCGGTAGACGTTCAAGGCTTGGCGTTCCATGTCGGTGGCGCCCATGTAGATCACGCACTTCAGACCGAAACGCGCGCAGACCGCGGCCGTCGCGGTGCCGTGCTGACCCGCGCCGGTCTCGGCGATGATCCGCTTCTTGCCCATGCGACGGGCGAGCAAGGCCTGCCCGATCACGTTGTTGATCTTATGGGCCCCGGTGTGCAGCATGTCCTCGCGCTTGAGGTAGATGCGGGCGCCGCCGCAGTGCTTGGTCAGGGATTCCGCGAAATAGAGCCCGGTCGGCCGGCCGGCGTAGTCGCGCAGCATGTCGGCGTACTCCTGCTGGAAGGCGGGGTCGCGCCGGGCCTCGTCGTAGGCCTTCGTCAGGTCCAGCAGCGGGGTCATCAGCGTCTCGGGGACGTAGAGACCGCCGAAGCGGCCGAAACGGCCCCGGGCGTCGGGCACCTGGAAGCGCGGTTCGTTGGTCGGGATGAGGCTGGAGGCCGACATGGTATTGAGTCCTGCATAAAGCGGGAACCTTCCGCAAGGGCAAGCGACAAGGGCTTTTGAGGCTTTCCTTGCCCCGGTGCGGCGGGAACCCTAAGCCTCGTCCATGCTTCGCCCGGCCTTGGTCCTCTCGTTGCTCACCGCCCTGCCCGTGTTCGCCGCCGGTGAGGAACGCAGCCCAGCGGAGGTCCGGGCCGACTTCACCTACGCTCGGGCGGTCGTGACCGGCGTCGTGGAGGGCGTGACCGAATACCTGCCGGTCAGCTCCACGGGCCACATGATCCTCAGCGACCGTTTGATCTGCAACGTGTACAAGGACCCGAACGTGATCGTCCGAGGGGTCGTCGATCGGAAGGGTCGGTCGGTCTTCCTGGACCGGGTCGCCGACGACTACCTCGTGATCATCCAGCTCGGCGCGATCCTCGCGGTCCTCGTGGCCTACTTCGGTCGGCTCCGTGGCCTCTTGGTCGGCGTCGTTCGGGGCGAGCGAGCCTCGCTGCGATTGGCGTTGGTCATGCTGCTCGCCTTCCTGCCCGCCGGCCTGCTCGGCTTCTTGTTCAAGGACACGATCACCGCCCATCTCTTCTCGGTGGAAGTCGTCGCGGTGGCCTTGGTCGTCGGCGGGATCGCCATCCTGTTGGCCGAGAAGTTCCTGCCGGCACGAGCCGCCGCAGGCGATGAAGTCGCCGCGCTCGGCTGGCGCTCGGCGCTCACGGTCGGTCTATGCCAATGCTTCGCCCTGATCCCGGGCACCAGTCGTTCCCTGGCCACCATCCTCGGGGGACGCGTCGCCGGGCTTTCCCATGCCGCGGCGACCGAATTCTCGTTCTTGGTCGGCCTGCTCACCCTGTCGGCCGCTTCGGTCTACAAGGCTTGGTCCCTCGGCCCCGCCCTCCCCCAGGTCTACCCGGCCGGGCCGGCGCTCGTCGGCCTGCTCATCGCAGCCGTGACCGCCTTCCTGTCGGTGCGGTGGCTCGTGGGCTTCGTGTCGCGTCGGGGCCTGGCCGTGTTCGCCTGGTACCGCATCGCCTTAGGCGGTGCGATCCTAGCGGTACTGGCGGTCCGGACGCTCCGTTGAGCCGGCTCAGGCGCCGAGCTCGAAGCCCTGCCGGTAGACGCGGCGGACGAAGGCGTTGGCCTTGGCGTCGTTGGTCACCTGCATCTTCTCGCCGTCCCACAGCAGCTTGCGGTCGGGGAAGCGGATCGCGAGGTTGCCCATGAGCACCATCTCCGAGAGCGGGCCGGAATAGTCGAAGTTCGAGGAGGCCGGCACGCCGCCCTTGCAGGCGCGCAACCAGTCCTTTTCGTGACCCGAGTTATTGCCGGGGATGCGCGGGATCGTCTTCGCCAGCTTCTTCGCGGCCTCGCGCTGGTCGCGGTCGAGCAAACGCGGTTTGGAACCATAGCAGCCGCACACGATCTTGCCCTTGTCGCCGATGAGCAGGCAGCCGCCGTCGCCATCGCCGAAAGGCATGTCGTCCTCGAGCTCCACCGGTCGCGCGGGCATGAGGCCGCCATCCCACCAGGTCAGCTGGACCGGCGGCAGGTCGCCGCGCGCCGGGAACCGGTAGCGGACGATCGAGGAGCGCGGGAAGCACTCGTTCAGGACCGGGCTCTTGTGCCCGAAGTCGGAGAAGCCGGTCGAGACGTTGCCTTCCACGCTCTCGGGGTAGCGGAGCTTGAGCGCGAGGAAGAGCGGGTCGATGATGTGGCAACCCATGTCGCCCAGCGAGCCCGTCCCGAAGTCGCACCACGCGCGCCACTTGCCGGGATGGTAAGTCGGGTGGTAGGGGCGCAGCGGCGCCGGGCCGCACCAAAGGTCCCAGTCCATGCCTTCCGGCGGCGTGGCGGACTCCGTCGGGCGCGGCGTGTCGGAACTCTGCGGCCAGATCGGGCGATTCGTCCAGGCATGCGCCTCGCGGACCTGGCCGATGAGGCCGGCGTCGAGCCATTCGCAGATCTGGCGGATGCCTTCGCCGGAGTGGCCCTGGTTCCCCATCTGCGTGACCACCTTGTGGGAGCGGGCGGCCTCGGTGAGGGTACGGGCCTCGAAGACATTATGCGCGATGGGCTTCTGGACGTAGACGTGCTTGCCCGCGCGCATGCAGGCCATGGCGATGTAGGCGTGCGAATGGTCCGGGGTGGCGATGATGACGGCGTCGATGTCCTTGCGCTTCTCGAGCATGACGCGGAAGTCGGTGAAGGTTTCCGCCTTCGGGAACTGCTTGATGGTCCCCGCGCAGCGCTTCAGGTCGAGGTCGCACAGGGCGACGATGTTCTCGTCGGCGCTGTTGCGGACGTTGCTTCCGCCGACGCCGCCGAAGCCGATGGCCGCGACATTCAGCTTCGAGTTGGGGGAGACGGTCGGCGTGGCGGCGTTGAGCCAAGGGCGGGCGAGGGCGAAACCGGCCGCGGCCAGGCCGGTATGACGAAGGAAGCCGCGCCGATCGAGTGGGGTGCTCATGGGTCTGGTTTGGACAGCGGCGCGGGGCGGGTGTTCCCGCCGACGGACGCATGTCCCTGTCAGCTTGTCTCTTAGGAAGCCGCCTCGCCCGGGCGGGGCGCACTTTGCTTTTGACTCCCCCGCCCTTTAGGCGTTCATCAAGGAAACCACGACCCTGATGTTCAAGCGCTTCCCCGGGCTATTCACCCAAGCCATCGGCATCGACCTTGGCACCGCCAACACCCTCGTGTTCCTCAAGGATCGCGGCGTCGTCCTCCGCGAGCCGAGCGTCGTGGCCATCCGGACCAGCACCCGCAAGCCCATCGCCGTCGGCAACGAGGCGCGCATGATGCTCGGGCGCACCCCCGGCGACATCCAGGCCCTGCGTCCGATGAAGGACGGCGTCATCGCCGACTTCGAGATCAGCGAGCACATGCTCCGCTACTTCATCGGCAAGGTCGCGCGGAAGTCCCTCTTCACCAACCTCACCGTCGTGGTCGCCGTGCCCTACGGCATCACGGCCGTCGAACGTCGCGCCGTGATGGACTCCGCCTACCGCGCGGGCGCCGACGACGTGATCACCATCCCCGAGCCCGTCGCCTCCGCGATCGGCGTCGGCCTGCCCGTCGAGGAGCCGACCGGCTCGATGATCGTCGACATCGGCGGCGGCACCACCGAGGTCGCGGTCCTTTCGCTCGGCGGCATCGTGCATGCCCGCTCCATCCGCGTGGGCGGCGACGAGTTCGATTCCTCGATCATCAAGTATATCCGCAACTCCTACAACCTGATCATCGGCGAACGCACCGCCGAGGAGATCAAGATCAAGATCGGCTCGGCCTACGCGCTCGAGCAGGAGATGACCTACGAGGTCCGCGGTCGCGACAACGTCACCGGCCTGCCCCGCCAGCTCCACCTGACCTCCCAGGAAGTCCGCGAGGCGATGGCGGACAACATCAACCAGATCATCGAAGCCGTGAAGGGCTCCCTGGAGCGCATCCCCCCCGAGCTTTCCGCCGACCTCGTCGACCGCGGCATCGTCCTCGCCGGCGGCGGCGCGCTGATCCGCAAGATCGACCGCGCCCTCTCCGAGGCGACCGGCCTTCCCGTGTTCGTCGCGGAAGACCCCCTTTGCGCCGTGGTCAACGGCACCGGCAAGATCCTCGCCAACTCGTCCCGCTGGAGCGGCCGGGAATGAGCCGAGCGGGCTGACCCGCCATGGACAAGAACCGGCAAGGCGCCACCGCTTCGTACGTCGTCCTCGCCCTTTGCGCGGTCCTCTGGGTCGTGCTGCCTGCCGCGGTGCATCGTTTCGCCCAGGAAGCCTTCGCCGAGTTCCAGGCCCCGGCCCTGCACCTCGCGGGCAAGGGCCGCGACCTCGCCCGTTTCTGGGAACTGAAGAGCCGGGACAAGGAGGAGATCCTCGCCGCCTCGCGCGACCTCGCCCGCGCCAACGCCGCGCTCGAGCTCCAGGTGCGCCGCTTCGACGACATCCGCAAGGAGAACGTCCGCCTCCGCGAGATGTTGCGCTACAACCCGCCGCCCGAGTTCCTCACGGTCGTGGCGCGCGTGGCCGTCCGCGATTCCTCGACCTGGTGGCAACGCATCGTGATCCGCAAGGGGTCCGATGACGGCGTCCGGGCCGGCTGCCCGGTCATCTTCTCCGACCGCGTGATCGGCAAGGTCGCCGTCGCCCACCACACCACGAGCGAGGTCGACCTGGTCACCAGTCCCAATTTCCGTTGCACCGGTTTCCTCGAGGGCGACGACCAGAACCGCATCGTCCTCGTGACGGGAGCCCCCGGTCGCGGGCTCGCCGCCGGCCGCGCCCGCGTCAGCGCGATCCCTCAGGACTATTTCCACCCCGTGGGCAACGCCCCGAAGGTCATGACCACCGGCCTGGGCGGCGTCTACCCGGCCGGCCTCGTCCTCGGGAACCTCGAGGGCAGCCAACGTTCGACGCAGGACGGCAACTTCAAGGAGTCCGCGTTGGCTCCGACGCGCGACCTCTTCTCCTTGCAGGAGGTCACCGTGCTGGTCCCGAAGTATCCGACGCCAGGCGAGCTCCTGCTGGAAGACCAGGCCCAGAAGCGGCTGGATGAGCTCCGTTGAAGATGGTCTGGTCCTGGTTCATCCTGCTGCTGGCCACCCTGCCCTGCCTCTGGGTCGCCGACCTGCTCACCGACGCGCTCGCGGGGCATAACCTGGTGCTGTTCATCTCGGGCGCCGCGATCGTGGCGCCGTGCCGTCGGTTGAAGCGCTGGCAGGCGGTCCTCTTCGCAGCCTGCGTCGGGTTCCTCTTCGAGGCCCGCCGGCCGATCCCCGCCGGCACCCTGCCGTTCCTGCTCGCCGGGCTGAGCATCTTCCTCACGAGCAACCGCATCCTCCTGCGCAACACGCCGCTGGTCCTCCGCGGCGCGCTGATTTGCAACACCTTGGCGTGCACGGCGTGGTTCACCTCCGCCGGCGTCCGCGCGGGCGCGTTCGCGCGCGGCGACGCGGACGAATTCATCTGGCCGCTCCTCCTGCAGGTCGGCCTCGCCGCCGTCGTCGCCCTGCTCGTCTTCGTCCCCCTCGCGCTGATCCAGGATGCGGCCATGGACCGGACCGGGCTTCCGCCCGCCCTCGAGTCGCCATGAAGGAACCCCTCGAGCCGGAAGCGCTGCCTTCTTCCCCCATCGCGAAATCCCGGCTCTACCTGGTCTTCGCCTTGTTCGCCGCCGGTTTCGCCTACGCGGTGATCGGTCTCGCGCTCCGCCAGCTGGTGCAGGCCGGCGACCTCAAGGCGCAATATGAGACCCAGAGCCGCCGCATCGTGCTCCGGCCGCCTTCGCGGGGCTTGATCTACGACCGCAACGGCTACGTGCTCGTGGAGAACCGCATCCGCTGGAGCATCAAGGCCGACCTGCTCGCGCTGCAACCGGAGATCCACCGCAAGTATCTCGCCCTGATCAAGGCCGAGCGCGCCCGCGGCGGGGTCGTCGAATACGAGAAACTGCAGGACAAGGCGCGCGTCGACGTGCTCCAAGGGTGGCTCGATCGGGTCTGGTATGTGATCGACGAGTCGCAGGCCGGCAAGCGCGCGGTCGGCGCCAAGCCCCGGCCGATGCGCCCCGGGGACGAACCCGAGCGCCGCGTCGAAGCCGCGGAACTCCGGAAGCACCTGCGCGAACGGCGGGCCCTCCCCTTCACCTTGGTCACGGACCTCGCCTTCCCGGGGACCACGCGCGCCCTCCGGCCGGAGGAAGGTCAGCGGACGATCGCCCGGTTCATCGACCAGTTCCCCGTCAACGGGCCGATCTCGCTGCAATCGGACATCGTGCGATCCTACCCGCATGGCAGCCTGGCCGCCCACGTGCTCGGCTACATCAAGGACACCGACGAGCTCCCCGAGAAGGTGAACGAGCTCGCCGACCTTCCCATGGATAACCTCCAGAAACTCCAGTATACGGGGAAGAAGGGCGCGGCGGGCATCGAGCAGACCTTCGACCCGGTCCTGAAAGGCATGAGCGGGTGGGAGCTCTGGACGAAGACCTCCTCTGGTTACAACAAGGAGCTCATCGCCAGCAACCCGGCCCAGCAAGGGTCGGCGGTGAGCCTCTCCCTCGACCGCGACATCCAATGCGCGGCTGAGCGGGCGCTGGCCCAGATCAAGGATTCCAAGGGCGAGCTCCTGCCCGGGGCCGCGGTCATGCTCGACGTGAACACGGGCGAGATCCTTGCGCTGGCCAGCCAGCCGACCTTCGACCCGAACCGCCTGGCCGACCGGGTGACGCAGGTCTATTTCGACGAGGTCGATGGCAAGGGCGGCTGGATGAACCGCGCGATCCAGGGCCTCTACGCGCCGGGTTCCACCTTCAAGGTCATCACCGCCATCGCGGGCATGCGCAACCATGTCGTCGACTGGGACGACATCCTCGAGTGCGGTCCCAGTTACCGGGTGGGCACGCGCGACTTCCCCGAGCACGACCCCGCCGGCTACGGGCAGGTCGACCTGGAGAAGATGCTCGCGGTCTCCTGCAACGTCTGGAACTACATGGTGGGCATCCGTCTCGGCCAGGAGCGCCTCGCCGCCGAGGCCCGTCGCTTCGGCCTCGACACGCCGTTGCTGACCCACGTCTCGGACCTGGTCAACGCCAGCCCCTACGAGCTCCCCTACCCGGCGGCCCGCACCTTGGTCGTCCCCGATGCGGCCTACAAGCGACGGATCGGCGCCGGCGCCTGGGCCGACGGTGACACGGCGAACTCCTCGATCGGCCAAGGTTACATCCTGACCACCCCGTTGCACATGGCCTGCGTCGCGGCCTCGCTCGCCCGCGGCGAGACGCGCACGACGCCTTCCATCATCCATGACCCCGGCCGCGACGGCCGCCACGTCGGCGCCGAACCGATCGGCCTGAACGATGCGCAGATGAACGCCCTGCGGGCCGGCCTCGAACGCTGCGTCACCGAGGGGACCGCCCGTTCCGTCCGCATCCCCGAGCTGCCGTACGCGGCCAAGACGGGGACCTCGGAGTACTTCAAGAACGGCGAAAAGGCTCACTTGGCCTGGATCATCGGCTATGCGCCGGCGGACAACCCCGCGGTCGCCTTCTGCGTCCTGGTCGAAGGCCAGCTCGACACCAGCACGTGGGGGGGCAAGACCGCCGGCCCCGTGGCCCGCGACATGCTCACGACCTGGGCGCGCAAGGCCGAGGCGTCGGCGGGTGCCCAGCCGCCGTCCGATTGTCAGCGCAAGTAGACCGGCGTGCCCGCCGCGACCCGGTCGAAAAGGTCGAGCACGTCGTCGTCCGAAAGCAGGATGCAGCCATGGCTGTTCGGCGTGCCGAGCCGCGCGGCCTGGTTGGTGCCATGGATATAGACGAAGCGCGCCTTGGTGTCGACGACGCGACCTTCCGCATCCTGACCGGCGTTCCGACCCGGCTCCAGACCCTCCAGCCAGAGGATGCGCGTGGTGATGAGGTTGTCCTCCGGAGCCGGCCCGTCCGTCCAGACGCGACCGGTCGGGACCCGCGCCTTGAAGACCATGCCCTTGGGGGCGCCATCGCCGATCTTCGCGGCCACGCGATGCAGGCCCAGCGGCGTGCGTTGGGAATCGGCGACGCAACCGACGCCGGCCCGGGCGGTGCTGACGACGTATTCCCGGGCGGCTTCGCCGGCAAAAAACCAGAGTTTTTGCTGGTCAACCGACACAACGATGCAATGTTCCGAGCTTGGGAGACCGCGGGCCGCAAGGCGTTCGCCCAGCTCCTGTCGCAACACCAAAGCTCTAACATCACATGGCATATCGTATCGGCATCGTGGGCGTGACTGGCGCCGTGGGTCAAGAAATCCTCGCGCTGATGGCCAAGCGGAATTTCCCGGTGGCCGAGCTGCGCCCGCTCGCCTCGGCCCGATCGGCCGGCACCAAGGTCGCCTACGCCGGCCGGGACTGGACCGTCCAGGAGGCCAAGCCGGAGGCCTTCGCGGGCCTGGATTTCGCCATCTTCAGCGCGGGTGGCTCCATCTCCCTCGCGCTCGCTCCGGAGGCGGTGAAGCGCGGCTGCATCGTCATCGACAACAGCTCGGCCTACCGGATGTATCCCGACGTCCCGCTGGTGATCCCGGAGATCAATCCCGAGGCCCTGGATAACCATCAGGGCATCCTCGCCAATCCCAACTGCTCGACCGCCATCGCGCTGATGGGTCTCTACCCCCTCCACCGCGCCTTCGGCCTGAAGCGCTTCTTCGCCTCCACTTATCAGGCCGTCTCCGGCACCGGTGCCGAGGCGATGCGCGAGCTCGACGCCCAGGCCCGCGCCTGGGCGCGCGGCGAAACCCTCGCCCCCAAGGTCTACCCGCACACCATCAACTTCAACCTCATCCCCCAGGTGGATTCGTTCCTCGAGGACGGCTACACCAAGGAGGAGATGAAGATGCTCAACGAAGGTCGCAAGATCATGGGCCTGCCGGACCTCAAGGTCACGACCACCTGCGTCCGCGTCCCGGTCTTCCGCGCCCACTCGATCGCCATCAGCGCCGAGTTCGAGCGTCCGGTCGACCTCGCGACCGCCCGCGCCGCCATCGCCGCCTTCCCCGGTGCCGAGCTCTGCGACGACCCGGCGAACCGCCGCTACCCGATGCCGCTCGATTACGCGGGCAAGGAGAAGTGCGGCGTCGGTCGCCTCCGCAAGGACACCCTCTTCGACAACGGCCTCTCCCTGTGGGTGAGCGGCGACCAGCTCTGGAAGGGCGCGGCGCTGAACGCCATCCAGATCGCCGAGGCGCTCCACGCCCGCGGTCGCCTCGCCCGCCGCTGATCCCGCCATGGCCCGGAGCAACGACCGCGCCCCGCGTCACGCCGACCTGCACAAGCCGGTGCGCCTCCTCGACGAGGCCGACATCCCGGGTTTGCTCGCCCAGCATAAGGACCCGCTGATCCTCGTCCTCGATGGCGTGCAGGATCCCCATAACCTCGGCGCCTGCCTCCGCACGGCCGAATGCGCGGGCTGCGCCTTCGTCATCACGACGCGCAAGAACTCCTCCCCGGTCAACGATACCGTCCGGAAGGTCGCCGTCGGCGCCGCCGAGAGCCTGCCGATCGTCCAGGCGAACAACCTCCGCAACGCCTTGGTGAAGCTCAAGGATGGCGGGGTCTGGATCGCCGGCACGAGCGACCACAAGGCCAGCCAATCCCTCTACCAGGCCAAGCTGACCGGGGCGCTCGCGATCGTCCTCGGCGCGGAAGGCGACGGCATCCGCCACCTCACGGCGGAGACCTGCGACTTCCTGCTGCGCATCCCGATGCTGGGCCAGGTGCCGTGCCTCAACGTCTCGGTCTCGGCCGGCGTCTGCCTCTTCGAGGCGTTGCGCCAGCGCGGTCATCGCTGAGGACAAAAAGTCTTTACCCAAGGCCCGTCGCACCCTTGGATTGAGTCGTTCGGTCGGCCGGATAGCTCAATGGTAGAGCAGTTGACTTTTAATCAATTGGTTCCGGGTTCGAGTCCCGGTCCGGCCACCCCGAACAACCTCGTCATGCCGCCCTCGGCCTGGTAATCTTTGTCTTTATTTGCGCTTGAAAAGCGGCGACCAACTTGCACTTATCCCTGTCTCGCTGTCGGCTGGATAGCTCAATGGTAGAGCAGTTGACTCTTAATCAATTGGTTCGGGGTTCAAGTCCCCGTCCAGCCACCAGCGAGACACTTTCGACCTGACGCTTCTTCGGCAGGTCACTGGGTGAGCGCGCTGCCGCGCCGCCGCCGACGATAACGCTCGGCCATGTAGACCGAGTGGCAACCGCGGCAGTAGCTATGATGCGTCTCGCTGGACTTGATCCAGTGGAACCGGTCCAGGGGCAGGCGTTGGGCGCAAAGCGCGCAGACCTTGGCTTCGGTCTGGTCGCGCCGGCGTTGGCGATCATGCTGACGTACCTTCAGCGAGAGGCAGGGACGGCAGAAGGGATGGAGCTCACCGTCCGGATGCAGGGCCGGAAACGAGGCGAGGGGTCTGGGCTTTCGGCAGTTGCGACAGGCGCGCTTGGTGAGGATGGGAGGCATGGCTTCACTAGAACGCCCGGTACGGGCACTCCGGGCAAGGTCTCCCACCTAAGGTTGTTATCCTAGGGATAGGACTTCACCTTACTCCACGGTGACCGACTTCGCCAAGTTGCGCGGCTGGTCGATCGGGCAACCGCGTAACCGCGCCACGTGGTAGGCCAGCAGTTGCAAGGCGACGGCCGCGGGAACGGTCGCGATCAAGGGGTCGCACGCCGGGATGCGGAGCACCTCATCCGCGCCGGGCGCCTCGTCGCCTTCCGTCGTCACGGCGATGATGCAGGCGCCGCGCGCGCGGCACTCTTCCGCATTCCCGAGAACCTTGTCCCGGATCGGCGCGCGGTTGGCGAGCACGACGACGGGGGTCCCGGGGGTCAGGAGCGCGATAGGGCCATGCTTGAGCTCGGCGGCGTGGTAGCCCTCGGCGTGCACATAGGAGATTTCCTTGAGCTTGAGCGCCCCTTCGAGCGCCACCGCGTGCATTGGTCCGCGGCCCAGGTAGAAGGCGTGCTCGCGATCGATGAAGCGTCGGGCGACCGAAGCGATCTCGGCTTCGCGGGCGAGCACCGCCCCGACCAGTTCCGGAAGACGACCGAGTTCGGCGGCGATCTCCGCCCCGCGCTCACGGGAAAGCCGGCGGCCGCGCCCCAGGCGGAGAGCCATCAGCAGCAGCACCGCCACCTGGCTGGTGAAGGCCTTGGTCGACGCGACCGAGATCTCGGGGCCGGCGTGCAGGTAGACGCCGCGGCCGGTTTCCCTCGCGATGGTGGAGCCGACGACGTTGACCAGCCCGAGGACGAGGGCGCCTTTCTCCCGGGCTTCGCGGACGGCGGCCAAGGTGTCGGCTGTCTCGCCCGATTGCGAGATCGCGACAATCAAGTCCGAGGGGTCGACGAGCGGGTTGCGGTAGCGGAATTCGGCGGCCTGCTGGACCCCCGCCGGGATCCCGGCCAGGTCGCCGAAGGCATGCTCGCCGACCTGTCCGGCGTGCAGCGAGGTGCCGCAACCGAGCAGGACGATGCGCTTGATTTCCGCGAGGTCCCGCGGCGAGGTCCCCATGCCGGCCAGGACGGCGGTGCCGTGAGCCAGATCCAGCCGCCCCCGCAGCGCGTTGCGCAAGGACTCGGGCTGCTCATGGATCTCCTTGAGCATGAAATGCTCGTACCCCCCTTTCTCCACGGCTTCCGCGGCGAAGCCGAGCTCGCCGACCTCGCGGTCGATCTTCGCTTCGGCGAGGTCGACGATATCCACGTGGTCGGCGGTGACCCGGGCCACGTCCCCGTCGTCCAGGTAGATGACCCGGCGCGTGTGCGCGATGATGGCCGCCGGATCGGAGGCGACGAGGCACTCCCCTTCCCCGACACCGATCACCAAGGGGCTGCCTTTACGGGCGGCGACGATCACGCCCGGCTCGTCGCGGGAAAGGACCGCGATGCCGTAGGCGCCTTCCACTTGACGCAAGGCCGCGATGACCGCGGAACGCAGGTCCCCCCGATGGCATTCGCCGATCAGCCGGGCCAAGGCCTCCGTGTCGGTCTCGGAGACGAATACATGGCCCTTGGTCTCCAGGCGCGCGCGGATCGACCGGTAGTTCTCGATGATGCCGTTGTGCACCAAGGCGATGCCTTCCCCGGCCGCGAAATGGGGGTGGGCGTTCGGTTCGGTCGGCGCGCCATGCGTCGCCCAACGGGTATGCGCGATGCCGACGCGCGGGGCGTCGAGCTGTTCCGGCGACCAGGCGGCCCGCGTCTTCTCGACGAGGCTGGCGACCTTGCCGACGGATTTCAGGGCGACGAGCCGGTCGTCGCGCTGCAAGGCGAGGCCGGCGGAGTCATAGCCGCGATACTCCAGGCGCTTGAGCCCGGCCAGGAGGACGGGGATGGCGGGCGCGCCGCCGACGTAGCCGATGATGCCGCACATGGCCTAGGAAAGCAGGTCGTCCCGTACGATGTCGCCGGGTCGGGTGGTCGTCCCAGCGGCGAGTTTGCGCCCGGGGTAGATGGCGGTGTGGATGCCGGTGTGGACGTCGTCGCCGACGACCGCGCCGAACTTGCGGCGCCCGGTGTCGACCAGCGCTCCGTCGACCAAGGTCCGGTGGTTGCGACCATCATGACGCAGGTTGGAGGTGAGCGTGCCGGCGCCGAAATTGACCTTCCGGCCAAGGATGGAGTCGCCGACGTAGGAGAGATGCCCGACGTTGGTGCCGTCCATGAGGATCGAGTTCTTGATCTCGACGGCCTGGCCGACGTGACAACGGTCGCCGATGGTCGTCGCACCGCGCAGGTAGCAGTTCGGGCCGATCTTGCAGTCCTCGCCGATGATGACGTCGCCTTCGATGACCACGCCGGGGAGGATCTTGGTGCCTTTGCCGACCTGCAGGCGGCCATCGAGGTAGAGCGTCGGGGGCACCGCCACGGCGCGGGCGTAGTCGGTGCGCTGCCGCAAGTAGGATTCATTGGCCTTGAGCAGGTCCCAGGAGCGTTCGAGGCGGAACCCTTGGAGCGCCACCCGCGCGGGCCCCGCGGAGCCTACTCGGCGGACCAACACGCCGCCTTCGGGCGTCGTCAGCGTCGCGTCCCCGGAACGGAGGAACGCGCGCACCTCCTCGGCCTCGAGCCACGCCAGCCCATCGACCACATAGGTCGCCGGCCCGGGGGCCGCTTCCTGCAGGTCCAGCGAGGCCAAGGTGGCGCGCTGGAGGTCGGCCAAAGCCTGGTTGCCCACCCGCAGGTGGGCGTGGGTGAGCGGGGCCATGGCGGGCGTCGGTCCCGGGGGCAGCAGCAGGAAGGTTTCCATGTCAGGCGATGGCGTGCTCGAGGACGTCGCGCAGGCGGGTCGACCAGGCCTCGACGACGGCCTCGTCGCGGTGCTCGACCAGGATGCGCACCTTGTTCTCCGTGCCGGAGTAACGGATCAGGTGCCGGCCCAGTTGGCCGAAGACCGCATCGGCCTCGCGCAGGGCGGCCTGCAGCGCAGGCAACGACTCCAACGGCGGCTTCGCCCGCACCTTCAGGTTCACCAGGCGCTGCGGGTATTCCCGCATGACCTGGGCGAGCGCGGACAAGGGTCGTCCCCGGCGCTTCATGATGCGCAGCACCTGCAAGGCGCTCAGGATCCCGTCGCCGGTCGTGGCGTGGTCGGCGAAGATGAGATGGCCGGAGTTCTCGCCCCCGAAGGAATAGCCCCCGGCCCGCAAGGCCTCGATGACGTGCCGGTCGCCCACCGCCGTCGTCAGCACGCTGACGCCCGCCGATCGGAGGGCTTCGTGCAGCCCGAGGTTGCTCATCACCGTGCAGGCCATGGTCGCGCCCCGGAGCTTGCCTTCTTCCATCAAGGCCAGCGCGCACAGGGTCAGGATGCGGTCGCCCGACACCGTCGCACCCGTCTCGTCCGTGAAGATGACGCGGTCGGCGTCCCCGTCGAAGGAGATGCCGAGGTCGGCTCCGTGTTCGCGGACCAGCCGCCCCGCCTGCTCCGGATGCAGGGCGCCGCACCCTTCGTTGATGTTGAGTCCATCCGGTTCCACGCCGAGCTTCACCACCTTGGCCCCGAGCTCCTTGAAAATCAGCGGCGCGAGCAGGTAGGCCGCGCCATGCCCGCAATCGACGACGATCTTCAGGCCCGCCAGGTCGCCGGCGCCCACGCTCTGCTTGGCGTATTCGATGTAGCGTCCCCGGGCATCGTCGATGCGCGTCGCCTTGCCGATCTTGTCCGGGTTCACGCCGATCATGGGTGTGGCCGCGACGATCTCTCGCTCGATGGCGAGTTCGAGTTCATCGGACAACTTGTAACCATCGGGGCCGAAGATCTTGAGTCCGTTGTCCTCATAGGGATTGTGCGAAGCGGTGAGCATGATGCCGGCGCCGCAACCCATCGATTTCGTCAGGTGGGCCACCCCGGGTGTCGGCATCGGTCCGACGAGGAAGACGTCCATGCCGCTGGAGACCAGCCCGCTCGTCAAAGCCGTCTCCAGCATGTAGCCGGAAATCCGCGTGTCCTTGCCGATGATGACGCGGTTATGGTTGGCACCCTTGGATTTAAGCACACGGGAAATCGCCTGTCCGATGCGCAGGGCTATTTCTGGGGTGATCGGGTATTCGTTGGCTTTGCCACGGATACCGTCGGTGCCGAAGAGTCGGTTCGTCATGGCTTAATTCGACGATTTCACCTTCCTTTCGCAAGTTTAAATGAATGAAATCACTCCTTTATGATTTATATGATTAAAACACACATAAAATACACCTAGGTGTTGGAAAAGAGCGAGGTTGGTGTTTGGGAGTGCCGTACGGGATGAAAGCAGTCAAATAACGCTTATGAATCTCGCGGGCGCGTGCCTTCTCTCCTTCCTGGCCGCCGGCGATACGTCGGTCGCCGGGACGGCGGAACCGACGGTCACCCCGAAGACGGCCCTCCAGCGGGAGATTCCCGCGGTGGACCGCCGACGCACCGAGGTCCGGGTGGTGCTCGCCACCGCCACCGAAGCGCGGGACCTCGGCCTATCCGCCAAGGAAATCTACGTCGTCCGAACCAAGGGCTCGAACCGAAGCTGGGCGCTGCAATGGGATGAGCGCACCAAGGAGCCTTACTTCCTGCTCCCGTCGCAACCGGCGGGGGAAAAACTGTCCATCGAGATCGTGCCGACGGACAGCTACCAGGCTGACATCGCGGTCGAGCATGCCTACATGGAGGATCAGTTGTGGATGACGACGTTGGCGGAGGGAGTGCAGCGACGGCTCTTCGCTTTCCAGCATGACGAGCTCCTGCCGCCGGGCATCAAGCCGGTCTACCGCCGCGCGGGCTTCATCCATCCGGTGCTGACGCCGTCGGGTGAAGTGATCTCCGGGAGTTTCGCGCCCGACCATGCCCATCACCACGGCATCTGGACGGCTTGGTCGCATACCGAGTTCCAAGGGCGGAAACCCGACTTCTGGAACGTGCACGAGCAGACCGGCCGGGTCGAATACCTGGGACTGGGCAATCGTTGGATCGGCCCGGTGGATTCCGGCTTCACGGCGACCCTGCGCAGCCTGGATATGGGAACCCAACCGGCGACCGAGGTCCTCGCCGAGGCCTGGCGGGTCACGACCTACGTGCCGAGGCCGGACACCCCGGAGACGCTCTTCGAGCTCGAGACGACCCAGCGCAACGTGGCCAAGGACCCGCTGACCTTGACCAAGCATATCTACGGCGGGCTCGGCTTCCGCGGCCTGCCCACCTGGACCGTCGCCGCCCCGCTGACGTTCGTGACGTCCGAAGGCCAGATCGGCCGGCAGGCGGGTGATGGCCAGCGCGCCCGTTGGTTCGCGTTCGCCGGACCGACCGCGAAAGGTCGCGGCGGCATCGCCATCCTCGCCCACCCGGATAACGTCAATTTCCCCCAGTGGACGCGTTTCAACCCGAAGGACCCGTTCGTGGCTTTCACGCCGGTGCACGACGCCCCCCTGACGATCAAGCCGGACGAAGTCCTGACCCAGCGCTTCCGCTTCCTGGTCTTCGATGGCGAGCCGGACGTGGCGCGGATCGAGGCGTGCTGGGAGGGGTATGCCCGGCCCGCCCGCGCGATCGCCAGATAGCCGCCGGCGAGCGGGTGGCGATCGCCCCTCAGCCAAGATGCCCAAGGGTTGTCGTGGACAGGAACCGCCGGTGGGTTTCTATGGTCAGACCCCCATGGCATTTCGTCGCCACCTACTCTCCTTCGCGGCCCTGCTTCCCGGCTTCGTCGCCGCCGCCGAGCCCGTCGACTTCAACCGCGACGTGCGGCCCATCCTGTCCGACCGCTGCTTCGGCTGCCACGGCCCGGACGCCAACAAGGGCCGCAAGGCAGGCCTGCGCCTGGATGAGTTCGAGGGCGCCACGAAGAAGCTGAAGAGCGGCGACATCGCCATCGTCCCCGGGAATTTGGAGCAGAGCGCGCTCGTCGCCCGCATCCGCGCCCAAGCGGACGACGAGATCATGCCGCCGCCCGAGCTGCACCGTCCGCTCTCCGCCGCGGAAAAGGACATCCTCACGCGCTGGGTCAAGCAAGGCGCCCAGTACGCTCCACACTGGGCATTCGTCTCGCCCCAAGCGGCCCCGGTCCCGTCCGTCCCTGACGCCGCCTGGGCCAAGGATCCCATCGACGCGTTCATCTTCGATCGTGCCAGCAAGGCCGGACTGAAACCCTCCGCCCCCGCCGACCGCGTGACGTTGCTCCGCCGCGCGTCGCTGGCCCTCACGGGGCTGCCGCCGACGACCGCCGAGGTCGAGGCCTTCCTCGCCGACCGTTCGCCCGACGCCTACGAGAAACGCGTCGATGCGCTGCTCGCGTCGCCTCGCTACGGCGAACACCTGGCCGTCAGCTGGCTCGACCTCTCGCGCTACGCCGACACCTGGGGCTACACCGGCGACAACGCGATGTTCGCCTGGCCCTGGCGCGACTGGGTGCTCAAAGCCTTCAATGAGAACAAGCCGTACGACCAGTTCCTCACCGAGCAGCTCGCCGGCGACCTCCTGCCCAACCCGACCCAAGACCAGCGGGTAGCCACGGCCTTCAATCGCCTGCACCGCATGACCTTCGAGGGCGGTTCGATCGCCGAGGAGTTCCGCCAGGATGGCATCAACGACCGCGTCAGCACCGCGGGCTATGGCTTCATGGGCCTGACCATGGAGTGCTCCCGCTGCCACGACCATAAGTACGACCCGATTTCACAGAAGGACTACTACTCGATGGCCGCGATGTTCGGCGACCAGAACGAGAACGGCCTGCTCTCCTATCACGGCGAAGTCCCGCCGCCGTTCGTGCGCTTATTCAAGTCCGACGAGGAGCGTGCCAAGGAACGCCAACTGAAGGACGCCGTCGCGGCCGCCGAGAAGGCCTTGGCGTCCCTGCCCCCGCCGGCCGCCGCGCCCCTGGCAGGTCCGGTGCTGCCCGCCCCGCCCGTGGTCCACCTCCCGCTGGATGCCTTCACCAAGACCGGCGTCGATAACGCCATCGCCAACGGCAAGCCCGCTAAGTTCGAACGACGCGGCTCGCCCGAAGACCTGCAGCTGGTCCCAGGAGTCAAAGGACAAGCGGTCAAGTTCGACGGCGACGCGGGCTTCATCCTGCCGGAGTTCCGTCAGTTGGGTCGCTTCGACGCGTTCACGTTCTCCGCCTTCCTACGTTGCGGTGAAAAGAACACCCGCGCGACGGTGCTCCACTCCACGGGCTTCTACACGGGCGACGGCGATGCGACGGGCGTCGAGCTACTCATCACCGAAGGCAAGCTCCGCTGGAGCATGATCCACCTCTGGCCGAACAGCGCGGCGTCCATCCAGACGACGAATGTCCTGCCCGTAGACGCCTGGATGCGCGTGACGGCGACCTACGATGGCTCCGGCCGCGCCGCGGGCCTGCACCTCTACGTGGATGGCCGCGAGATCCCGACCACGGTGATCCGCGACACCCTGCACGCCAAGCCGCGCGACAACGCCCTCGAGATCGGCTCGCGCTCCCGTGATGCGGGCTTCCGCAACGGCTCGCTCGACGAAGTGCAGCTCTGGCGCCAAGCCCTGACCGCGGTGGAAGTGGCCAGCCTGCATGGCGTGGACGTCGCGACGTTGACGCCCGCCCAGCGCCTCGAACACGTCCGCCAACGAGCCGACACCGCCTATGCCGAGGCTTGGAAGAAACTCCAGCAGGCCCGCCGCGACCTCGCCGCCCACCAGGAGTCCGCCCCGGCCTTCTTCGCGATGGAGCATTCCGACCTCGCGCCGAAGAGCTACGTGCTGACCCGCGGGGAGTACGATAAACCTGACCTCTCCAAGCCCTGCGAACCGGGCGTGCCGACGCGCGTCTTCCCTTGGAAAGATGCCTTGCCGCGCAATCGCCTCGGCCTCGCCCGCTGGCTCACCGACCCGCAGCATCCCTTGACCGCCCGCGTCGCCGTGAACCGGCTCTGGGCTCAGGTCTTCGGGGCAGGCTTGGTGGCTTCGAGCGAAAACCTCGGGCTCCAAGGCGACCAGCCCACGCATCCCGAACTCCTCGACACGCTATCGGTCGACTTCGTCCGTAGCGGTTGGAACACCAAGGCCCTGTTGCGTCGCCTCGTGTTGAGCACGACGTTCCGTCAGTCCTCGACGCCGACCGCCGAAGGCCGCGAGAAGGACCCGGCTAACAAATACCTCGCCCGCGGCCCGGTCCAGCGACTGACCGCCGAGATGGTGCGCGACCAAGCCTTGCTGGCCTCCGGCAGGCTCGTCGAGAAGGTCGGTGGCGCCAGCGTGCAGGAAAACGCCAACCGTCGGAGCGTATACACGTTCCGCAAGCGCACCGCTCCGCCGGACAATATGCTGATCTTCGACGCCGGTTCGCGCGAGGTCTGCCAGCCGAAGCGCCTGAACACGAACACGCCGCTGCAAGCGCTCGTGCTGCTCAACAACCCCGGCTTCGTGGAGTCCGCCAAGAACCTCGCCGCCCGCGTGAGCAAGGAAGCCGCCGACCCCAGGCAGCAGATCACCTTAGCCTTCCAGCATGTCTGCACGCGGGCCCCACGTCCGACGGAACTCGCCGCCTTGACCGCGCTCTACGACCAACAGAAGGCGCAACCGCCGCAGGCCACGCCCGTCGCTCCCGCCCCCAAGCCTGAACCTAAGGCTGACCCGAAGGCCAAGCGCGGCACACCGCCCCCGCCAGCGCCCGCGGTCATGCCCGCCGACCCGGCCCTCGCCGCCCTCACGCTCGTCTGCTCGACGATCCTCGCCAGCGACGCCGCCGTCACTTCCCGCTAAACCCATGAGCCACCCTCTTCCCAGCTACGACGGCCTCATGCAGCACACGCGCCGGCACTTCCTCGGCGCTTCTGCGCTCGGGCTCGGTGCCTTGGCGATGCGCGGCATCCTCGGCGACGCGCATGCCGCCGCCTTACCCAAGGGCACGCACTTCCCGGCCAAAGCCAAGCGCGTCATCTACCTCTTCCAAGCCGGTGGCCCGTCGCAGTTCGAAACACTCGACCCCAAGCCGCTGCTGCGCGAACGCAACCAGCAGCCGCTGCCTGACTCCGTCCGCCAAGGCCAGCGCCTCACCGGGATGAGCGGCTACCAAGCGACCCTGCCGCTCGCCGGCGCGTTCACCAACTTCAAGAAATACGGGAAGTCGGGCGTCGAATACAGCGACCTGCTCAGCCACACCGGTGAAGTCGCCGACGACCTCTGCGTGATCCGCACGATGCACACGGAGGCGATCAACCACGACCCAGCCATCACCTTCTTCTGCTCCGGCAACCAGGTCGCGGGCCGTCCCTCGATGGGCGCCTGGGCCTCGTATGGCTTGGGCAGCATGAACGACAACCTGCCGGCTTTCATCGTGATGGTCTCGCAAGATGCGACGAAGGACCAGCCGCTGTATTCGCGCCTCTGGGGCTCAGGCTTCCTGCCCTCCGAACACCAAGGCGTGCAGTTCAAGGCCGGCAAGGAGCCGGTGCTCTACTTGACGAACCCGGAAGGGGTCTCGCCGCACGCCCGTCGCGGGATGCTCGATGCCCTCGGCAAGCTGAATGCCGATCAGCGCGCCACCGAGCTCGACCCTGAAGTCGACGCCCGCCTCGCCCAAGCCGAGATGGCCTACCGCATGCAGACGAGCGTGCCGGAGGTGGCCGACCTCTCGAAGGAATCCCCGGCCACGCTCGCGATGTATGGAGACAGCGTCAAGACGCCCGGTTCCTTCGCCGCCAACTGCCTCCAAGCCCGCCGGCTCATCGAGAAAGGCGTGCGCTTCGTCCAGCTCTTCCACCAAGGCTGGGACCAGCACGGCGGCCTGCCGGGCGGCATCACCCGCCAGTGCAAGCAGACCGACCAAGCCTCGGCCGCGCTCATCAAGGACCTCAAGCAACGCGGGCTCCTCGAAGACACTCTGGTGATCTGGGGCGGCGAGTTCGGCCGCACCGCCTACAGCCAAGGCAAGATCACCGCCAACAACTACGGCCGCGACCACCACCCGCGCTGCTTCAGCCTCTGGATGGCCGGCGGCGGCGTCAAAGGCGGCCAAGCCTACGGCCAGACCGATGAGTTCGGCTACAACATCGTCAAGGACCCCGTCCACGTGCACGACCTGCACGCCACGATGCAGCACCTGCTCGGCGTCGACCACGAGCGCCAGACGTTCAAGTTCCAAGGGCGCTACTACCGCCTGACGGATATCGCCGGCACGGTCGTCAAAGGCGTGATTGCCTAGCGGGCCTCGGGCCGCCATACCTCGGCGCGATGTCCTCCGCGCCGCAGGCCTCCGCCGTCCAGCACGGCTCGTTCCGCCTGTACCTCGGCGCCATCGTCCTCGGCACGCTCGGTATCCAGATCCAAGGCGTGGCCGTGGCCTGGCAGGTCTTTCGGCTGACCCAAGCGGACACCAAGACCGCGGCCCTCGCGCTCGGCGCGATTGGTTTCGCGGAGGTCGTCCCGTTCGTCGGCGCCGTCCTCTTCGCCGGCCACGTGGCCGACACGCATAACCGCCAACGCATCGCCCAAGGGGCCTTGGCGGCCATGATGTTGCTCGGGCTCGTCCTGTTCGCGCAGAGCCTTCAACCGCTCGCCCCCTGGGTACAGCTGACGCTGCTGTACTCGACGGTCATGCTCGGCGGCCTCGCACGCAGCTTCCTGACCACCGCGCGCCAAGCGATGATCGCGGAGCTTCTCCCACGCGACCTCATCGCCAGCGGCGTCCGCTGGCGCAACACGCTCTTCGAGCTCGCGTGCGTGATCGGCCCGGGCATGGCCGGACTCCTGCTCTGGCTCGGCGGCGAACGCCTGACCTACGGGTTGATGGCCGGCTGCTTCACGGGCTCGTTCCTCGCGACCAGCGTGCTGCGTCCGACCCAGCGGCTGCAGTCCAAGACGCCCGAACCGATCTTCCAGAGCCTCGCCGCCGGCATCCGGTTCATGCGTAGCCAACGCATCATGCTGGGCGCGTTCACGATGGACCTCTTTGCGGTGCTCCTCGGCGGCGCCGTCGCCTTGTTGCCGATCTTCGCGCAGATGCTGGGCGTCGGCGAACTCGGCTTCGGCCTGCTCCGCGCCGCGACGTCGATGGGCGCGGTGGTCATGTCGATTTACCTCATCGTCCGTCCGCCGCTCGAGCGCGCCGGCCCGGCGCTCTACGCCTCCTTCGCCGTCTTCGGCCTCTGCATCATCGGCTTCGGCCTCTCCATCCCGCTGGCCAGCGTGCTCGGCCTGAGCCTCCAAGCCGCGTTCGTGTTCTCGTTCCTCTTCCTGCTGATCTCGGGCGCGGCCGACGCCGTCAACGTCATCATCCGCCAGACCATCCTGCAGACGACCGTCCCGCCCGAGATGATGGGCCGGGTTTCCGCGGTCACCGCGGTCTTCGTCGGTTGCTCCAACGAACTCGGCATGGCGGAATCCGGCCTCGCCGCCCGCCTCCTGGGGACGGTCAATTCGGTGGTCTTCGGCGGCTTGGCGACCTTCGGGGTCATGGGGCTCACCCATTGGTACTTCCCCGAAATCTGGCAGTTGCGGAAAGTTGGCCAGGAACCGCCCCGCTGAGGGACTTGGGCTTGTCAGCCTTGGGGCGTCTGCTTCATTGACGGCACCCCCATGAGTCCCCTCCGCACCCTCCTGCCCTGCCTGTTGGCCGGGCTCTCCACCTTGGCCTTCGCCCAGAACGCCGCGCCCGAAGCGAAGAAGGACTGGAACGCCCAGTATGTGCTCGGGCCCGACTCCCAGGAGAAGGCCAACATCCCGAAGGGCACGGTCAGCAAGTTCCACCTCGACGACTCGAAGACCTTCCCGGGCTACGGCCGCGATTGGGCCCTCTACGTGCCGGCGCAATACGACGGCAAGAAGGAGGCCTGCCTCATGGTCTTCCAAGACGGCGGCGGTTACGTGAACCTCAAGGGTAACTGGCGCGTCCCGACGGTCTTCGACAACCTGATCGCCGAAGGCAAGATGCCGGTGACGATCGCCCTCTTCATCAACCCCGGTTTCGCGCCTGATAAGCAGAACCCCACCGGCAAGGGCAAGGACGGCAAGCCGCTCGGCAAGTCCAACCGTTCCTTTGAATACGACAGCGTCACCGACAAGTACGTCACGTTCCTGCTCGAGGAGATGATCCCGCTCGTCGAGTCGAAGGGCTATAAGATCTCCAAGGACCCGAAGCGCCGCGGCATCGCGGGCGCGTCCTCCGGCGGCATCTGCGCCTTCAACGCCGCTTGGCAGCGTCCGGACGCCTTCAGCAAGGTCTTCACGACCATCGGCAGCTTCACCAACATCCGCGGCGTCATCTCCAAAGGCAAGGAAGTCGGCGGCAACCAGTTCCCGCAGATGGTCATGGATTCACCCAAGAAGGACATCCGCATCTTCTCCCAGGACGGCTCGCATGACTTGACCAACGAGTTCGGCGTCTGGCCTGAGGCCAACCAGAAGATGGCCGACGCTTGGAAGGCCAAGGGCTACGACTACCAGTTCATCCTCGGCGAAGGCACGCACGACGGCCGCCACGGCGGCATGCTGCTCCCCGAAGCCATGAAGTGGCTCTGGCGCGACGTCCGCTAAGCCCATGCGCGCCTGGCTCTTCCTCTGTGGCTTGACCGCTGCGGCCTGCGCCGCGGAGGAACCAGCCTTCACGCCCCTGCTCGACGCTAAGCTGTCGCAGTGGGAGAAGTGGCTGGGCGTGCCACACCGTTCGCACGAGGTCCCGGGCTATGTCCGTGGCGCCACCGCCAAGGAAGACCCCGTGCTCGGGCTCAACCGCGACCCGCTCGGCGTCTTCAGCGCCCAGCTCGTCGACGGCGAGCCGGTGCTGCACATCACGGGCCAGGTCTTCGGCGGCCTGACGTCCCTGCAGTCCTTCGACAACTTCCACCTGCGCACCCAGCAGCGCTGGGGCCAACGCAAATGGGAGCCGCGCCTCAACGCGGTCCGCGACAACGGCATCCTCATCTACTGCGTCGGCGAACACGGCGCGGGCGGCAAGAACTGGATGCGCAGCCAGGAATGCCAAGTGCAGGAAGGCGACATCGGCGACTGGTGGCCGATCGCCGGCACGCTCGTCGACGTCACCGCGCGCGACGAAGGCAAGACGGTCGTCTTCGACCCCAAGGCACCATTGCGTCCGATGAAGACCCGCATCTGGCACGGCACCGATTACCAGGAAAAGCCGTCCGGCGAATGGAACACCATCGAGGTCTACTCCTTGAACGGCAACGCGGTCTTCCGCCTCAATGGCCGCACGGTCAACGTGGTGCTCAACTCGCGCTACCGCGAGAAGGGCTCCGACCAGGAGATTCCGCTGAAGGCCGGCAAGCTGCAGATCCAATCCGAAGCCGCGGAGTGTGAGTACCGTCGCTTCGAGATCCGTCCGCTGAAGGACTGGCCCAAGGAAGTGGCCGGCGACGTGCCCGTGGCCGCCCCGGCGGCCAAGTAAGGCCCATGCTCCGCGCCTTCGAGCTGACCAAGGTCTTCGGCGGCCTGCCCGTCCTGCAGCGCGTCAGCTTGGAATTCCGCCCCGGGGAGGTCCATGCCCTCATGGGTGAGAACGGGGCTGGTAAGTCCACGCTCATGAAGATGCTGGCGGGGCTCTATCAGCCCGACGGCGGGATCATCGAGTGGCGCGGTCAACAAGTGCGCTTCGGCTCGCCGCAGGACGCGTTGGCGCAGGGCATCGCGATGGTCCACCAGGAGCTGATGCCCATCCCTGACCTGAACGTCGCGGAGAACCTCCTGCTCGGCATGGAGCCGGTGAACGCCTTGGGTTGGGTCGACCGGGCAGCACTACACCAGCAAGCCCAGGCTTGGCTGCGTTCGCTCGACACCGAACTGGATACGACTTTGCCGATGCGCCGGCTTTCCGTGGCGCAGATGCAGGTCGTCGAAATCGCCAAGGCCTTGGCCCGCCAAGCCGACGTCATCCTGATGGACGAGCCGACCGCCGCGCTGTCCGACCACGAGGTCGCGGCGTTGTTCAAGGCCATCGGGACGCTCCGCGCCCGCGGCGTGGCCGTCGTCTACACCACGCACAAGATGGACGAGGTCTTCCGCCTCGCCGACCGCATCTCGGTCCTGCGCGACGGCCAGCTGGTCTGCACCCAAGCGGCGAGCGAGTTCTCTCCCGACTCCCTGATCACCCACATGGTCGGACGCGAGCTGGCCCAAGTCTTCCCGCCGGTCGTCACGCAACCTGGCGAAACTATCCTGGAGGTCCAAGG
>Ga0214919_10002510_pt1 | contig 28754 bp, 26 predicted proteins | sample LL1503_MetaG_FD_177994 | JGI IMG/M metagenome (GOLD analysis project Ga0214919, IMG submission 177994) | Freshwater microbial communities from Lake Lanier, Atlanta, Georgia, United States - LL-1503 | ecosystem: Environmental > Aquatic > Freshwater > Lake | place: USA: Georgia | collected... | reverse complement strand
AGTTAATAAATTTGTAAATATATTTTAATTTTAAATATTTACATATATTAAATACAGGACTTATTATAAATATTTAAATTTGAAAAATTTTTTTTACACTCATTTATTTGAGGATAAGCCCATTATATTAATATAATTAGATTATTAGTTTATTACTTAATTAATTAATATTTAAGATTTAAGTTCTAGATACATATTGTGTATATAATGGAAAACTATAATCCTGAAAGTTTAATAAGCGAAGCAGAATTTTATTTAAAACAAGAAAATTTAGAAAGAGAACAAAAACAAAGGCGAATGGAAGAAATGGAAAAAAGAGAACAAAATGCTAATTTATTAGCAAAACAAGATGATGATGGAATGAATGTAGTTCATGTAGAACCCTCTCAATCAATAAATGAACGCAAAAAAATGCAAAACAAACTTAATGAAGCTTCAGCATTAGAGACAGAATTATATGAAAAAAATGTAGAAAAAATAGAAAAACAATTACCAGAAGAAATAATGTCTAAAATATGTGAATTATATAATGAGTATGAAATATTAAAAAGTAGTAAAATTCCAAGTGAACGTAATAGATTAAAAAAAATAATGAATAGTTTATCCAATTATAAAATAGAAAGTGTTATAAATAATGATGGATTTGAAAGATTAGAAAATCAAAAAAAATTACTAAATAATTTACTTAGAAAAACTAATGATCCTAAATTACTTAGAACACGAAAACGAATCTCACCACTAAAACTTAGAGAACGAAACTCATCACTAAAACTTAGAGAACAAAAACCAAAATTACGAATAACAAATAACGAATTAAAAGAACTTCGTAGAATAGCTGATGAATATGGAAACCCTAAATCTAGAACAAAAAGAAGACTTAGTAATGTTGGACAGGTTAGTCAGGGTAGTCATGTTAGTCAAACACCTAGAAAAACAAAAACAAGAACAAGAACAAGAACAAATTTTCAAAGAAAAAGTCCAAACCGTCAACAAACAGGTATAAATTATAATTTATTACATAATCCTAATATTGTTATTCGACAAACTCCTGAAAAAAAAACACCAAATAAAAGTCAACTAAATACAACACTTAGAACTTTTAGTCAAGGAAATAAAGAAAATTTAAATCCAAATCAAATGTTGGGTAATTCACCAACTAAGTCACAAATTATGGAACTGTTAAGTGGTAAATTTCCAGAAACAAAAAATTCTAATGTATAATTTGTGAAATGATAGATTCAAATTTTGCATGAGTATAATTACCATTATTACCATCATTACCATCAATACAATCATTACCATCATTACCATCATTATCCTTTTTTAGAAAATCAATATCCATAGTTTCGCTATCAATTATTACAACAGGTTTTCCATCTTTTTTCAACTTTTCATAAAATTCAATATGTTTATTATATAAATTTGTTTGATATTCAACACTAATACCATTAGTTTCACCATCACGGTTTCTAGATTCAATACGCTTTAAACTAGTTTCTAATGATGTATTCAATAATACCCATTTATTTGGTGTAATTGGCATAATATATGCCCATATATCACACCATTGTTCATACATGGTCATTCTCATTTCACCAACGATGTCTCTCAATAATTCCATAAATATATATCTATCTGTAAAAATACTTCTTTCTAATATATATACGTCTGCATCGGGACAATTATAGATTTCATCAATAATAGTATTAATACGTGTAATATATGTATAAGTCTGGAATTCATAGCAATTCTTTGTAATATCTTTATAAAAATATTGTAATGCACCAGTAGAGTTCCATAATTCAACAGGCTCATATATAGCTTTAACTTTAATTGTTGAATTATTTTTCATCCCCATCGTTGATTCTATCTTAGATATTAGCGTCGTTTTACCGGCACCAATAATTCCATCAATTATGATGAATTTGTGTGTAGGGTCAAGCATAATTGCTCTAACTTTCTCATATTTTTCATTTTTGAGAAACAAATTTATATCTAGCGACATGTTATTTTTACTTATATTTTATTACTTTTATTGCTTAACTTATATTATTTTTATAATATTACATATTATGAATATAAAATCAATTTTTAAACTAATTATTTTTAATTATATTTTTAATTATTTATAATTATTTGTAAATATAAATATTTTATTATATTAAGAACAAAGTTCAAAAATAAAATTATTTAATATTTAATATTTAATATTTACTATTTTATAATTAATAAAATTTACATATAAAATTTACATATAAAATGTTAATGAAAACAAAAATAATTTTAGGTATATCAATATTTATTGTATTAGGATTAATAATTGGATTATCTGTATATTTTACTTTACCAAAAAAAAGTAATAGTACTTTGTATGAGAATCGTAATTTAATTGGTGATAAAGTTTGTGATACTAAGTTTTTTTTTCTACATGAAACAGATTTTCAAGGTTATAAAACTGATATTACATCAAATACCATTCGTGTTAATATAACTCCTACCATAGTAAACTATGCTAAAAGAATGCCATGTCAAATTCAAATTGGAAAGGGATGTAAATGTGCAGTTCTAATTAATCCTGATACAATTGCTGCTAATGAACGTAATAATGATATATTTATTTATAATATTACTAAAATAGATGCAAAAAATAATACAATCACATTTAACGCACCAGAAAATTTTCAACTAAGTTCTGCGGAAGCGTGGCCTATTGGGATATCATTTTGTGAAGAAGGTAAACCTCCTGAAATTATATAAAAACAATTTCTCATAACAAACACCTCTCATCCTCTGCATAATAAACCAATCCTTCATCTTTATAAACCTTTCTGGCACCATTGGCTAATGGTATGACTTTATCAAAACTTACCAATTCCCCATAATTAAATTCTAGCGATGAGAAATTGTTTAATTTAATATCAAAATTTTTTATATCAATACTATTTCGCATCTTTTCCAAATTATTTATATAATTACGTGTAATATATTCTATTCGCTCTGTTTGTATTCCTGCCCTCATTACTAATATCATTCGTGTTGAAAATGTTTCTAGATATGAATATAGATTGCCATTTTTATGAAATTTATTTAAATCTACGGTTCTAGGTACAACATGTTGAAAATATTTCTTAATAATAGAATTAAAATCTTCTACAATATTTACTTGTTTTAAATTATCGAGTTCGGCTTTTGAATATATAGCCTGGGCATTTGCGTTTGGAGGCGGAGGTGGGTTTACACTATTAGTCCCTTGTTGTTCCTTAGTAAGATGATTTGGATTATTTCGAGCATCTAATGTAAGTTTCTTTTGAATATGTATATATCTCACTTTCTTATTTAGAGTCAAATCTAATAATTGCTTATTCTTAGGATGGAGAACTACAAATATAGCATCATATTTATCTTTTATGAAATTTGCATTTAAAGATTCCAAATCGGGTTCAATTGTAGAAAATGCTGTCATATCATCAATACTTATTCCATATGCTGAACATATTTTCATATAATAATAATAGCTATCTGCTAATACACCAACACTAATTCCCTTTGTAATATCCATGAATTGTATAATATTTGAAAAATTACTTACTAATAAATAAAAATCTACATGAAACCCTACACCAATTGCCTCAATATTCAATGGAGGATAAAGCCTAGCTAATAGTTGTGGATTATTTAAATTGTTTTCTGTATTTGGGTTTGGGTTTTGTGTTGGTTGTATTGCATTTCTATAATTAATACCAAAAGAATCTGCCAATAGTCGTGTTAAATATTTACAATCGCGTTTTAGATATCGTGCTAGAATCTCTTCGCTAATAAAGGCAATATCTATTTCATCATTAATAAATTTGTAAAGGGTATCAATATTGCTTGGTGATGATATATTTTTAATAGGATAAATTTTTTTACGGAAATATTCACTAATCATGTCTTCATAGGAACCAGGACCCATAGAGTTAGCATAGTTAATGACAGGTAGAGAAATTTGATTATTTATTATAATGGGTTTATTGGTATCTCTTAGATATGAATTTGTATCAAATTGGACTGTATTGGAAAGGCTAGACTTTGATGATGATGATGACGATGATGATAGCGATGAATATTGTGATGTAAAAGCTTCGGTTATTGATTGTATAGATGTTTTCCCTTGGATTAAATTAGTTATAATTGGTTTAATATAATCATTGTAAGCATAGATAATTATGAATAATGCTAGAATACTTATTATTATATTATTTGCAGATACATCCATTTATATTATTTATAGTTCTAGATACTAGTTTATATTTAGACTATTTTATAGTTAGAATTAATGTAGGTATTGATGAACTAGGTTTCTAGAATATGTAAAAATATTGAAAATATTGAAAATATAATTAAGATATTGAAAATATAATTAATAATAATTAATTTCGTAATAGTTTTACAAGTGTTTCACGATTTTGTGATATATAAGTATTCGTTCCGTCTTCTCTTGTAAAAACATATAATGATTGTTTTTCAGTAAAAGATAAATGTTCATAAACACCAAAACCATCTGCCAATCTAGTTTCTTGTTTAACAATACTAAATTTAATTGTTCCATTTTCACATATATATACATGTTCCATTATTTCATATATTTTTTTACCTGTTTTTTCTTTTATAGTTTTTATTAATGCATCTGCTTGATAGTCTCGTGCTTCTAAAACTTTATTATCAATTATAATATATGCTTTTTGTGCCATTATAAATTGTTTAATATTTATTATTTAATAGTTATTATTTAATAGTTATTATTTAATAGTTATTATTTAATAGTTATTATTTAATAGTTATTATTTAAATTAAAATATAAAACAAAACATGAAATTATAAAACATTACCAAAATTTAAGTTTTGATACAAGTGTTTTATGTTTTTCCTTACGCTTACTCTTTCTTTTTCTTTCTTTTTCCTTTAATTCCTTTTTTGAAAATTTTCTTTCTATAATAAATTTTCTATTTTTAGTGCAACAATATTTTTTGTGATCATAACACCTTGTTAACCAAGCACCGCGACCTCCCGCACACTTACAACATTTAATTTTTACCATTGTTATAACTTTTTTCATTATGTATGTTTATTTGTATTTGTATTTTATTTGTATTTGTATTTATTTTTGAAAATATATGTTCTAGATACTTAATATAATAATATAAAATAAAATTAATTGAAAATAATTAAAAAATCTATATTCTGGGAGGCTTTAGCCTCCCTAGCTTTTGGTTAAGTTTTGGTAAAACTTAATTATATTCTGGGAGGCTTTAGCCTCCCTAGCTTTTGGTTAAGTTTTGGTAAAACTTAAAGATAATAAGTTTATTTTACTTTATATTTTTATAATTTACATTACAAAAAAAATGATTTAAACATATATTAAACATATAATATATATAAAATTATATAAAATTATATAAAATTATATAAAATGCCGAATATTTGTTCTATTGATAATTGTGAAAGTAATGCTTTATTTATATTAAAAGGAATTGGTAAATTATGTACAGAACATAATCAAACAGGTTCTAAAAAAATTAAAAAATATAGTTATTGTTATGATAAAAAATGCTTATTTAGAGGACAATTTGTAGAAAAAGATATTAAAGATAAAAGATTTTGTAGAAAACATAAGACAGATAGTATGCTAAATATATTCTCTGATAATTGTAAAAATAAAGATTGTAATAAAGATGCTCGTTATAATTTTAAAGGTATAAAGAAAGAATTATATTGTAATGAACATAAAGAAATAGGAATGGTTAATGTATCGTATAAATATTGTATTGAAAAAGATTGTTTTGATAGAGCATATTACTCAATAATTGGAAAGAAAAGCTCTCATTGTAAAACACATAAAACTGATATTATGATTTTAGCAGGTGTTATAAGATGTAAAGAATGCACTACAATTGCAACATTTGGTTTAAAAGATAAAAAAAAAGAATATTGTTTTCAACATAAAAAGCCTAATATGATATGCATTACATCTAAAAAATGTGAAAATATAGATTGTAATAAAAAAGCAACATACAGTATTACTGGTGAAATGCCTAAATTTTGTAAAATTCATAAAACTAATGATATGAAAATATATAGAAAAATAAATTGCAATGTTAATGGCTGTATTATGACAGCATCTTATAATTTTATTGGTCTACAACCAAAATATTGTGAAAACCATATTGAAACTGGAATGATAAATATTAAATCTAAAAAATGTATTGAAAATGGATGTAAAACACAACCAACATTTGGTTTAGTATCTAAAATAGCAACACATTGTTTTAAACACAAAAAAGATAAAATGTTTGATGTATATCATAAACTTTGTGAAATAGATAAATGTGAAAAAAGATGTGTATTTGGTTTTATTGGTAAAGAATTAAAATATTGCTGTAAACATAAAGAAAAAGATATGGTAAATTTATACGATTTATCCTGGAAATGTTTATCTGACAATTGTATATCACATTCTAAATATGGAAAACCTGGTTGTAAAAGAACAAAATGTTTTATTCATCGTGAAAAAGGAATGATTAAAAGACCAAATGGTAAATGTCTAGAATGTAGAATGTCTGCTATATATGGTAAAAATTATATACCTTATCATTGTGAAACTCATAAAAAAGAAGATGAACTAAATTTAGTAGAAATGCCTTGTATATCATGTGGATTAATTATGATTTTGGATAAAGATAATAAATGTGAATATTGTAATCCAGAAATTTTTAAAAGAACACAATTACTTAAACAAAATGCATTGATGAGTTATTTAGATAATATTAATCTTAATGGTAAAACTACGGATAGAACTGTTGATGGTGGTATTTGTGGTTTGGAAAGACCTGACAGAGTATATGAGTGTGATGATTATATAATAATTTTAGAATGTGATGAAAATCAACATAGAGAAAGAAATTGTGTTTGCGAACAAACTAGAATGATTAATATTGGTCAATCATTTGGTGGAATGCCTGTTTATTTTATAAGATTTAATCCTGATGATTATTTACCTGATAATGATAGAAATAAACCTGAAGAAATTAAAAAACGTTATAAATTAATTGGTGATTTAATTAATTCAATGATTAATCATAAAATAGAATTACCAAAAGTATTGGTTTCTGTTATATATTTATATTTTGATGGTTGGATTTCCTTTAAGGATGAAAAATGGAAAACTTTATTAGAATATGAGAAACATTAATTATATTTATTATTTATTATTTTTTTATTATTTATTATTTCTAAATTCCGGGTTTCATATATTGTACATCATCATATTTAATATTCAATTCACTTTCTTTGAATACAGATTTTACAAAGTCAAATAGTTTTGCTCCTGAATTTAATTCACCATAATTTTTAATATACCAATCTCTTGGCTTATATTCATTGTTATTTAGTTTTTTTATAAATTTATCTAGAATTGGTTCAAAACCATTTTCAATATTATCAGGGTCAAAAAATTCACCTGTTTCATTATTTATATATTGCCATCCTCCAAGTATATTTTTATTCATTAAAACAGGTAAGTTAAAACAAATTCCTTCTGTAACAGTTCGTGGAGATGCATCTCTCATTGACCCACAAAAAACGAACCTACATTTATTAAAATTTGTGATAAATTTTGAATACTCTTGAAAATCTGTTAGTTCCATTAATTGATGACAATTATCTGGTACTTCACAATTAATTCTACCTAAAAGCAAACCTTTTAATTTATATTTTTTACACATTATTGCTAGGCATTTTTTTGTCATTTCCCATTCACGGATTGTACTTTGCCACCCAATTTCGCATTTTTCCCCGTCCTTTAAACAAATATAAATAAAATCATATTCTTTTTTAACATTAGGGTCAGGTAGATGGGTTTTGAATTTAGCAAAATCGCTTTCAGCCATATTAATCCTTGGAAAATCTTTTGGAAATATCTTTTGATTAATTTCTTCACGAAACACACTACACCAACCCCGTGTTAAGTCAAAGTAATTATATGTATACGCCTTGTGTTTAGGGTCATGTAAAACATCATGTGGATTAGTAATTTGTCCCGGAAATTCGCTATAAGAACTCAACCCCAAGAAATGCATTCCATCTGCTTTAAATTTCTTATAATCAACCTCACAATCATCTCTTGTAAAACTATGTGTAATAAAGACAATATTTGTTGCTACTTCTCTATTATCTTTCATAACTGCATATAAATTTAAGAATGGGCGTTTCATTGTTGGTATTGTCAATTCTAAATTATTAGAAAAAATTCCCCTTCCATTACTAAAATATTTATTATATAAGGCAAATATAACCCATGCTAGAACACATACAGTAATAAAGCCAATTATAATATGTTTTGTGCTATAACCAGTTTTATCATGTATTTTATTATCTATTTTATTTATTGATTTTCCAATATTAGATTTATTATATCTATTATACATATTGCCTATTGATGTCATATTGTAATACTAATACTAATACTAATACTAATACTAATACTAATACTAATACTACCAATTTATATTTTACTTAGAAAAATAATTTATATAATAATAAATTTTAAATACTAAATGTATTTTTACTAACTTAAAGACAAACTTAATATTTAATTACAAATTGCTACATTGAATGAAATATTGTAGATAATACATAATTAATATAATATCTAGATACTAAATGAGTTTCAATGATGCCTTAAATGGAAATATAATTAATCAAACTATAATAGAAAAAGACCAAACACAAGAACAAACACAAGAACTTAATTCTTCTCATAAAAAAATCTTAAAAAATAAAGTCTTAAAAGATAAAGTCTTGAAAGATAAAGTCTTGAAAGATAAAATACAGAAAACTAAAACAAAATTACCTAAATTAAAGTCAATTTTACCAATAATAGAACAATTGCAACAAACTAGATTAACAGTATTAGAAACAGACAAAACAGATAAAAACGATAAAAACGCTAAAAACGATAAATCCAATAGTAATGATAAAACAGATACAACTGAAAAAGTTAACATAGTAATTAAATCATGTAAAAACATTAGTTCTAAACAGGCATTATTAATTATACCTATTACAAAATTTTTCTCTAATAGATTAATGTTAAATAAGATTATTACGATTTTAAAGGGTGAATCTATATCTCTGCGTTTAATTGATTGGTTTGTCACTAATTATTGTAAGAAATTTAATATTCTTTATAATGTGTATGATTATAAGGATGAAATATCAAAAATAGATAAAACACCTGAACAATTGCAATCATTTGATAATTATATAATTGTTCATAATAATTATAAGGGTCAGCTTAAAGCATATAGCAAACGCAATTTTGACCCATTTTGCCGTCGTAATAGGATACGATTTTATTATGAGGATAATAAATATTTTATAACTACTGTAGGTCAGCTAAATTTTTTTAAATGGGCTCTAGAACAACATATTGTTGATTATATTGAAAAACATTTAAAACTTATTGATGTAGATATGAATTTGCGTTGTGAAACAGTTAAAAAGACAGGAACTAAATTAAATCCATCAACACTTGCAGCATCTATACAATTAGATGATGATGGAATGCTAACACCTATACAATTACCAGAACAACCATCACAATCATTACAACAAAACTCATTACAACAAAACTCATTACAACTAAACTCATTACAACTAATACCAATACAATTACCACAAAATATACAATTAAAGAAAAGTAAGGCAGAAGCTACAATAAATGTTGATATTCATACAAGTTTAAAAGGTAAAAAAACTGGTGGTTCTACACGTAAAAAAAGAAAAGAAATATCCAGTGCAGCATCAAAATCACTTTCTATACATAATTTTCCAACAACATTAGTGTTCGACTGAACGAGATATATGGATACATGAATATATGAATTAGTATTTATGGTGTCATAGCTTGATATGTATCTTGTTGACAATTAGGGCGATATATAGCAGCACTCATACTAGGAATTGATAATCCATTAATTGACCCAAGTTTATCAACAATAAAACCTGGTTCTTTAACAGTTGCCATATTACAACTTGATGAAAACCCACCTGATAATTTTTTATTAGATTTACCATATTTACCATATTTACCATATTTATAATATTTATTAGATTTAGAATTAGATTTCTTCTGTTTCATACTTCTCAAACGCCGTTGACGTTTAGTTAATCTTGAATTTGTTTTTTTATAATTTTTAGTTGTTTTATTCAATTTGTATTTCTTAATAGGCATTTTATTTTTATTACAGATTATAGATTATAGATTATTAAAGATAACATAGATATTAATTACTTAATATTTAATATATTAGTTAATAGATTAGTTAATATATTTATAATTATGTATCTAGATATCAATCATAAACACATAATATCATAAATAAATGCTTCTATAACAACAATTTCTTTATTACAATCTGCTAAGTCTGTTGATAATTTACCGGCTTTGTCTATTAATAGTATTTTTTTGCAATTATCATATTTCTGCATGTTTAATAATTGATTTACAACTTCTTTAATAAATATAATTAGTTTCATATTTAAAGATAATAATATATATAGAAATTTGCGAATAGCTATTGCATTACTAATATTAGGTTCTAGCAAATATTTGCGAATAAAATTCTCAGCAATTCTATAAATTAATGATTTTGTATTTTGGATATCTTTTAAAAATGTAATACTATCCTTAGACAAATAATATTTAAATTGTGCTATTGTATTACCAATATTATAATTATTGCAAATATACATTTGGTATATTTTTTTAACATGTGGTAGTGTTAAATTAATATTTTTTAGGTTTAGAATTTCTTTATAATTGTAATTAAATACTTTTACAAAATGTGCTTCATCTAAATTACGAAAAGTAATAGGGGCACATGATGATATAATTTTCTTGTCTATAATATTTATTGATTGTGTAGTAAAAATATAAGATACATAGGTAGTAATTTTATCTAGCATAAATGCTATGTAATGTTGTGCTTCTAAATTGCATTTATCAATATGTGTTATTATTATAATTTTTTTATCTATTGGTATTTGATTATCTTGATTAGTATTATTTTTATTTTTGCTTTTGTTTGTATTATTATTGGTATTTTTGTTTGTATTATTATTGGTATTTTTGTTTGTATTTTTAGTTGTATTTATATCTATATTATCTTCATCATAATCTAAATTATAGATTGTAATATTGCTAGATTTTGCAATTTGATAAATATATTTTAAATAATCCATTATTTCTGTATTGCTATTCAAGATTTCCATGTTTATTATAAATATGTTATCAAAAAATAATATTTTATTATAATCTACATCTAGAACCTTAAAATATTTAATATTATTTATTTTATTTATAATTGTATTATTATTTTTAGAATTAGAATTAGATTTAGAATTAGAATTAGATTTATAATTAGAATTAGATTTATTAGTATCATATAAATAGCACGGTAAATGTTGTAATAGTCCTAGTATACATGATAATTTGCCTATTCCTTTACGACCATGAATTAATATTGGAATATCAATATTATTATAATAAAAATTCTTAATTTTTTGTATAGTATCTAGATGTGTAAATAATGCATTTTCAGGTATATATTTAGTATTAAAATATTCATTATCATCAAATTTATTCATTTGAAATTCTATATTTGGAGTAGTATCAATATTTTGTTCTCGTGTTTCAGTATTATTGTTGTCATCGTCAAGTATTTCAGTCATTTTATTCAATTTATATTTCTTAAGTTTCTTATATTTATGTATCTAGATATATATTTATATTTCTTAAGTTTCTTATATTTATGTATCTAGATATATATTTATATTTCTTAAGTTTCTTATATTTATGTATCTAGATAGTTATAGTTTAAGTTTAAGTAAATATAAAAATTGAATATAAAAATAATTAATTAATAATGATTAAAGCCTAATAAGCCTAATATAATTATAAAAATGCAGACTATCTGTAAGAAATCCAATGAGAATGTTATTATTTTTGCAAATACGGATGCAGAATTAGTTTTAATTACATCTAATAACCAAACTACAGATTGGCGTAAAGCTCAAAAATGGTATTTTAATGGTAAAAAAAATGAATGTGAAAAATTTCAAAGAGCAGTTATTGAATATATAATTAAAATTAAATGTCCAATAACATATGAAAGATTTGACATGAGAAATTATAACATTATATATAAACAATATCCATTAAAAGAACCTGATGGTTTTGAATATACAGAAGATTTTGATAGTATAGTTAAAATAAATACAAATAAATACTATTTTAATCTAAAATTTATATGTGAAACTGGAGGAGCACAAACACGTAGTTTGCGCGAGGTATATCATTTTGTAAAATGTATGATAAATTATTTGAAAATAGAAAAAACAAAAAAAATACCAATTACAACATATTTTATAAATATATTAGATGGTAAATTTTGTTATATTCATAAAAATAAATTTAGTTATTTATTAGATATTTTCAAAGATGATATAAATTTAATAAATAAATATATATTTATTGGTGATTTGAAAGAATTTAATAATTGGTGGACTAGTCATACTGATAGTAAAAATATAAATGTAAAATCAATTGAAAATAAACATGAAACTATAGATGCAAATGCAAATGAAAATATAGTTCAAACTAAAGGTAAAAAGGTAATGAAATTAAAACATAAAAAATAAAAATAAATTATAATGAGCTTATCTTTAAATAAATGAGCTTATTTTAACTCAAAATTATTCAATATATATCAAAATTATCTAATATATGTCCAACTATTGAATATACCAAGTCAAATGAAATGCGTTTTCTTGCAATATCTTTACTTTCCCTATAATTTGTTAGAAATAAAGAATTATATTTTTTTCTATGGTCATTCAAATATTTATTAAATTTTATAACTAATTTTTTTTGTTTTTCAATATTTATAGATGGAGTAATAATTAAAGTTGCATATGTTCTAGCAGTTTGATTTGGTGTATCATCAATATATAGTTTATCATTATCGGCTTCAAATAATAATCCAATTTTATTTTTATCATTATCATCAATACATTTTACTAAAATATTAGTATTGGATTTAGTTTTATTTTTTTCAGTTAATCTAGTAATTTTATATGTATCTTTATTCAATAATTTATATATTTCACCTCCAAACATATAGTTATTTTTATCTTCTAAATAAGTTATTAATTGTGTTTTTGATGGATAAATTGTAAGTTTTAATTCATTTCTAGTATCACTATTAGTCATAGTATCACTATTAGTCATAGTATCACTATTAGTCATAGTATCACTATTAGTCATAGTATCACTATTAGTCATAGTATCACTTATATTATATTTTAGTATAAATTGAAATGAACAAACAGTATATGATGTATCATCAAACACATTCTCTTCAAATATATTTAATTGTATAATATTATATATTTCTAAAAACTCTTTTCTTAATAAAATATCATTTAATCTTATAGATGACCAAAAGTTAAGAGGTATTATAAGTATACCTCCTAGGGCTTTATTCGTAATGAGTTCCTTAATAACACATTTATATAAATCATTAACATCGTATTTATCAAATACCGCTTTTTCTTTGGATTTATTTCGAGCTAAATATGGAGGATTAGATAATATAAATTTATCATTGTATGATGGTGGATTTTGTATAGTATCTCTTTTTATAATATAATTATGCTTAGGGTCAATATCATAAAGTTCTATATTATATTTTTTAATTTCTATACCATTTATATCATGATGTGTTGCGTTTTTTATATCCATAAAATTTAATAAATCACAATCTCCTGCAAATGGTTCTATTATATTAACTATATTTTCAGGTATTGTGAAATCTTGTAAAATATATTCATATTTAGTAGTAAAAAACTGACCCAAAACTTGTTTATGTTCTTTTTCAGTTTTCTTCTTTAATTTTATTATTTTTTTAACTTTTCTATTATTCATTTCATTAGTTTCATTAGTTTCATTAGAAATTGAATCATTATTTATACTTAAACTATCTAAACTATCTAAACTATCTAAATTATTCATCATCAGTATATTTGTATCTAGATATATAATTAATATATATATGTATATATATGTATATATATGTTTTTTATATTTATATTATTTCAATTTTTAATATATTAAATATTATTTATTATTTAATATTTAATATCTAGAACATAAAGAGATTTTTACAAACAAATATTAACTATGTATCTAGATACAATAAATAAATTACAAACTATAAACTACAAATTACAAATTATAAACTACAACCAGAATGTCATGTTCCTATTTTATTCTTACAAAACATACAGATAAACCAATACATAATAATGATAATAATCAAATTATTTATTTGAATAAATTGCATCATTATATATTACCTCAAAATAATATAACATATTATATGAATAATGGTTTGTTTGAATCACAGTTAATAGAATGGGCAAAACAATTTTGCGATAAAACAAAAGTATTTCTAGATATTGGAGCTCATACCGGAACATATTCTATTGCTTTATCTAATAATGTAAGTGAGGTATATGCATTTGAACCACAAAAAATGACTTACTATGCTTTGTGTGGTAGTGTTGCTTTATCAAATATTAGAAATATTAATTGTATTAACTATGGTTTAGGGTCGACAGAACAAGTTGGTATTAAGGATTTATATATAGTTAGTGATGATGGGGGTGGTTCAACAGTAATAAATAATACATCACAAACTAATATTTTAAATACAGAAAAAATAGAAATCAAGACGCTAGATAGTTTTAATATTGATAATATAGGATTTATAAAAATGGATGTTGAAGAAAATGAACTACATGTTTTATATGGTGCAATACAAACATTAAAAAACTCCAATTATCCAAAAATATTATTTGAATGTAATAATGCAAAAACTAATAGTAAGGAACTGTTTAATTTTTTAACAAAATTAGAATATAAAATCATACAAGTATATGGAGTTAATAATATGTATCTAGCAACACAAAAATAAAATATTCGTATTAAAACTTAAAATATTAAACAAAGTAAAAATAGTAAACATAATAAACATAGTAATAATTATTATACCTACTACTCTACTCTATAAACTACTCTACTCTATAAACTACTCTACTCTATAAACTACTCTACTCTATAAACTACTCTACTCTATAAACTACTCTACTCTATAAACTATTCTATAAATGATTATTTTAATACCATTAGGTGGAACAGGAGAAAGGTTTAAAAATGATGGATATATATTGCCAAAAGCACTAATAAAAGTAGATAATAAGCCTATAATATTTCATCTACTTGATAATCTTACTAGTATTACTAATATTACTAATCCTACTATTACAAATAACATTGAGTTTGCATATATTCCATATAATAAAGAGTATGTAAAATATAATTTAGAACAATTATTAATTGAAAGATATCCATCTATTAATTTTAAATTCTTGATATTAGAAAATAATACCAGAGGAGCAGCAGATACTGTTTGCATTGCTTTACAAAAAATAGAGAAAGAAATAATTGATTGCCCAATATTATGTATAGATAGTGATAATTTTTATACTACTGATATTATTAAATTATGGAATTTTGAAAATAAAGTATTTACTTTTATAGATACATTAAATGAGCCAATATATTCTTACATTACTACAAAAACAAATATAACAACAAATACAACAACAAATAATAAAACAAACGTTATAGAAAATATTATAGAGAAAGAAAAAATTTCTAATAATGCATGTTGTGGTGCTTATGGTTTTAAATCATGGCATCAGCTCTTATATTATTCTAATTTTATAATTAATAATAATTTAATGCAAAAAAATGAATATTACATTTCATCTATTATTAAAGAAATGATAAATCAAAAAATAGAATTCAAAAATGAAAATATACAAAATAAATATTATTATTCACTGGGAACACCAAAACAAGTTAAAGAATATGAATATACATTTTTATTTGATTTAGATGGAACCCTAGTTAATACAGACCATATATATACAGAAGTATGGAATATAATTTTCAAAAAATATAATTTTCAATTTGTAGTAGATAAAATATTTTTTGATAATTTTATTAAAGGAAAAAATGATGTTTTATTTTTAAATTACCTATTACCAAATATTACTAATGATTTAATAACTGAAATCTCAAATTTAAAAGATGAACTATTTATTGAATTACTTACAAACAATACAAACAATACAAACTCTATCTTGATACCTGGCGCCCTTGATTTCTTTAAATTACATAAAAATAGAAAAATTGCAATAGTAACTAGTTGTAATAAAAAATCAGCAGAATATATTGTAGAAAAAACTGGATTAAATGAATATATTTCCTTATTAATAACGGCTAATGACTGTATAAAACATAAACCCGACCCTGAACCTTATTTAAAAGCAATTGAGAAATTAAATTTAGATAAAACAAAAACTATTATTTTTGAAGATAGTTATTCGGGTTATATTAGTGCAAAACAAACACAAGTCTACAAAATAATTTTAATATGTAATGAAAATTCATGTAAAGATATTATTAATGCAAACGAGTATAAGATTTCAAATTATATAAATTTTAATATCGAAAACATATTTAATATAGATAATATACAAAATATAGATAATATGCAAAATATAGATAATATGCAAAATATGCAAAACATATGTAATATAATTAAAAATGAATTAATACAAATATATCCAATAAAAAATATTATTCATAATGATGTTAAATTAAAAACGGGATATATATGTGATATACAATCATATAAAGTAATATATAATGATAATAGTAATGAAAATATAATATTGAAAATAAATAATACTGAAAATGAATTATCAAAAATAGCTGAAAAAATAAATTTATATAATAATGAAATAAATTTTTATAAAAATATTTGCAATTCAATCAATCATATTATAAATATACCTAAATATTACGGAGTTATAACAATTGATGATGATGTAGAAGATAATCGAAATACAGAAGATAAATGCATTCGTAAAGGTATTATTCTTGAAAATTTATTTAAATATAAAGGCGTTTTCAATATAGATTTGAATAATAATACACAAATATTATTAAATATAGTTGCAGAAATTTCCAAATTACATACACAATATTATTTTAATAATGAAAATGAAATGCCTTTAAATATGAAAACTATATCAAATATGAAAGACCTTGTATTTTTTAAACAATTGTTAACAGAGAGATTTGATTTATTTATTGAAAAACATAAATTAGTTTTAAAGCCTAATGAAATTAAAATTATGCATAAATGTTATAATAATTATGATAATAATATTACACAAACATCTACATTTCCTTTAAGTTTTTGTCATGGAGATTTAAAATCAGCAAATATATTTTATAGAAATGGTAATTCTAATAATAATGCTAATTCTAATACTGATATTTATATACCTTATTTTTTAGATTGGCAATATATACAATTAAATAAAGGTGTAAGTGATATTGTATTTTTATTAGTAGAAAGTATTATATTTGATAAAATGAAAGTTGAATTGGTTTTAAATTATTATTATTGTTTAATAAATGAAAAACTAAAAACATATACATATGATGATTTTATGGTAGATTTTAAGACAAATTTATGTATATTTCCATTTATTGTATGTGTTTGGTTTAATAGTGAAGATAATGATAAATTATTAGATAAAATATTTCCAATTAAATTTATGAAAAATTTGATGGAATATTACAATTATTTTTTGTGTATTTAGATTTTAGTTTTTAGGTTTTCCTGTTTTCCTTTATCTCATAATACTATAATTTATATCAAATCTTACAATATTTAGTTTATAATATTCAATGTTATATAGTGTTAGATTTTCTGGATGAGCAACTGATATCTTATTTTCAAGTAAATATACACAATTATCATATATATTCATATATTTTTTCATCGTTTGAAAATCTCCCATAGCAAAACGGTCATTTATACCAGTATAGTCCTCATTTTTTGGAATATATATAGTATTTGGTAATGGTATATCTAGAGTTAGGGTATCTATAAATAAATCAAGTCTAGTTGCAATGATAATATCATATTTTGTATTTGTAAGATTAATATAGTTTTCAAGTAAATTAAATACGCGTTTTTTATTTATAAAATGACATGTCATATTATGAATATTAACTGGATGAGTTTTAGTATTTGGATATTTTCCAAAATCAACATCATATGATATTTTGTCATTGTTTACAGAAATTGGTTTATATATTTTAATAAAATCATCTAATAACTCATTAGGTTCTAAATCTGCTGAATAATAAACATCATAAGTATGTTTTTGTGGTAAAGAATTTAATAAAAATGTATTTGTATATTTATTAATTCTACCATAAAATAATATTGCTATATGCATTTTTTACTGTATTACTTTTTTACTTTACTTTACTTTATTTGAAAATTAAATAATTATATTTTTAAGTTAGATAATTTTTTAAGTAAGTATAAAAATATTAATATAAAAGTATATTAAACTAATTTTATTATTAAACTAATTTTATTATTAAACTAATTTTATTATTAAACTAATTTTATTATTAAACTAATTTTATTATTAAACTAATTTTATATAAAATGTCAATAGAAACACCAATGTCATCAACTAAAATAACATTTGTAACTGCATTTATAGATTTATATGAAGATGATAGACAACATGTAAGAACAAGTGATAATTATGTATCATTATTTAAGCAACTTGCATCATCAGGTATATCAATATGTTTATATGTATCATCTAGCTATGAATTAATAGGATTAGATTTACAAAAACAGTTTCCAAATGTAGTTTTAATGCGTATTCTAGAATTAAAAGATACAGAAACATATAAAATTATTATGGACCATAATCCAGAAATACCCATTGTTTCAAATATAAAAAAAGATACAAAGAACTATATGATATTAATGAATTCTAAAAGTGAATTTGTATATAAAGCATCAATAGTTAATCCATTTAATACTAACCATTTTGCATGGATTGATTTTGGTATATGTCATATTCTAAGAAATCCACAAAAAACTCTTACTGATTTATTCAATTTATCAAACACACAATTAATTGATAAATTGCTAGTATTTCCCAGTTGTTGGACTAAGAATGAATCTCTTAATATTATAAATAAGAATAAACAATTACTTACAACAAATATACAATGGCGATTTTGTGGAGGTTTTTATATTGGTGATAAAGACTCGCTAAAAGATATGTATTTACTAGTTAAAAATGAATTGCCTAATTATATTAAACATTCTGGTACTAATATTATAAATTGGGAAGTAAATACATGGTTGTGGCTAGAACAAGATTGTGGTTGGAATATAGAGACTTATAAATCAGACCACAATGATTCTATTCTAAATGTACCAAGTAAATACATACTAAATTATAATAGTATACCTAATATTGATATCAATAATCTTACTATTACTAATTTTAATATTACTAAATATATAGATAAAGTATTTTATATTAATCTAGAACATAGAACTGATAGATTAAAAGAAATTGAGGCTGAATTAGACGGGTTTAATATACCATATGAAAGATTTAATGCTATTTCAAATCCTGATTTTGGAATAGTTGGATGTACAAAATCACATCTAGAAGTTATGAAAATTGCAAGGGATAGAAAATATAAAAATATTCTAATATTTGAAGATGATTTTAAATTTATAGTATCAAAAAAAGAATTTGAATATAATATACTAAAATTATTTGGTAGTAATATTGATACCAGTTATGATACCAGCATTAGTAATGAAACAAAACCCATTGATTTTAATGTATGTATGTTAGGATACAATTTAAATAAAAGTGAGATGTGTAATGAATTTCCATTTTTAAATAAAGTTCTAGATGCACAAACTGCATCTGCTTATATAGTTAATGAATCATTTTATAATAATTTAATTGAATTATATGAATATGCAATACCATTATTAGAAACTACAAGACAACATTGGAACTATGCAAATGACCAAATTTGGAAAAGATTACAACCAAATAGTAAATGGTATTGTTTTACACAAAGAATTGGAATTCAAAGACCATCATATAGCGATAATACGAAAACATTTTGCGATTATGGAACATAATTTCGTTTGTAATTAAAATTTATTACAATGTAAATATATAACTAATTAATAACTAATCAATAACTAATCAATAACTAATAAATCAATAATAAATTATATCATGACTTTATTTTTAGGACAAAGTAAACAAGATGAATTTGTATTGAAGATGCTTAATTTTAAAAATAATGGTTTTTTTTTAGAAATAGGTAGCAATCATCCAATTAATATCAATAATTCATATATTTTGGAAAAAAAATACAATTGGAATGGATTAATGGTAGAATATGATAATCAATATGAAAAATTATATAAATTACATAGAACATCTAATTATATAATTAAAGATGCAACAACAATTGATTATGAAGAATTATTTAATAAATATAATTTTCCTAAAAATATGGATTATTTACAAATAGATTTAGAAGTTAGTAATAATTCAACACTAAAAACATTACAATTATTAGATGAAACAATATTTAAAAATTATACTTTTTCTGTTATAACATTTGAACATGATATTTATACAGGAAATCATTTTGAAACTAGAATCAAATCAAGGGAAATATTTAATAGAAATGGTTATGTATTAGTATTTTGTGATGTTAAAAACACTGGAAATCCATATGAAGACTGGTATGTTCATCCTAATTTTGTAAATATGGAATTAATAAATAAAATAAAAAATGAAAATTCACTAGAATATACAGAAATTATTAAAATAATTGATGCAAATTTATAACTAAAAACACATTAATAACTAAAAACACATTAATAAGTAAAAACAAACTAATAAAAATAATTATAGTTATTTTTATCATATATTGTATCTAAACCACAACATACAAAATGACCCCATAATGGTATATAAACATCTTTTTTTTTATTACTATCAGTAAAACACAATGATGATAATGCAAAAGTGCTCCTTGATAAAATAACTACATTACACATTGTTAATAAATATAAATCATAGCTTGAATCATCATTTTTAATTACCGGATAATCTAGAAATGATGTATTTGAATTTGGTGATGCCAACAATATAACCTTATAATCATTATATTTTACTTTTGCTTTTTCTATTACATTTACAAGTTTTTCTTTTGATAAAGGAGCCTGATTATTTACCGAATTATAAAATTCACAAATACAATTTTGATTATTGTTCATTTTATTTCTATAATAATTAGAGCATATTGAGCCATCATAATCTGGTCTATTTGAAACATCATCTAATCTTAAATGAACTAATATTGTTTTATCTATATCAAATGGAATATTATTATTATAGTTTTTTTCTGTTGTTAGTTTTATAAAATCATCTTTAATCAAATTAAAAATATTACTTGTAAAATAACTAATTAAATCATTTTGTATATTTTGCGATACATGACTTATTATACTTATCCAATCATGTTGGTTTTCCATTGTAATTAATATATCATTACCATCATTACCATCCTTATCCTCAATAGAATCCCATTTTATTTTATCTAAATTTTTATTATAATTATCAATAATATTAAATAAACAAATTACAAAAATACTATCACTATATTTATAATTATTTTTATTATTGTTAATATATTTAATATGATATTTGTTATTATAAGCAAATAATATTTGGGCAATATAATTAATTATATTAGCACCTAGCCTATCAGGTCTATCAAATAAGATAATATGCATTTGGGTTTATGTGGGTTTTTATTTCTTTGAGTTTGTTTATATTATTTTTAATAGGATTTATATTTAATATACTTAAAGCCACAATAGTTATAGAACTATAATAATTATTATAAATAAGTTTTATATTATAAAATTTATAAAACTTTACAAACCTTTACAAACCTTTATAAAACTTTAATAATGGATTCAACTGACCTACAATCAAATAAACATATTATTTCTATATCAAAAATATTAGAAAATATTGATGAAAAAGTAGAGGGTAATTTAATTTGTGATATTACGCCATATAATTTTATATATAATGACAATCTAGCTAAGATTAAAAATTTACAATATATTTGTAAAAATAAAAGTAAAATTTGTGAAATTGGTGTAAATGCATGTCATAGTTTATTACTTATGGTACTTGTAAATCCTACTGCCGAATATTTATTATTTGATTTGAATAATCACAAATACACAGAGCCTTGTTTAGATTATATAAGAACTGAATTTCCAAATACAAAAATTAATATAATATATGGTAATTCTGTTAAAACAATTTATAATTATATAAAAAACAATAAAAATGAATTAAATACATATGATTTTTGTCATATTGATGGTGGACATACAAAAGATATATTTGAACATGATTTTAATAATATTAAATATTTAATTAATAATAATAAACCTGTTATTTTTGATGATTATAATATGAATGAAATTAGACAGTTTATTAATGAAAAAATTAATAATAATGAGATAATTAAATATAATGAAAATGGAGATGAAAAAATAGATGAAAAAATAAATATTGCTAATAATATTATAGATACAAATTTACATTTTATTTATACATACACATGAATACACACATGAATACACACATGAATACACACATGAATACATATTAGGCTTAGAAATTGATTTCATATGATTCAGTTTCATCTTTATCATCTCCATCTTTATCATCTCCATCTTCATCATATCCATTATCATTTTCATCTACATTTCCATCTTCATCCTCAGGCGTATCATTACACACACCATTACCATCTCCATTATCAACCCCATTAGATTGTTTCTTGTCTTTTTTACCAGTTTTACAATTAAAATTTACATCTTTAATAAATTTAATTTCAGGAGTTTCTTTTATATTTTTAACTAAAACATCAAATGTTTTCATAGGATATTTTTCAGTTTTATAATACTTCATTCTCATCTTATTCCATGAATTGAATGTTGAAAACACATCTTGAATATCAATTATAAGAGGTATTATTTTGCGTTTTTTCTTTTCTTCTCTTAAAATACGACCCACCGCCTGTTTAATATTCTTATGTGGAGTTGCATATATCAATGTATTCAACGATTTACAATCAAATGCTTCTTCTGCCATATCATATGTAGCTATTATAACACGCTTAGTTGCACTAATATCTAGGTTTTCTTGTTTCATACCACCTACATACAATCCAACGGTGCATTCTGGAATTGATAATTCAATAACCATTTCATTAATAAGTGTTTCCATTTGGGTAATATGCACTCTACGGCAACTAAGTATTAATACCGTGCGACCCTCTGCTATTAATCTAGGCAAAAATGATAATAGAAAACGCGTTCTATGCAAACAATTTGCAACATTTGATTTCATTGATACAATATTAGGCTTTTTCTTATAATTTATCTCCTCTTTATTATATTTCATATCTACACTGGGTTTTGCCAATTTATATATATATAGTTCTACGGTTGAATTAGGAATGTGTTCAATTGCAATGTCTTCCGCAGATTGTAATATTTCCGCATCTTTATAAACTATATCTCCTAAATAATGTTTAAATACACGGGCAAGTCCGTCTGCTCTGTCAGGTGTAGCACTAAGTCCCAATGTATATTTAAAAGGGTATTTTGCCAATGAACGGCAAAATTGTCTTGCAGCTAAATGATGACACTCATCTGCAATTACTAGTCCAAAACTTTCAAATAGGTTTTCAGGATAATCTTTATCTTTTCTAGGGTCGCTAAGGCTTTGTATCATTGCTAATACAATATCTTTATGATTTATATCAAGGGTTTTGCCTTGGATATATCCAACTCTTGCATCTGGTAAATATTCATTAATACGCTCAACCCATTGATTCATTAGAAATTCTTTATGAACTAGAATAAGCGTTTTAACTTTAAGTTCTTCTGCGATTTTAAGACCCATAACTGTATTATGAGTAATGGTTCGGTCTTTAAGAATAAAACGTCCGTTTCCATTTAGTTCAAACCCGTAGTATTCACCCAAACCTTTTTCAGTAATCTTTATATGGGTTGTGGTAGCTTCATTATACTCATCATATAGAATTGTTATATATTTATTATTATATATAGAACTGTTTTGACCTATTTGACCTATTTGACCTATTTGACCTATTTGATCTATTTGACCTATTTGATCTATTTGACCTATTTGACCTATTTGACCTATTAAATTTGTATATTTATATGTAATACCTATTAAGTTTAAAAGTTTTATAACCGGGTTAAAACATGGGTCATATTCTGGTATAGGTAGGGTAAATGGAAATAATCCTTGTATGTATTCTTCCCTATTATTAGTTGCCCTATGATTAGTTGCCCTATGATTATTTCCAATTATAAATCTTTTTAATAGTCCTAGATATAAATCAATAATATATTTAATATTTTTTTTATATTTATCTAAATGGTCTAAAAGAATGTATTCTAGATTTATTATGTTATGCTGAGCAGCATTTAATATAATATAGCCTAATTTATATCCAATTTCATGTGCTGTATATTTTTCAAAATCAATATTGAAATTAGTTTCATCAATATTTATATTATCAATATTTATATTTCCAATGGAACATAAATGTTTTAGTGGTGTTTTAATTCCTTTATATGTATTTTTAATCTCATCTGGTAATGCTAAATAATCCATAATTGGTATATCAACAATTAGATTTTTTTCATTATTATTACAATCTTTTATTTGCTTTGAAAATGTCAAAATATGTTCCTTATTTACTATATATGAGTTATGTGGACTATCATTACCATGATTACCATGATTACCATGATTTCCATTACCATTGCCAGATATTTCAAACATATTTGATATACCACTACCTAGATTCAATATTAGTCTAGGTTTTCCATCATCACCAATTAATGCATCACCAATTTCTAATTTTTCAACTAATTTGCTAGTTCCATTGTAAAGAGGAATTATTGTGCCTTTGGCTAAGCATTTTCCTCTACCGCATCCAACACTTATGATACCTCCACCAATAGAGTGTGCATGAGATAAATATGTTTTTATAATTTCCTCTTGATACGGTCTCATTTTTCTTTCTGCTGTAAAACCTATATTAATAGGTTCTGGTTTATTAAGTTTATTAGTTTGCGGAGCACCATATTTGTTTCGTCCATAGAAATATGGAACATATATTTTATCAGTATTTTCTTTATATAATTTATATGGCACTACATCTTCCTCATTACCATATCCAGGACATGTAAAAGGCTTTATTGTCATTTCATTTTTAATTACTTCTAATTCACTTTCAGTAATACTATTTTTATATATAGAATACCCTTGATTGGATAATGCTGTTTTTGATGTCATTTTTAAATTTTAGTATTAGTATAGTATTAGTATAGTATTAGTATAGTATTAGTATAGTATTAGTATAGTATTATTTTATTTTGATTCTAGATACACAAATAGTTCTAGATACACAATGATTTAATATAATATATTATCCAATCAAGTTCTATATTCAATTTTTATAAATAAATAATTATAAATTATAAATAGTAAATAGTAAATAATAAATTATAAATAATGCAAATAAAATATTACATATTTATAATACATAATACCTAATATATAAAACATAAAAAATAAAATACAATTAAAAAAAATACAATTAAATAAAATATACTATAAATATGTCGTTAATATTTAATAAACTTTCTAAATTTAATGAAATCTTAATTACATTTCTAGCAAATCCAATTATTAAATATGGATTCTTAATTCTAGTAATTCTTCAAATTATTTTTATTAATAGTATGAGTATAACATATCTTGAAATATTTGACGATAATGTATTTAAAGTTATATATGCATTTTTAATTGCCTATTACGCATGCTTTGATCCTGTATATTCAATAGCTCTTACAACTTTGATGATTATTGCAATTCAAGAACTGCATCGGCGAAATGCAACTCATGATATAAGTTTAAGTAATTTAGATGGCAATTCTAGTATAAATAATTCTAGTACTCATGGTTATGATAATGATTCTAAAACAAAACATTATAATCTACATAATAAAAAAATAAATATTAAGCATTGTGATAATCTTCTAGATAATGATGAATATATATATAATGAAATAAATAAACATGCATTACAAAAAACTCCTAGCTCTAATGATGATATAAGTGCAGAATACGATTTTGACCCTGCATTTGAAACTATTACAAATAATATAAAACAAAAACAAAATAGTTTAGGAACTAATATTATCCAAGGGGTAGACCAACAACATTCAATACAACCATTTACAGGTAATATATATAATGTTCAAGGATTACCAAATGGTTTTGATTCAACTAAATATAATACGGAAATTGTATAAGTAATTAGCAAGTAATTAGCAAGTAATTAGCAAGTAATTAGCAAGTAATTAGCAATTTACCAATACCTATAATTCGTTCAAAATGATAAATTAAAACCAATGAAATTATTAAAATACTTACGTAGTTAATATTGTATTTTGTGAATTTTTATTAGTAATTTTATCTAAATAAATTATTGCATATATTTAATTATAAACAACATGTCGCAAAATTTAACAATCGTTCCTTCAACTACGGGAGTATCTAATGGTGGTGCAAGTTTAGTTCTTCCAACTGAAAAAACACTTCTTCAAGCAACCAAACTCGCACTCAAAACAAAAAAACCAATCTGTTTTTATTTTTACATTGACTCTCTCAAAGGTAAAATAACAATTGTAAGTGATGGTGAGGATAGAATAATTTTCAAATCTGACGATGAACATACTTCCCCAATTCTAAATACTTACAAATCAGACACATCATATATTGTAGTTACTGAAAACACAATCTATATTTTGAGTGCTGACACACAAGTTAAGTAAATAAACTATATATCTTGAATAATTATTATAGTTTCAACCGGTTTAACAGGTTTTGACGGTTTTACTGATGTATCCTGTTTACTACATAAACACATCATAATAAACACAATCAATACAATTATTACTATAATTACTGTATCTCCGTCTCTCATTTTTACTATTTTTATGTTTTATTTTTTAATAAGTATTTAATAAGTATAAGAAAAATATAAGAAAAAGTATAAGAAAAATATAAGTCAATTTTTGTTATTTTATGTGATTTTAACCATAGGATAAAATGAGCTTGAAATTTTACCATTTGCTCTTGTAATATTAGGATTGTATAAGTCTCCATTATTCATTGGTGATATATATAAATTACTACCAATTAATGTATTTTTTGCAAAGAAATCATTTAAAGTGTCTATATTTCTACTGATATCACCTATTTCTAATCCTTGCAACATTGAACCTCTAGAATGTGTGTGTTGTGTAGTTCCTGGATTGTTTGTTCCTGGAATAGTAGTAGCTGGGATAGTAGTAGCTGGAATAGTAGTAGATGGGATAGTAGTAGCTGGAATAGTAGTACCTGGAATAGTAGTAGTTGGTCGTGTTGTAGCTGGAATAGTAGTACCTGGAATAGTAGTACCTGGGATAGTTGTAGCTGGAATAGTAGTACCTGGGATAGTTGTACCTGGAATAGTAGTACCTGGGATAGTTGTAGCTGGAATAGTAGTAGCTGAGATAGTAGTACCTGGGATAGTAGTAGCTGAGATAGTTGTAGCTGGAGCTGTTGAACTTGGATTTGTAGGGTCAAAAAAATATTCTTTATTATTTTCAAAATTACTAGTAAAAACATTATTTTTCCATAATATTACTAATAATATTGCTATTAGTACTATTATTAATGTAGTTATAAAATGAGATTTGTAATTTTTAATTATAGAATTTAATTTATAATCCATTTAATTTATAAGCCTATTATATGTGTAAATACTATAATTTTTATATATGCTTTACTAATACAAAAGATTTTAATTAGATATTTTATTTGAAAATTTCAAAGAATTTTGATTTATACAATGCAAATTTTTCGAATGATTCTGCAGTACTGGTGCTATTATTACTAAATTTTTCTTTTTTAAAAGATTCTATGTAATCTGCAACATCTTTCTGCATGTTTGATATACTATATTTATCCGGGTCCATATTTTCAGTAGCTTTTATTAAATCATCAAATGTTGTATTAGTTTTACTACTTTTTAATGAAGATAATGATTTATTAATTAATTTCTTAGTTTTTGATTTAGTATCATTATCATCTCCAAAATTATCACGTTTATTATTACTATTATTATTACTATTATTACTATTACTATTATTACTATTATTACTATTATTACTATTATTATTATTCTTTTTCCTAAGCTTTTTTAATACACTAAAATTTTCTATTTGGTATGGGTTTTGTGTTTTAACATATAATTTGTATAATATTACTAATAAAAGTATACATAATGCAAATATTAATATCAATTTGTAATTATAAATATTCATGTTTTTAGTATTTAGTATTTAGTATTTAGTATTTAGTATTTAGTATCTAGAATCTAATTAGAAAATGTTTATAAAATAATAACATAAAATAACAAATATAAAATAGCAAATACAAAATAACAAATATGAAAATCACAATCATCA
>Ga0214919_10002509_pt1 | contig 28755 bp, 22 predicted proteins | sample LL1503_MetaG_FD_177994 | JGI IMG/M metagenome (GOLD analysis project Ga0214919, IMG submission 177994) | Freshwater microbial communities from Lake Lanier, Atlanta, Georgia, United States - LL-1503 | ecosystem: Environmental > Aquatic > Freshwater > Lake | place: USA: Georgia | collected... | reverse complement strand
TACCTTATATTTTCGCAGAGAAAAAAGGAATACATATTATCGACTTAAATAAAACAGTTGATCATTTACAACAAACTGCTGCTGCTTTAAAGCAAATTGCTAAAAGTGGTAAGAAGATTATGTTCGTTGCTACTAAGAAGCAAGCGAAAGAAATTGTAAGTGAGTGTGCTAAAAAAGTAAACATGCCTTACGCTACAGAGCGTTGGTTAGGTGGTATGTTAACCAATTTCAATACAGTTCGTAAGAGTGTAAAGAAAATGCAAAGCATTGAAAAAATGTTAGCAGATGGTAGCGCAGAAAGCTTAACTAAAAAAGAGCGTTTGACATTGGGTCGTGATAAAGATAAAATGGAAAAAGTATTAGGTGGTATTGCTCAATTGGGCCGTTTACCAGCTGCTTTATTCTTAGTCGATATCGGACATGAGCATATTGCACTTGCAGAAGCAAAGCGTTTAGGAATTCAAACATTTGGTATGGTAGATACTAACTGTGATCCTAATAAAGTAGATTTTTCTATTCCTGCAAATGATGATGCAACAAAATCTATTGCTATTATTACAAACTATATTACTGCTGCTATCGCTGAAGGTTTAGCTGAACGTCAAGCTTCTAAAGATGACGAAGGCGATACTGAAGAAGGCAACAATGAAAACGAAGCAAAAGCAAAACGTATGGAAGCCGAAGCAAACGCTGAAGGTGGAAGAGGTAAGCGTGGTGCGGGTGCAGCTCCAACTGCTCCAGGTGCTCCAAAGCGTCGTATTCAAAGTACACGTCGCCCAGCAGGTAAATAAATATTATCCAATTGGGTTATTGGTGTCCTTGGGATACTAATGACCCAATTGTTTTTATTCGATACAAAGCCGTATCCATTTTTTTAACAATCTTATTTTAAAATATATTTTATGAGTACAATTACAGCTGCTGACATTAATAAATTACGTCAAGCAACAGGTGCTGGTATGATGGATTGCAGAAAAGCATTAACTGAAACCAATAACGATTTTGAAGCAGCCATAGATTGGTTGCGTAAGCAAGGTCAAAAAGTAGCGGCTAAGCGTAGCGACCGTGAAGCAAAAGAAGGTGTAATTATTGCACAAACTTCTGCCGATCATAAAACTGGTTTTGTAGTTTGTATTTCTTGTGAAACAGATTTCGTTTCTAAGAATGCTGAATTCGTAGCCTTTGCACAAAGCATCGCAGATGCTGCAGTAGCGAACAATGTAAAGTCTGCTGCTGAATTAAATGAAGTAAGCGTGAACGGCACTAAAGTGTCTGACATGATCAATGATAAATTAGCTTCTATTGGAGAAAAAATCGGAGTGGCTAAATTCGAAAGAGTTGACGCTGCTTATGTTTCTTCTTATATACATGGTTTTTACAGAATGGGTGTATTAGTAGGCTTAAGTGCTGAAGCTGCTGAAGTAGGTAAAGACTTAGCCATGCAAATTGCTGCGATGAACCCAGTAGCAGTAGATCCTGAATCAGTGCCTGCTGAAACAGTAGCACGTGAGCGTGCTATCATTATTGATACCATGAAAGAAGATCCTAAAATGGCCGGCAAACCAGAAGAAATGATTGCTAAGATTGCAGAAGGTAAAATCAATGCATTCTTTAAAGAGCAAACATTGTTAGCGCAAGCCTTTGTAAAAGATGGCGGCAAAACAGTGGGTGAGTATGTAAAGTCGGTTGATGCGAACTTAATAGTGACTGAATTTAAGCGTGTTGCTTTGGGTTAAGATTAAAAAATTCAAAAAATTTAATTTTTTAATCTACCCACTCTTATGATTTTTTCAAAGCACCCCATAAACGGGCGCTTTGAGGAGTAAATACCTTAAGATCTAATGAAATATACAGGGTCCCAAGCAATTGGGACCCTTTTTTGTTGCCCCAAAATTCTTATCTTGCAAGTACAAAATAAGTAGAACTATGTTGCCAAAATACAAGCGTGTATTATTGAAATTATCAGGAGAGGCATTATTAGGAAATCAAAAAACCGGAGATCCCTTTGATCCTAAAATTATTGAACAATATGCCAATGAAATTAAGCAAGTAGTAGATCTAGGTGTACAAGTAGCCATCGTTATTGGTGGAGGTAATATATATAGAGGCATGAATGAAGCCGATAGTGGTATTGAGCGTGCGCATGGAGATTATATGGGAATGCTTGCCACTGTTATTAATGCAATGGCCATTCAAGCCATGTTAGAAAAAATTGGTGTGTATACGCGTTTGCAATCGGCCATCGTAATGGAACAAGTGGCAGAACCTTATATTCGTCGTAAAGCACTTCGTCATTTAGAAAAAGGGCGTGTAGTAATATTTGGAGCAGGTACAGGTAATCCTTATTTCACTACCGATACCGCAGGCTCATTACGTGCTATTGAAATGAAGGCAGATGTTATTTTAAAAGGAACACGTGTAGATGGTGTCTATGATAGTGATCCAGAAAAAAATCCAGCTGCAGTTAAGTTTGAAACAATTAGCTTCCAAGAATGTATATCAAAGAACTTAAAAGTAATGGACACGACTGCATTCACTTTATGCATGGAAAATAAATTACCTATTATTGTTTTTGACATGAACCAGCCTGGAAATTTATTAAAAGTAGTGCAAGGAGCAGCTATAGGTACACTAGTGGGCTAGTAAGGGTATAAAAATGGTATGATTCAACCACTGATGTAATTTTTACCTGGTTTCTACTGCGCTATCTTAATTTTAAAGTATGCAAAAATTAACTTCTTTATTTCTTATCGCATCTTGGTTGCTTTTATCAAGTAATCAGCTTGCTGCACAGAAAACATTATCCTTAACAGAGGCTGTTAAAACAGCGCTTCAAAATAGTTACGATATACAACTCGTCGAGAACAATCTAAGTATTGCTAAAAACAATAACGATTATGGCGTAGCAGGTGCACTTCCCACACTTGCAGCTACTGCTAATAATAATAAAACATTAGCTACTATTGAGCAAAAGTTTGCCGATCCTGCGCGTAATACTACTAAAACGGGCGTAGACGGGAATACCTTGTCAGCGGGGCTTACAGCCTCTGTGATTATTTTTAATGGGTATAGAATTATGGCTTTTAAGGATCGTTTAGCCATGATTGAAAAACAAAATGGCTTTTTATTGCAATTGCAAATGCAGAACACTGCAGCACAAGTGATGCAACAATATTATAATGTAGTGCGTCAACAAGCTTTTTTGAAAACTATTGAAAAGTCGATTGAAGCGAGTCAACAACGTTTAGACATAGTAAAAACAAGACAACAAATAGGCGTAGCCAATCAAACTGATATTTTACAATCTAATATTGATTTAAACGCTTTATTACAAGCCAAGCAAAATCAATTATTAATTATTGCACAAGCCAAAACAGATTTAGCTAGAACTATTAATAATAATGAAGACATTTCTTCATCTATTATTATTAACGATTCTATTTCAATTGACAATCAATTAAGTTTTGATAAAGGCGCTAACAGTATTACAATAGGTATAAACAATAACCCTCAATTAGCTGCATTAAATACACAAGTAAAAATAAATCAACAATTAGAAAAAGAAACTAGGGCTTTAATGTATCCTACACTAAGAGCTAGCACTGGTTATAATGTAAGTAGTAGCAGCTCCGCTGCTGGCTTTAGTTTATTGAATGAAACTAGGGGTCCATTTTTAGGGGTGAATTTAGCTATTCCTTTATATGGCGGTGGTGCCGCAAAAAGAACATTATCTAATGCAAGAATTACTGCAAAGAATGCTGAATTACAAGCAGAAAGTTTAAGCAAGGATATTTATACGAATGCTTATAAAACATTTGATGCGTATAAAAATAGTATTAAACAATTACCTATTGAAACCGATAATTATAGCATGTCTCAATCTTTACTCAACTTAGTCATGCAAAAATATCAATTAGGTCAGGCTACAATGGTAGATGTAAAACAAGCCCAACAAAGTTTTGAAAACGCAGGCTTCAGATTAGTAAGTTTAAAGTACACCGCAAAAGTGGCAGAGATAGAATTAAAGCGTATCTCTAATCAATTGAAATTTTAACAAATACATGCAGTCAAAGCTTCCCCATATTGGCACTAGTATTTTTACAGTGATGAGCCAATTGGCAGTGAAGCATAATGCTATTAATTTAGGCCAGGGCTTTCCCGATTTTCCTATGAGCGAAGCCCTTATTGATTGTGTCACAGAGGCCATGAAAGCCGGTGGGAATCAATATGCACATACCAATGGGGTACCTTTATTAAGAGAAAGACTAGCAGAGAAAATTAATTCATTATACCAAACTACTATTAATGCTGAAACGGAAATTACAGTTACACCAGGTGGCACTTATGCCATTTTTTCTGCTTTTTCTACCATTATTCAACCTGGCGATGAAGTAATTATTTTTGAACCTGCTTACGATAGTTATATACCTAACATTACATTTAACGGAGGGGTAGTCGTACCCATTGCTTTAAGCTATCCTAATTATAGTATTCCATGGGATACTTTAAAGGCGGCCATTACCAAAAAGACAAAGGCTATTTTAATGAATACGCCACATAATCCAACTGGGATGGTGATGACAAAAGAAGATATTCTACAACTACAAGAAATAGTGGTTTCCAATAATTTGTACTTAATAAGTGATGAGGTATATGAGCATTTAATTTATGATGATAAAAAACATGAGTCGGTGATTAAGTATCCCGAATTATTCGCGCGTAGTTTTGTTTGTTTTTCTTTTGGTAAAACCTATCACTGCACAGGCTGGAAGCTAGGCTACTGTGTAGCTCCAGAAAATTTAATGAAAGAGTACCGCAAAGTACATCAGTTCAATGCCTTTAGTTGCGATACGCCTAAGCAATTGGGTATTGCAAAACATATGGAAGATAAAGAAGCGTATTTAAGTTTAGGCAATTTCTATCAAGCCAAAAGAGACTACTTAAGAAAATTATTAGCAAGCACTCCTTTGAAATATATTCCTTCTTCAGGTTCTTATTTTGAGTCTTATAGTTATGCTGCTATATCGAATGAGTCCGATAAAGTGTTTGCTGAAAAATTAGTGAAGGACTATGGTGTAGCGGTGATACCTATGTCTGCTTTTTATCATGATGCCACGGATAATAAAGTAATAAGATTATGCTTTGCTAAAAAAGAAGCTACACTAGAAGCGGCGGCTGCTTGTTTACAAAAATTATAAATTAACATAAAACCTTTTTATTTTTATGTTAGCTATTCGCAGTCAATTTTTCAATCATTTTAATCATAACCCTGCCTTAGTAGTAAAATCGCCAGGTAGAATAAATTTAATAGGAGAGCATACCGATTATAACCATGGCTTTGTATTACCCGCAGCCATTGATAAATACATTGAAGTAGCCATAGGCAAAAGAACCGATGGCGCTATACATATGGTAGCCCTGGACTTAGGAGAAACTATTATACTCCCCATTCATAAATTAACACCTCACCCTACACAATGGGTGAATTATATTATTGGTGTAGTGGATCAGGTATTTAATAAGAGTCAGTCTGTTAATAATAATTTTATTGGTTCTCGAAATACATTAACTAACACTCAAATTACGACAGCTGTTAATGACACAAACTTATCCGGTGGCTTTTCTATTTGTATTCAAGGCAATATACCATTAGGTGCTGGCCTTTCAAGCTCTGCTGCTGTAGAGTGTGCTGTATTGTTTGCATTGAATGAATTGTATGGCTTATCGCTTAGCAGAATGCAAATGGCATTAATGGCACAAGCTGCAGAACATAAATTTGCAGGGGTAAAATGTGGCTTGATGGATATGTTTGCAAGCTTGCATGGACAAAAAAATAAAGCCATTTTATTAGATTGCGATAGTTTAGCCTTCACTTATTACCCCATTGAATTAAGTGACTACTCTATTGTTTTATTCGATACTCAAATTAAACATGCGCTTGCATCCTCTGAATATAATACCCGCAGGTTAGAATGCGAGCAAGGCTTAAAATTAATTCAAGAAAAATACGCTTCTGTAAAGACATTCAGAGACATTAGCTTAGAACAAGTTGAGGAATGCTTGGCATCTTGGGATATTTCCAAAAATGAAATGAATGAAGATAAAATACAAGAAATAACAACAAAAGATAAAACAAGTAAGGTATATCAAAGATGTAAATATGTGGTGGAAGAAATCGCACGCGTTCAATTAGCTGTGCAGGATTTAACGAAGGGCGATATGCAGGCCTTTGGAAAAAAAATGTTTGAGACACATAAAGGATTATCCAAATTATATGAAGTGAGTTGCCCTGAATTAGATTTTTTAGTGGAAGCAGTAGCTAATAATGAAAATATATTGGGTGCAAGAATGATGGGAGGAGGCTTTGGTGGTTGTACAATTAATATTATTAAAAAAACAGCAGTGGAAGAAATAACAAAAGAATTAAGTGCTAAGTATCATAAAGCAATGCAAAAAGAATTAAGCTATTACATTACAAGTATTGAAGACGGGACTCATTTAGTATCATAAAAACTATACTAATATTTGTTAACCATAAAAAACCAGCATTTTTAGTAAGCTGGCTTTCATTAATCTAATATTTTATCTCTATATTATTTCATTGAAAAACTATACACCGTAGTTTGGTGATAGGTTTCACCTGGTTTTAGTAATGTGCTTGGAAAGCCAGGCTGGTTAGGACTATCAGGGAAGTGTTGCGTTTCTAAAGTAAGTGCATAATGCTTATTATAGACAATTCCTTTTTTTGTACCTGTTAAAGTTCCATCTAAAAAATTACCTGAATAAAATTGAAGTCCTGGTTCAGTAGTTGCTACTGTTAAATATCTTCCGCTATTAGGTTCATATACATTCGCAATTTCTTCTAAACCAGCTGCTTTATTTAATACCCAGTTGTGGTCATAGCCTCCAGCTACTTTATCTATGTCTAGTCCTATTTTTTTAGGACTGGTAAAATCCATGGGTGTTCCTTTTACTTCCACTAATGTTCCTGTTGGAATTAAAAAACTATCTACAGGTGTATACTTATCTGCTTTAATTTGTAGAATATGATCATAAATAGTGGGTGACTTGCCAGCGCTTAAATTAAAATAAGCATGATTGGTTAAATTAATCACCGTAGTTTTATCAGTGCTTGCCGTGTATTCTATTTTAATTGCATTGTTAGCAGTTAATGTATACAATACTTCTACTTTTAAATTTCCTGAATAACCCTCTTCGCCATCCTTACTTAGATATATTAATTGAATACTGCTATCGCCAGCTAAGGGCTTTGCTTCCCATAAAACTTTATCAAAACCTTTTAAGCCACCATGAAGAGATTGACCATTATTATTCAAAGCAGCCTTGTACTCTATGCCTTCAATAGTATAGGTTCCTTTGGCTAATCTATTGGCATATCTACCAATTAATGCACCGAAATAAGGATTCCCTTTTTGTAAATAACCATCAAATTTTTCATAACCTGTAAGTACATCGCCATAGCTACCATCCTTGGCTTCGGTAATTATTTTAGTAAGTATACCGCCGTAATTAATAATGCCAACTTGCATTCCAGCTGCGTTGGTTAAAGTATATTCAGTAACTGTCTTGCCTTCATAGGTTCCAACATTTTGCTGAACTATAGAAATAGCCTGCTTACTTGGGCTAAAAGAACAAGCAAAATGAAAAATGAATAAGAAGACAACCATGATTGAGTTAGCTACTATATTTTTTTTCATTTTGCTTGTTTTATTTTTTAATTGATATCAAGATAATTTCTATCAAGATATTTAAAACCAAGAACCATTAATAGTTTCATCTCCATTCGCATTATTGTTTGCGATTCTTCTTTTTTGATTCTTTCTATGTATAAATGTAGTAATAAACATTAAAGGAATAAAAATAAAGGTTAATGGAGGAATACCCAATATGCTTATCCACTTACCACCAAAATGACGGCGCATGGGGCGGCGTAAACGCTCTGCAATAATATACATAGCAGGTACAATGAATAAGGTCATGAAAAAGGCGAAGGCCAATCCATAAATAATGGTCCAACTTAATGGCTTCCAGAAAGCAACGTTATCACCCCCAAAGAAAATATGTGGGTTTAATTCGCTAAATAAAGTCACAAAGTTGATATTGAATCCAATGGCAATAGGTAAAAAACCTAAGATAGCTGCAAGTGCTGTTAACAGTACAGGAATGATTCTTGTCTTTCCTGCTTGAATAACGGCCTCTCTTGTTTTATAGCCTCTTGATCTTAACTCATCGGCAAACTCAATTACTAGTATTCCATTTTTCACTACAATACCTGCAAGCCCTACAATACCTAAGCCTGTCATTACCCCAGAAACTTTCATTCCAAATATAGAGAAACCTAACAGCACACCTATAATACTAAATAAAATTTCAGTTAAGATAATCACCGATTTAGAAATAGAGTTGAACTGTAATACTAGTGTAAACAATATTAACATTAAAGCAATCACCAAGGCCTTTCCTAAAAACGCTACTGTTTCTAATTGTTGTTCGTTCTCACCAGTTTGTTTAACAGTCACTCCTTCAGAAATACCTTTAAAGTTGCCAATGTATTGAGCAATGACAGCGTTAACAGCCGTTGGGTTATAACCTTGATCTAATTTAACATTCGATCTTAATTGAATTAATCTTTTTTGATTTTTTCTATTAATACTACCAAAAGTATTCGTTGGTTCTACTTTTACCAGTGAGCTAATAGGAATATTTTTTACCATACCTCCCGCAGCCATATCTCTAAAAGATAAACGCATGTTTAGTAGATCTACTAAATTATTTCTTTGTAATTCTTCGTTTCTTAATTGAATCTTATATTCATCCTTACCATCTTTAATTTTAGAAACTTCTTTACCAAATAAGGCAGTACGAATTTGCATTCCTACTTGAGCACTGCTTACCCCTTCAATTAAAGCACGGTCTCTATCAATGGTTAAAGTTAATTCCGGATTTACTAAGTCCACATCCATCTTTAATCCATCAATACCTGGAATTTGTGCAGCGTCTAAATAATTTTTCAAACCCACTGCTGTTTTTACTAATTTGTCAAAATCCTCTCCTTGAACTTCTATATTCACTGGAGGGTCGGTAGGAGGTCCGCTTGATTCTTGTGTTACTGTGAACTCAGCACCAGGAATGCCTTTCATCTCTGCACGAATCGCATCTAAATAAGGCTCCGTTGATTTACCATGGCGTTTTTCATACTCCACAAAGTTTACTTGCGCACGTCCTAATTCAGATCTAGTACTTCTATCCCCACGCATTGGATCGCCTGCACCTACTGCCACATTGGTAATAATACTTTCCACTAGAGGATTCTTTTTATCATTATCCATTTCTAAAGCCTTGGCTACTTTATGTTCTACAATTTTAGTAATAGAATCGGTATAGCTTACTTTACTACCTACAGGTAATTTTAAATATACATATACTTGGTTAGGATCTCCTTTAGGAAAAAATTCAATACCCACTCTGCCAGTACTAATGCTAATACCAAAAAACACGAAAGAAAATATTAATAAAACAAAAGTCCCTATTAATAATTTAACAGGTCTCCAGCCATTTAAGGCACGGCGTAAAATACGCTCATAGGTATCCATTAATTTAGGAAGCGTATTGGTCTGAAACTTTTCAATTAAATCGGTAATAAAATATTTATTAGCTACTACTAATATCATAAAAAAGATCAATAAATTACCTAAGAAGGTAAAGCCCATTAAGTCTAATAAGATTCCAATTCCAATAGGAATCCAAAAACCTTTTTTCTTAAACATGGCCGATTTTGGTTCATCTGATTTTACTTCTTCATGGTTCATGAAATCTACTGCAAATACAGGGTTCATGATAAAGGCCACTACCAATGAAGCAGCTAAAGTGAATATTAGCATAGCTGGTAGGTAAATCATAAACTTACCAATAATACCAGGCCAGAATAGTAAAGGAAAGAATGGCGCTAAAGTGGTAATCGTACCTGCTAATACAGGAACAAATACTTCACCTGCCGCCATTTTAGCGGAAGTAGTAGCGGTTAATTTTCCTTTGCCATGAACAAAAATTCTGTGTGTGTTTTCAATAACCACAATGGCATCATCTACAATAATACCTAGTCCAAATAAGAGGGCAAATAAAACCATGAAGTTTAAAGTAATATGCGAGCCTACTAATACATCACCTGCTGGTAACAATACAAAGGCCACAAACATACTCAAGGGAACCGACAAGGCCACAAAGAAGGCATTAGTCACACCCATAAAGAACATTAACACTACTAATACTAAAATAAAACCAATGACAATGGAATTCACTAAGTCTGTAAAAGAACTTTTAGTTCTAATACTTGTGTCTCCTGAAATTACCAATTTTACATCTTTGGGTATATCATTGGCAATGGCATCTGCTACAATTTTCTTTACCGCATCGGTAGTGGCAATTAAGTTTTCACCATTACGCTTAACAATATTTAAGGTAAGTACATTTTTTCCATTTAAACGAGCATAGCTTTCATTGTTCTTCACTGTATCTTTAATAGAAGCAACATCTCTTAAATAAATAGGTGCACCATTTGAGTTACGTACTATAATATTAGCAATATCATTTGCATTTTTTAATTGACCCTTTAATTGCAAGTTACGGTTCATCGTACCTACTTCTAATAAACCACCCGATAAATCAAGGTTCTCTCTTTGAATAGCAGCGCTGATATCATCAAAGGTGATACCCGAGCTTTGCATTCTATAATTATCTACATTAATTTGAAATTCTCTTTCCGGAGCACCCACCAAATCAATTCTATTCACTTGTGAAATACTTTCTAATTTATCTTTTAAATCGTCGGCATATTTTTTTAATTGAACTGGGCTATAATTACCACTAATATTCACATACATAATAGGCATGTCACTGATATTTAATTCAATGACTCTAGGCTGTTGTGTTAAATCATTAGGCAAATCTGACTTGGCTTTATCCACCGCATCTTTTACTTTTTGTAAAGCAATTTCTGGCTTTACATCTGTGCTAAATTCTACGGTAATAGCTGAAAAATCTTGTTGAGAGGTAGAAGTGAATTTGCTAATTTTTACACCACTAATACTCTTAATTTGTTTTTCAATAGGACGCGTTACTAAGTTTTCTATATCCTTAGGGGAGTTACCTACATATACTGTTTGCACAAAAACATTAGGAATGACTACTTCAGGGAAATTCTCTTTAGGAAGTGTAAGGAATTGATAAATTCCTCCTAAGCTAAGAAATAACATCACTAAATAAATAGTGGTCTTATTGGTAATAGCCCAAGAAGTAGGTTTAAACTCTTTGAACTTTTCTTTTATATTTTTTATTGTCGACATAAGAATCAATTAACTTTTTTGGTGGAAATTATTTATCTGTTGTGGTAATGTTTTGGCCATCAAATAAGGTCTGATACCCTTCTGTGATCAAATTATCACCTGCTACTAAGCCTGTTAAAATTTCAATGTTATTGCCATAGTATTGTCCTACTGTTACTGCTTTTTTACGTGCTACTAGTTTCCCCTTTTCCATTACGCCTACATAAATGAACTTTCCTTTCTCATCGTTTTGTAATAAATTAATAGGAGCACTAATAGCATTCTTTTTTTCGTAGTCTTTAATTTTAACTTGTACTAATTGGTTAGGGCGGAAATTTTTATCAATAGGTAATTTCGCTTCTACATAAAAACTTCTACTAAGTGGATCTATCACATTACCTACTACAGATAATTTTACATCAATCACTTTTTGAATATCTGGAAAGTTTAAACTTGTTTCAGTACCTACTTTTACTTTACCTGCATAATTTTCAGGTATCATAGTGGTTAACTTTAAACGAGATGTATTTACAATTTTAATTTGCCCAGGACCCATAAAAAGATCGCCCACTTTCACATTCACTTCCTCTGCCACACCGTCCACATCGCTACGCACGCTTGTATATGCCAATTGATCACTTACCATACCTAATTGCTCTGTAGCCGCTTTCAATTGACTAGCCAAGGCTTCTGCATTGGTTTTAGCCGTTAATAATTGTATCTCACTACCAATGTTTTGATCCCATAAATTCTTTTGTTTTTCATACACGGCCTTAGCTAATGCAGCTTGAGATTTTACAGTTTCAATATTTTGACTTGCTGCAGCTGCACTTTGTTTGATTAAGCTATTGTCTAATTGTAATATTAGTTGTCCTTTTCTAACCATATCTCCTCTTTTTACAAATAAGGCTTTTACTTGACCGCCACCTGCACGAGGGGTTACAAAAGAAACGCTTTCTGATTCTACCTTTCCTTGTAGTTCAATATAATGGGTGAAATCTTGCGTGGCAAGGGGGGTTATTGCAACAAGTATTGACTTTGCTGTTTCTGCACCACCTGCCTTCGCAATGGCTGCTTCCAAAGAAGCAATTTTTGCATTCAAACTAAGGCTTTCTTTTTTCAAGGAAGCTAAACTTGCTTTTTGCTTTTCTAAGCTAGTTCCACCACCGCAGGCAATGGCGAATAAAATTAAAGTACTTGTTAAGACTGTAGAGATATTTTTCATTATTGTTATTTTAATATTTTTATTGGATCTTGAATTTTATAATTTTCCAGTGGCTTTTAATAAGTCTACTTTTGAAATTAAAGCGGTGTATAGTGCATTCATGTAATTATTCTGTGCACTTACTAAATCGGCTTGTGCAGCAGAAATTTCTGTATTAGAACCGGTGCCTGCTTCAAATTTCTTTTTTGTTTGTTGATATACATTTTCAGCTAATTGCATATTCTTTTTTTGGAATTGCACCGTAGCTACCGATGACATATAATTTAATTTCGCCTGTGTGATTTCGTTATCTATATTATTTTTTAAGGCAACAATTTGATTTTCTATTTGCTTTAATTCAATCTTCGTTCTTTTCACTCTTGCCTCTCTCGCAAAGCCATTAAATAAGGGAAGGTTAACATTTAAACTAATTAATGAAGTTTTAAACCAATTTCCACCTTCAAAAAAATCAAATGTAGAGCGTTGTGCATTTTTTGAATAAGCACCAGACATACTTACCGTAGGTAAATAACTTAATTGATAACGCTTTACATTATAATCTGTTAACTTTCTTACAGAGTTTATGTATTGAAAATCTTTTCTTACGCCATACTGAAAATCGTTTTCCACTAATACATCAGAGCTTAAACTTTGTTCATTGATAACTTCAGTGAGTTCAAGGCTGTCTTTCACTGGCATACCCATTAACATTTTTAATCCCATATAGCCAATGGCTACAGCGTTATTAGCTTTAATTTTTTCAGTTTGTAAATTGTTTAATTGAACACTAACCTTATCTACATCTAATTTCTCTGCAAAACCATTCTTATACATAATTTGAGCATCTTTAGCTAGTTTGTTTAAACGCTCAATATTAGCATCTAAAATGTTTAACTGTGTTTTACTTGCCGATAACTGGTAGTATATTTTATATATATTAGTTTTAATCGCTTCTTCTGTGACTGCTGCATTTTTTCTTTGCATGTCTAAAGAAGTAGCTCTTGCTTGTAAGGCTACAAAAACTTGACCATCAAAAAGTAATTGCTGAAAATTAGCACCATAGTTCGCATTGAATTTCGTACCAAACTGAACAGGGATGAAGGTTCCTGCTGGGCCACCAAATATTTGAGCGGGAAGTAATGAGGTAGGTATTTGTAAATAATCGGTACCACTTACACTAGTTCCAATACTAGGATAAGCTGCTGCTGCAATTTCTCTATTCGTTTGTACTTGCACATCTATGGCTAATAAAGAATTTTTTACTTGTACATTATTTTTTTGCGCATAGGCCACACAATCATTCAATGAAAAAGAATGTAAGGGTTTAATTTCAGTTTGCGCATTAAGTTGTTGGCTTTGAACAAGAACAACTAGTAGGAATAGGTATTTCATTTTATATATAATTTTTGCTTTTGTCTTTTTTTATGAATTAGAATTAGTTAATTTATAGGTATCCATTAATTTATGACCTTCTAATGTGGCTACCCCATAAACAAAGTGTTCAATAATTTGAAGGTTTACTTTTAGCATATCAAATTTGGAAGGATGAAACACATGTATATTAAAAGGAATCAAACTTGTTTCTAATCTGTATTTTGAAAGAATGGTTACATCTACATCTTTTCTATATAAACCTTCATTAATGCCTTTTTCTAAATTGGCGCTAATCATAGAAAAAATGAAATCGTCTTTATGGTTTTTAATTTTCTCAAAAGCAAAAGGGTAATATTTTTCAATCTCAAATAGAGCAAGGGGGTTCATTCTATTAAACATTTCCTGAATTACAGTCATTAATAAGAATATTTCATGTACGGCATTATCTGCTAGTTTCATGCTTTGATTACATATTAAGGCATGGTTGGCTAGTTCAAATTCAACGATGGAACTTACTAAGGCATCTTTATCCTTATAATACTGGTAAATGGTCTTTTTGCTTATGCCCAATTGAGTAGCCAAGTCATCCATGGTGACATGCTTGACCCCAGTTTGGAACATCAATTCTCGGGCTTTATTTAATATTCTATCTTGCATAGCTTGTTTTGGAGGCGCAAAACTACGGAAACTTGACTCGTTTTTAAAGTTTCCAGGCTTATTTTTTTATTATTTATGCCGAATGGCAAAATTGTTTGAAATTTGGGCCTTAATACTAGTCCAAATGCCCAATATCAGGCGTCAAATATTCAAGCAAAAAATTCTTACTGCTATAGCCCAGCGTTTTTTTCAAGGGGTCATTGTACTGGCACCCATTGGGGTCACTATTTGGGTAGTTGTAAGTTTATTTAATTGGGTCGATAATTTTTTACCCAATCTGCTCAATTTTGTATTTCCGCAACAATTCGCAGAAGTCAATGGTCAAATACCAAAGGTCACTGGTCTTGGATTTTTGGTGGCCATCGTACTTGTATTAGTGGTAGGTTGGTTGTCTTCTTTATTTTTTGTAGAAAGACTCATGTCCATCTTCGATAAAATTTTAGAAAGGACACCGGGAGTGAAAATTATTTATTCTTCAGTGAAAGATTTTTTAGAAGCCTTCGCAGGTAATAAGAAAAAATTTGATGAACCCGTTTTGGTGAATGTCGATTCAGCAGATGTTTGGAGAATAGGTTTTATTACACAAAAAAATACATCTCATTTTGGAATGGATCAATTTGTTACAGTATACGTTCCGCATTCTTATGCTATTTCTGGTATAACTTATATTGTACCTACTAGTAGAATAAAAAAATTCCCTAAAGGGGTGAGCGCCGCAGAAGCAATGAAATACTTAGTTTCAGGAGGTGTTACGACTGTTGATGAAGAAGAAGTTGATGCTAAAGCATCAACTGATGAAAGAGTAAAACTTTCTTCTGATACGAACAATACTAATATTTAATATATAACTCTATAATGCAATTGCACAATTTTAATTCAGGGCCTTCTATATTACCACAAGAAGTTTTAGAAAAAGCCGCTGCAGCTATTCATAATTTTAATAATACGGGTTTATCTATTTTAGAAATAGGACATCGCACTTCTCATTTTGTGGATGTAGTGAAAGAGGCACAAACTATTGTAAAAAGATTAATGGGCTTAGACGACGCGTATGAAGTTTTATTTTTACAAGGAGGTGCCACTATGCAGTTTATGCAAGTGCCCATGAATTTATTAGATGAAAATGGATTAGCTGCTATTTGTGATAATGGTGTATGGGGTCATAAAGCAGTTAAAGAAGCTAGTTTATTTGGACCTGTGAAAGTGGTATCAGATACTGCCAATAAAAAACATACTTATATTAATAAGGCCTTAGATATACCTTCTAACGCAACTTATTTACACATTACCACTAACAATACAGTAGAGGGAACCCAATGGCATAGCTATCCTCAGACCACTGCCCTATTAGTGGGTGATATGAGCTCAGATATATTTTGTAGACCCACAAATTTTAAAGCTTTCGATTTAATTTATGCAGGGGCTCAAAAAAATATGGGTGCAGCGGGGGTGACTTTAGTAGTAGTTAAAAAAGAAATTTTAGGAAAAATTAATAGAAAAATTCCTGCCATCTTAGATTACCGAAAACATATTGAAGCAGGTTCTTTATTAAATACACCTCCTGTTTTTTCTATATATACAAGCTTATTAACCCTGCGTTGGATAGAAGCCCAAGGGGGTTTAGAAGCTATGGAAAAATTAAACTTAGCAAAATCGAATTTATTATACAATACCATTGATAGTCTTCCGGCTTTTCATTGCCCTATTGCTAAAGAAGACAGAAGCATTATGAATGCAGTTTTCTTTTTAACAGACCCTACTAAAGAAGAAGCATTTTTAGCTTTGTCTAAAACGGAAGGAATGATTGGTGTGAAAGGTTATAGAACAGTGGGTGGTATAAGAGTGAGCATGTACAATGCCCTACCTTATTCAAGTGTAGATGCTTTCTGCAACTTGATGAAATCATTCGCTGAAAAAATTTAATTCTCAACAAAAAGAACGAACTTCGCGCCCATGGCAAAAATAAGTCCCTTTGAAGCTTTACGTCCTCAGCCTCAATTAGCAAAACATGTTGCTAGTAAACCATACGATGTATTAAATAGTGCAGAAGCAAAAACAGAAGCAGTAGGTAATGCTTATTCTTTTTTGCATATTACAAAAAGTGAAATTGGCTTAGCAGAAAACATCGATGTACATAGTCAAGAAGTATATCAATTAGCATTAGAGAATTTAAATGCATTTATACAAAGAGATGTTTTATTTAAAGAGTCTAAACCTTGTTATTATATCTATCAATTAATTATGGATGGCCGTGCACAAACAGGATTGGTTTGCGCAAGTAGTATTGATGATTATAACAATGATATTATAAAAAAGCATGAATTCACGCGTCCTGAAAAAGAACTAGATAGAATCAATCATATCAAGACAACTGGGGCTCAAACAGGCAATGTATTTTTAGCTTATAGAAACCAAGCAAGTATAGATTCTATTATAGACAAATGGAAAACTACAAAGAATCCAGTGTACGATTTTACGGCTGAAGATGGTATTCAACATACAGTTTGGGCTATAAGTGATGAAACTATTATTGATCAAATCACAAACTTGTTTGCAACAGAAGTGCCATGCACTTATATAGCAGATGGTCATCATAGAGCAGCTTCTGCAGCTAAAGTAAAATTAGCTATTAGTGAAGAAGCAGTGAAGCCGGGCGATGAAGCAAAAAAAGTATCTGATTATTTTTTAACGACTTTATTCCCCTCTAATCAATTAGCCATTATGGATTACAACCGCGTGGTAAAAGATTTAAATGGATTATCTGCTGTAAATTTTATAGCAGCACTAGAACAAAATTTTACGATTCAAAAAGAAGAGTCGGCCTTCAAACCTACAGCCCTGCATAGTTTTGGAATGTATCTAGAAAACAATTGGTATCAATTAACAGCGAAACCAGGTATTTATACAACTGACCCTATTGGTGTACTAGACGTAACTATTTTATCTAATTCAATTTTATCAAAAATATTGGGCATACATGATCAAAGAACCGATAAAAGAATTGATTTTGTGGGTGGTATTAGAGGATTAGCAGAACTAGAAAAAAGAGTGAACAGTGGTGAAATGGCTGTGGCTTTTAGTTTGTATCCAGTAACCATCGATCAATTATTTAATATAGCCGACGCCGGCGAAGTCATGCCTCCAAAAAGCACATGGTTTGAGCCAAAATTAAGAGACGGTTTACTTACTCATTTGATTTACTAGTAGTTATTTAATAAGTAGTGGTTGGTTTAATAATATAGTTAGGTTTACAATTAAATCTAATCAGGTTTTACTATCCTTTTCTTTGTATTTCATAGGCTATTTTCTTTTTTTTCTGCCCCTATTTCAGTATTTTGTTACACAATATTGCTTGCCTTATGGAATCTAAAAGACTCTTCGATTGCATCGAACATCAATTACAACATTTTCCTCAAGAGGATATGTTGGCTGCCAAAGAAAATGGTCAGTGGCGTAAATATTCCACTGTAGAAGTAGCGCAAATTACCAATGAACTTAGTGCCGGCTTATTCAGCCTTGGTTTATCTGCCCATAATTTTTCTCCAGAAGGCAGCGATAAAATTGCGGTAATAAGTACCAACCGCCCTGAATGGATATTTGCCGATTTAGCCGCCCAACAATTAGGTATTATTTGGGTACCTGTTTATCCTACTACAAATCCCTTAGAACTTACATTTATATTGAATGACGCTTCCGTAAAATATATGTTTGCGAGCAATCAAGAACTATATGATAAGGTTATGTCTATTAAAGACAAAGTAGATTGTTTAAAAGAGGTGTACACATTTGATCGCATTGCAGGTGCTAAACATTGGTCTGAATTAAGAAATAATGACGCAGCATTATTAGCCCAAGTAGATAAAATTAAAAAAACTATACCCGTTGAACAAGTAGCCACTTTTATTTATACTTCAGGCACTACGGGTACGCCCAAGGGTGTCATGTTAACACATAAAAGTATTTACTTTAATTTATCGATGGGAAAAAAATCTTTTCCTTTCAACGATGCACCAGACCAAAGAGTTTTAAGCTTTTTACCACTGAATCATATTTTTGAAAAACTCGCTTCTTATATTTATTTATATAGCGGCATGAGTATTTATTACGCAGAAAGCTTAGAAACTATTGGCGATAATTTAAAAGAAATTTCTCCTGACGGATTTTCTACTGTGCCTAGACTTTTAGAAAAGATGTTTGAAAAAATAATGATGAAGGGAGAAGAGTTAACTGGAGTAAAAAGAAAATTATTTTTCTGGGCTGTGGCCTTAGCTGAAAAATATGATAATTTAATTCCAGGTTCTTGGTGGTACCGTACGCAGTTAAAATTAGCTAATAAATTAATTTTTGTTAAATGGCGTGAAGCAGTAGGCGGCAATGTAAAATTTATTGTTACAGGTGGTGCTGCTTGTCAAGTGAAACTACTGCGCATTTTTAATGCAGCGCAAATACCCATTTATGAAGGTTATGGTCCTACGGAGAATAGTCCAATAATTAGTGTGAATCAGCGTAATGAAGGCGGCTCTAAATATGGTACAGTAGGCCCAGTTATAGAAGGGGTGCAGTATAAATTAGAAGCAGATGGAGAGATATGTGTGGCGGGTCCGAGCGTTATGCTTGGATATTATAAGCGCCCCGATTTAACGGCTGAAACTATTATTGATGGCTGGTTACATACCGGAGATATAGGAGTATTGGAAGATGGCAAGTATTTAAAAATTACCGATCGTAAAAAAGAGTTATTTAAAACCAGTGGTGGAAAATATGTAGCGCCTCAGCCTATTGAAAACAAAATGAAGGAGAGTCCTTTTGTTGAACAAATTATGCTTGTTGGTGATAATAGACGTTTTGTAAGTGCTTTAATAGTGCCTTCTTTTGCTAAATTAAAAGAGTGGTCTAAACAACATGGTATAGAATATGTAAGCAATGCAGAAATTATAAAAAATACAATGGTGCTTACCATGTTACAAGATACTGTGGATGAGTATAATAAATTATTCAATCAAGTAGAACAAGTTAAAAAATTTGCATTAATACCAAGAGAGTGGAATATTGACAACGGTGAAATGACGCCAAAGTTAAGTTTAAGAAGAAAAGTAGTATTAGCGAATTTTGAAAAAGAGATTGAGGCCATGTATGTATAATTAACAGACTTAGAAACTATTTTAAAAATGATTTTAAATTAAACTATGTTTAAAAAACCTTGTGTTCTTAAAAGACATAGACTTCTTTTTTGCTTTATTCTTGTCTTTACTTTAAGATATGTTCCTGTTTTTGCACAAACGAATAAGGCAAACCTTAGTAATCCATTTTATAATTATAAAGGCAAGCTTATTATAATTGGAGGGGGCACCATACCCGATTCGATTTTTAGTTTTTTTGGAAACTATATTGGAGGAAAGGATCAATCCGTAGTGTATATTCCCACAGCCACCACCGACGAAGAGTATATTCAAAAAGGGGAACACCTTATTAAATTCACTTCTCAAGGCTATACTAATTTAAGTACTATACATACACGCGATAAAAAAGAGGCGGACAATCCAAAAAATATTGAACTGCTTCGTAATGCTAAGGGCTTGTATTTTGGAGGAGGCGATCAGCAATTAATTGCCGATGCCTATGCTGGTACTAAACTCTATGATGAATTTATTGCTTTATTAAATAGAGGAGGCGTTATTATGGGAACCTCTGCAGGAGCCACTATTATGGGCTCTTTAATGATTGGTGGTGATGCCAGAGATGATATAAGTAAAAAGTATGCATTCAATGATGCCTTTTCTTTTATGACTAATACGGCACTAGATCAGCATGTATTAGTGCGCAATCGACAATTTGATTTAATTTCTGTTGTTGAAAATTACCCTGGTACTTTAGGTATTGGCTTAGATGAATCAACTGCTATTATTGTTGAAGCCGGGCAATTTAAAGTTTGGGGTAAATCTTATGCGATGTTATATGATCCCATGGATTGGGCTGAACAAAAAAAGAAATGGGGTAGAGTTTTAAAACCTTTTAAGATGATGGCTTCGGGAAGTAGTTTTAATTTAGTCACAAGAGTTATTACTAAATAACTATATAGAAGCTAAAAACTTTTCTTTAATAATGGCTTGAACTTGTTTGCCTTGAATTTTACTTTCTAACCAAGATATTATATCTAAATACATAAAGGCCCTGCTTTCTAATTTATTGGTAGTAAGTGGTTGTAAGGTTTCTAATAAAAAAGAGAATGACTTTTTAATAGCTTCTTTACTATTTAATAAACTATTTTCTTCCCCACCACTTTGAATAGATTTTCTCAAGAAATTAAATAATACTTCTTCTACCGTACTTAGGCTTTTCATTTTATACATAAATCGGTACACGGACTTCGATAAATAATTCACTACTTCTGTATTACCCATTTCATAGTGTGCAATTAAATGTAGTAAACGAGCATAACATTGTAAGTCGTCTCTTAAATTTAATTTCCAATTAATAATTCTATTTAAATAATCAATGGCTTTGGTAGGCTTGCCTGCACCAAAGTACAAGCAGGCAATTTTATAGTAAAACACTAAAATGCGGTGGCTATCTAGATATAGTTCAATTTCCTTCAACTTCGCTTCCATGGCGGGTATCATGGCTAGTCCCTCGCTAAAACTACCCTCAAAAAAATGCTTATTTATCTTAGCAATATATAGGTATATAAAGCTTTGAATTAAATTATTTTTATTGTTCAGTACAATGGGTGTATTGCTATAATTTTCTAAAATAGCAATGGTTTCATTTAATTTATCAAAACTTCTTAAATCAAAATGCGAAGTAATCAAATTATGCAGTCCCTTAATATATTGTGCCGTTTCAATTTGCTTCATATTTTCTGTAGCATCAAATAGATCCACCCATTTTTGAGCGTATCTGTAATGCATTAGAAAATCTTGTGTAATAAAACCATACCAGCAATAACATTGGTACTGGTACAATTTTTCATAAAATCCAACAGATGATTTTACTTTCTCCATAATTGGATCTTGCATCAAACTATCTAATGCTTGCCTGTCTTCATCATTACGCGCATGTCCATGTTGAATATACCAACCATATAATTGTAAAGAAAGATTTGAAATTTTAGCAATATCATCTAAACGAATGTTTACTTGATCAATTTCATCACTTAATTGTTTAGCACGGTCTTGCATACTTCTGGTAATATGCAAAGACTCAATTTTCTTTTCTAAAAATAAAACCTGTAACAAGTAAGTAACTTGATTGTTTTGCTTGGTTAAAGTTTTTATTTTTTCAAGCACGCGTAAGCTTTGAATGTATAAACCTTTATTGTATAAAATTTTAGCGTGGTCTAATTGCTCGTGAATTTGTAAATCAATATTTTCACTTTGCTTCACTACTCTTAAGCTGGATAAAATTTGATCATATAAGTGGGCCTTCAAATTAGAGAGTTGTTGTTTCGAAATAGCCTCGTTTTTGCGCAGCAGTTCCTCCTCATCGTATAACTTCATTTTATCTAGGGCATCAAAAAGCTGAATAGTTTTTAAATCGGCAGAGGCTGAATTGCGCTTCACATATAATTTGAAATTGCGCTTTTCCGCCCTTTCCAAGGATTTAACCAAAATAAATATTGCCTCTGTACTTAGGTTGGGCATCGTAGCTAATTTTAGTTCAAGTTATTGAATATCAATCATTTAATCAAATTTTGACCCCATTACACATTGTAAATTAACCATAATTATGATGTGAATTACTTGTGAATAGTCGGTAAATTTGAACAATATACGGGCCAAAAGCCCGTTTTCTATCTGTAACCTATTGATATTCAACCTAAAAGCCATAGGCTTTATAACTAAATAAATGAATTAACGATGAGTCAAAAAGTGTTCATATTTGATACTACACTAAGAGACGGCGAGCAGGTGCCTGGCTGTAAATTAAACACCCAAGAGAAATTGGCTTTAGCCGTTCGACTTGAAGAATTAGGGGTAGATATTTTAGAAGCAGGCTTTCCTGTTTCTAGCCCAGGCGATTTTGAATCGGTGAATCAAATTGCAAAGACTTTAAAAAATACAGTGGTATGTGGTTTATCGCGTGCAGTACAAAACGATATTGAAGTGGCAGCAGCAGCTTTAAAACCTGCCAAGCGTTTTAGAATTCATACAGGTATTGGCACTTCCGATTTACATATCAAATATAAATTCAACGCAACGCGAGAAGAAATTATTGAACGTGCCGTGAGCGCTGTTAAATTAGCGCGCAATTTTACAGACGATGTAGAATTTTATGCAGAAGATGCAGGTAGAACTGAAAATGAATTTTTAGCAAGAGTGATAGAAGCAGTGGTGAAAGCAGGTGCGACTACTTTAAACATTCCCGATACAACAGGTTATTGTTTGCCTTATCAATACCAGGCAAAAATGGAATACTTGGTAAACAATGTTGCTAATATTGATAAAGCTATTTTATCATGTCATTGTCATAACGATTTAGGATTGGCCACAGCTAATTCAGTAGCCGGTGTAATCGGAGGTGCAAGACAAATAGAGTGTACTATTAATGGATTAGGTGAACGTGCTGGTAATACAGCACTTGAAGAAGTAGTCATGGTTTTACATCAACACAAGGACTTAGGTTATTATACCAATATCAATACAAGGCTTCTAAACCCCATCAGCCATGAGGTTTCAGAGATTATGCGTATGGGCGTGCAACCGAATAAGGCTATTGTGGGTGGAAATGCTTTTTCACATTCATCAGGTATACATCAAGATGGATTTTTGAAAGAAGCACAAACTTATGAAATCATCGATCCTGAATTAGTAGGCGCAGAAGCCAGTAAAATTGTTTTAACTGCAAGAAGTGGACGCAGTGCCTTAGCACATCGTTTACAAAAACTAGGTTATCAGTATACAAGAAATGATATCGATATTTTATATCCTAGCTTTTTACAATTAGCAGATAAAAAGAAAGAAGTAACGCATGAGGATTTAGTAGAAATAGCTACAGCGTATTCGAAATAAAAAACGAATCACAACTAATAAGAAAGACTAAACGAAATAAAGTATTACAATGGGAAAAACAATATTTGATAAAATTTGGGACAAGCATGTTGTTAAAATCATTGAAGGGGGCCCTTCGGTATTGTATATCGATAAGCATTTAATACATGAGGTAACCAGTCCGCAAGCTTTTAGTGGTATAGAAAAAAGAGGCGCTACATTATTTAGACCAAAACAAATTGTAGCTACAGCCGATCACAATGTGCCTACTATGAATCAGCACTTGCCTATTGCCGATCAATTATCAAAATTTCAAGTAGATACCTTAATTGACAACTGTAAAAAACACGGCGTTGAATTATACGGACTAGGACATCCTAATCAAGGTATTGTACATGTGATAGGTCCCGAGTTAGGTATTACACAACCAGGCATGACCATTGTATGTGGCGATAGCCATACTTCTACGCATGGTGCATTTGGATCTATTGCATTTGGTATTGGTACCAGTGAAGTGGAAATGGTTTTTGCTGCACAATGTGTAATGCAAACTAAGCCTAAGGTAATGCGCATTAATATTGAAGGCAGTTTACAAAATGGAGTTGTATCAAAAGATATTATTTTATACATCATTGCAAAAATATCTGCAAGTGGTGCAACAGGATACTTTGTTGAATACGCAGGTTCTGCCATTCGTGCTTTAAGCATGGAAGCAAGAATGACTATTTGTAATATGAGTATTGAAATGGGAGCGCGTGGTGGCATTATTGCACCCGATGAAACGACTTATGCTTATATGAAGGGAAGGCCTTTTGCACCGCAGGGTGAACATTGGAATAAGAAATTAACAGATTGGAAAGAACTTTATTCCGATGCCGATGCAAAATTTGATCTTGAAATAAATATTAATGCAGCGGATATTGACCCTATGATTACTTATGGAACGAATCCAGGTATGGGCTTATCTGTAACAGGAAAAGTACCTACAATGGATAGCATTAACGATCCTACAGAAAAACAAAACTTTGAAAAAGCATTAGCCTATATGGGTTTAGAAGCAGGACAAAGTTTATTAGGCATGCCAGTTCAATATGTATTTATTGGATCATGTACGAATTCACGCATTGAAGATTTTAGATTGGTTGCAAGTATTATTAAAGGGAAACAAAAAAATGCTTCCGTGAAAACTTTAATTGTACCAGGTTCACAAGAAGTGACTAAACAAATTAAAGCGGAAGGTTTAGATAAAATATTTACAGCAGCGGGTATTGAAATAAGACAGGCAGGATGTAGTGCTTGTTTAGGCATGAATGAAGATAAAATACCAGCAGGTGAATATTGTATCAGTACTAGCAATAGAAACTTTGAAGGCCGTCAAGGGGCTGGCGCTAGAACTTTATTAGCAAGCCCCTTAACAGCTGCAGCCGCACTATTAACAGGAAAGATAACAGATATAAGAGAAATATTAAATTAATAATACTAGTAGAGAAAATAATTATAGCATGCAATCATTACAAAAAATAACTAGCAGATTTATCCCACTACGTATTGAAAACGTAGACACGGATCAAATCATACCTGCTCGTTTTTTGAAAGCGACTACTAAAGAAGGCTTTGGTAAAAATTTATTTCGTGATTGGAGATATGAAAACGATGATGAATCTAAACCAAAAACCGATTTTGTTTTAAATCAAAAACAATTTAGCGGTGAAATTTTGGTAGCTGCTAAAAATTTTGGATGTGGTTCTTCACGCGAGCACGCTGCATGGTCTATTCAAGACTATGGTTTTAAAGTAGTAGTATCAAGCTTTTTCGCAGACATCTTTAAAAATAATGCTTTAAATAATGGCGTATTGCCTGTAACGGTGTCAGATGCTTTTTTACAAGCCATCTTTGCGCAGTCAGCAGAATCTACATTAACCATTGACTTAGAAAAACAAACCATTACCATTGATGCTACAGGCGCTTTTGATAGTTTTGAAATTAATGCATATAAAAAAACCTGCATGTTAAATGGCTACGACGATATTGATTATTTATTAAGCATGAAAGAAGAGATAGAACAGTTTGAATTAAACCACAACAAGTAATAGAAGAAAAAAATATTAGTAGATAAATAGGAAGAGATAAATCTTTATCATTATGAAAAAGAAAATAGCAGTCATTTTAGGCGATGGCATTGGCCCAGAAGTTACAGAGCAGTCTATTAAGGTATTAAATATAATAGCTAAACAATTCAAGCATGAGTTTAGTTATGAGCATGCTTTAATGGGCGCTATTGCCATTGATAAAACTGGAAATCCCTTACCAGATGAAACTATTAAAATATGTTTAGCTAGCGATGCTATTTTATTTGGAGCCATTGGCGATCCTAAATATGATAACGATCCTACTGCTAAAGTGCGTCCTGAACAAGGCTTATTAAAACTTAGAAAAGAATTACAATTATTTGCCAATATTCGTCCGGTAAAAACTTATGAGACCTTACAACATCTTACGCCTTTAAAACCAAGGATATTAGAAAATGTAGACTTCATTATTTTTAGAGAATTAACAGGTGGTATTTATTTTGGAGATAAAACTTTAAGTGACGATGGTACAGTGGCTACTGATAACTGTTCTTATTCAGTAGCAGAAATTGAACGCATTGCGCATTTAGCTTTTCAATATGCACAAAAAAGAAGAAAGAAATTAACCTTGGTAGACAAAGCCAATGTTTTAGAAACTTCAAGACTATGGCGTAAAGTAGTACAAAAAATTACGGGTGATTATAAAGACGTTTCAGTAGATTATTTATTTGTAGATAATGCGGCTATGCAAATTATTTTAAACCCAGCTCAGTTCGATGTGGTATTAACGGAGAATTTGTTTGGAGATATTATAAGTGATGAAGCTTCTGTATTAGCAGGTTCTTTAGGCATGTTACCTTCAGCATCCGTAGGAAACACAGTGGCATTGTTTGAACCTATTCATGGTTCTTATCCGCAAGCCAAAGGAAAAGATATTGCTAATCCAATGGGATCTATTTTATCTGCAGCTATGTTACTAGATCATGTAGGCATGCAAAAAGAAGCCAGTATTGTAAGAGAAGCCGTAGACTGGTGTTTGAGCAATAAGTTTGTTTCAAAAGATATTGACGCCTTAAATAGCTATAGCACTTCAGCGATTGGTGATTTAATATGTGAGTATATAGAAAAGCAAGTTACCGGAGAAGGACATGTACATCATGAGAGATTACATAAATCCACCATCATCTAACAAACATTCGTCTTAAGGTTAGGCGATAAATGTGGCTTAATTTTACAAATGGTTTTTTAAAGAACAAAATATGGAACTAAATAAATATTCTAAAACAATCACACTCGATCCAACGCAACCAGCGGCGCAAGCTATGTTTTATGGTATTGGATTAACCGATGCCGATTTACAAAAAGCGCAGGTAGGTGTGGTAAGTATGGGCTATGATGGCAATACATGTAATATGCATTTAAATGCATTGGCTGATGATATTAAAAAAAGTATTTGGGAGAATGATTTAGTGGGACTTACTTTTCATACCATTGGTGTGAGTGATGGCATGAGTAATGGTACACCTGGTATGCGTTATTCATTAGTAAGTAGAGATGTGATTGCAGATAGTATTGAAACGGTTTGCGGTGCACAATATTATGACGCTTTAATTGCAGTACCAGGTTGTGATAAAAATATGCCAGGTTCTTTAATTGCGATGGGAAGATTAAACCGTCCTTCTATTATGATTTATGGAGGAACCATTGCACCGGGTCATTATAAAGGACAAGATTTAAATATTGTATCTGCCTTTGAAGCCTTAGGACAAAAAATGGCAGGAGAATTAACTGAAGCCGATTTTAAAGGTATTATACAACATGCTTGTCCTGGCGCAGGGGCTTGTGGTGGAATGTATACAGCCAATACAATGGCATCGGCTATTGAAGCTTTGGGTATGAGTTTACCTTATTCATCTTCTAATCCTGCATTGAGTGAAGAGAAACAACAAGAATGTAAGGATGCAGGCAAGGCCATTCGTTTATTATTAGAGCGCGATATAAAACCTCGTGATATTATGACGCGCAAAGCATTTGAAAATGCAGTAGCGGTGATTATGGTATTAGGTGGAAGTACCAATGCAGTACTACATATGATTGCAATGGCGAAAAGTGTGGGCGTATCTTTTACCCAAGACGATTTTCAAGCCATTAGCGATAAAATTCCTGTGTTGGCCGATTTCAAACCATCGGGTAAATATTTAATGCAAGACTTACATCAGTATGGTGGTGTGCCTGCTGTGATGAAATATATGTTAGCACAGGGTTGGATACATGGAGACTGTTTAACAGTCACTGGAAAAACCATGGCAGAAAATTTAGCAGTAGCACCCGATTTAGATTTTAATAAGCAAGATATAATTCATCCAAAAGAAAGTCCTATTAAAGCAACTGGACATTTACAAATATTGTATGGCAATTTAGCTACGGGTGGTAGTGTTGCAAAAATTTCTGGAAAAGAAGGAGATGTATTTGAAGGACCAGCGCGTGTATTTGATGGTGAACAATCGTTGATAGAGGGCATTAATTCAGGAAAAATAAAAAAGGGTGATGTAGTCGTTATAAAAAATGTAGGACCTGTAGGAGCCCCGGGTATGCCTGAAATGTTAAAACCCACTTCCGCCATAATTGGTGCGGGTTTAGGTAAGTCCGTGGCTCTTATTACCGATGGACGTTTTAGTGGAGGTACACATGGTTTTGTGGTGGGTCATATTACACCCGAGTCTTATAAAGGAGGACTCATTGGACTAGTAGAAGACAATGATATGATTGAATTAAATGTACCTAATCGTAAAATGACATTAAAAGTAGATGAAGCTACTATTGCAAAAAGAAGAGCTGCCTATGTGCAACCTGCTTTAAAAGCAACCAATGGCGTTTTATGGAAATATGCACAATTAGTAAAAGACGCAAGTGAAGGTTGTGTGACCGATCAGTTATAAAAAAAAGACTATGGCAACAAAAAAATTAACAGGAGCGCAGGCAGTTTTAGAAGCTTGTATTGCAGAGGGAGCCGAAACAATATTTGGTTATCCAGGTGGTGCTATTATGCCTATCTATGATGCACTCTATGATTACAACGATAAACTAAAACATATTTTAGTAAGACATGAACAAGGTGGAAT
>Ga0214919_10002508_pt1 | contig 28759 bp, 29 predicted proteins | sample LL1503_MetaG_FD_177994 | JGI IMG/M metagenome (GOLD analysis project Ga0214919, IMG submission 177994) | Freshwater microbial communities from Lake Lanier, Atlanta, Georgia, United States - LL-1503 | ecosystem: Environmental > Aquatic > Freshwater > Lake | place: USA: Georgia | collected... | reverse complement strand
GTTGTAATAGCGATTTTAACTTGAAAAATGGAACGCCTTCATACGTCGCTCAACGCAAAATTGCACTCTAACGTTTTGCGGCTAAGCGCTGGGCGGCTTACAAAGCCTCCACTGTCTACACCGACAAAACCTAAATAAAAGTACAAAAGTTTTTTAGTGAGGGCAAACGAAAATAAAAACGCGTCAGCGTACCTTGAATGCCCGAACGATGACCGACAAAACCCGCCTAGCGCTTGGAGCCGCTGTTATAACCAGTACGATTCAGAAACCTTTGAAGTCCGAGGTCGTAAAATTATCGATTAAATAAAGGAACCTTTTTCAGTATAATCTCCTTGTCCTTATCTTTAAAAACCAGGACAATTTCTTTGTCACTTGGTAAATAGTCCTCAAGGGCTTTTAGCGTGTTGATGTCCATGTCATTAATGGCTTGATTATTTACTTTTACTATTTTGTCACCGCATTTGACGCCTAACTTTTCAGCTAAACTACCTTTGAAAATAAAATCAACTTCAAGAAAGCCCTTGCGTTTAAAACATTCAAAACCAAATGTAAAAATATTTTTAGGAAAGTGGGTTTTTTCTATAGGTTTTAAATATAAATCATAATTTTTGAAGTCAATGGTTACGATGAAATTTTTAAGAAAGTCGAGACCAACTAGATTTCTACCTTTGTATAATGATACCCTTTGTACGATTGATGAATCTAATTCAAATTCCCCTATTTTTAAAGAATTTACTTTGATTTGATCTCTTACATAAATTGATTTCTTTTTTAGCTTTTTACCATTATCGTCAATGTCGTAATAAGCAGTCTTCACGGACTCGGGTTCTTTTTCTTTATAAGAAATGATATTAAAATCCGAATTAAACCGAATGAACCCAGGATCACCTGTATCAATAAAAGCAGTAACGGTGTCTTTGTTATTTATTGTAAGCTTAACAACAGGGGTCTGTTGTTCGCTGTAGGGTTTAAATTTTGTTCTATATGCATTAGAGATGTTTTTGAAACTTTTTAAATTGTCTGAAACAGTTATGATAGTATCTTGAAAATTTATTTCCCAAACCGAATTTTGCATTGCGTTAACCCCAATAATACCAGAAACTTTTTGCCATTTAAATAGCTCAAAGTCCATAGTAAGGAATTGAAGTTTCTTATATGAAATGTTTCCAATTTGAGCGTCTGAAAAACCATAATCAGTTTTATAAGTACCGAGTCGAAATAATTTTTTTGTCTTTAAATTTGATTCGTCTTTAGTTTTAAAGCTATAGGTGCATGGCGAACCAGTGTCAAGGATAAATGTCTGTTCTTGTTGCAACCCGTTTAATTTTGCATTGACAAGAATCCAATTAGTTAATTTAAATTTAAAACTGTCTTGAAAATCGTGAGAAGTCAAGGCAGAAGCAGATAAGGATTTCTGAAATTTTTTCTGTCTTATGAATACGCAGGAAGATATTACCACTAAAAAGGCAAAAAACAAAGTCAAGGTTATGATAATTTTTTTCTTCATTATTAAAGTCCTTGTTAGCCGAAAGTCCGTCCTACGTATTGGTTATAACTTGTTTATACCCGCCATAAAATGGCGGGTATAATACCTATATGGGTATAATAACCGCCATAAATTGGCTAATATTTATTTTAGTGAATTTAATCATTTTTTATAAATAATCAAATGGTGAAATGATTTTTTGGATATTTTTTGTACTCACATGTGTATAAATTTCTGTTGTTTTACTACTACTATGTCCTAATATTTCTTGTATATATCTTAAATCTGTTCCGTTTTCTAATAAATGCGTTGCATAACTATGCCTCAACCAATGTAAACTAACTGGTTTTTTAATTTGGCATTTTACTATGGCTTGTTTAAGCACATTTTGTAAACTTCTTTCATCATATGGCTCTCCTTGTTTTTGTCCTTCAAATAGCCATTCTTTAGGTTTATGAAGATGATAATAGTCTCGCAACATTAAAATAATTTTATTACTCAATGGTGTTATTCTATCTTTCCTTCCTTTTGATTGTTTAATTATTAAAATATTTCGTTTGCTATCTATATGTTCTGGTTTTAATCGTAACATTTCTCCACATCTTAAACCACAACTATATATTAAACTCAGCATGGCTTTATGTTTTATGTTGCCATGTGCGTTCAGTATTAATTTTATTTCTTCTTTACTCAATACATTAGGTAATAGTTTTTGAGTTTTTGGTCGGTGAATTAATTCGGGTTGTAATTGTTTATTCTCAATGGTTCTAAAAAATAATTTTACTGCATTAACAATTTGATTTTGATACGAGGCAGAATAATGGTTAGCTAATATGTATTCATTATTGAAAATTATTAAATCTTCATTTGTGATTTCGCTCAGGTTTTTAGTTGAATAATATCTCAAAAAAGTTTGTATCGAATCCATATAAGTTCCAATAGTGCTTCCGCTATAGCGCTTGCTTTGTAACCAATAGTTAAATTGATAAATTTTTTCTTTTTGTTCTATATTTAAATCAGGTAAAGCATCACTAGGTTTTTTAATTTTAACTTGGCTTGGTTTAATTACATCTTCATATTTGTTTAATAATTTTATAGTAATTCCTTTGGCCTCAAAAGTATTTTTAATTAGCTGCAAGGCCTCTGCGTAATAACTTATATACCAACATTTATTAGTTTGACTCCATTTTGCATCGGCAATTTTCTTAACTAATTCTATAGTTGCAGAATCGTATTTAAAATTTATAAATATTTTTTCCTTATTATTATATAAGGCATGAGCAATAGTAATTTCTTTAACCATTATTCTAAATTACTTTAAAAACACGTAAATGCTTGCTATTGATTATAGCAATTTTATAAGGCCACTAAAATAGATGCCCAAAATAATAAATAGATTTTTTTAATCTAATTTTAAAGAGGTGTTGCCAATAACAACTCCATCGCAGGTAATTTCAATAATATAATTTCCTGGCACATACTCGCCCTGGCCCTCACAATAAGTAACTCCAATTAATTCGGCATTGGCATAATTTAAAGTTTCCTTTCCAGCAAAATAACCGCTGCTTTGGTTAAAATTAAAGCGGCAATTATCATCGTAACTTTTAGCTAGTTCTTTCCCATCTGGCGTCATTATTCTTACGTAAATTGTTTTTTCGCCTGCCTTGGCAATTTTATTTTCACCTAAACTAAAACTAACTTTTATTTTTTCTGTTTTTCGGGCTTTGTTTGTTTCTGATTCTTTTTTACCCCCTCGTTTATATAAAACAGCTTTTGCACTAATATTAAAACAATTTAAAATACTACCTTTTGCAATGGTACTTTTTAATTCGTCTTTTTCTTTTATTAATACACTTTGTTTTTCTTTTTCAGAACCTAATTGTTTTAGTACTGTTTTTTTTTCGGCGACTAAGGTTTGGTTGAGAGTGTTTAAGGAATCAATAGTTCTTACATAACTTTGCATAATGCTTCTTAGTGTTTGCGTTTCTTTTTTTAATTTAGAAATAATAGTTGCGTCTCCTTTATGTTTTGCAGCTTCTTTAATTAATTCTTCAATCCGTTCTCGCTTAGCATCAATGTCTAATTGCATCGCCGCATCATTTGTTTGTAGATTCTGGTAATCTTTCTGTAAGTTTACTAAATCGACTTCTACAGTATTTTTTTCAACAAGTATTTTTTCTGAAATAGTAATGGTATTTGCTACTTTACTTTTTTCGTAAACCAAAAGCCAAATGGTAATAACATTAGTAGTCGTTAGACCAATAATTATCCAAAAAAGTAAACCGCGTTTTTTGGAAGATTTTTCATTTTCTTGATTCATAACATAAATATAACAATCAAAAATAGTATTTTAGTATAAATTGTATGACACTTATTAACGATTTTTTATCATTAATTTATCCAAGGTATTGCGAAGCCTGTGGGGCGAATTTATTTAAGCATGAGGATTTAATTTGTAATCAGTGCATTATCACCCTGCCCCACAGTAATTACCACCTCTTGTCTGTTAACGAAATTAATTTGTTATTTGCCGGTCGAGTTCCTTTGGTTCACGCGCTTTGTATTTTTAATTTCGAAAAGAGTGGGAGGGTTCAAAAATTGATACACGCTTTAAAATATCAAAATCAAATGGGGCTTGGAGTTTGGCTTGGTAATTATTATGCAAATTTGCTCAAGGCGAATTCAATTTTAGATGATGTTGATTTATTAATCCCTATTCCACTTCATAAAAACAAACTTAAACAACGGGGCTATAATCAAAGTGAATGTTTTGCTAAAGGCTTATCCGAAGTTTTTGACCGGCCAATGCTCAATAATTGTATTCTAAGATTGAGTGAAACTAGCACTCAAACAAAAAAGAAAAAGTTTGAGCGATGGCAAAATGTTGAAGGTGTTTTTAAAATAAATAACCCCTCAATTTTAGAAAACAAACATGTTTTGTTAGTGGATGATGTAATAACTACTGGAGCTACAATTGATGCTGCCTGGCAAACCATAAAAGATATTGAAGGAATTAAAATTTCGGTTATCAGCATTGCTTTTGCTGCAAAAAATTTTTAAGCTAAAAAACGTGAACGATCTTCGTTTTTCAATAAGGCACAATTTTCTAATTCGCCAAACCATTTTTTTCTGTGTCGAGCAATTAAATCATAAAAAAAATTACGAATAAAAGGAGGGATGATAACCAAAACTATTAATAAAGGCCAGGCTCCTTTCATATATTTAGGTAATCGTAAAGCTGCGCAAGATTTTATAAACGCATCATGATTTTTAATTAAAATCATACTATCTGTTTTAGTATTTATTTCGAAATAATTTTTAATTGAAATACCTAATTCTGATTCAATCGAAATAAAATGTAGCTCTTTATTTTTTTCGTGTTTTAAAAAAAATAATATGGCTTGGTTACATAAAACACATTTACCATCAAATAATAAAAGAGGTTGTTTTTTTAAAGCTTCGTTTAGTGTCATTTTTTATGGTTGTGCAAAAATATAATATGGATCAACGCTTAATTCGTATTTTTTTGGTAATAATGAAAATAAAGATAAATCAATAAAGTTAACAAAACCATTTTTGCCAGAGCATTGGCTGGTATGATGAGGTAAAGGTCCTTTAGCTGAAATATTTCGAGAAAGAACATACAACAAGTTTTTAGATTCGTCTGTGGCAATACCATGGGGCTGAAACCCACAAGCTAAATGTTTTACATCTTGATAATTATTGGCATTAATTTTGGTAATTAGCCCGTGCGAATTGATAAATTTAATAGTATCATTTGTGCAACTCACAAAAAACTCGTTGCGTGTTTTTGAAAAAATAATTTCTTGAGGAAAAATACCAGTAGAAATAATAGTGTTAATTGAGTTATTAGGGATATTAAAAACGCGCACCTCGTTAGATTTTTGGCAAGTAATTAAAAATTCTTGTTTATTTGGCGCCAGTATAATATCGTGAGGGTCGAGCAAGGAATTATTATTCCAAGTAACACCTGGCTGAATAGAAAATTCTTGTTTATAAGAAAAACCAGAATCTAATTTGGTAATGTAATTGCCGTATTGCGAAGTTATGTATAAAGTGTCTTCTTTATCATTTAAAGCAATGCCATGAGGGTATGAAAAGCCAGGCAGATAATGAATTAATTTTTTATTTTCTAAATCTACAGCAGCTATTTTTCCATTATTTGTATAAGAAACGCAATACGCTTTTTTACTATCTTTAGAAATCACAAAGGTATTCCAATCTTGAGCATTATCAATACTTTGATTAGAAGTTCCGGCAGCAAAAGGGGTTAAAGGAATATCTCCAAGATAACTATCATCGCTACATTTATATTTTTGTAAGATGTTATGATTTATAAATAAAACGTACCAATACTTACCATCAGGCGAAACTCGTATTTGATGGGGTGTACTATTTAATTTGTTGCCAACTTTTATATATCGAATGGGCAATTGGGTTTCGCTATCTAAAACTGTTACAACATCGCATCCTTGATTTACTAAATATAATTTTTTTTGATTAGGATAGCTGGCCCACTTAATGTTTCCGTTTATATCTGGAGCTCCAGCATCAATCCAATTTTTAATTAAAAGCACCTCGCTTTTACTGAGCTTAGTATTATTTAAAGGCATCGTTGGTTGATTTTGAGAACCTAATTCGGGATAAGTATTTATATAGTAACACAACGATGAAAATTGACTACTGAAGGGAATTACTGCCGAACCACTTCCGCTTCCCAAAAAAAGAGATTCCCAAGTTTCTAAATTCAAATTAGATGCAGCTTGATAACTTTTTGAATTGTGGCAACCCGAAGTAGCGCATTTTGATAAAATTAAAGCTCCAACCTCTTTTGGATAGTTCCCGCTATCATTTATACCAGTATCTTTTGTACAAGAAAATAAATGAATTATTAAATAAAAAGCTAAATATGTTTTAATTAATTTCAATTAATTTTTTATAATTTTTTTTGTGATTTCTACTACTTGTGACTTTACTATAATTGTTGTTTTAATAAAGTAAATTCCCGGCGCTAAATGATTTAAAGAAATAGTTTGATTATTTATAAGATTATTTTGTATTAAAACAGTTTGCCCGAGCATATCAATAACAATCAAATGCCCTTCATCAAATTCAAGGTCATTTATATTAATATTTATTATTTCGTTTACTGGGTTCGGAAAAACACTCATATTTTTTGATAATTGATCGAAAGTAAATTCTTTTATAATAACCAATGGCGATTTTGAAGAAAAAAAACTTAAACCTCCTGAAGCATTCCCAACAAATAAATCGCGTAAATTATCATTATTTACATCTTCAAAGCAAATGGCAGATTGACCACCTTCATTTAAAAAATTAACATCGCTGCGAATAAAATTAAAATTAGAATATATATTATTTGGTAATGAATAATAATAAATAGTTCCGCCTACCGAACCAACTAATAATTTTGTAATAGCACCCTCGTTATAAAAATAAGGCACGGCATAGCCATCAATGCCATAAACATTTGGATTGTTTTTTACATCTACATTTCCTAAAAATGAACTCACTAAACTAAATGATGGTGATGAGGATACGGCACTAATGTTTTTATAGAACGACAATTTTCCGTTTTTGGTTCCAATAATTAAATCTAGCTTACCATCTTTATCTAAATCGAATAATTGAGGCGCTGCAGATGAAGAAATTGTGGTGATTGAAAATGAATTATTGTGTAGTATAGAAAAATTACAAAGATTGTTTGCCCCAGCAGTATTTTCGAGCCAATGAATTTGACCACTCGAGGTTCCAAAACAAATATCAACATCATTATCATTATCAACATCTCCAACAGTAGGCATTATTTGATTAATAAAACTATAACTACTTAATCCTGCATAATCGCGTGTAATTAAAGAGTAAACGGGTTGTGCTAATGTTCCAATATTTTGATAAAGGGTTAAGCGAGCACTTAAAGGATTTTGTTGAGAGTTGAGATAATAACCATGTGTACCAATAATCAAATCTTTTAAGCCATCGGCATTATAATCTATTAATACGGGAAATGAATTTTGTCCCACTTCAATCATTTCGTCTTGTAAAAAATTATTTTTTATAAATTGAAAATTTACTGTGTTTGTTGTACTTGTATTTTTGTAAAACCAAACGCTTTTAAAATTTTCGCTAGCAGGCGAATTGGGCGTTGCAATTAAATCTTTTTTATTGTCACCATCAACATCTAAATAATAAGTGCAAGGATAATTGTTTAATTTAATTTGTGTCGTGTTATTTTTGTTTGGATAATTAGGATATAATTTAGTCGTATCCGAAAATAGGGCATTGTTAATTGTACCAGTGTTGTGAAGGTATTGAGAGGTATTACAAGAAATATCGCCTAAAATTAAATCTTTATCTCCATCTCCATCACTATCTATGCAAGTGAGGCAAGAGCCAGCATGATAAATTTTATTATTTAGATAAATAGGTTGAGAAATATTTGGTTTTTGAGAATTACAAAAATTCGAATTTAAATCTGTTGAACAAGCTCCTTCTGAAATTTTACCCCAGCAATTATCTGAATACTCAAATTTAAGAGCCTCGCAGGATAAATTAGATTCGACACGAATATTTTTGTGATATTCAATTAAGCTGCCCCCTGGCGAAAAAGTTAAAATATCAAGATCACCATCGTTATCTATATCAAAAATTCCAGGAACACCAACTGAACTTGCAAATATATTTCCGTAAGTTGGATTGCCACCTGGATTATAATTTGATTCTAAAAGTGTATCCGCAATAACAAATTGAACAGGATTTGCAGGCGAACTTATATTCTTGTAAACCATTATGCCTAAAGAAGTATAACAAAATAAATCTTCTTTAGCATCGCAATTGTAATCTAATAAAATAGCCCAGCCATATACTTGAGGAAAATAGTAACTTAATTCGGGTGCAGATAAATACTTAGTTTGACCAGAAGAACCATTATTTATAAAACATCTAAACCTTCCAGCACCAAAATTATTTAATCTATCATAAACAACTAAATCTTTTTTACCATCATAATTTAAATCTGTACTAGAGATATTAGAATAATTAATTCCATTGGCCCATGGCATTTTTAAAACATAATTATTTTCGATTACACAAATGGTATCTCTTGCCACAAATAATTGACCAATACTATCTTTAGAAAATAAAAATAAAATCAGAATAAAAATGTTTCGAATCATTACAATACAAAAATATAAAAATAAAAATCTTAAAACGAAGCAAGTCGAATGAAAATAATTTAATAATTTATTTTTTTTAAATTGTTAAATTTATTTATTAAAAGTAAGGTCTTTTGTTTATTTTTTATACCTTTAACTCCATGTTTACAAATGAACAATTAAAAGACTTGAATGATCGCAGTATCGCGTTGAGGGGGTTTCTTTGACTACGATAGCAAGAAACATGATTTAGAGTTACTTGAAGAAAAAACCCTTGATCCAACTTTTTGGAACGATTCTAAAAAAGCCGAGAAAATTTTAAACGAAGTCAAGCAAATTAAAAGCTGGACTTTTTCCTTTGATGAATTATCTAAACAGATAGATGATTTAAACACTCTTTACGAATTTTTTAAAAGTGGCGATGCAACCGAAGAAGAAACTGAAAATGAGTTTCAACTTACTTTGAATAAGCTAGAAGAAATAGAATTTAAGAACATGCTTCGCAGCGAAGAAGACGGCTTAGATTGTATATTACAAATTAATGCTGGTGCTGGCGGAACCGAGAGTTGTGATTGGGCCAGCATGTTAATGCGCATGTATTTAATGTGGGCCGAAAAACATCATTTTAAAGTTAAAGAATTAGATTATAATGCTGGCGATGTAGCAGGTATAAAATCTATTTCTATACAAATAGAAGGGCAATTTGCATATGGCTATTTAAAAGGAGAAAACGGTGTTCATCGATTAGTAAGAATAAGCCCTTTTGATTCTAACGCAAAACGACACACCAGTTTTGCTTCTGTTTATGTTTACCCAATAGTTGACGATACCATTGAAATAGATATTAAACCAGCTGATATAGAAATTGCTACCTCGAGAAGCGGCGGTGCAGGGGGTCAAAATGTAAATAAGGTAGAAAGTAAGGTTCAGTTAACACATAAACCAAGTGGAATAGTTGTGGTTTGTCAGGTAGAACGATCACAATTAGGGAATCGATCAATGGCCATGCAGATGTTACGTTCTCAATTATATGAATTAGAACTCCGTAAAAGAAATGAAAGTAAACGGGCAGTTGAAGATGGCAAAATGAAAATAGAGTGGGGGTCGCAAATACGAAGTTATGTTTTACATCCTTATAAAATGGTAAACGATCATCGCACTGAATTTAAAATAACAAATGCGGAAGCCGTTTTAGATGGAGATTTAGATGAATTGATAAAAGTATATTTAATGGCCCTTGGGGGTAAATAAAACAAATTTTCTTATGCAAGATTATGTAAGGGCAAAAAAACATTTAGGCCAACATTTTTTAACTGATCAAACTATTGCACTAAACATTGTAAATTCTTTATTAGAAATAGATAACGTTACCCCAATTATTGAAGTTGGACCTGGTACTGGAGTTTTAACGCAATTCTTAATTAATTCACAAGAAAAATTTTTAGCCATAGATTTAGATACTGAATCAGTAAATTTTTTAAAAAATAAGTACCCTCAACAAAGTAGTAAAATTTTAATGGCCGATTTTTTAAAATCAGATTTAAAACTTTTTATTGGAGAGAAATATAATTTGATAGGAAACTTTCCTTATAATATTTCGAGTCAAATTATGTTTAATGTTTTAGAAAATAAAAATCATATTGATTGTGTTGTTGGAATGTTTCAAAGAGAGGTTGCTTTGCGAATTGCCGAAAAGCCAGGCACTAAAGTTTATGGTATTTTAAGTGTATTGCTTCAAGCTTTTTATGATATAGAGTACTTATTTACGGTAAACGAAAATGTTTTTAATCCTCCCCCAAAAGTAAAAAGCGCAGTCATTCGTTTAACTAGAAATAAAATAAATAAATTAGATTGCGATGAGGTTCTATTTAAAAAAGTAATTAAAACAGCTTTTAATCAAAGAAGAAAAACTATTCGAAATTCAGTTAGAAGTTTATTTAATAATAATGAAGTGCGCCATCCATTATTGGATAAAAGACCAGAACAATTATCTGTTTCTCAATTTGTAGAGCTTACTCAATTTATTGACGAGTCTTCAAAATCACAATAACAATCGTTCAAATATTTACCAACTAGTTTATGGCTAGCATTTTTATTAATAAATTCAACCATTTCATCTGTATTAAAATTTAAATGGCCTTGTAAAAATTCTGTAAGTAGATTAGTTAATTTTATTTCATCGCCCGGTGTAACTAATTTGCCAAACGATTCTTTTATCAAATAGGGTAGTTGCCCCACATTACTTGAGAAAACTGGAAGCCCTGAAGCCAAAGATTCAAGAACAACTACCGGCATTCCTTCAAAATGGCTAAATAAAATTAAGGCATGAGCTCTTTTCATAAAATCGGCAACCTCGATTGGCGTTTTTTCTCCTAAAAAATAAATATTGTTTAATCCTAATTTTTTTGAAAAATCAGAATAAAAATATACTAATTCATTTGTTCCGCCAATAAAATAAAATTCAATCTCTTGGTTAATCCCTTGTAATTTTTTTAAAACACGCAATGTCCCCATAATGTTTTTTTCCCTTTCCATCAATGAAGACACATGCAATAACATTGGCTTTTTAGATTTTAATTGTGAGTTTGGAAAAAAAACAGTTGTGTCAACTACATTATAAAGTAATTTATAATTGCCAGTTAACCCATTTTGTAGCATTGCCAGTTTTTGTTTTTCAGAAACGTAGAAAACCTTTTTTGCTAAGGAAATAGTTTTTTTGGTAACATACTTTAATAAAAAGCCTCTGTAATTTCCATCTTCAGATAAGTATCCACTCCAATGCTCAACAATTGTATAGGGGACCTTAAATTTATTTTTAAATAATGGTAAGGCCAACGCTGCAGGAAAAATTGTATTTAATTGAATTGCTTTAATTGAATAATTTGATAAAATTAATTCATCAAGAAGTTTTTTATATGAAGCCTTAAATCTGATTAGTTTTATAAGTCCAGATATTATTGGAAAAAAAAATATTGTTTTTTTGTAAGAAATTATCCACTCTTCAAAGTTCTGATTAATATTATTTTTTATGATTTGATCGTTATCTTTCTTTGAACTAGAATAAGCGTAAACTAAAATTACTTGTTTATATTCACTAAGCGCTAGTGCATGATTTTTAATAAAAATTCCATGATTTGGATTAGATGGTACTGGGTACCATGACGCCAAAAAAAGTATCGTTGGCTTTTTAGGATCCATTTAAACGAAATGTTTGTTCGAAAAAATTGAATTTAAAATAATCAGAATGATAAAAATAAAGTTTAAAAGTATTATTTGAATAAGCCATTTAATTCGGCGTCAATCAAACGAATTACTTTTCCTAAATCTTCTTTGTTTTCGCTGAAGTTAATGTCATCTACATCTATTACTAAAATCTTACTTGATTCGTATGATGAGAACCATCCTTCATAACGTTCATTCAAACGTTTTAAGTAATCTAATCGAATACTGTTTTCGTAATCGCGACCACGTTTTTGAATTTGTTTTACTAAGGTTGGAACACTTGCGCGTAAATAAATAATTAAATCTGGCGCTTTAATCAAGCTTTCCATCAACTTAAATAAAGAAAAATAATTATCATAATCTCGTGATGTCATAAGACCCATTGCATGAAGGTTAGGCGCAAAAATATATGCATCTTCATAAATTGTTCGATCTTGAATAACGGTGTGCTTTCCTTTTCTAATATCTAAAATTTGATTAAACCGATTATTTAAAAAGTACACTTGTAAATTAAAAGACCAGCGTTGCATGTCTTCATAAAAATCATTTAAATAAGGATTATCGTCAGCATCCTCATAATGAGCATGCCATTTATAATGTTTAGCTAATAATGATGTTAAAGTTGTTTTTCCTGACCCAATGTTTCCAGCTATCGCAATGTGCATATTAATTGATTAAATTATTATACTAATTTAAGACAAATTTAAAAAAAAACAAAGTAATTTTTTTTATTTATTTAATTTTTATTCTTTTTGATTTTCGGATAAATAAATTTTGCAAATTTCATTTATAACTTGATTAATAGGCGTTATCTGCCTTTTTGTAAGGGCTAATATTTTTTGATTTGAAAATGTTTGCGTATTAAACGCAGAATTAATCATACTGGAACTAATTAAAGGATGATTTTTTGTAAAATTTGAAGCAAATTGTGAAGCTAATCTTCCTAATCTCATTTGCCACTTAGATATTTTAATAGAAGGCGGCGTTTTATTTAATTGTTTTTGAATTTCGCATAAAATAAAATGGTAGCTGTAATTATTTTCGATAATGATGAAACGTGAACCAAATTTTTTAGCGGAAACCAATTCTAACATAATAGCAGATAAATCTAAAGCGCCAATATATGCAGAGCTCCCATTGGTGTAAAATTTATTTCCTTTAAAGCAGGTGTTAAATAATACAGAACTACTTTGATTCCAAAATCCTGGAGATAAAACAATTCCTGGATTTACAATAACTGCAGATAAACCTTCTTCTATTCCACGCCAAACTTCTCGTTCAGCATTATACTTACTGATGCTGTAATCACTTTCTTTGCCCGATTTTTTCCAAAAAACATCTTCGTTTAATGGCAATTTATAATCTAGGTTGTTAATAGTACTTATTGAACTTACATAACAAAGAGAGTTGATGTTTTTATTTAAACAAGCATTAACAATATTGGTTGTGCCAATTTCATTTATTTGATAAAGTTTTGCTCTATCTTTTTTATTAAAAGATACCATTCCGGCGCAATGATAAACAGAGTTTACGTTTTCAAGAGCAGCCTCGATGGAGTATATATCAAGCAGGTCAATTTCTACCCATTTTATTTTATCAAAGAGTTCTTGATAATTTTTGGTGTAATATGAAAAAAGCTTTTTTACTTTTAAAATATCGCTTTGTTTTTGTTTTCCAGCAATAACAAGTTCATTGTTCTGTAATAAACTAAAAACAACATGACTTCCAATTATTCCTGTGGCGCCAGTAACTAAATTCAAAATAGATTATTTAAGCAAATATTATTTTTTGTAAACCCAAAAATAAACTAATTTGTACAATAAATCCCAATAAAAATCCAAGGTACAACTGGTAAGGCTTATGTTCATCTAATATTAAACGAGCAGAGCCAACTAAGCCTGCTATTAAAATAATAATTATATAAAATAATGTCATGTCAAATTTTATGAGTTGAGAAACAGAGATGATTAAACCCAAAATACCACCTAAGCCTACCATGTGAGCGCTTATTTTAGTTTTAAAATTAATTAAGGATGTTAATAAAATAGCAACACCCCCACCTAAAATAAAAAGCTTGATGCTATTCCAAATATTAACATCCAAAAGCAAATAAAATAATCCGAAATAAAACAAAGCTGTTATGATATATGGATAGGTTCTATCGCTTGGTTTAGAAAGTAGTATACTTGGAATTCGCTTTAATCTGAAAAGTATAAAAATATTTAGAGCTGGAAAAATCATCGAGAAAAAAAACACGATAAATGTAACTCTCCATTTTGAATCAAAAGGAGTTAGGTAATCATAAACCGTATTTTGTATAACAAAAAATAAAAGTAAACAACCATATGTTGCCATGAGCAAGGGATGAAAAATTACAGAAATAAATAATGCTAATTTTTTCAAAATATTAAGATAATAAGTTTGATAAATTGACAATTTCTTTACGCACATCTTTATTTTGATAAACGATATTATAAACTGCATTTGTTATTGGCATATGAACCTTATATTTTTTATTTATTTCGTAAACACATTTAACAGCAAAATAGCCCTCAGCAATCATATTCATTTCTAATTGGGCTTGTTTTATACTATAGCCTTTTCCTAGCATATTGCCGAACATTCTATTGCGACTAAATTGTGAATATGAAGTAACTATTAAATCCCCTAAATAAGCCGAAGCATTAATGTCTCGATTAATTGGATGAACAGCATCAACAAAACGTTTTATTTCTTGAATAGCATTGCTTACTAATACAGCTAAAAAATTATCGCCATATCCAAGTCCATGACAAATTCCACCTGCTAATGCGATGATGTTTTTAATTACCGCAGAATATTCTGTGCCATAAATATCATCACTAACTGATGATTTTAAATATCTACAATTGAGTAAATCGCTTAGTACTTTTGCTTTCTTGGTATCGATTGAGGCAATGGTCAAATAACTTAATTTTTCGAGAGCAACCTCTTCGGCATGGCAGGGGCCAGTTATAACACCAATATTCTCTAGAGGCACTTGATAAATTTTATTTAAATACTCTCCAACTATTAAATTATGTTCAGGTATTATTCCTTTAATAGCTGAAATAATTGTTTTACTTTTTAAATCATCTTCAGTTATTTCTTTAAACGATTCATGTAAAAAAGCAGAGGGGATAGCTAAAATAATAAGATTTGAATTACGAATACAATCAACTATCGAATTATAAAAAGTAATGTTATCGGTATTAAACTCTATCGAACTTAAATAACGTGGATTGTTTTTATATTCTTTAAAATAATCACAATCTTCTTGCTTTCGAACATACCAATTGATGTGATTGGTATTATTTAATGTTAATTTAGCCAGCGCTGTGGCCCAACTTCCGCTACCTATGATTCCTATTTTTATCATTGATAATTATTTAGGGTTGAATTTACACAAAAATTATATTATCGTCGTTTAAATTTCCATGCTTTTTTATTAGTTAGTTAATGATAATTCTCAGGAACTATTTTAAAAGTATAAATGTGTCTTTTATATTTGTCTAAATACAGATAATCGATATTTGTTTGATTATCTCTTAATTTTTTCATTTCTGAACTGATTTTTATAGTGCTTAAAATTCCGGGCCATAGCGCTAATTTAAATTGGGTTGTGTCAACATTTAGAACAGATAAATTTATAAGTGTAAATTTATAAATAATCTTATTTGGTTCAATAAATTCTAACCCCTCAAATTTTGTTTCTGAATCAATCATTTTTGGGCATTTTTTATTTAAACCGTCAACAATTTGTTTTAATTCGTCTTTATTACTTGACTCTTGGCAGTTACTTAAAGAAAAAATAATTATAAAAATAAAAATATTTACACGCATTTTAAGACTATGGTAGAATTGATTTATATTTATTTTAAGCGAGTATAAACATTATAAATAGTTTCGAGTAATTCATTTTTTTTAATGGTATTCAAAAGCACAAACTTTTTCATTTTATTTTTATACAATTACTAGATTAATCTTCTCAGTATTTTTTAAGTTATATATTTTAATATTTTTTTTATGATAAAATTTGATACGCTCCAAACGCCGAAACATATGCTAAAACTGACATAAACAGTAATTGTGCAAAAACCCATTTCCAGCTTTTTGTTTCGCGTTTTACAACTGCCATTGTACTCATGCATTGCATGGCAAAGGCATAAAATAATAAAAGAGACCAACACACCGCAGAATTATATTTTGGTTTACCTGTTTCGTCTTTTTCGTTTAATAATTTTTGTTTTATTCCTTCACTCTTTTCCGAATCTTCAGATTGGTAAATAGTAGCCATTGTTCCAACAAAAACTTCTCTAGCGGCAAATGATGTAATTAGTGAAATGCCAATCTTCCAATCAAATCCAAGTGGCTTTATAACTGGCTCAATAAAATGCCCTAGGTGCCCAATAAAAGATTGCTCTAATTTTTGAGTTTCTATTTGTTTGATTTCTTTTTTAATGGCTAAAGTTGGATAAGAACTACTAAGCTTTTGTTGTTTTATTTCTAATTCTTGATATTCTTTATTTATACCATGGGAGCTTAAAAACCAAAGTATAATTGAAATAGCTAAAATTATTTTACCTGCTTCTTTTATAAAAATTATAACTTTTGAGTAAACCAGAATGCCAATGTTTTTACCTTGCGGCCATCTATAAACAGGAAGTTCCATAATAAAAAAAGAAGATTCGGTTGTTTTTACAATTCGTTTTAAAAAAAATGCAGTTAAAAGTGTTGCAACAAATCCTAATAAATAAAGAAATAATAAAACAAGACCTTGAGAATTAAAGAATCCTAAAAAAGTAGACTTAGGATACATAACCGCAATGAGAAGAGTGTAAACGGGCAATCGGGCAGAGCAACTAATTAGCGGTAAAATAAAAATTGTTATTAATCGTTCTTTTATATTACTGATAGATCGGGTGGCCATAATTGAAGGAACCGCACATGCCGTTCCGCTGATTAAGGGAATAACAGATTTGCCATTCAAACCAAAAGGACGCATCACTCTATCCATAATAAAACTAGCTCGAGCCATATAGCCGGTATCTTCGAGCAAGCCAATAAATAAAAACAAAAAGGCAATTTGAGGAACAAACATTACAACGCCACTTATTCCGGCAATAATTCCATGCACGACTAAGTTATTAAGAGCTCCTTTTGGCAATTGAGTACTAATTATATCGCCCAATCCTAAAAATACAGATTCTATCCAATTCATTGGAGTTTCCGAAATAAAGAATATAAATTGAAAAACTAGAAAAAGTATAAAAATTAAAATCAAATAACCATATACTCTGTGTGTTGTAACAGCATCTATTTTTGATGTAATGGCTTTAAGGGAGAGTTGTGCAGGTGTTTTTACAAATTTTGCAATAATATAATTAATAATATTAAATCGGTACAGTTTATCTGAATTCTCAATATCACTTTCTGTTTTTTTTGAATAGATATGACTACTTATAAATTCTTTATAGCTTATAAATTCAGTATTAAAAGTAGAAATGTTATAAAAAACACTCGAACTTATTCTCGCATTCAAAATTGCCTTTTTAAGATTTTCAAAACCTTCTTGTTTTCTTGAGTTTAAGCATACTACATCGATGCCGAGCGTGTTTTGAAGCCCTAAAATATCAATAATAATACCCTGACTGTTCGCTTCGTCAATCATATTGAGAACTAATACAGTCTTGATTTTTAAATCAATGATTTGTGTAGCGAGCAATAGATTTCTTTTTAAACTAGTAGCATCTAAAACAATAACTACTACATCTATTTCTTCTTTTTTATCTAGCAGAGTTTTGCATGCAATTTCCTCGTCGCTAGATTTTGGAAACAAACTATAGGCACCAGGTAAATCAAAAACTTTAATGGGATGCGATTCGTTATTAATAAAAAATGTAGTTTCTCCCTCTAATCTGTCTACTGTTACTCCTGCATAATTTCCTGTTTTCTGTTTTAATCCTGTTAGCGAATTAAATAAACTTGATTTACCTGAATTAGGATTTCCAAGTAGCGCGATTTTAAGATGATTATTTTTTTTATCAAGCAACTAATTATAAAATTAGTTCAATTAAAACTGAATCAGCTTCATCTTTTCTTAAACTTAATTCGTAACCGGCTATAAAAATTGCAATTGGCGAACCTAAAGGGGCAATTTTTGTAATAACAAAAGTTTCTCCTGGCAAACAACCCATTTCTATTAATTTTGAACTTAATGTCTTGTTAGTAAACGATTTAATAACAGCTTTTTGCCCTTTTTTTAATTTTGCTAGAGATAGCGTCTTCATTTTATTTCCGATAAAATTACTTGTTTTATCTATAAATGGCTATACCTTAAAAAAGGTATTAATTTCAAGTTCATTATTTATTAAGCTATGTTGCAATGAGTTTATATTTAAAATTTTTAATTGTCATATTAAAGATCCAACAAATTAACATGTTGTCATTTTCAAAATAACCTTAATATTTGTTCATCAAAAATTAATTTATTTTTGGTTTTATTAATCTTTTTTTTATTAATTTAACTTTACTAATTCTACTTTTTATATGCATAAAACAATACTTTTTAAAAACGAAAATGTTAGTTTTTATGATAAGGGTAGGGGTAGAGCGATAGTTTTATTACATGGTTTTTTAGGATCTTATGAAATTTGGCAAGCAACTATTGATAATTTATCTAAAACGTATCGCATTATTGCTATCGATTTACCAGGTCATGGACAAACTCCATCATATGGGTATGTTCACAGCATGGAATTAATGGCAAAATGCGTTAAAAAAGTAACTGATTCGCTTAAATTAAAAAAATACGTTTTGATTGGCCATAGCATGGGTGGATATGTTGGATTGGCATTTGCAGATTTATTTCCTGATAATTTAAAAGGATTGTGTTTATTTCACAGCTCGGCTTATGAAGATACAACAGAAAAAAAGGCCGACCGTTTAAGAGCTATTAAGTTGATAAGAGCCAATAAAAATATTTATACTAAAGACACAATTATTAATTTATTTTCCGCTAAAAATTTAAAGTATTTAAAAAATGAAATTCAGTTTGCAGTCAAAATAGCAAAAAAAACGACTCAACGTGGAATGATTGCAGCTCTTTATGGGATGAGAGACCGACAAAATAGAGAAATTATTATGGGAGTTGTTCAATATCCTATTATGATGGTAATTGGAGAGCATGATAATATATTGCCGTCTGAATTATTGATCGAACAGTCTAAACTTATTAAAAATAAAACAATTTTATATTTAGAAAACGATGGTCACTTTGGTTTTATTGAGTCGCCAATCAAAACGAATAAAAGTTTAAGAAAATTTTTAAGAATTTGTTTTTAATTCTTACAAATACGAATTACAATCGTTGTTTTACTGCTTCAAATAAAATTATTCCAGAGGCAACCGAAACGTTTAGCGAAGCAATTTTTCCAACCATTGGAATTTTTACTTGAAGATCGCTTCGTTTAATATATTCATTACTTATCCCATTTTCTTCGCTTCCCATTATTATTGCAGTTGGTTTTTTAAAATCGACCTGATAAATTAAGGCATCAGTTTTTTCGTGGCAAGCAATAATTTGTACGCCACTTTCTTTCAAAAAGTCTAATGTGTTTTTTAAATTATCTTCTCTGCAAACTTTTACTCGATGTAAGGCTCCGGCACTAGTTTTAATAGCATCTCCATTTATTAATGCAGAACCTCTACTAGGTATAATTATAAAATCTACCCCTGCACATTCAGCCCCTCGGGCAATTGCACCAAAATTCCGAACATCTGTTACTCGGTCTAATATTAAAATTAAAGGAATTTTTGCTTTTTCATAAACAATAGACAATAATTCTTCTGCATTAAAATAGTTTATTTCAGTTAAATAGGCAATAACACCTTGATGGTTTTTATCAGTTAATTTTTTAAGTTTTTCAGTCGGTACAATTTGAATTGGAATAGTAATACCTCTTAAAGCTTGCCTTAATTGATGATAAAGTTCGTTTGATAAACCTTTTTGTATAAAAATTTTTTCAATTTCTTTTCCTGCTTCAACAGCTTCAATCACAGCGCGCATGCCAAATATTAAGTGCTCTTCATTCATAAAACAAATTACATCAAATTTTAAATATTAAACAAATTAATGCTAATCTTAAAATACATTAAAATGATTAATTCCGTTTTGTCAAGTTATACTTTACTTGTATCTTTACATTAAAATTGAGAGATGGACGCGTTGTATCTTAAAGTAGAACAAGCATTAGACACCATTCGCCCCTATTTAGAGGCAGATGGAGGGAATGTTGAAATTATCGAAATTACCTCCGATAAAAAATTAAAAATCGAATTAATGGGAGCTTGTAAATCTTGTAATATGAGTCATATGACTATGAAATCAGGAATTGAAGAAACTATTAGAAGAGCAGTGCCCGAAATCATCGAAATTATTTCTGTAAACTAATTATGAAGCTGATAACAAAACTTAGTCAAAGTAAAAAAACGCTATTTTCTATTGAAATTTTGCCGCCTTTAAAAGGTAAAAGTATTCAAAGTATATATGATGGAATTGACCCATTAATGGAGTTTAAGCCTGCTTTTGTAGATGTTACCTATCATCGAGAAGAATATGTTTACAAAAAACGCGATGGCGGATACTTAGAAAAAGTAAGCATTCGCAAACGCCCAGGAACAGTTGGGATTTGTGCTGCCATAATGAATAAGTACAACGTTGAAGCAGTGCCACATATTATTTGTGGAGGTTTTACAAAAGAGGAAACCGAAAACGCACTAATTGATTTGCAATTTTTAGGTGTTGATAATGTTTTAGCATTAAGAGGTGATAGTATTAAAACCGAACCAGCCTTTGTTCCAGAACCAGGTGGACATGCATATGCAATTGATCTGGTAAAACAAATCGCCGAAATGAATAAATCAATTTATTTAGATAGTGAGATGAAAGACGCTGCTCCGACTAATTTTTGTGTGGGAGTTTCTTGTTATCCTGAAAAACATTTTGAAGCACCCAATATAACAAGTGATATAAAATATTTAAAAGCGAAGGTAGACGCCGGTGCAGAATATATTGTAACACAAATGTTTTTTGATAATTCTAAATATTTCGAATTTGTAAAATTATGTCGTGAAAATAATATTAACGTTCCAATTATTCCGGGTTTAAAAATTTTAAGTTCTAAACAACAAGTAACTAGTCTTCCGAAAATTTTTCATATCGACATCCCTCAAGCATTTTATGAGGCCTTAGAAAGTTGTAAGGATGATAAACAAATAAAAGAAGTAGGCATTAAATGGTGCATTGAACAAAGTAAGGAATTGTTAAAAGAAAATGTGCCTTGCCTTCACTACTATACCATGGGCGCTTCAGAAGCAACACGAGCAGTTGCAAAAGAAGTTTTTTAGGTTTATATTTTATCAATTAAATTTGTTTAATGGCTTTCGATTTTTATAATGGCGAAATATTATTAATTAATAAGCCTTATACTTGGAGCAGTTTTCAAGCGGTTAATAAAATTAAACACGCTATAAAAAATCATTCTTCGCTTATTCTGGAAGGAAAAAAAGTAAAACCAAAAGTAGGTCACGCTGGAACATTAGATCCCTTAGCAACAGGTTTATTAATTGTTTGTTCAGGAAAAAAAACAAAAACTATTAGTGAACTCATGGGATTAGAAAAAGAATATACCGGCACTTTTTTTATTGGCGCAACCACTCCTTGTTTTGATTTAGAAAAACCAATTGATAATACCTTTCCAATTAATCACATTTCAAATGAGCTTTTGCTTTTAATTGCAAAAAGTTTTTTAGGTTTTCAGCAACAAGTCCCCCCAATTTATAGCGCTGTTAAAATAAACGGAAAACGTGCTTATGAATTTGCTAGAGAAGGTTTAGAAGCCGAAATAAATTCACGTGAAATAGAAATTAAAGAATTTGAATTAACACAAATTAATTTACCTTTTGTTGATTTTAGAATTATTTGTAGTAAAGGAACATATATAAGAAGTTTGTCAAGAGATTTTGGATTGGCTTTAAAAAGCGGCGCTCATCTCACTAAACTCATTAGAACAAGAATCGGTGACTTTAGCCTTACTCATGCCATAACACCTCAAGAATTTTCTGAAAATATATATATTTAAATATTTAAGAAGTGTAAAAACTCATTAAATTTATCGTCTATTCCTTTTGTAAAATCTAAATTTTGATAACTGGCTTTTACCGAATAATTATATCGATTAAAAGTTTGTAATATGGCCGATAAGTTTTCTCGATTTACTTTTATGGTAACTTCTAATTTTGTACTATCAGGATTTGAAGAAACATGTAAACTTAAAATTTTAGCATCGTTACCCTCAACAATGTTGCCAATTTGAGTAACCGAGTAATCATTTTGATTAAGTTCCAACACAATTACTCCACCCGGATTTTGAACCGAAATCATAGTGCTTAAATTTTGTACAATTCCTTTATGCGAAATGCATCCCTTATATAATTCTTTATCATCAATAACCGGAATTAAACTTAAATTAAGTCCACTCATTAATTTTACAACATCATAAGCATGTTGATAATGATGAACTAGTGGCCGCATCATATGAATTTTACTCTCATTAATTTGTGCTTGTGGATTATCAAAATCCAATAAATCTGTTTCAGAAATTAAACCAACCAATTCTCTATTATTTACAACAGCTAAGTGCGAAACTTTAAATTGTTCCATCCAATCTAATGCTAAAGAAACAGTGTCTGTAATTTTAAGTGGTGGAATTTCGTCGGTTATTAAATCGTTTGCTAACATTTTGCTTTTGTCAAAAGTAGTAAATTAATTAGTTTTGCTTAGATTTAGAAAAAGAATTTTAATAATGACAAAGTTAAGTGTAAATATTAATAAAATAGCCACCCTTCGTAATGCAAGAGGAGGTAATACCCCTAATCTATTAAAAGTGGCTATCGATATTGAACGTTTTGGCGCTCATGGCATAACTGTGCATCCAAGGCCAGATGAACGACATATTACCTATAAGGATGTTTATGAATTAAAAAAACACCTCACTACCGAGCTAAATATAGAAGGTAATCCACAAGAAAAAAAATTTATCGATTTGGTTTTAGAGGTTAAGCCCCATCAGGTTACTTTGGTTCCTGATCTTTCTGATCAAATCACCAGTAATCATGGATGGAATACCTTAACCCACGCTAATTATTTAAAAGACACGATCGCTTTATTTAAGTCTCACCATATTCGAACATCTATTTTTGTAGACGCAGATACAGCAATGATTGAAGGAGCAAAATTAACTGGTACCGATAGGATTGAATTATATACCGAAGAATATGCTCGCCAGTTTGAATTAAATAAAGAATTGGCAATTTTACCCTATTCAAAAGCAGCAAATATTGCCCAACAATTAAAATTGGATATTAATGCAGGCCACGATCTTAACCTACAAAACCTAAAATATTTTAAACAAAAATTACCATCTTTATCAGAAGTTTCTATTGGTCATGCCTTAATCAGCGATGCCATATATTTTGGATTAGAAAATACTGTTCAATTATATTTAAGACAATTAGTTTAATTTTTTAATTATTTAAATAAATATTTAATGAAACTAGCATATAGAGAAGTAGGACTAGGGCCATCTTTAATTATTTTACATGGTTTGTTTGGACAAAGTGATAATTGGAACACATTGGCAAAACAATTTTCTGAAAAAGGATTTCGTGTATTTTCTATTGATCAAAGAAATCATGGATTATCTCCTCACAACTCAGATTGGAATTTTAAAGTGATGGCTGATGATTTGTACGAATTTATTTTAGAACACAATTTGCTTAATCCCATTATTATGGGCCATAGCATGGGAGGCAAAACAGCCATGTTTTTTGAGTTAGCACATCCTGGGCTGGCATCTAAAATTATTATTGTAGATATTGCCGCTAGATTTTATAAACCAAGTCATCAACAAGTTATAAAAGGTTTAAATGCCATCGACTTTGAAAAAATTAAAAATAGAAAAGAAGCAGAGCTTATCCTGAATGAATTTATTGAGGACAATGGAACTAAACAGTTTTTATTAAAAAATTTGTATTGGATTGATTCATTAAATAATAAATTAGCTTGGCGTTTTAATTTAAAAGTAATTACTCAAAAATATGAATTAATAGGAGCAGCTGTGCCTAATTTTATAAGCGAAATAAGCACTTTAATTATTAAAGGCGAACTCTCTGATTACATTTTTCAATCTGATTCAGAACAATATTTTATTCGCTTCCCAAAACACAAATTAATTACTATTAAAGGAGCTGGTCATTGGGTTCACGCCGAAAAACCAAAAGAATTTTTTGATTGCGTTTCCGATTTTATAACAAATTAAGTTCATTAAGGAGAGAAATTAATTCCATGTTTTTTGGCAATAAATAGGCCTTGATGCCACACTCGCCTGCTCCTCTAACATGTTGTTCTGAATCATCTATAAATATAGTTTCTTTTGGATCTAAATCATTTTCTGCTAAAACTAATTCGAAAATATTACGGTCTGGTTTTCGCATTCCTATTCGGCAGGAGTAATATGTTTTATCAAAATAGTCATTAAAATTTTTCATCCCATGATCTAAATATAATTTTTGTTCAAATGCTTCTATATGGGGTTCACAGGTATTACTTAATAAAAATGTATTGTAATTTTGTTTAGCTCTTACCAATAGGTCTAAACGTTTTTCTGGCACATCTTTTAACATTGCATTCCAAGCGCTTAGTAATTCAATATCAGTTCCTTCATATCCACTTTTTATTTTTAACTCTTTAAAAAATTGCTCCGATGAAATTGTCCCTTTATCAAATTCATTAAATAGTTCTATTTGGTTTGCTTGTGAATAAATACTTTCGAACGGAACCTGACTTTTAAGATTAAATTTAGAGATGGTTAGAGAGAAGTCTAAATTAATTATAACCCCACCTAAATCAAAAATAATATTTTTAATATCCTTCATTATATTTTGTAAAGATGAGGTATTTTTCTATTTTTGCAACCCAAAACCGATTTTTTTTGCTCCTATAGCTCAGCCGGTTAGAGCATCAGACTCATAATCTGAGGGTCCCTGGTTCGAGCCCAGGTGGGAGCACCACTGCTAAAGCCTTATAGATACTAGTCTATAAGGTTTTTTTTTGTTTAAATTAATTTAGATAAAATGATGTTTTTAAAGATCATAAAAACACAAATAGTAGAATTGATGAATCAAATTGACCTGAATTTATTTGATAAAGAAATTTATTTTATCAGTGTAATTGAAAATAATTATTCTGTTTACAGAGGCAGTGTGATTAAAGAGTAATGATTTAATCAAATCATAATCAATAAAAAAAAACCGGCAAATTATAGGGGATCCTGTATATCTATAAATAAAATACATAAACCTTGATGTCAACTTTTATAATACAATGGGGCATTAAAATCACTTCAATAAAGTAAGTTACTTTAAAACAAACTGAGAAGAGTCGCGCTTCTGTTTAAAGTTTAATTCTTATATTTTTTAATACGTTTTTAAAAACACAAAATTAGTTCGTGAGTCTTATTAAAAATTGAGTGAAAAGAGTTAATAATGCCCCAATCAATAATTAGCTTTACAATAAATAACGATTGTTATGAAAAATAAAACAAACAATTGCTTGAATTTAACTTAACTGTTGAATTTAATATTCAAAGCTTTTGGATGCTCTGATAAATATAATCGACTAGACTAAATAAAAAAAAACTATTTTTTAAAACTAAATGTCATTCAATATGAAAACAAAAAATCTAAGCACACACTTCAAAGCTCTTTTGTTACTTGTAAATATATTTACAATCACCAACATCTTCGGCCAAGACACTTTATCTGTTCTTTTTTTAGGGAATAGTTATACATATTTCAACAATTTGCCTCAATTAGTTCAAAATCTCTCAATATCAGCTGGAAAAACACTGATATTAGATTCAAACACGCCAGGTGGATTTACAATTTCAAATCATTTAAATAATACAAACTCTTTAAATAAAATTAAACAAGGAAGCTGGGACTATATAATTATTCAGGAACAAAGTCAACTTCCTTCAATTGATTTCTATCGTTATAATGACATGTATCCTTCTTTAATGAAATTAAAAGACACTATCAACTTCTACAATCCTTGTGCTAAAATTATCACTTATATGACATGGGGGAGAAGATTTGGCGGAATGCAATGTGACCCAAGTAACACTTATTGCAGTCCAAATTTTGTGAATTTTAATCATATGCAAGACACACTAACTAATGCCTACCTTGCAATAAGCGAACAACTCAACATTCAATGTGCTCCAGTGGGCGTGGTGTGGCAGAATATTTTAAATGACACCGCCCTTATATTACATAGTGGAGATAATAGCCACCCTAATATTGATGGAAGTTATGTGGCCGCTTGTGCTATTTTTAGTAGCATATGGAAACAAGGAACCGGTGGGTTAAGTTATAATGCCGGTCTTTCAAGTCAATTAGCACAATATTATCGATTGATGTCTGACAACGCTATTTTCAATAGCACAAATGATTGGAATCTTTTCATCAATAATCCTAGCGCTAATTTTAGCGAATCAATTTCAGGCTATACTGCCTCATTCACTAATTTATCGTCCTCAATTAATAATACTCTAAATTATTTCTGGAATTTTGGAGATGGCAACACATCTAGTATTCAAAACCCAAGCCATACTTATACAACTAGTGGAACTTATAGTATAACATTAATCTCGTCAAATTGTATTTTCTCTGACACCGTTACAAAAACCATTCAGATTGGAATAACAAGTATTGAAGAAGGTCAAATTAGTGCTTTTGAATTTTATCCTAATCCAACAACAAATCAAATATATTTAAAAGCAGATAATAAATTGACAGGTTCAATTTATACTATTTATGACATTACAGGTAAAACTGTTTTAACCGGAAAAATTTTATCAGAATACACTGTTATTGAATTAGCGAATTTATCAAGAGGTATTTATTTGATGAATGTGGTTAAGAATTTACAAACTAAAACATTTAAGGTAATAAAAGAATAAACTAAGTTTATAACAGCTAAAACATGCAGTTCGGTTTTTAACTGAATTAGTTATTTGCAGATGGTTTTGTTGCGAATTCGCTCTAAACTATCGTAAAATTAAAACACTATCCTTTCCTAAACCTAGCGCAGTTGAATCTTAGATTTTTTAACTATAAAATGAAAAATCAATAAAAAAAAATTAGTGAGACAAAATATCAAAAGGCAGATTATTGAATGTAATTTCACCAGTTGGAACTATGTTTTTTCTTTAGTCATGTAAATCGTTATCACTTGATTTAATTTTACTCAGCAAGAAACCCCATTTATATGCTTATTAAATTAAGATCTTCAATAAACAAGTTCAAAAAAATATCGTTGGTAAGCACTTTAAAGGAAAAGTGTATCAAAAATGAGGCATTTATTTTTGTCCCTTCAAAAGTTTAGACTTAAATCAGGAATATGGATACTTAAAAATTACTTTCTTATAATTATCTAAAAAAGATGTATATTAGATAAACTGAACAAATAGTTTTTGTACAGGAAATTAGTCGACTTAGTTTAATTATTAATTTTGATACAGCGAGAATGTTAAAACTAAATAAATTCCCATTCACTGCCATTCTTGGTTGGTCTGCCAGTCGATACGATAAATTTAAAGTTTGTCAAAGGCAATATTATTACGATTATTATGCGAAAAATCATGATTTTGAAATCGAAAAAAAAGAATTGCTTCGCCTGAAACAACTTACTTCGGTTGCTTTAGAAATAGGAAATATTTTTCATGATGTTGTAAAAGCTATACTCGAGCGCTTAGTAAAAAGCCCTATAAATATTGATCGCGATAAATTAAAAATTTGGGCAAAAAAATTAGCCGTCGATTACTGCAAAAAAAAGGAATTTTTTGAGGTTTATTACAAACAGCTTGAAGAAATAAATACCGAAGAAATTTCTAATACGGTTTTAGAGTATCTCGATCGATTACTTGATAGTGAAAGATTTAAATGGATTCTTGATAATGCAGTTCAGCAATCAAAAGACTGGATGATTGAGCCTGATGGATTTGGCGAAACAAGAATTAATGGATTAAAAGCTTATTGCAAGGTAGATTTTTTGATGCCACTCGGAGATAAAATTTATATTTTTGATTGGAAAACAGGTAAGGAAGACGAACTTAAGCAGCGAAAACAATTAGCCGGCTATACTTCATTTGCATGCAGCCACTATGAAAAAACAGCAGATGACGTAATTTGTATAATTTATTTTTTAAAGGAAAATAAAGAAAAAATTGTCACCTTTACTCCTGACGAAATTTTATCGTTTTCAGAATCAATTTTAACCGAAACTCAGGAAATGTATCAATTTACAAACGATATCAATAAAAATATTCCAAAATCTAAAGAATCATTTGAAAAAACAATTCAAACTAGAATCTGTGATTTTTGTAACTACAAAGGCATTTGTATCGATAATGAGAAAATTATTTTTTAAAGGCGAATTGATTATTCTTTAATAAAAATAAGTCAATGGCTGATTTTTAATTCTTAGCCGTGCTTTCTTAAATGATTTTAGCGCATCAACTTAAATATAAAGTGAAATAAAAATAAAACATTATTTTTTATATTATCCCAAGCCCAAGTATGAATGAGAAAATTATCAATACAGCAGAAACAACATACTTAATCGTAACTATTGTTACTTTTTTTAATAATTTATTTCCAATAAAAGCACCAATAAAAGCTGAAATAGTAGAAATGATAATCAGGCTATAATTTA
>Ga0214919_10002507_pt1 | contig 28762 bp, 27 predicted proteins | sample LL1503_MetaG_FD_177994 | JGI IMG/M metagenome (GOLD analysis project Ga0214919, IMG submission 177994) | Freshwater microbial communities from Lake Lanier, Atlanta, Georgia, United States - LL-1503 | ecosystem: Environmental > Aquatic > Freshwater > Lake | place: USA: Georgia | collected... | reverse complement strand
GTACGGATCTTCATGTTCGGTTACTTGTAGATGTGGACACAAGCCAATTCTAAATGCGAATGAATCTCATTTACAAGTAATTTTATAAAACCTTCTTACTAATGTGTGTTTATCCTTGTTGAATAGCATCCAAAACTGAGCAACCCCAATCGCAGATGCTGCTCAATTTCTAAGCAAATATCAATCGTCCAGTAACGGGACGATAGAGAACAAAGGTACTATAAGCGCCTTTGTTCAATCTGGAACATTTACTGAGCAAACCCATCCCTGAGCTTGTTGGCAGCGGCTTCAATCTGTGTGTCCAGTTCCCCGTTGAGCACGGCAGTCTTGATCAGCTCCAATGTGGGCACCAAGTCTTTTTCCGCACCAACTTCCACTGCTACTTTGCCTTTGGCAAGTTCAAGCACTTTAGTGCCATAGCGCACTGACAAAGCAAGTTTGCCTGCGTCAGTGACAAACCACCATGGTTTAACTCGTTTGGACATTTCCAACTGACGGCGCATACCAGTATCCTGTTCCACGACACTTCGGAACTTGACTGGGGCAAAGTTAGTGCCCGCAGTTTGCGCTCGGTTTAGTTCGAGAGACGCCTCGACCCAATGCTTGGGTCTCAATTTATTAGGACGTTCCGGGGACGGTTAAGCGTCTCGCATCAGTTGGAGTTAGGATTCACTGCCCTCCATCGTGTCGTGCTGACCTTACAAATCCCGATGGCAAGTTGAACAAGGGCGCGATAGCCGCTGTAGCTGAATTTGAACGATACTTGCTCATAGATCTAAAACAGTAAGGCTTGTTTCAAACAAGCTCAACTTTTTTGATATGCCTTATGGTATGTAGGAAATAAAAAAGCCCCGTAAGGGGCTTATTCATTGACCGTCTGGCGGAAGCGGTGAGATTCGAACTCACGGGCCCTTTCGAGCCGCCGGTTTTCAAGACCGGTGCAATCGACCACTCTGCCACACTTCCTGCGGGTGGGATTGTAACCTTGTTCTAAGTCCAATTTGGCGCAGGATTTAGGGACAAGGCTAAATTAATGTTGATCTGACCCCCATTTAATTTTCCAGCATGCCTTGGGTTTCGATGTAGGCGATGATTTCGGCGAGGCCGGTTTGGGTTTTGAGGTTGGTCATGACGAAAGGTTTGAGGCCTTTGGCGGTGGTGCGCATGCGGGTGGTGTCGGCGTGCATCACGTTGAGGTCGGCGCCGACGTAGGGGGCGAGGTCTGTTTTGTTGATGACGAAGAGGTCGCTTTTGGTAATGCCGGGGCCGCCTTTGCGGGGAATTTTTTCGCCAGCGGCTACGTCAATCACGTAGATGGTGAGGTCTGACAGTTCGGGGCTAAAGGTAGCTGCTAAGTTGTCGCCGCCGCTCTCTACGAAAACCACGTCTGCATTGGGAAATTTTTCCAGCATGCGGTCGATGGCTTCTAGGTTGATAGAGGCATCTTCGCGAATAGCGGTGTGGGGGCAGCCACCGGTCTCGACACCCATGATGCGGTCGGCTTCTAGGGCACCACTGACCGTGAGCAGACGTTGATCTTCTTTGGTGTAGATGTCGTTGGTGATGGCCACCAGGTCCCATTTTTGGCGCATGTTTTTGCACAGCATTTCAAGCAAGGTGGTTTTGCCAGAGCCCACCGGGCCGCCAATACCGACGCGAAGGGGTGGTAGTTTTTTGGTGCGATGAGGTATGTGGTGTAGTGCGGTCATGATCTGAAAAGTCGAGAGTATTGGGTTTCGTGTCTGGCAGACATGACGGCCAGCATGGGGCAAAAAGCTTGGCGATCGTGGTCGCTTAAGGCGATGGCGTGTTGCACAGCTTCAGGAATTTCTTGGGCCAGTCGGGCCAGAATTTTTTGACCTGAAATTTGGCCTAGTGGCACAGCTTTCAAAGCGGCTTGTGTCATGTTCTCAGCCCATCCAAAGGCATAGGCTTGAAGTGCACTTTCGAGGTGCGCATTGGCCAAGGACAGCGCCAATGACATGGCAAGAGGGTAAGTGGGCCGCAGTTCGCTGCAAAGTTGCAAGGCGTCTGCATGAGCTTTGTTTTGAATGCGAAGCCAGTCTAGAAGCGATCGCCCCATTTGCTCTGTTTGCAATCGCATTTCGTGTGTTTCGCGCGTGGCGTGCACCCATGCGCTAAGTTCTTTGAGTCTTGCAATGTTGTGGCTTTGCCAAGCTGGGACGGCTTGTGCCATCAAGGCCATGTCTCCCCGCGCTTGCGACAAGTGAAGCTGGTCGGCTAGCCAGTTTGCGCACGAAGATTCATCGTGTACTAGTTCGTGATCGATGGCCGCTTCGAGTGCTTCAGAATACGAGAAGCCACCGACAGGCAATGCAGGAGAAGCCAACCAAATGAGTTGAAGCAGTTCAGTGGTCATGCTTGCAGTTCGGACCATGGACATGAGTTTGTTCATGAACGTGCTCATCGTGATCATGATCGTGCCCATGATCATGTGAATGACCAGAGCCGCCATGGTGTGCGCGGTATGCGCCACCTTCAGGTTCAAAGGCTTCATGGACAGTGTTAACAATCAAGTGCATAGATTGCAACATGCCGGCCAACACGGGGTCGGATTCAATTTTGAGATGATCAGGCTTGAGTTCAATGGGCACATGGCGATTGCCCAAGTGATAGGCGGCACGAGTGAGGTCAAATGGCGTGCCGTGTTGAGGACATGTGGTAATGCGAAGCAGAGCTTGAGGTGCAGCTTCAATGCGAACCAAACTGCCATCATCGGCGACCAACACATCGCCACCGCGAACCACATATCCGCGCTGCAAAAATACAGACAACACACGACCCGATGAGTCTTCAACTTGGAAGCGGCTTTTTTGCCGGACATCCCAGTCTATAGAAACAGTAGGCGCACGATTGATCAAAGCCTTGGCCAGACCTTGACCGCCAGAAATTAATTTAGAGCAAGTGAGCATTCAATCCATCAAAAAACAATTCTTGCTCATCAGAACAAGAAGTAACGCTGCGTCATAGGCAGACTGACTGCAGGTTCGCAGGTTAGCAACAAGCCATCGGCTCGCACCGCATAAGTTTGCGCATCGACTTCCATTTTAGGTGTGTAGTCATTGTGAATCATGTGGCGTTTGCCAACACCTCGAATGCCTTTGACAGCAGACAGTGTTTTCTGCAAACCATATTTCTGACCAATGTCAGCCGCAAGACCGGCTTGCGACACAAAGCTTAGCGAGCCGCGCGCCAAGGCGCCGCCATAACTGCCAAACATAGGGCGATAGTGCACGGGTTGTGGCGTTGGAATGGAAGCATTGGGGTCGCCCATGGCAGCCATGGCAATAAAGCCGCCTTTCATGATGATGGCGGGTTTTACACCAAAGAAAGCAGGTTTCCAAATGACCAAGTCAGCCCACTTGCCAGCTTCAATGCTACCTACTTCATGGCTGATGCCGTGCGCAATGGCTGGGTTGATGGCGAGTTTGGCGATGTAGCGTTTGACGCGTGCATTGTCGTGACGCTCGGTATCGCCTGGCAGTTTGCCGCGCTGAACTTTCATTTTGTGTGCAGTTTGCCAGCAGCGCAAAATAACTTCTCCCACACGACCCATGGCTTGGCTGTCCGAGCTGAACATGCTGATGGCGCCTAGGTCGTGCAAGATGTCTTCTGCTGCGATGGTTTCTTTGCGAATGCGGCTCTCTGCAAAGGCCAAGTCTTCTGCAATTGAAGGATCGAGGTGGTGGCAAACCATCAGCATGTCAACGTGTTCGTCGAGGGTGTTGATGGTGTAGGGCCGCGTTGGATTGGTAGAGGAGGGCAGCACGTTGGCTTCGCCAACCACTTTCAAAATGTCGGGAGCATGACCGCCACCTGCGCCTTCCGTGTGGAAGGTGTGAATGGTGCGGCCTTTGAATGCTGCCACGGTGTCTTCCACAAAACCCGATTCGTTCAGGGTGTCGGTGTGGATGGCCACTTGAGTATCGGTTTCTTCAGCCACGTTCAAACAGTTATCAATGGCTGCAGGTGTTGTGCCCCAGTCTTCGTGTAGTTTGAGGCCAATGACGCCCGCCTTGATTTGTTCGTGCAATGCAGCAGGCAAAGCAGCATTGCCTTTGCCCAAGAAACCCAAGTTCATGGGGAATGCATCAGCTGCTTGCAGCATGCGCTCAATGTTGTGCGGGCCAGGTGTGCAAGTGGTTGCGAAGGTGCCAGTTGCAGGCCCAGTGCCACCACCCAGCATGGTGGTAATTCCGCTGGACAAGGCTTCTTCTATTTGCTGCGGTGCTATGAAGTGAATGTGCGTATCAATGCCACCTGCAGTGACGATCATGCCTTCGCAGCTGATGATCTCTGTGCCGGGGCCTATGATGATATCGACACCAGGTTGCGTGTCGGGGTTGCCTGCTTTGCCAATGGCGGCGATGCGATTGCCTTTGAGGCCAATGTCGGCCTTCACAATGCCCCAGTGGTCAATAATCAGGGCATTGGTGAGCACGCAATCCATGGCGCCTTCTGCGTTGGTGCGCTGCGATTGCGACATGCCATCGCGAATGGTTTTGCCGCCACCAAACTTCACTTCTTCGCCGTAGCTGCCGGCCTGTAATGTGAAATCATTTTCAACTTCAATGATGAGCTCGGTGTCGGCCAAGCGAACACGGTCACCTACGGTGGGGCCAAACATTTCGGCGTAAGCGCGTTTGTTGATGTGGGCCATGTTAAGAAACTTTCTTGTAAGGCGCGTCAAGCGCGCCGTTGGTCAGGGCTCTAAAGCCATAGATCACGCGGTCGCCAGCGTAGTCGACCAATTCAACGGTGCGTTGTTGGCCTGGTTCAAATCGAACGGAGGTGCCTGAAGCCAGATTGAGTCGCATGCCATGCGCTGCAGCTCTGTCAAAGCTCAGACCGCCATTGGTTTCAGCAAAGTGATAGTGCGATCCCACTTGAATGGGGCGATCGCTGGTGTTTTGAACCACCAGTGTGCAGGTCCGTCTGCCAACATTGAGGTCGTGGTGGCCTTCGTCGATGAGGAGTTCGCCAGGGATCATGATCGGGTCCTTAAACAATGGGTTGATGCACGGTGACCAGCTTGGTGCCATCAGGAAAGGTTGCTTCTACTTGAATGTCGGGAATCATTTCTGCAATACCGTCCATGACATCTGCACGTGTGAGCAGGGTGCGACCTTCGCTCATGAGTTGGGCCACGGTTTTGCCATCGCGTGCACCTTCCATGACGGCTGCACTGATGTAGGCCACAGCTTCTGGGTAATTCAATTGAAGGCCACGGGCTTTTCGGCGCTCGGCCAAGAGCCCTGCTGTGAATATGAGGAGTTTGTCTTTTTCGCGTGGGGTGAGTTCCATGGTGCACTCGTTTGAAGTTCAGATTCAAGCTTACCTCAAGCAACATGCATGCCCTTGAGCTTCTTGAGAATCTTTGGGCTGCACCGCAAAAGGGCATAACTATTTTGGTGCCGACAAAGATGAAATGCACAAACTTGGTTCATTTTTTGTTATTTGGCCTGCCTCATGTGTGGGGAAACCCGTTCTACATTGAATCGAATTAGGTCATTTCCACTCTCAACGGGATTGGAAACCCAAGTGTTGGCACAGCCCTTGCAGAAGGCTAAGCAGCGTTGCAGTTCTTCGCTTGTTTACCAACCTTCCTTAATTTGATTGGAGTGCTCTTATGTTGAATCGTCGTGGCAATCTCAAAGCCTTGGCCCTAGCGTCTGCTCTCGTGGCCGGTGGCTTGTCTTTCTCTGTACAAGCTCAAACGTCTAACACCATCAAAGTGGGCATATTGCACAGCTTGTCTGGCACCATGGCAATTTCTGAAACCGTGTTGAAAGACACCGTGCTCATGGCCATCGATGAAATCAACGCCAAAGGCGGTGTGTTGGGCAAGAAACTCGAGCCCGTGGTGGTTGACCCCGCTTCCAACTGGCCATTGTTTGCTGAAAAAACCAAGCAACTCTTGGGTCAAGACAAAGTGTCTGTGATTTTTGGTTGCTGGACTTCTGTGTCACGTAAATCTGTGTTGCCTGTGGTTGAAGAAATGAACGGCTTGCTGTTCTACCCCGTGCAGTACGAAGGTGAAGAGCTGTCAAAGAATGTGTTTTACACAGGTGCAGCACCCAACCAACAAGCCATTCCAGCGGTTGACTATTTGATGAGCAAAGACGGTGGCTCTGCCAAGCGTTGGGTGTTGTTAGGTACCGACTATGTGTACCCACGTACAACCAACAAAATTTTGCGCGCTTACTTGAAGAGTAAAGGCGTGAAAGATTCTGACATTGATGAAAAATACACACCCTTTGGTCATTCAGACTACCAAACGATTGTGGCGGACGTGAAGAAATTTTCAGCTGGCGGTAAAACAGCCGTGGTTTCCACCATCAACGGTGACTCCAATGTGCCTTTCTACAAAGAGTTGGGCAATGCAGGCTTGAAGGCCAAAGACGTGCCTGTGGTTGCGTTCTCTGTGGGTGAAGAAGAACTGCGCGGCGTGGACACCAAGCCATTGGTGGGTCACTTGGCTGCTTGGAACTACTTCATGAGCATCAAGAGTCCCGCCAATGACGAGTTCACGAAAAAGTGGGGCGCTTATGCCAAGGCCAAGAACATTGCAGGTCACAAAGACAAGCCTTTGACCAACGACCCGATGGAAGCCACTTACATTGGTATCAACATGTGGAAGCAGGCTGTTGAAAAGGCCAAGTCTACTGATACAGACAAAGTGATTGCTGCCATGGCCGGTCAAACCTTCACCGCACCAAGCGGCATCACATCCAAAATGGATGAGAAGAATCACCACTTGCATAAGTCGGTGTTCATTGGCGAAATCAAGGCTGATGGTCAGTTCAACGTGGTTTGGAAAACATCAGGCCCTGTGAAAGCCAAGCCATGGAGTCCCTTTATTCCTGGCAACGACGTGAAGCCTGACGAACCTGCTAAAAAGTAATTTGTGAAGCTCGTCCTAGAGGAAGGATGGCTTCGTCCTTCCTCTTTTTTTGTATTCCGCAAAGACGAAACATGATTCGATTAAGAATTTGGCCGGTGATATTTTTACTGGTTTCATGCTTGACTATGGCCTTCTTGGCCAGTCCTGCAAAGGCAATGAGTCTTGCCGAGATGAAGGGATTGGTTGAAGGCGACACCGATCAAAGAATTGAAACCCTGAACAAAGTTGTTGCGCAGGGCGATGAAAAGACATTGGTATTTTTGCAAGCTTTGGCTGACGATACCGTCAAAGTTGCAGGCGACAAAATTTGGATTGTGCGCGACAGCTTGGGTGCTGGCAAAGCCATGGATCCGCTGACAGGACAAAAAAGCGATTTGCCTGCAGATGCTCAAGATGTGGTGAGCAACAACCGCTTTCGCAGTGAAATTGAAACAGCCTTAGCGGCTTTGAAGTTATTCAGCAGCGAAGTGAAGCTGCGTCAGCAAGCTGCCAAAGCTTTGCTCAAAGAACCTGACGCGAGCAAGCTACCTATTCTGAACAAGGCGCTGGCCCAAGAGCAAGACGCCAAGATTTTAAATTTACTCCAATTGGCCAAGGCTGCCGCTCAACTGAGCGATGCCGATGTGGCGGTTCGCTTGGAATCTGCAACGCGCTTGGCTGAAAGCCAAACGCCTGAAACACAACTTCTTTTGAATGAGCGTCTGGCGCAAGAAACTGACGCGCAAGTGAAAGTACAGATTCGAAAATCACTCACGGCCATTGAGGGTGCTTTGAAAACGGGTGAACGATTAGGTGCCTTGTTCACAGGCGTGAGCTTGGGCTCTATTTTGTTGCTGGTGGCACTCGGCTTAGCCATCACCTATGGCCTGATGGGTGTGATCAACATGGCTCACGGCGAACTGATGATGATTGGTGCCTACGCCACGTACGTGGTGCAGGTCTTGTTCCGTCAGTTTTTACCGTCTTATTTCGACGCCTATTTATTATTGGCTATACCCATTTCATTCTTGACATCTGCCTTGGTAGGTGCATTTTTAGAGCGCACGGTCTTGCGTTTTTTGTATGGCCGACCCCTGGAGTCCTTGTTGGCCACATGGGGCATTAGCCTGATTTTGATGCAAGCCGTTCGCTCCTTGTTTGGTGCGCAAAACGTAGGCGTAGAAAACCCAGCTTGGATGAGTGGTGGTGTTCAAGTGCTCTCCAATTTAAGCTTGCCCTACAACCGCTTGGTGATCATTGGATTTGCGGTGGCTGTGCTGCTGGCCATGACCTTGGTCATTGGCAAAACCCGCTTAGGTTTGTTTGTTCGAGGTGTGACTCAAAACAGACCCATGGCTTCGTGCATGGGTGTGAATACCGCACGCATTGATACCTACGCATTTGCGTTGGGTTCTGGCATTGCAGGTCTTGCAGGCTGTGCCCTCAGCCAAGTTGGCAATGTGGGACCTGATTTGGGTCAGAGCTACATCGTTGATGCATTCATGGTGGTTGTGTTGGGCGGCGTGGGTCAGTTGGCCGGTACGGTTTATGCCGCGTTAGGTCTTGGTTTAGTGAACAAGTTGCTTGAAGGCGTGACAGGCGCCGTACTTGCCAAAATTTGTGTGCTGGTGTTCATCATCATCTTCATTCAAAAACGCCCACAAGGTATTTTTGCCATGAAGGGTCGGAGCGCGGAGGCTTGAGATGAATCCTTTGAATCATTCCAAAATTGAATTGCCTGGACGTGAGCCACTGTTCACACGCAAGGGATGGACCGCATTCCTAGTAGCGCTCTTGTTCGTGTGCCTTTGTGTGCCACTCATGAATTTGATAGTGCCTCAAGGTCATTGGTTGCACTTTAGCGACTACGCAGTCAGCTTGGTTGGCAAAATCATGTGCTACGCCATTTGCGCGTTGGCCATGGATTTGATCTGGGGCTACACCGGCATTTTGTCATTGGGGCATGGCTTGTTTTTTGCCATTGGTGGTTATGTCATGGGGATGTACCTCATGCGCCAAATTGGCACCGATGGCAATTACAAAAGCAACTTGCCCGACTTCATGGTGTTTCTTGACTGGAAAGAGTTGCCTTGGCATTGGACACTGTCTGACAGTTTTGTGGCCACTTTGTTGTTGATTGTGTTGGTGCCTGCGGTGGTGTCGGGAGTATTTGGTTACTTTGCTTTTCGTTCACGCATCAAGGGTGTTTACTTTTCCATCATCACGCAGGCCATGACCTTTGCAGCCATGTTGTTGTTCTTTAGAAATGAGACAGGTTTTGGTGGCAACAACGGCTTCACAGACTTCAAGCGTATTTTGGATTTGCCGTTGGCGACACCCAACATGCGCATGATTTTGTTTGTGCTGACGGGCTTGACCTTGCTCGGGTTCTTTTTGATGGCACGTTGGCTCATTCGCAGCAAATTTGGCCGGGTATTGCAAGCCATCCGAGATGCTGAAACCCGCGTCATGTTTTCAGGCTATTCGCCTTTGCCCTACAAGCTCAGCATTTGGGTCATCTCTGCCGTCATGTGTGGTGTGGCGGGTGCTTTGTATGTGCCGCAAGTGGGCATCATCAACCCTGGTGAAATGAGCCCTGCCAACTCCATTGAAATTGCAGTATGGGCGGCTGTGGGTGGCCGCGGCAGTTTGATTGGACCGGTGGTGGGCGCGTTCTTGGTCAACGGCGCCAAGAGTTGGTTGACCGTCTCCGCCCCCGAGTTTTGGTTGTATTTCTTAGGCGCCTTGTTCATTGCTGTGACCTTGTTCTTGCCGCAAGGTGTGGTGGGCTTGGTGCAGCGCTTGAAGGGTGGTCGCTCATGACCCCTGATTTATTGAAGCAAGGTGCTGGGCGCGTGGCTAAGCAACTTGAAAAAGTCAGTACCGAAACTAAATCAGGAGGACGAGACGCCAGTTATGGCCGGGTGCACATACCAGGCGAAGTAGATGTGTCGCATGGCCGTATTTTGTATTTGGAAGATGTCAGTGTGAGCTTTGACGGCTTCAAAGCCATCAACAAACTCTCACTTGACATTGCACCGGGTGAGTTGCGCTGCATCATTGGTCCTAACGGTGCTGGCAAGACCACCATGATGGACATCATCACGGGTAAAACACGCCCAGATGAAGGGCAAGTGTTCTTTGGCAGCACCATCGATTTGCTGCGCCACAACGAACCCGAAATTGCGCAATTGGGTATTGGCCGAAAATTTCAAAAGCCCACCGTGTTTGAGCAACTCAGCGTCTTTGAAAACTTGGAGCTTGCACTCAAGACACCCAAAGGCGTGAAGGCGTCCATGTTTTTCAAACTCGATTCAGTTCAATCAGATCGATTGGCGGAAGTGCTTAACACCATTCACCTGGCCGACAGTGTGCTCACGCAAGCTGGCAATTTGAGCCATGGTCAGAAGCAATGGCTGGAAATTGGCATGTTGCTCATGCAAGACCCCAAGCTATTGTTGTTGGACGAGCCTGTGGCCGGTATGACCGACCACGAAACAGAACGTACAGCTGAGTTGTTTTTAAGCCTCAAGGGCAAGCACTCTTTGATGGTGGTAGAGCACGACATGGGATTTATCAAAACCATCTCTGACATCGTGACGGTGCTGTGCGATGGCTCGGTGTTGGCGCAAGGCACCTTGGATCAAGTTCAAGCCGATGAGCGTGTGATTGAAGTTTATTTAGGCCGTTGAGAAGAGGCATTGAGATGAATTTAACGGTACAAAATGTTCAGCAGTATTACGGGGGTTCCCACATCTTGCGCGATGTGAGTTTGGAAGCCAAGTTGGGTGAAGTGACTGTTTTATTGGGCCGCAACGGTGTGGGTAAAACCACCTTGTTGAAATCCTTAATGGGTGTGGTGCCTATTAAAAGCGGATCGGTTGTTTTAGGCGGTCAAGACCTGACTCGAGCAACACCCTATGAGCGCGCGCGAGCCGGTGTGGGTTATGTGCCTCAAGGTCGCGAAATCTTTGCTCGTTTAACCGTGGAAGAAAACTTGCAAATGGGTATGGCCACGCAACCCGGTAGCACGCCAATTCCATCCGAGTTGTTCGAGCTGTTTCCAGTGCTCAAGCAAATGTTGCACAGGCGGGGCGGAGATTTGTCTGGAGGTCAGCAGCAACAACTGGCCATTGCGCGTGCATTAGCGGCCAAGCCCAAGCTGCTTATTTTGGACGAGCCCACTGAGGGCATTCAACCTAGCATCATCAAAGACATTGGCAGAGTGATTCGCAAATTGGCGGATGTTGGATTGCAAGGCCAACGCATGGCTGTGTTGTTGTGCGAGCAGTACTATGACTTTGCAGAAGAGTTGGCCGACGCTTACATGGTGATGGAACGCGGCGAGGTGATTGCCAAGGGACCTGGCCATGAAATGCAAGCCAAGGGCATTCGCCAATTGGTTGCGATTTAAACGCTCCAGATTCTGGGTGGCGTGCTGGGCAGGGCCCAAAGAGTGTGCCGCCAGACTGCCCACACTTTTTTGAGCAGGTCCATGGTGGGTTCAACCAAGGGTGACATGACGCGCAGCACAAGGACTTGTGGATGGGCACAGGTGATGCCAGCTTGATGTTTGAGTGGGTGCGCTTCTAACACTTCACGTGCAGCCTCAAGTGCTTTTTCGGCTCGCTTGGGCTCAATGGCTGTGCCTGCCGCAAACACCAAACTGGCCCAACATTTTTGCCCTGCCAATCCCAGGGGGCTGTTAAGCCAACGCGCATCATTACCGCGAATAGTGCCTTTTTCCAACCACACACCTGAAATTTCCAAATGTTGTTGAAAGTGGCCTTGCGTAAATGACAGGTTGGAAGTGGGTAGCCCTAAAGCCGTCACATCCCATGCAATCAGTTCTGCACCTGGGTCCAAATTGAAGATGGCGCGATTGGTGGCTTCGCAGTCGTTGTAGGCAATGGCCTCCAGCGGAAGCCACTCTAGCCGAGCGCCATCAGAGACGTGCGCTACAACTTGTTGGAGGGCAGGGTGACCCCCCGACTTGTAAAACCGCGTAGCACCCGGCGTGCTGACCAAGCCATGTGCACCTTTGGCCACACTCACCTGAATGTCTAAAGTGTCGCCCCCCACCAAACCGCCTGGAGGGTGCACCAGCACGTTGTGACAAATTTGATCGCCTTCTGGGTAAAGGCTTTGCAAAACTCGCAGCGGGCCTTGGTGTAAGTACCGGGCTACGCTGCGCTGAGACTCAAGGGTGTAATCAAGTTTGAGTTCAGCGCGCCATGCCATAAGGATAGGTGTTATTTGGAAGCTGGTTGTTGAAGGCTAATCAAGGTCCAGAGTTTCTTGTCTGTTTCGGTCAATCTTTCGGAGTTGTCTACTGCAGTGTGAAACTTTTCTTGGTTTGTTAGTAAGCTAAGTTGCCTGACTTGGCCAAGTAAATGTTTGTAGTGCTCGATTGTGTGATCTGTATTGGATGCAATTTTATGAAGTGGCAAAATTGAAACATCTTCCATCAATTCACGTTCACGCTTGGCCTTTTCTATCATGACCTTGATTTCTTCATCGCTCAAGTGCAAACGTTTGGATTCATGTTTGATGTATTCGGCTTCATCATCATCAATAATGCCATCAGCCAACATTTCAAAGAGCTTATTCACCAAGGCTTCACGATCCATCTTAAGCTGATCGCTGAAGGCCGAGGACAAAAGCGCAGCAGGGATCGCAAAAATACCAATACCGATCAAAGCCAGCACAATGGTCATGGCGCGGCCAGCTGGAGTGACGGGTGAGATATCTCCATAACCCACAGAGGCCAGTGTGATCACCGCCCAGTAAATGGATTGAGGAATATTCTCAAACTTTTCAGGCTGCGCTTCGTGCTCAAACAAATAGCCCAAGCTGGCGGTCATAACCACAAGCAGCATCATGATAAAAGCCGCGGCGGCCATGACAGGCCATTCGCGAGTGATCACTTTCGTCAGTGATTGTGTGGCACCTGTGTAGCGCGTGAGCTTGAGCAATCGCAGCAAGCGGAACACCCGCATGAATCGCAAGTCAATCAGGTGGTGCAAGAACACCTCTAGGAAGAACGGTACAATGGCCAACAAGTCTATGATTGAAGAGGTGGATTTGGCCAGTTTGAGCCTTCCCGAAACGGCCTTCTTGTACCCAGGCTCTTCAACGCAACAGTACATGCGAAGGCAGTACTCAAAGGTGAAGATGGATACCGCAATGGCATCCAAAATGAGGAACTCCATGTTCAGCAAATAATGAATGCTGTGCACAGATTCCAAGATCACGGCCACCACAGAGATTACCACCCAAACCACAATGAAGGAGTCATAAAGGTGGTGCAAGTCGCCACCGTAGGCACTGGGAAACACCAGCGCATGCACTCGCTGGCGGAAGGTGCGACCTTGGTTGGCAATGGTGAATGCTTTGTAAGCCGGAATTAAAACTCTGAATAGTTTCAAGATACGCAGCAGTCGCAAGAACCGAAGGTAGCGCAAGTCAATGGAAATAAAGGCTTGCAAAAAGAAAGGCAGGATGGCGATTAAATCAATGATGGCGAAGGGACTGGTTGCATATTTGGCCCGCGCGAATCGGTGCTTTTTAAACTCTTCGTCTTCTGGCGCTAAGTAGAAACGAAACAAGTACTCAATGCTGAAAATGACCACAGAGGCCACGTCAAAGTAATGAAACCAAGTGGAATAAAGTTCATAAATGGCAGGAACCTGCTCGAACATCAGTGCGAACAAATTGGCCACAATCAAGATACCAATCCAGCGGTCGATGGTTTTTTGATAATTGCCCTCGATGTGAGGATTTAAAAGCCAAGAATAAAGCCATTCGCGAAAGGGTAAGTCGCTCGAAATGTGGGCCTCATGGTCGGTGATGAGTTGGGCTTCTAAGTCATTGATTTTCATGGTCTTGTTCCTTAGAATTCAAATTCATCAACTTTGTTGGCGTAGCCACCCTTGTCGCACACCGTCAGCCTCAGGCTTATTTTGGTGTCGATGGGGTCGGTGTCAACCAACTGCGAGGCCACCACGGGAACGGCCGAACCAATTGGAGTTGCCACCAGTTTTTCAAGAAAGATGCCACCAACGGTACTCCTGTCCTTGGGGTCGCATTTGGCAACAAAATGAACCGGCACATTCAAAAATGGGTTGGTCAGATTGTTGAGGGGTGCCACTTTTTCTGTCAGTTCTTTGAAGCAATCGCCCCATCGTTTGCGCTCCGTTTCGCTGGCAGCGCAATTTTCAACGCTGAAGCCTTCTTGAGTACGGGCCTCGCTGTTGTCTTTCATCCACTTCACCCAAGCTTCACCGTTGTGCTTGGTGACTTCGTTTTTGTAGCCCTCTTTGTAAGACAAAACGCCAACCGATGCCACAGTGGCCATGACGCAAGCTAGAAAGATAAGAAACAAAATATCGGATTTGTTGGGCATGCCCGAAATGACGGGTGCTGCTTGAGCAGCGTCGTGTGTGTGAACATTTTCTGTCATGTGAGAGGTTTCCATGAAGATAGCAACAATGTGAAATACCGAAGTGGCATTTCCATACATGCGTGCATCGTATTGATTCGGCTTGAAACGTCAAGCCTTTAATGAAATATGCAAGCCGTTTTGTCAATGAAGCATCAGAAACTTCAATAATTATGATTCAGTAAGTCAAAAATAAGACGCTTATTCGTTGTTGGTGCTGCGGTGCGCCCAAGCGGTGGTGTGCTTCTCAATGTAGCTAAAAAGCTCGTACATGACCATGGCCATGGCGCCCACCACCACCAAGCCCGAGAAAGCCAAGCCCATTTGCATGGCAGAACCCGCTGAAATGAGCAAATAGCCAATGCCTTCATTGGCCGCCGTCATTTCGGACACAGTGGTACCTACAAAAGCCAAAGTGATGGCCACTTTGAGGGAGCCAAAGAAATAGGGCATGGAGCGGGGCAGGCCGACTTTGACCAAGACATCCCAACGCTTTGCACCCAGAACGCGCAGTACGTCTTCTAGTTCGGGTTCAAGGGTGGCCAAGCCTGTGGCAATGTTGACCATGATAGGGAAGAAGCTGATCAGGAAGGCGGTCAGGATGGCGGGGCCGATGCCAATGCCAAACCAAACCACCAAGATGGGCACGAAGGCGGCCTTAGGCAGCGCATTGAAGGCCGTCATGAGGGGGTAGACCGCGGCATAAGCCAAGCGGGAACTGCCAATGACAAAGCCAAGTAGCACGCCCACCACAATGGCAATTCCAAAGCCGGCCATGGTGACCCAGTAAGTGCGCCATGCATGGGCCGCAATGACGCCGCTGAATTCAACGGTTTGTTGTGCAATGCGGTAGGGGCTTGGAAAAATGAATTCTGAAACTTTGAAAATGGTGCAGATGGCTTGCCAAATGACAAGCGTGAGCACCAGCAAAATCCAGGGTGCGCTTGCTTCTATCGTTTTTTTATTCACAATTCACCTGCTTATGGGTTAGTCACAGCGCTAGTTTTGCGCATGGCACCAATGTGGCCACGCAACTCGTGAACGATGTGGGTGAACTCAGGCGTGTAGGTCACTTCCAAATCGCGAGGACGTGGCAGGTCAATTTCTTTTTTGACCACAAACCTGCCCGGGCTTTTGCTCATGACATAGACCGTGTCGGCCAAGAAAACAGACTCACGCAAATCGTGCGTGACCAAAATGACGTTGAACTTTTGCTCAGTCCAAAGGTCGCGCAAGATGCACCACAACTCTTCTCGAGTGAAGGCATCGAGCGCACCAAAGGGCTCGTCTAGCAACAACATTTTGGGTTCGTGAATGAGTGCGCGGCAAATGCTGGCGCGCTGTTGCATGCCGCCTGAGAGTTGCCATGGAAATTTGTCTTCGTAGCCACCCAAGCCCACTGTTCTTAACAGCTTGCTGGCGCGTTCTGCAAACTCTGCTTTGCGTTGTTTGAACTGGGAGCGAAAGGGCTCGACAATTTCAAGCGGCAGCAAGACATTGTCTAGCGTGGTGCGCCATGGCAACAGGGAAGGCGCTTGGAACGCCATGCCACTGATTTTCAAGGGACCTGTGACGGGCTGACCATCGACAAAAATCTGACCTTTGCTAGGGCGCTTAAGCCCCGTGGTCAGCTTCATGAAGGTGGACTTGCCGCAACCCGATGGGCCCACAATGGCAATGAACTCGCCCTGCTTGACTTGCAAGTTGATGTCTTCAACTGCGAAGTGGTTTTGCGCTAACAACTCATCGTTATAGGCCAACCAAACATTTTGAAAATCAACGAAATTTGCAGTGGTCAAAACAGGCCGCCTAGATCAATTACTTTTTAACTTTTGGCAAGATGTCGAGTTCCTTGGCGCTTGGCAAGAAAGAACCATTCCAAATGTCATCGGCCTTCACACGTGTTTTGGTGTTGAACGCATCGGACACTTGTGATGCCATGAGGGATATGCGAGGGCCTCTGATTTGGCCAAAACCTTCTTCACGTGCGGAGGGGCTGTTGATGACGGTGTCGATGGCCAACTGCAAGCGGCGTGTTTCGAGTTCTACGTTGATGATGCCGTCGCGCGCTTTGACATCGGCAATGACAGCAGCAGGATTGTTAATGACATCCTTGGCGCCTTTGGTGAAGGCGGCTAAGAAAGCTTTGACTGCGGCTGGATTTTCTTTGATGATTTTGGGTGATGCGATGATGGCGTTGCCGTAGAGCTTGACGCCAAATTCTGGATATTGCATGACAACCACTTCATCGGCTTTGACGCCGCGGGCTTCGATGTTCAGCAACGAGGTGAAGGTGAAGCCTGTGATGGCATCGACGTCGCCGCGAACCAGCATGGTTTCACGCAGTGGGGGGTCCATAGCCGTCCAAGTCACATTGCCAATGTTGTTGGCTTTTTGGAAGATGGGGAAAGCACGGCGACCTGCGTCAAATACGGGTGCGCCCAATTTCTTGCCTGCCAAATCGGCTGGCGTTTTGATGCCAGATTTTTTGAGCGCCATGACCGATGCTGGCGTGTTGTTGTAGACCATCATGATGGCCACAGGTTTGTTGGGTACTTCGGGGTTGTTGGCGTGGAATTCCATCAGGGCTGCCAAGTCTGCAAAACCAATGTCGTAACTGCCAGACGCTACGCGGGTGACTGCGGCGCCAGAACCATTGCCAGCGTCAACCGTGACGTCGAGCTTGGCATCTTTGAAATAACCCTTGGCAACAGGCGTGAGGAACAAGGCAGAAGGGCCTTCAAAACGCCAGTCGAGTTGAAATTTAATGGGAGTGTTTTGAGCTTGTGCCAAGCCAAAAGCGCAAGTCGCTAACAATGCGGCCGTGGTCTTCAGTAGGAAACGTTTTTTCATAGGAGCTCCGATTAAAAAAATGAGATTAATTGTGTCAAAGGACTTAGCAATATCGATGCCATTATGAAGTGCATGAAAAGACACATTGTTGCATAAACTGTATACAATTTATGCCTCTTTGGGCCTCGGTAAAACCCTTGCATGCCCCAAAATGACTCGGAATCAGTTCAGAAGATCCAAAAGAGTGCGTGAAATAACTTGGGTCGCTTTTCGCAAATCTTCTAAATTCAGTCGTTCATCCGCGCGTTTGGCGTGTGATTCTAAAACCGTGCGAGGTCCCGCACCATAAATCACGCCCGGAATGCCTTTTTCTACATACAAGCGAACGTCTGTGTAAAGGGGCGTTCCCATGGCAGGAATGGGTTCACCAAAAATTTCGCTGCCGTGTTTCTGAATGGCTTGCACCAAGGGCGCATTGCCTGACAGGGGCTTCATGGCATGAGCCATGAGAATGCGTTTGATATCAACACTGACCAAGGCATCAGAAGACCGGCCTTGGTTAAAGTCATTGACTGCATCTGCAATGACCTGGCGAATGTTGGCTTCTACTTGCTCTGGAATTTCTTCCGGAATCATGCGGCGGTCTAGTTTGAAGCTGACTGTGCCGGGTACCACATTGGTATTGGTGCCGCCTTCTATGCGGCCCACATTCAAATAGGGGTGATTGATACCTTCAACCTGCGAGCTGATTTGTTTGTAGAGTTTGTTTTGCGCATACAGGCTGCTCAAAATCTGAACGGCTGCTTGAAGCGCATCGACGCCTGTGTCGGGAATGGCCGCATGGGCCATCTTGCCGTGAACAGTGACTTCCATTTGCAGGCAACCATTGTGTGCTGTGACGACCTGGTAGCTAAAGCCTGCAGCAATCATGAGGTCGGGGCGTGTATGGCCTTTGTCGAGTAACCAGCCAGGCCCTTTTTCGCCGCCAAATTCTTCGTCATAGGTGAAATGCAATTCAACATTGCCCTTCAGTGCCAAATTGTGTTTGGCTTGCAATGCCTCGACGGCGCGCAGTGCAAATGTGAAGGTGGAAAAGTCGCATTTGCTCACTGCCGTGGCGCGGCCAAACATCTGGCCATTTTCGATTTCAGCGCCGTAGGGTGGATGCGTCCAGCCTTCTCCGGGCGGCACCACATCGCCATGCGCATTCAAGGCAATGGTTTTGCCGCCTGCCCCAAAAGGTCTACGCACAATGAGGTTGGTAAGGGACGTCAGTCCATAAGCTTTGACCTCGGCTTCAGGTACCGGAAATTGTTCGGCGACATACCCTATTTTTTTTAGAAGCTCAGTGGTTTTTTGGGCATGGGGTGCATTGTTGCCCGGGGGTGTGTCAGTCGGCACTTGCACCAAGGCTTGCAGAAACTGAACTTGCTCTTCGAAGTGAGCATCGATCCATTGATCAAGTTCTTGGTAAGTCGAAAGTTGGATGGTCATTTTTTAAATTCAAGCGAGTTGGTGCATGACATGTTCAAACGCATCAATGCAAAGTTGCATGTCATCGGTGGTTGAAGATTCCAAGGGGTTGTGGCTGATGCCACTGTTTTCGCCGCGCACAAAGAGCATGGCCTGGGGCATGACTTCATGCAGCTTCATGGCGTCGTGGCCCGCGCCACTGGGCATCACAAAGCGGGGCACGCCCATGTCTTTCAAGGCGTTCTCCCAGCGCGCTTGCCACTCAGGCGCGCTTGGCGCTGCTGGTGCTCTAAGCGTTGCTTCACGGTGGCAAACAAGGCCGCGTCGGTTGCAAATTTCATCGAGCGCGTTCAACACATCTTTTTCTAAGGCGTCGCGCTGAGGGTCAAGGGGCGCGCGCATGTCCATCGAGAACGTGCATTTGCCAGGCACCACATTGATCGAACCATTGGGCACTTGCAGTTGGCCAATGGTGGCCACAGAATCGCCGTCTGCAGCGGCGCGTTTTTCCATGTACAGGGCCAGCTCGGCCACTGCGCAAGCAGCATCCCGCCGGCGGTCCATGGGCGTGGTGCCTGCATGACTGGCCATGCCCACCATTTCGCACACATAACGCACGCTGCCATTGATGGAGCTCACAATGCCCAAGGGTAAATTCATTTCATTGAGCACAGGGCCTTGCTCAATGTGTACTTCAACGAAGCCCACATAGTCGGCAGGCTTGCGTTGAATGTTGGGAATCTCGTTTTCATTCAAGCCCGCTTTTTTCATGGCATCGCGCATGGAGATGCCGTTGGCATCAGTCTGCGATAGCCAGTCAGGGTTGAACTGCCCGACCAAAGCGCCAGAGCCCAAGAAGGTGGCTTTGTAACGCTGGCCTTCTTCTTCTGCAAATGCCACGACTTCAAGACCAATGGGCAAGCGTTGCTTTGCTTGTGCCAATTTTTGAACACAGGCAATGGGCACATAAATACCCAAGCGCCCATCGTGCTTACCGCCATTGCGAACGGTGTCGAAATGGCTGCCTGTCATGAGGTATTTGGCGCCCGTCACGCTGGGGTGATAACGGCCCACCACATTGCCTACAGCATCGACATAGACTTCGTCAAAGCCCGCCAATTTCATGGTGCTTTGGATGCTTTGTGAGCAAGCCATGTGGGCGTCTGTGAGATAGGTCACTGTCAGTTGCCCTGCTTCTTTGAAACCAGGGTCGCTGTATTGCGACAAGTCTTCTTGCCAATCCCAAACTTGCTGACCTTGAAGCGGGTGGCAATTGGTTTTGTCGTTCAAACGAATTTCAGCAATTCGGTGAATGTTGCGCAGGCATTCTTGCAGCTCAAAATCTGGGTGACCGTTTAGGCGTCTTTCAAACGTGGCCATGATTTGGTGTTTGTTAAGGCCCAGTCCGCGCGGTCCTCTGACGGCCAAAATAAAGGGCCACCCAAACTTTTGATTGTAGGCAGCGTTGAGGCTTTGAATTTTTTCAAACTCAGCAGGGCTGCACTCAGTGAGGCCCGCTTTGCTTTGCTCATTGGTAGATTCTGTGGTCAATTCTTTGCGCACCATGGCTTTGCCTGCCAGCTCGGGGTGAGCGCGAATAAGACTGACTTGAGCATCTCTGCTGGCATCTTTGAGCACCAGCGCCATGCAGTGTTTCAAGTGCACCCAAGACGCAAAAGGGCGGTGCTTGAGCGCGCCTTCTGCAATCCATGGCGAGTGTTCATACAAACCATCTAAGAGTTGCATGGCCACTTGGGGCGAGGCTGTATTGAGTTGTTCTAGGCTAAGTGTCATGGTATGTAGGGGTGGGTGGTTTTCCAGTGGCGCGCAATGTCTAAGCGGCGACAGACCCAGACATGATCGTGAGCTTGGATGTGGTCTAAAAATCTTTGAATGGCGGTGATGCGCCCAGGCCTTCCAAGCAACCTACAGTGCATGCCGATGCTCATCATTTTGGGACGGTTCAGGCCTTGTGGATTGCCTTCTTTGTAGAGCGCATCAAAAGTGTCTTTCATGTATTGAAAAAACGGATCGGCATGCGAATAACCTTGAGGCATTGCAAAGCGCATGTCGTTGCAATCTAGGGTGTAGGGTACGATCAGTTGAGGCACTACTTGGCCATCCGTTTTCTCAACCTTCATCCAAAACGGCAGATCGTCGCCGTAGTAGTCGCTGTCGTATTCAAAGCCGCCAAAGTCTGCCACCAAGCGGCGGGTGCGCGGGCTGTCGCGGCCGGTGTACCAACCCAAGGGCCTTTCACCGCTGAGTTTTTGCAGGATGTCCATGGCCTCGGCCATGTGCGCGCGTTCGGTGGCCTCATCGATGTTTTGGTAGTGAATCCATTTCAAACCATGGCACGCAATGTCGTAGCCCAATTCTTGAAATGCAGCCAACACATCGGGGCACCTTTGAAGCGCGGTGGCCACACCAAAAACGGTAAGTGGCAGTTTGCGCTGTTCAAATTCACGCAGCAAGCGCCACACACCTGCACGCGAGCCATATTCATAAATGCCCTCCATGCTGATGTGCCGATCTGGGTAAGCCGCGGGGTTGAACATTTCTGACAAGAATTGCTCAGATCCTGCATCGCCGTGAAGCACAGAATTTTCGCTACCCTCTTCGTAGTTCAAGACAAACTGCACCGCCACGCGGGCTTGGCCGGGCCATTGCGCATGGGGTGGGTTTCGGCCGTAGCCTTTGAGATCGCGGGGATAGGCGGCAGTGGAATCGTAGACGGATGCGTTCATGTCAAGGCCAATGAAATATCGTGGGTGGGTATTTTTTTGTCAAAGCTCAAACTGTTTTCAACAAAAATCAAATGTTCTTCCATGAGCCTTGCAGCCAAATCGGCGTCTTTCTTGGCCATGGCATCGACAATGGCTTCGTGCTCATCGGCAGAGTGCTGTGCTGCATTGCGCGATTGGTACATGAGTGTGATGAGTGCGCAGCGTGAAATGAGTTCGCCCAAGCTTTGGGCCAAGACATGGTTGCCCATGAGTTCGGCAATACGCACATGAAAATCGCCTAGCAACTCTGTTCGGCCGTGCACATCTTCTTGTGCAACGGCTTCTTTCTCTTGTTTGGTGTGCGCCTTCAAAGCGCGAATTTTGGCGGGGGTGATGTCGCGCACAAATTCGCGTGTCATTTGAACTTCGAGCATGCGCCGTACCGCAAAGACTTGCTTGGCTTCAGAAGCAGAGGGTGCAGCCACAAACGCCCCCCGGGCAGGTTCCATGCGGATCAATCTGTTTTGAGACAGCTGAAACAAGGCTTGCCTGACCAAGGTTCTGGAAACGCCAAAATGAGTGGCCAACTTCTGCTCAGCCAATTTGGAGCCGGGCATGAGCCGATGCTCGACAATGGCTTTGGTTAAAGCGCTGACAATGGCGTGGGTTGAAGATGTTTCCATGCGAAATGATGATAGCTTCAAAAGCCAAAAGTGTATACACTTTCAGTCGACCAATTCAAGGAAAGATGCAACATGGGATTGAGTACACACGTTTTGGACACCATGCACGGCTGTCCCGCGGCGGGCATGCAGGTCAGCCTTTACACCACAGAGGGGCAATTTGCCACGCTGGTGAAAAGCTTCACATTGAATGCAGATGGGCGCAATCCAGACGGGCCCCTTTATGACAACGCTAATTTGCAAAAAGGCACATACCGCTTGGTGTTTGACGTGGCGGGTTATTTCAAGGCCAAGGGCGTGAAACTGCCAGAGCCTTCGTTTTTGAACCAAGTGAGCTTGGATTTTGGGGTGGCCGATGTCTCCCAACACTACCATGTGCCGCTCTTGGCCAGTCCATGGAGCTATTCAACTTATCGCGGCTCTTGAATCCGAATTTATTTGTCGCAGAAATACCCCCTCAGGGGTTGTAAATCAATAAAATCAGCTTTTATTTAGAACCTAACCCATACCCCTCCTCATGAGCCAAGTGACCAATACAGTTCGTTTTGTGCTTGACGGCAAAGTCGTTGAAGCCCAGGGCGCACGCCGCACCACCACCGTTTTAGATTACCTGCGCGAACAATTGCATCGCACAGGCACCAAGGAGGGTTGCGCTGAAGGCGATTGCGGGGCTTGTGTGGTTATGGTGGGCTCATTGAATGCATCGCGCCAAGGTGTTGACTATGTGCCGGTCAACAGCTGCATTCAGTTGCTGCCTACCTTGGATGGCAAGTCGGTTAAAACAGTTGAGAGTTTGAAAAAGCCCGACGGTAATTTGCATCCTGTGCAACAAGCCATGGTCAACTGCCATGGATCTCAATGCGGTTTTTGTACGCCTGGCATTGTGATGAGTTTGGTCAACTTGGTGCAACTCAATTCTTCTCCCAATCGTCAAGATGTGAGTGACGCACTCAGTGGCAACCTATGCCGATGCACGGGATATGCACCCATTTTGGATGCTGCTTCCAAGGCCTGCAGCAACAAGTCGGCTTTGAAGCTTGACGATGCTGCCGATGTGCCACTGCTGAAAGACATTCAACGCGCGTCCACACCCACACTGAGTTTGGAAGGTGACATCATTGTTCAGCCTGTTGTTCGCACACGCAAAGGCAATGAGTTTGTATCACCCGCAACCATTGCCGAAGTAGCCGACTATTTGGTCAAGCACCCCGCATCGACCTTGCTAGCCGGTAGCACCGAAGTGGGCTTGCAAGTTAACAAACAATATTCACGCCCCGACCACATTGTGTATTTGGGCAACGTGACCGAACTCAAACAAGTCAAAGACACACCTCAGGCTTGGCACATTTGCGCGGTGGTGTCACTCACGGAAGTCGAAACATTGGTGGCCAAGGCTTACCCTGATTTTGCAGAAGTGCTGCGTCGTTTTGGCTCGCCTCCCATTCGCTCGACCGCCACTTTGGCAGGCAACATTGCCAACGGTTCTCCCATTGGCGACACCATGCCTTGCCTTATGGCTTTGGGCGCCACACTGACACTGCGCCGTGGCGACAAAACGCGCACTGTGTCTTTGGATAAGTTTTATACCGGTCAAAAACAAACTGTGTTGCAAGCGGGTGAATTCATTGAAGCGGTGGTGTTGCCCAAGCCACAAGCAGGCCAAGTGTTCCGTGCACACAAAGTGAGCAAGCGTTTTGAGCAAGACATTTCTGCCACCTGTGCCGCCATCTCATACACCCTGAAGGCTGGCAAGTTGAGCGGAGTGAAGTTGGCATACAACGGCTTGGCCCCTTCGCCTTGCCGAGCGCCCATACTAGAGGCCGTGTTGGAAGGCAAAGCGCCTGCCGATGTGAAGGAATCCGATTTAGATGTCGCCATTGCCGCCAGTTTTGTGGCGCGAGACGGCTTGCGTGCCACATGGGCCTACCGTTCATTGGTAGCGCGCAATTTGGTCATTGATTTCATTGAAGAACAAACTCAAACAACCACGGAGGTGGCTTAAATGAACGCGCCTATTTCTTTGCACAATTTGTTGCCCGTATCGGGCATTCAGCAAGGCACTGATGTCATTCATGAGTCTGCACATTTGCATGTGACAGGCAGCGCCACTTTCACCGACGACATGCCTGAGCTGGCTGGCACTTTGTATGCCGCCCTCATCATGTCGCCCGTTGCCCACGGCGAACTCATTGGCGACGGCATTGACCGCGACGCTATTTTGAAAGAGCACGGCGTGGTGGCGGTTTACACAGCCAAGGACATTCCTGGCGAAAACAATTGTGGCCCCATTGTTCACGACGACCCATTCTTGGCTGTCGGCAAGGTTGAGTTTTTGGGACAAGCAGTGGCTGTGGTGGTGGCACGCGAAATGTTGTACGCCCGCGAAGCCGCGCACAAAGCCAAAGTGTTGGTCAAAGAATTGCCACCTATTTTGACCATTGACGAAGCCATGGCGGCGCAAAGTTTTGTCATGCCGGCCAAGGGCATTACGCGTGGCAATGCATCAGAAGCCATTGCCAAGGCCCCTCGCAAAGTAAAGGGCAGCACCGAAACCGGACAGCAAGAACAGTTTTACATGGAAGGCCAAATTACTTACGCGGTGCCGCGTGAAGATGGCCAACTCACTTTGTATTCGTCAACCCAACACCCTGATGGCAATCAGCGTGAGGCTGCTGCTGCTTTGAACTTGAGCACCAACGATGTTGAAGTGATTTGCAGGCGCATGGGCGGCGGCTTCGGCGGCAAAGAAGGCAATGCCAGCATTTTCAGCCAGAGCGCTGCGCTGGCTGCATTCAAATTGCAAAAGCCTGTTAAGTTGCGTGTGAACCGCGACGACGACATGATGATCACGGGCAAGCGCCACGATTTCCGCATTGATTACGAAGTGGGCTATGACGACGAAGGACGTATCTTAGGCGCCGACATCACCTTGCTGTCGCGTTGTGGTTACAGCACCGATTATTCGGGTCCTGTGAACGATCGCGCGTGTTTGCACATCGACAACTGCTACTTCATTCCCAATTTAAAACTCATCAGCCACCGCTGCAAAACCAACACCCAAAGCGCCACGGCCTTCCGCGGTTTTGGCGGCCCACAGGGCATGTTTGGCATTGAGACCATCATCGAGCAAATTGCCAATGACATTGGCAAAGACCCTTTAGATGTTCGCATGCTCAACATCTACCAAGACCCCGCTGTGTCTGGCAATCCCGCCACCATGGTCACGCAATATGGTCAGACCATTGCTGACTGGGTGGGCGACAAGGTTATGACCCAAGTGGCCACGGAGGCCAAATACCGCGAGCGCCGCAACAGTGTCAATGCGTTTAACAAAGTCAACAAACGTCGCAAGCGCGGTTTGGCTTTGGTGCCATTGAAGTTTGGCATCAGCTTCACCGCCACCATGTTGAACCAAGGCGGCGCGCTGCTTAACATTTACATGGATGGTTCGGTCAGTGTCAACCATGGCGGGACTGAAATGGGTCAGGGCCTCAACACCAAAATGGCGCAAGTGTGTGCCGATGGTTTGGGCATCGATTTGTCCTACGTTCGCGTGACCGGCACCGACACCCAAAAGGTGCCCAATGCATCTGCCACGTCTGCATCAAGCGGTGCCGACATCAATGGTGCTGCCATCATGAATGCAACGGCGCAAATGCGTGCTCGATTGGCGCCAGTGGCTGCCAATATGTTGGGTTGCAAAGACACCGACGTGAGCTTTGCCAACAACATGGCCCACGGCGGTGGCAAGTCGGTTGAATGGACGGCTGTGGCGAAACAAGCTTGGATGGACCGTGTGGGCTTGTCTGTAGCAGGTTTCTACATGACGCCCGAAATTAAATACGACTTTGCAACCCTCACGGGTCATGCCTTTTATTACTACTGCTATGGCGCATCTGTCAGTGAAGTTGAAATTGACACACGCACGGGCGAGTATTGGGTCAAGGCCGTGGACATCGTTCATGATGCCGGCAAAAGTATCAACCCTGCCATCGACAAAGGCCAAATTGAGGGCGGCTACGTGCAAGGCATGGGCTGGCTCACCATGGAGGAGTGCATTTGGGACAAGAAGGGCAAGTTCCTCACGCATGGCCCCAGCACTTACAAAATCCCAGTTGCTGGCGACATCCCTGAGCACTTCAATGTGACTTTGTTTGACGGTAGCAACCTGAAGCCAACGCCGTTTAATTCAAAGGCGGTGGGCGAGCCCCCATTGATGCTGGCCTTGTCTACTTTCTTTGCATTGCGCGATGCAGTCAGTGCCAGTGCCGACCACCAAACTGTGGTTCACATGAGTGCACCCGCCACGCCAGAAAAGATTTTGATGAGCTGCGAAAAAGCCAAGGCGGCGGTTTAGATCTTCAGTCTTGCCCCTCTGTCAGGGTGTCGAGTTGAAATTGACCGCTTTTGTGCCAAAGCCAAACGTCTGAGTAGACCACCTTGCCCATGTGGGCAGGGACTGGATAGGGCGCTGCTTGGCGAACAGTTTTCTCTATTTCTCGCATGACTTCGGGCGCATGGCCAGGCGCTCTGACCCAGTAGGTGCGTGTCACTTGGCCTTGCTTGTCAACTTCGACATCCAAAACGCCCACAGCGTAAAGCATGGGCGGCATGCGGCCCTTGAAGATGCGATCGCCATTGAGTTTGTAAAGGTGTTTGGCTGCATCTACTCTGTATTCTTTGGCAGTTCGAGCATTCGAAGTGGGCAATTGGGGTTTGACAGGCACAGAGGGCAGCGCAATGGGCGCCGCTGGTTTGACAGGAGCGGGCGCTGGTGTTGGCGTTGGTGGCGGTGTCATTGTTTGTGGCGGCCTTGGTGGTGGCGTACTACAACCCGTTAGCCACAAAGCAACAATGCACGCAGTACAAGCCAAATGTGAAGATTTTAGAAAATGGGCGATGGCATGAGTCATGGGTCTATGGCCTTCAAAACAACTTGTGCCATTCTGTCACTGTACAGTCTGGTTTAGAAGCATTGAATTGAAAGTAGAAGCAGGTGCATTGGTTTTCAGAATTGACATTGAAGCTGGCGCAGATGCCGGGTATTTGGATTACGGTGCAACAAGCCCAAGGCTCGGTGCCGCGGGAAGCCGGCACTGTCATGGCTGTTTTTGCCGATGAGTTTTTGGGCACGATTGGTGGTGGACACCTTGAATTTGAAGCCATTGCCGAGGCCAGGCGCTGCTTGCTTCAGCCTGCATTGTCTAGTTCATTACCGCTTGAAAAAAGGTTTGCGCTTGGTCCTAGTCTGGGGCAGTGTTGTGGTGGTGCCTTGGTCTTGAAGTTTGAGCACGTGACGGTAGCTGATCATGTTCGCCTTCAGGCTATTTTGCATGCACAAGCAGCCGAACGATTTCTGCCTTTGGCTTTGTTTGGCGGAGGCCATGTAGGCAAGGCCTTGGTCAAAGTCTTGGCACCCTTGCCCTTTCATGTGAGATGGATCGACAGCCGAGACGAAATTTTTCCAAGCGATGTAGCGCACCAAGTTGTGTGCGAACATTCCAACCCGGTGCATGCTGCTGTATCCGATTTGGTGCCCAACAGCCGCGTTCTCATCATGAGTTTCAGCCACGCAGAGGATTTGGACGTGGTGGCAGCCTGCTTGCAACGCCAGCGAGATCAAAAAGATCTGCCCTACATTGGCCTCATTGGCAGTGCCACCAAGTGGGCCACTTTCAAGCGACGCCTTAAAGAGCGTGGCTTTTCCGAAGCCGAGTGTCAACAAGTGACATGCCCCATTGGGGTTCCGGGCATTGAGGGAAAAGAACCTGAAGTGATTGCGGTTGCCGTTGCAGCCCAACTTTTGCAAGCCTAAAAATTGTATACACTTCGGTAAACAGTTCGGAGCCGCATCGATGGAAGCGTATTTGCTTGATTGGGTTAATTTGCTACTGCGGTGGGTCCATGTGATTACCGTGATAGCGTGGATTGGTTCGTCTTTTTACTTTGTCTTCTTAGACAACAATCTTTTAAAGCCCAACTCCCCCGATTTACTCGAAAAAGGGGTGGACGGCGCCATGTGGGCGGTCCATGGCGGTGGTTTTTACAACCCGCAAAAGTACATGGTGGCGCCCAAAAAGATCCATACCAAATTGCATTGGTTTTATTGGGAAAGCTATTCCTCTTGGTTAAGCGGCTTTGCCTTGTTCACCGTTTTGTATTTATGGAATGCCAGCACCTACCTGATTGACAAATCACTCATGGATTGGTCGCCGGCTGCAGCCATTACGGCGGCCCTGAGTTTCTTTGTGGTTTTTTGGTTCGTTTACGACGCCATTTGCCGCGTATTTGGATTTCGCAAAAACGGTGAATTGATTGTGGCCACACTCATGCTGTGTGTGGTGGCTTTCGCCTCATGGCTGGCCTGCCAATTGTTTGCGGGCAGGGCCGCCTTTTTGTTGGTGGGTGCCATGATTGCCACGGCCATGAGTGCCAACGTGTTTGTTTGGATCATTCCTGGCCAACGCAAAGTTGTTGCGGCCATGACTTCTGGCGAAAAGTACGACGCTATGTCCTTGGCCATTCACGGCAAGCGCGGCAAGCAACGCAGTGTGCACAACACCTATTTCACGCTGCCCGTGATCTTTGCCATGCTCAGCAACCATTACAGTTTCTTGTACACGCATCCACAGCGCTGGCTTATTTTGTTTGTGATGATGTTTGCGGGTGCCTTGATTCGCCAGTTCTTTGTGCAACGGCATGGCTACCATTTAGGCCGCGCTCGCAACCCTTGGCCTTTTGC
>Ga0214919_10002506_pt1 | contig 28767 bp, 32 predicted proteins | sample LL1503_MetaG_FD_177994 | JGI IMG/M metagenome (GOLD analysis project Ga0214919, IMG submission 177994) | Freshwater microbial communities from Lake Lanier, Atlanta, Georgia, United States - LL-1503 | ecosystem: Environmental > Aquatic > Freshwater > Lake | place: USA: Georgia | collected... | reverse complement strand
TGAACCTTCAAAGAGAGCAGCACTCTTAACCGCTTTGGATCATGTTCTTGCTACAACAAACCCACTTGAACTTGATATCACGGCTGCTAGATTTAACCCAGCCACACCGATAGCTGGCACTGATGTTGTTAGAGATGCGGTCGAAATCTTCCTTGCTGCAATTAATCCGGTGCCAGTAATGCATGGAACTGTATCAGTATCTGCATCAGAAGCAGAAGTTGCTAATGAGATGATTCATTCAAGATTGCATAGCATGCCGATAAGCCTTGAAGATGTTTCTGCTCAATTGCAGGTTATGAGAGGTGAAATGACTGAGTTGAAAGCTCTGATTTTACAATTGCTTGCAAGAAGATAAGTTTCTTATTTTTTAGTGTTTAATTAAAAACAAGACCCCTTTTTTATGGGGGCTTGTTTGTATATAATCACTTTATATCATTAAAAGCTTTGCATTCTTTTAAGGTTTGAATTTTGATTGTTTCTAGATCCGGCCAAAAGGGCGGGACTGTTGTTTTATCTAAAGCTGAACAAAAATGCACGTTTCTTGTTCGAACGGCTTGACTAATGGCTTTTAAGCCAGATTCAAGCGATTGTCTATGAGAGGTATTATTTAACAACTGTCTAAGGCAGCTTTCTTTTAAAGTCAAAGTATTGGCTGTATCAAAAATTTTTAAAAGTGCAGCGGCTATTATATGGGGTTTATTACTGTGATGGTCTTTTAAAAATAACAAAACTTTTTCTCGGGTATCATCTTTTATGTAGGGTTCTTGTAAGAATGCTAATAATTTTAAGGGGTCATTGCTATATTCGGCAATTTTAAGTTTTACATGAATATGCTGTTCTCTTTGAAATAGAGGATTTATTTCCGTTGTTACAAAATCATGATAAGGATCATCTTCGGTTTTTATGACATCACTTGCTAAGTTTGATTTAAGTTCTGAACAATCTTTTCTGAGTTTATCTAGGTTTTGTCCTAAAATAAGAAAGATATTTTTTAGTTGAGATTCACCTAAAGTATTAGCTTGTATGGACAGAACGTCAGACCCTCTTTTTTCCGCTAAGGTTTTTGCGGACAGATAACGTAGACATATATTAGGGCTTTCTTTTGCAACCTCTAGCATTCCTTTGACATAAGCATCTCCTTGAGCGCCTTTAACAGACATGTAGAGTTTTAGAGATTTTTTAGTTCCTGGATCTAACGCTAGCATCCCTTCAGGAATGGTTTCTGCAATTGCATAGGAAATGCAAAGCAATAAACTCACGGCTATAAGTCTTATGGTTTTCATGTAATCCCCAATGAAATCTAACATATCTTGCGCATTTCTTATGATATGTAGAAGTTTACTAATAATTTATTAAAAGGGTTGAATATTGATAACGGCTCAAAAAAAACATAAGGAAAACATCTTGATTTCTTAGGCCTTTTTGCAAAAAAAGATTGCTTCGGACATAGGACTTGAGCTACAAATAACAGTAAATAATCTAAAAATTCTGAGTAAAAAATGAAAAAAGATATTCATCCTGATTACCACAAAATTAAAGTCGTTATGACAGATGGTTCAACCTTTGAGACACGGAGTACCTGGGGTAAAGAAGGCGATACAATGCATCTTGATATCGATCCAAAGTCTCATCCGGCGTGGACTGGTGCAGGTCACAAGATTCTTGATATGGCCGGACAAATCAGCAAATTTACTAAACGTTATCAAAACTTTGGCGCGTCTTCGAAATAAAATTTTAAATAAGGGCCAGGCGCGTGGCATTCCCAGTAGGGCACATTATGTCAGAGGCAGGTCCCGATTATCTTTCCAATCTTAATGAAGCGCAGCGCGCGGCAATTGAGGCGACCGAAGGTCCTGTTCTGGTTCTAGCCGGGGCAGGGACAGGCAAGACTCGGGTTTTAACGACACGCCTTGTGCATATTTTAAATCAAAATCTTGCTTATCCAAGTCAGATCTTGGCTGTCACCTTTACCAACAAGGCTGCCCAGGAAATGAAAGAACGCATCGGCCACTTGCTGGGACGTTCTATTGATGGAATGTGGCTTGGGACATTTCATTCTTTGTGTGTTCGAATTTTGCGCAGTCACGCCGAATGGGTTGGCTTGCAGCCGAATTTCACGATTCTTGATACCGATGATCAGCTAAGGCTGATTAAGCAAATCTTAAAAGCTGAAAATATTGATGACCGTCAGCATCCGCCAAGGTTAATTCTTTCAATCATCAGTCGTTGGAAGGACAGAGGGTTAACTTTTGAGCAAGTCAAACGGGGGGAGCACGATTTAGCCGGTAAAATTTATGAGCAATATCAAGGTCGTCTTCAGGTTTTAAATGCCGTCGATTTTGGCGATCTTTTGCTGCTTTGTTTGACTTTGTTTAAACAAAAACCCGATATCCTTAGTTCTTATCAACAAAAATTCCGCTATTTGTTGGTGGATGAGTATCAAGACACCAACGTTGCCCAGTATTTATGGCTCCGCTTGTTGTCGCAGGGTTCTGATAACCTTTGTTGCGTCGGCGATGATGACCAGTCAATCTATGGATGGCGCGGCGCTGAGGTTGGTAACATTTTAAAATTTGAAAAAGACTTTCCCGGTGCTACGGTCATTCGTTTAGAGCAAAATTATCGCTCAACCTCTCATATCTTAGGTGCTGCGAGCGGCTTGATTGCCCATAATCAAGGGCGTCTTGGTAAAACCCTTTGGACCGATGATAAAAGTGAGGGGGAACCTGTTTTAATTCGCGGCACCTGGGATTCGATGGATGAAGCCAGATTCATTGGTGATGAAATCGAAACACTGCAGCGCCGTGGTGAATCTTTAGGTCAGATGGCTGTTTTGGTCAGGGCCGGTTTTCAAACCCGTGAATTTGAAGAGCGCTTTTTAAAGCTAGGTATTCCTTACCGCGTTGTCGGAGGTCCTCGGTTTTATGAACGCATGGAAATCAGGGACGCGTTGGCCTATCTGAGGTTATTGGTGCAGCCGGATGACGGGCTTGCGTTTGAGCGGATTATTAATGTACCCAAACGTGGTATCGGTAATACAACCGTCCAGGCCATTCATATTTTGGCACGTGAGCAGGGAATTTCTCTTTCAAGGGCTGCGCGTTACTATGCTGAAACTGCAGAAAAGGGCGCGGCCAGAGTCCCTTTGCGCAAATTTTTCCTGGATATGGATCGTTGGCGGTCTTTGTTAGACCAAGAACCCCACGTTGAGGTTGCCAAGATTGTTTTGGATGAATCCGGTTATACAGCCATGTGGCGCGAGGATAAGTCAGCGGATGCTCCGGGAAGGCTCGAGAACTTAAAGGAATTGGTTCGAGCCCTACAAGAATTTGAATATATTCAAGGGTTTCTAGAGCACGTTAGTTTGGTGATGGACAATAATCAACAGGCAGAACGAGAGGTTGTTAGTTTGATGACCCTACATTCAGCTAAGGGCTTGGAATTTAATGTTGCGTTCCTTGCCGGTTGGGAAGAGGGGCTGTTTCCTCATCCACGCGCCCTTCAGGACAGCGGTGACTCTGCTCTTGAGGAAGAAAGGCGTCTTGGTTATGTCGGCATTAGTCGCGCTCGTAAAAAAGCCGTTGTTACCTATTGTTTTCAGCGCCGTATGCACCAAGGTTGGCAAACAGCGATTCCCTCTCGGTTTATAAAGGAAATCCCATTGGCGCATTCTGTTCACATTAATGCCAATGGCGGTGAAGTTTCTGCAGCCCCAGCCTCTTTTCATCGTGCACCGGTTGTTGATTTTAGAAATTCAAAACCTTCTTTTTTAGACAAAACGATCACCTTACACTCCTTTCAAATTGGCGACCGGGTTTTTCATCAAAAATTTGGTTACGGCGAGGTTATGGAATTAGAAGGCGACAGACTTGATATCGAATTTGATGAAGCGGGTTCTAAAAAAATCATCGCTGACTTTGTTTCAAAGGCGTGAATTATGAGCATGTTATGGTGTTTAGGTATTCGTATCCATTATCGTGGCATTGATGCTGCGGTCCAGCTGTTAGAGGATATGGACATGCAGGCCATCAGTTGGTGTGAATGTGATGATGCTCTGCCGTCACTAGATATTGATGACCAAGGATTTCCAATCGCTAGTGAGTTTTTCCTGCAAGGGTATAGCAAGCATCGCCCTCAGGACATTGATATTCAAAGAAAACTTGATACTTTAGCAGCTCTTTTAGAAATCCCTGTTCCTGTTTTTACAATTGAAGAAGTTGATAATGCTGATTGGCTTTCGGTTTGCTATCAGCAGTTAGAGCCGCGCCAATTGGGGCGGTATTATGTATATGGCAGCCATAACCCGGACCCAGCAGACGATAATCTTATTCCACTCAGAATTGACGCAGCAACGGCTTTTGGTAGCGGAGAACATCCAACAACAAGCGGATGTTTGCTGGCGTTGGATGGGCTTGCAAATGACCATCAATTTTCTAAAATGCTGGACATGGGCTGCGGTTCCGGGATTTTAGCGATTGCTATGGCAAAAACTTGGCCTCATGCTAAGGTTTTGGGTGTTGACAATGATCCCGAATCAGTCCGCGTTACTCAGCAAAATGCGATTTTAAATTCTTGTGGACGCAATCTTGAAGCTCTAATGAGTGAAGGCTTTGCCGATCTAAGGGTATATAATGTTGGTCCTTTTGAAGTTGTTACAGCCAACATCCTAGCCAAACCTTTGTGTATGATGGCGCCTGATGTAAAGGACTGTTTAGTGCCAGGTGGACTGGTGATTTTATCGGGCCTTTTGGATCGTCAAAAATCCCAAGTTCTGGAAGCTTATGAAGTCATAGGTTTTACACTTGTTAAAACCTATCCTATCGAAGACTGGGCAACGCTGGTACTAAAAAGAGGGTAGAGTCATGGGTTTCATAATATGAAACCGAGTAGTCATCGAATTACATCAAAAGGATTAAACAGCCATTCTTAAAGACTTTGGAAACTCTAAAATAAACGTTGTGTGTTCACCCTCAACGGATTCACAAGAAATTTTTCCGCCAAAACTTTCTATGACGGATTTGCAAAAGGCTAGGCCAATGCCTGTACCGTGTTGAGTTTTTGAATAAAATCGCTCAAAAACATAAGGCATCATCGATGATGCCATGCCTTTGCCTGTATCCTTGAAATGCAAGATGTTGGCATCTGGAGTTTTTTCGGCGCGGATATAAATTTCTCCTTTATTGGCGGCTTCTATATAGTATAGCGCATTTTTTAAAAGGTTAAATAATACATGCCGCATAAATAATTCATTTCCCTGAAAGATGAAATCATCTGATGTGTCGATGTATATTACTTGCTTTTCAGCTGAGGTTAATGGATAAGCAGCTAAGGCATTTTGAATGCAAGTTCTGATACTGCAAGCCTCTTTTGGTACTTCATCTGGTACCCCCTTTTACATTCATTAGCAAAATATCGATAATGCTAAATGCGCCGCGGATTGTAGTTTCAATTTCTGTCGGAGCTTTTTCTATGTAATCTTGATTGATGTCTTCTAATTCTGGATTTATTTTCTTTGCCTGTTTATAGCCGTTGATCAAAGCTGGTATCTGCATTTTCAAAATCTGAACAATCAGTGAAATTGAACCAAGAGGTGTGCGTAGTTCGTGAGCCATGGTCCCTGCTTGTATTTTCATTATTTGAAGCTTATCTTGATAAAGCATTTGTTTATTACGAGAAAAAATTAAACCTAATCCAATCGCATAAATATATGTATATAAGGCAAACATAATGTTTGAAGGTTGTTGAGAAGATATGATAATTTCCTGTCCTAAACTCAAAAATGCTAAATACCCAAAAGTCATTCCCAAAGCTAGCAATAGAACAAATACTAACCAATCTGCTAAAAAGATGAGCAGGAAAATTCCTAAGATTTCGTTCATCAACCATTCATTAGAGATATTATTTTTAAGAAGCATATAAGTTCCTAAAAACGGCAAACAATAAAGGATTGTGAAAAACCAGTACAGATTGAGATATTTCTTTGCTTTGTCAGGCCATGAGTGAACAAAGATTAAAGGTAAGGACAAAGCCGTCGCAGTTACACAGATGATAAAGCATTCATTGGTTTGTGATCCAATATAATAAAGAATAAAATAGCAAAGCGGATAGTTTATTGCTCCAAAAATCCCGAAACCCTTATACTGTGCCCCAAAATCAGCAGTTCTTTTATCTAGAAAATTTAGAAATTTATCTAAAAGAAGCATTAAGATCTCATTCAGCTATAAAAATATAAATAGATATATAATATATATATTTTAGAGTCTACTTTTTTAGGAAGGAATGTCATCATCTTGTAGTAAACTTCTAACAACAATAGTCGGTGCTTCAGAAAACCCTACAGATGCACTGAGATCAAAGATGTCTTGCCAACTGGTGATATCTGGAATATCGCTTATCATAAGGGCTGCCTTCAATTGTTGAATATTTTTACATCTGCCATATACGTATTCCCAGCTCAGTTCTTCTAGTTTTATGCTTGTTTCTTTAAAGTCAATATCGCGTGACAAAGTGGGGTGAGAAAAGAACTTGAACAATAACTTATTTTCTGTATCAGCAATTTGGATAGCTTCAAGAGTTTTTGGCATAAGAACTGATGGGTAAATTTCTTCCCACAAAGATCTTACGATTTTTCTGGTTTCAATCAAAGGAGATATGCCATTTTTAAAGTTTTGAAATAGGTCTTTTAATAGTCTCTTTTTTAAAGGCTTTGGTACATAAGCTGCCAACGATGAGTCTGGTAAAGGAGAGCTCTCATCGTTGTAACGGGGGGAAATATCTTTATTCGTAATGATCCAATCTCCTAGGAAGATTATGTCACTCTCTAAGGATATTGAATATTGAGTGCGGGAGGATAACCTTGGAAAACAATTTTGAACGGTTAATCGCATAGAGTGGCCAGGTCTTGGTATTACCACATCTGTATATGTTGTTAATTTTCCCCCTTCGCTATAGGCAAGTTGGTATCTCGAGTCTTTTGACCTTGGGATGGATACAATAAACGATCCATCCATCTTTTTTATAGTGGTCATTTCTATTCCACTTCGTCTATAAGTTTTGTCTTCAGAAATCAAGAAAAGGGGGGTGCAAGAATATTCAAATTTAAATGAATCAGATTCTCTTGTTCTTATATAATTCGGTTCACATTCTGATTCTTCTCTTAAATCTTTTAAATTTTCGGCACACCAATCAATCACCGTTTGATTGATAAAGTTATTTAGAATGTTGTCAGGGATAGGACGTTTTTGTGTAGCAAGGAATATTTTCAACTTACCGCTTTTATAACGTTTTAGATCAGTTTCTAAGGAAGGGGCTAATTGAATGGGGATTTCATCATATGCAAGTTGATTTGTTGATCGATTAAAGGAAAGCCGTTCTATTTTAAAATAATTTTCTTCATATTCTTCGGACGCATATCCAAAGGATATTGTAATTAACCCTGTGATAAGAATAAGAATCCAAGAGACCATGGTTTCGATCCTTTAATTTATTCTTAATTATGAAGTTTAATATTTAATTGTTAATTTTTTATGAAGATTTTTAGGTTCTATGAACAAAATTAGAGCAATCTATAAAGTAGCTATTTAAGCGGTTTTTAATAAGAAATTAATAATTATTAACAATAGTTAAGTTGAATTAACGAATTATTAACAAATTGAAATTATTTGGTATAGCACAAGTATTCTTTTGAGTGGAGATCTGATATGCCAAGTAAAAAAATATTAACACTTTTGGGGGTCTGTTTATTTCTCAGCTTTGATGTTTTAATAGCTGCGCATTCGAATGCCGCAGATTGTGAAGAAGAAGTAAAAAGTAAAAGGACTCTTGTTCCGGTTAAAGCGGACATTGAAACAGAAGGAATGCCTTATTTTCCAGAAATAGATTCTCTGAAAAAGGTCAGACTTAGCCGAGAAGATCTATTAAGACAGGCATTTGAACGTATGAAGGGGAATATATCTTCAAAGCCTGTGCGATTTTTTGTTGATGAAGACGAACAGCCTCTTGCAAGCGACTTAAAGTCATTTTTTGCACAATATAATAGAGGCGATGCTTAAAAGTCAAAAGCTACTCAAGGTTATTTATTTTACTTTGGGTGGCTTCTAATCGCGACTTAATCCTAAAGCTTCTAAGATTTTAAGGTAACGATACCACTTTTCTTCATAGCTTTTTCCTAAAGTATACAGATAGTCCCATGAATATATACCTGTATCATGACGGTCTGTAAAAAGAATGCGGATTGCGTAGTTTCCAACTGACTCAATGGAATTTATACCTATATTTTTACAGCCAGAAATGATCTTCCTTTGACTGCTACCGTGGCCTTTTGCTTCGGCTGAGGGACTTTCGATACGTAAATATTCTGCTGAATATTCAAAACAAGAACCATCATCAAATTCTATATTTAGTTTTTTCTCGCCTTTTTTGAGCCGTATTTCTATAGGCCAAATTTGGGGAGAAGAACGATCATTCATAAAAAGAAGAGCCTTTCTTTTCATCTTGATTTTTTTTGTTATCTAACGGTCTCGCTTCATCAATCAACATGATGGGAATACCACTCCGTATGGGATAGGCCAGGCCAGCGACTTCACTTATAAGCTCTTGATTTTTTTCATCATATATCAATCGTGTTTTTGTTAAAGGGCAAACAAGAAGCTCTAATAATCGCGAATCAATCTTAGACACTTAAAAGCTCCTTTAATGACAAACTGTAGGTTTTTCTGGGTTTTCTAATGAAGCCATTTCAATCATAGTCGTTATAATTTGTGATTGTTCTTTTAAGGTGGGGCTTTCTAAAATCGCTTGTTTCTCACTTGCTTCAAATGGGCAGACCATCGCTAATGCTGTTATGAGCTTTTCATTCGACGTTTTATCTATTTCCTGCCAATTTGGTGTTATATCCATGATTTTGAAATAGCCTTTTAAAGCTTTTAACAGACGTAATCTGTCAAAAGAGAAGTCAACCTCATCAACAAGATCTTGTGCGTAACGATCATAGGATACAAGAGCTCGTCTGTAGCCATGTTCTGAACCGACTTCTTCGATAATATCAAATCTAGAAATACCGCTAAGGGTAATAATAAGACGACTTTCTTCTGCTTCATTAATGTCGATTATTCTACCAAGGCATCCTGATTTAAACAGAGAAAGATTTTCTTCCATATTCAGATTTTTGAGTATCGGTTGCACCACTCCAATCATGTGATGGCTTTTGATACTTTCAGCAATCATGCTTAGGTAATCAATTTCAAAGATTGGGATAGGTAGTTGTGAGCGCGGTAATAGCACTGCTCCATGTAAAGGGAGTAAGGGAATTAATGTTGGCAATTCTTTAGGTGTACTATTGTTCATGTTATTCATTTTACGAAAAAAGAATGGCGGACAATTTACGTCGCCCTTCTGCGGTTAGATGATGACTATGGCCAAGGGAGGAAAAAACCTTAAGAAGTGTATCTTTTGCTATTCCATTATTCCAGTTTTTATCAAAACGGTTAATTTCGAGCAACTCTTGGATAGCATTTTGAATTTCTCCATTTTTAAAATTTATTAAAGCAATTTGATAAGATTGCTGAATGGGATCATTAGAAGTATTCAGTTGAATTTTCTCTATATCCTGAATGAGTTCTAAATGCGATAAAAGCGCCGTTGCTTGACGTGTTTGGCGCTTATCTTTTGGAATTTGCATCAAAATTTCCTTGGCTTTCTCTGGATGGCCTAAAAGCAAATAACAATGCGCTAGTCCCGCTGCAGCTTTTTCTTCTTCTGGGAGTTTGGTTAAAATGTCCGTATAAAATCCTGCTGCTTCGTCATAAGAACTTTTATCAAAGGCTTCTGAAGCTTGCTTTAATGCTTCTTCTAAGTTAAGGGTGCTTGGAATTTTTGTTAATTCAAAGAGTTTACTCAAAAACTGATCTAATTTTTGTTCTGATACATTTCCCATAAACGCATCTATGGGCTGCCCTCTAAAGAAAGCATATACAGTAGGGACTGTCTGAACTCTAAGTTGTGCCGCTAGCTCTGCATTCTCATCAATATTAATTTTTGCAAGGGTAAGTTTGCCTTGGTATTTAGCGGCGGCTTTCTCAAGTACGGGTGTAAGCTGTTTACAGGGTCCGCACCAAGGCGCCCAAAAATCAACGAGGATAATTTTCTCTGCAGAAGCTTCTATAACTTCTGCGGCAAAATTACGCGTATTAACATCCTTAATAAAGGACGTTTTTTTACTAAGATTGTTAATTCCTTCTAGAATAAGCACTCTTAATTTTCCCTATTCGTTTTATCTTTCGTTAGACAGCAATGGATTGCTTGAAATTGTTTAATCTGGAATTAAGATAATCCTCTACATGATGACATAATGACGGGATTTGATCTGTAAAGAAATGATCCGATTGATTGACCAACTGGTAATCAATTTTTATTCCCTTTTGATTGCGCAATTTTTCAACAAGGGTTCCAATAGAGGCAACTGGCACGATCGCATCTTCGCTTCCATGAATAATCTGTCCCGAAACAGGGCAAGGAGCAAGAAAATTAAAATCATACATATTTGCAGGCGGACTGATCGAAATGAATCCTTCCAATTCGGGTCTTCTCATTAAAAGCTGCATGGCAATCCAGGCGCCAAAAGAAAATCCGGCCACCCAAAATCTGTTCACGTTCGGATTGGTCGATTGTAACCAATCCAGAGCAGAAGCTGCATCGCTTAGCTCTCCTTCCCCGTTATCGTAACTACCTTCGGATCGCCCTACGCCCCTGAAATTAAATCTAAGGGTGCTAAATCCCTGTTCTACGAAACTTCTGTAAAGGGCATAAACAACTTTATTATTCATTGTTCCCCCGTGTTTCGGATGGGGATGAAGAATAAGGGCGATAGGCGCATCTTTGTCATTGCTAGGTTGATAGCGGCCTTCTATTCTTCCTGCAGACCCATTAAAAATTACCTCTGGCATACCCGTTCCTTCCTTATCTATGGACATTCTCTCTAAGAATCTTTCTTATTTCTATAAAAATCCTGAGAGTTGATAGTAAATACTTGACTTATTTAGTCGGAATATCATAGTTCTTGTATTAAGTTTAGCTGATCTTTCAATCAGGCAAATTTTTAAGAAAACAAATTACCTGCCAAGATTAGCATGCCTTAAAATAAAGTGCTACGAAATTAAATAAAGATCCTTAGGGGAAACAATTGAAACTAAGTACAAAGGCCAGATATGCTGTAATGGCGATGGTGGATCTTGCTAGAGAGGGGGGAGATAATGCATCTTCTTCTTTGACGGTGATCGCTGAACGTCAGAGTTTGCCTTTACCTTATTTAGAGCAGCTTTTCCTAAAGCTTCGAAGAGCTGAACTTGTAAAAAGTGCAAGAGGATCTAATGGCGGATATATGCTGATGCGTAGCCCCGCTGAGACTAACATTTATGATATTATAGTGGCCGTCGATACACCCATGAAAGCGACTCGCTGCAATGATCATTCTCTTAAAGGATGTCATCTAAACAAAACCCGATGTCTTACCCATAATTTATGGAAAGGACTGGAGGACGTGGTTCAGTCATATCTAAAAACAGTTAGCTTAGAAGATGTTTGTCATAAAAGAACAATAGCTTTCTCTAAAGAAGAGGATGAAGTTTTATTTTCCAGAGGTGATCAGCAGCAATGGCTGCACAGGGGGCAAAATTGAGAGTCTATTTTGACTACAATGCGACTGCTCCTTTAAGGAGCTCTGTACGTCAGACTATGATTGAAGCCATGGATTTGGTGGGTAATGCGTCCTCGGTTCATTCTTTTGGAAGAGATGTGCGGAAGAAAATAGAATCTTCTCGTCAAAGGGTTGCAATCGCTTTGGGACTTGAATCAAAAAGAGTAATCTTTACAAGTGGGGCAACTGAATCAAACAACCTCGCTTTAAAAAATTTTTCCGGACGAGTGATTGTTTCTGCAATCGAACATGACTCAGTTTTTAAAGTACGAGACGATGCCGTTACAATTCCTGTATCAACAGATGGAGTTGTTGATCTTGATAATCTAGATAAGCTCCTTGAAAAGAATTCTGGTGAGCCTACGCTTATTTCTGTAATGGCTGCGAACAATGAAACAGGAGTGATTCAGCCGTTAGCCGAGATTGTTCAGATTGCTAAAAAACATCGTGCCTACGTTCACAGTGATGCAGTGCAAGCTATTGGAAAGGTAGAGTTTCCCTGGCATATGCTAGACATGATTTCGGTATCTGGTCATAAACTAGGAGGGCCTGCTGGAATTGGTTGCCTTGTTATTAACACAGGCTTGCCGATTGTTCCCTACATTAAAGGGGGAGGGCAAGAACGCTCTTACCGTGCTGGAACGGAAAATTTGATTGGAATTGTAGGTATGGCAGCTGCGATTGAGGAAAGTCTGAAAGATAATTGGATTCATGCAAAAAAATTAAGGGACACTTTGGAAGATCTTATAAGTGAAATTGACCCAGACGCTTTAGTTATTAAAAAAGAAACGAATCGTCTCAGTAATACAGCGGTCCTTTATATGGCTGGAGTGAAAAGTGAAACCCAGATAATGAGCTTTGATTTAAAAGGTTTTGCAGTTAGTGCAGGTGCTGCATGTTCTTCTGGAAAAGTAAAAACATCCAGAGTGCTGGAGGCCATGGGATTTAACACAGATAAAAATGGACAAGTGATAAGGGTCAGTATTGGGCCAAATTCTAATTTTAAAGAAATTGATGGGTTCGTAAGAGCATGGCAATCAATTTATGAAAAATGCTCAAACGCAAAAAGTAAATACGTTAATAATGTTCGAGGAGATGATTATGAATTCGCGTACGGTGCCTAATTTACATCCATCATCTTTGGTCCCAACGGAACAGATATATCTGGACTATCAGGCAACAACACCTTGTGACCCAAGGGTTTTAGAGAAAATGCTGCCTTATTTTACAGGAATATTTGGAAATCCTCACTCAAGAAACCATCTGCATGGATGGCTTGCTGAAGAAGCTATTGAAACTGCAAGACAACAAATAGCAGATATAATAAAGGCCGATGAGCGGGAAATTATTTTCACGAGCGGTGCCACTGAATCTAACAACATGGCTATTAAAGGTGTTGCCCATTTTTATGGGGATAAGAAAAAACACATTATCACTTGTGTGACAGAGCATAAATGCGTTTTAGAAAGCTGCCGTTCATTAGAACAGCAAGGTTTTGAGGTTACATATCTTCCCGTCGGACCTAATGGTCTGATTGACTTAGATCAGCTTAGAAATGCGATAAAGGAAGATACTCTTCTTGTTTCTATCATGGCCGTTAATAATGAAATCGGGGTTATCCAACCTATTAAGGAAATAGGCGCTATTTGCAGGGAAAAAGGAGTTTTTTTCCACACAGATGCGGCCCAGGCCATTGGAAAAATTGACATCGATATTAATGAAATGAATATTGATCTATTAAGCGTATCTGGTCATAAGGTTTATGGACCAAAAGGAGTGGGAGCGCTTTTTGTTAGGCGCAAACCAAGGGTTCGTATGCAGGCGCTTATAAGTGGGGGTGGTCAGGAACGGGGAATGCGTTCAGGTACATTGCCGACGCCTCTTTGTATTGGCCTTGGCGAAGCATGCGCCATTGCTGATCGTGAAATAAAAGATGAGACTGCGCGCATTAGTAAATTAAGCCACCGTTTGTATGATGGAATTTGTCAAAGATTATCTCACGTTTATTTAAATGGTGATTTAGAAAAACGTATCCCTGGAAATTTGAATATGAGCTTTGCTTTTGTGGAAGGTGAGGGATTGATGATGGGTATAAAAGAACTATCTGTTTCTTCAGGATCTGCATGTACGTCCTCATCTCTTGAGCCTTCTTACGTATTAAGAGCCTTGGGGGTGGAGGAAGAATTGGCCCATACTTCAATCAGGTTTGGTATTGGACGTTTTACAACTGAGCAAGAAATTGAAGTAGCAATTGAAAAAGTTGTTCAAGAAGTTGAACGTCTTCGTTCAATGAGCCCTTTGTGGGAAATGGCGCAAGAAGGTATCGATATAAAATCCATACAATGGGCAGCACATTAGAGTTAACTAAGGAGAGAGAAAATGGCTTATAGTCATCAAGTTATTGATCATTATGAAAATCCTCGCAATGTGGGGACATTAGATAAAAATGATAATAGTGTTGGAACCGGTTTGGTTGGAGCGCCCGCTTGTGGTGATGTTATGAAACTGCAAATCAAAGTAAGCGCTGATGGAATTATCGAAGACGCTAAATTTAAAACGTTTGGATGTGGTTCAGCAATTGCTTCTTCTTCACTTGTAACAGAGTGGGTCAAGGGAAAGAGCGTTGATGAGGCAAGTCAAATTCGCAATACAGAAATTGCCCACCATTTGGCGCTTCCTCCTGTTAAAATACATTGTTCTATTTTAGCCGAAGATGCTATTAAAGCTGCGCTTGAAGATTATAAGGAAAAACAGAAAAATAAAATCCAAGAGGCAGCATAGGGCACCACAATGAAAGCACCTATCGAAATAACCGAAGCAGCTTTGGGGCGTGTTAAGTATCTTTTGGAAAAAAGAGGAAAGCCTTCACTTGGAATTCGCATTGGCCTTCGTACCAAAGGATGTTCAGGTTTGTCTTATACGTTGGAATACGCAGATGAGTGCCATCCTATGGATGAGGTTTTGGAAAAAGAAGGTGTTACTATTCTAATTGATCCAAAAGCAACTTTATTCATTTTGGGAACAGAAATGGATTTTGTTGAAGAAAAAATGCAATCAGGTTTTGTGTTTCGTAACCCAAATGAAAAAGGGCGCTGTGGTTGCGGAAAATCCTTTCATGTTTAATGTGTTAAGAGAAATGTCATGTTAAATCCATTGCTTGGAAGCGGTGTTATTGATATCGAGACGATTCGTCCTCAAGCAACTCCTTTTGCTCTTTTAGGTTTAGAGCCAACGTTTGATATTGATCAAAAGAAAATGGAGTTTCATTATTTTTGTTTACAGCGAGAGCTTCATCCGGATCGCTTTGTAAACAAAACAGCTCATGAAGCGAATGGTGCACGAATGATGTCTGCATGGGTTAATAATGCATACAGCAAGCTAAAGGATCCAATTCTGAGAGCAGAGTCATTATTGAGGATCATGGGATTGAGTATTCCAGGTGAAAAAGATACATCTGTACAAAATCCGATCCTTTTAAATGAGGTTATGGAATGGCGTGAGGAGTTAGCCGAGATTCATTCCCTGCAATCACTGGAAGATTTTCATAAGAAATTTAATGAAATACTTCAAGAGTGCGGCGAACATTTCTCCTTAAGCTGGAAAAATAAGGATATTCTTTCAATGCAAAAGTCATATTTAAAAATGGTATATGTTTCAAAGGTTATTGAAGAGGCCAAAGAACATAAACGAAATTATTAGTCATTTAGTGTAAAGTGCATAAAGTGTTATTACAACTTTCAGAACCAGGCGAAACTCCCCTTCCTCATTCAGAGGAAGACCAAATTGTTGTTGGAATAGACCTTGGGACAACGCATTCGGTTGTAGCAATTGTCCAGGATGGAAAGCCTGTGCCTTTGAGGATTGATGGAGAGTTTTTGATACCTTCAGTCGTGGGCTGGAAAAACAATATTCTTAAAATTGGAAAAGATGCTTTAGAAGAATGCGCTTCTGATGAATATGTTTCTTCTTTTAAGCGTTATATGAATCAACCCTCCAAAGTATTGATGCATGGAAAAACATCTGTTGAGCTTTCAGCAGAAGTCTTACGTTACATAAAACATCATGTTGAATCGGCTCTTGGGCAAGAAGTTAAAAAGGCTGTTATTACAGTGCCCGCTTATTTTGACGACACAGCTCGTCAGGCAACAAAAGATGCTGCAACCTTGGCAGGTTTGTCTGTTCTAAGGTTAATTAATGAGCCAACAGCGGCGGCTCTGTCCTATGGTTTGGATCAATCTGCCGAAGGATTGTATGTCATTTACGATTTTGGTGGTGGCACATTTGATGTTTCCCTTTTAAAAATGTCGATGGGGGTTTTTCAAGTTTTAGCAACCAGCGGCGACGTTGAATTAGGCGGCGATGACATCGATCAAGCCATTGCTAGTTATTGGCATCAAGACAAAGGCATTTCTTTAGATAAGAATTTGACAAGATTAGCCCGAAAGGCCAAAGAATCTTTGGCAAATCAAGTAAATTGGCAAGAAAATTTTTCCGGGCAGATGCTTGAGCTCAATCAAGAAAAGCTTAATGAGATCGCAAAACCATTTGTACAGAAAACCCTTTCGATTTGTTGGGGTATTTTCATAGACGCAAATATCGATATAAGTGATGTGAAAGGCGTTGTGTTGGTTGGCGGTTCAACGCGCTTACAAGAAATCAGATCCGCTGTCCGTACCTTTTTTAAAAAAGAACCTTTGATTAATTTAGACCCTGACCAAATCGTGGCTCTGGGGGCTGCTTTGCAAGCTGATGCCTTAAGTTATGGTTCGGAAACTTTGCTTTTAGATGTTGCATCGCTTTCCTTGGGAATAGAAACAATGGGAGGGTTGGTTGAAAAGATTATCCCTCGAAATACCCCGGTTCCAACGGCTATTGCTCAAGAATTCACAACATATCAAGATGGACAGACCGCTATGAAAATCCACGTTGTGCAAGGTGAAAGAGAGCTTGTATCAGGATGCAGGTCGCTAGCTGAGTTTGTTTTAACCGATATTCCACCCATGGTGGCGGGAGCAGCCCGAATACAAGTGACATTTGAAGTCGATGCTGACGGGGTTTTAACAGTATCTGCTTTAGAAAAAACAACTGAAACCTTTCAGAGAATTACTGTCAAACCAAGCTATGGGTTAAATCATGAAGATTTAGAGCGTATGATTCAAGAAGGTTTTGAAAAGGGCGTTGAGGACATAGAAAAACGGCTTTTAATTGAAGTTGAAGTGGAGGCGAAACAACTGTTACATTCTTTAAAAGTCGCAATCGAAGCTGATTCCGATCTTTTGAGTAACGAAGAGAAAGAGAACCTTGAGAGTAAAGCAAATTATTTGAAATCTATTTTGAGTCAAAGTGATCGGGAAATGATCAGAAAACAGATAAAAGATCTATCGGTGATGAGTCAATCCTTTGCTGAAAGACGTATTAGTCGTGCTATACAAAAGAGATTAATGGGGCAACCTGTTATTTAAGAGTTAAAAAAGAGAGAGTGTAAAAATGCCTAAAATAAAATTTATCCAAACTGATGGCCAAACAATAGAGGTCGAAGCTCCTATTGGTTTATCCATCTTAGAAATTGCTCATCGAAATAATATAGATCTTGAAGGGGCTTGCGAAGGATCACTAGCTTGCTCCACATGTCATGTGGTTGTGGACAGCGAATGGTACGATTTATTACCGGCCGCTACAGAAGACGAAGAAGATATGTTGGACTTAGCTTTTGGACTGACACACACGTCACGCCTTGGTTGTCAGATTATCATGACGGATGAATTAGACGGCCTGAAAGTGCGCCTTCCAGCCGGCACGCGCAATATGATGGTTTAAATGAGCCAGAAGCTTAAATGGACAGATATCTATGATATTGCAATCGCCCTAGAAGAAGAGCATCCTGATATCGATATCTTGTCCACTCGATTTACAGATCTATGGCAATGGGTTCAAAATCTTCCCGATTTTGACGATGATCCCAATAAAAGCAGCGAAAAAATCCTAGAAGCTATTCAGATGGCGTGGCTTGAAGAGAGGCGGTAATTTATTCTTTTCGAGTGCAGCTCAGCTCACATTTAGTTCATTGATAAAGAGAAAAGCAAACTCGAAAGCATCTAATAACAGTAATCAAACGTTCACTGTTATTAGAACTTTATTTTGATTAATGCTCTTTCAAACCCTTAAGAATCTCTTCACAGACCTTTTTTGCATCCCCTAGAACCATCAACGTATTATCTCTGTAAAACAACTCGTTATCAACGCCGGCATAGCCTGAGGCTAATGAACGTTTAACGAACAAAACCGTTTTGGCTTTTTCCACGTCTAAAATAGGCATTCCATAGATAGGGGACGATGCATCTGTCTTAGCAGCAGGGTTTGTAATATCATTAGCACCAATAACAAAGGCAACATCCGTTGATGCAAAGTCATGGTTAATGTCTTCAAGCTCCAAAACTTCGTCATAGGGAACATTGGCTTCTGCTAAAAGAACGTTCATGTGTCCAGGCATACGTCCGGCAACAGGGTGAATGGCATAGCGAACATTCACGCCTTTCCCTTTTAATGTGTCAACCATTTCTCTTAATGCGTGTTGGGCTTGGGCGACTGCCATACCATATCCTGGAACGATAATCACATTTCTTGCATTGCCCATAATGAAAGCAGCATCTTCGCCGCTGCTCACTTTTACAGGTTTATCGCTAGTGTTTGTTCCCGCAGCTGAGGCTGAAGCAGGATCTGTTCCAAACCCACCTAAAATGACATTGAATATAGAACGGTTCATACCTTTGCACATAATGTAACTGAGGATGGCCCCAGACGCCCCAACGAGAGCACCTGTAATAATCAAAAGATTATTCGACATGGTAAACCCAATACCTGCCGCCGCCCACCCTGAATAGGAGTTTAACATGGAAATAACCACAGGCATATCAGCACCACCAATCGGCATAATCAACAAAAGACCTAATGCAAACGAAAGAGTTGTCAATAGCCAAAAGACAGAAGCTGATTCAGTGCTCATGAATATAAAAAGAAGAACAAGAAGAGCAATTGCAAGTAATGCATTTAATTGATGTTGACGAGGAAATGTAAGCGGTTTTCCGCTAACAAGCCCTTGCAATTTTCCAAAGGCAATGATCGATCCTGTAAAGGTAATTGCACCGACAATTGTCCCAAGTCCCATTTCAAAAAGACTGGTAGCCTTCATGTTTCCTTGTGAACCAAGGTGGAATGTTTCCGGAGAATAAAGCGCAGCAGCGGCAACAAATACGGCTGCTAAACCAACCAAACTATGAAAAGCAGCAACCAATTGGGGAAGTGCTGTCATTTTTATGCGTTTTGCAATGACTGTTCCAAGGCCACCACCCAAAGCAATTGCTACAACAATCCAACTGTACCTTGAAATAGAAGATCCCAAAAGGGTCGTTAAAATGGCAATCACCATTCCAAAGACACCATACATGTTACCAGATCTGGATGTTGCTGCAGAGGAAAGCCCCCGCAGAGCCAAAATAAAACAAACGGCTGAGATTAAATATAAGAATGCAGAAAGATTAACGGACACGTTTTTAAGCTCCTTGTTATTTGCTTTTCGCAAACATTTGCAACATACGTTGAGTTACAATAAATCCACCAAAAATGTTAATTGACGCTAAAACAACAGCAATAAAACCAAAAGTTGTTGAAATATTACTAATAGCAGGGCCTGCAGCAATCAGGGCTCCTACGATGATAACGCTTGAAACAGCATTAGTGACGGACATCAAAGGCGAATGAAGGGCAGGCGTTACTTTCCACACAACGTAGTAGCCGACAAAGCAAGCCAAGGCAAAAACAGTTAGGCCAATAACAAATGGATCTAAATGAGCTGTACCTGATTGATCCACCAGTTGACGAGTCATTGTTTCTAATTGTTTTGCTTCATTCGTTAACTCTCTTGAAGCATTTAAAATTTTTGTTGTCTGTTCTGTTATCGTGTGAATATCCATAAATAACCTCTTTAATCCTTGTTAAAGGTTGGGTGAATAATTGCGCCCTCGTGGGTTAAGGCAGTCGCTGTCACAATTTCATCTTGCCAGTTGATTTCTAACGCACTTCCTTCTTTATTCATTATGTTTTTAAGGAAGTTCAAAAGATTTTTGGCATAAAGCTGACTTGCATCTGTTGCGATTCTGCTTGGCATGTTAGCCGAACCTACAATTTTAACGCCATGCTTTATGATGGTTTTTCCTGATTCAGATAACGCGCAATTCCCGCCAGATTCTGCAGCTAAGTCAATAATCACTGATCCTGGTTTCATTGTTTTGACCATAGCTTCTGTAACCAAGACAGGGGCCGGTTTGCCAGGTATTTGAGCCGTTGTTATAATGATGTCTTGAGTTTTTAAAACTTCTTTGAGTTTTTCTTCTTGGGCCTTTTTATAATCATCACTCATTTCTTTTGCGTATCCACCAGTGCCTTCACCGGTCTCTTTTGCTTCAACAGAGACAAAGGTTGCTCCAAGGCTTTCTACTTGTTCTTTAGAAGCAGCCCTTACATCGTACGCAGAAACAATTGCCCCCAGACGACGCGCAGTAGCAATCGCTTGAAGGCCAGCAACTCCAGCCCCTAGGATCAAAACACGTGCTGCGGGAATAGTTCCTGCTGCTGTCATCATCAAAGGTAAGGCTCTGCCAAATTCAGAAGCGGCATCAATCACTGCCTTGTATCCAGCTAAGTTACTTTGAGAGGAAAGTACGTCCATACTTTGAGCGCGAGTGATGCGAGGCGCTAGCTCAAGACTAAAACTGGTAATTCCCTGTGAAGATAATTTTTTCAAAAGAGATCCGTTTTGATAGGGTTTTAGCATTCCAATCAAAAGACTTTGCTTTGCAAGTTTTGTGACCTCTTCTTCTGGAAAGGGGGCAACTGTCAAAACGGCATTGGCTTTTTTCAAAAGATCTTCACGGTTTTTTTCAACTGCGCAGCCAGCTTTTTCATAAAGGCTGTTCGGATAACCAGCTTCTTTGCCAGCATCTGATTCAACTGTGACTTGATGTCCTAATTCTATTAATTTTTTTGCAACGTCAGGGGTTAAGGAAACCCTTTTTTCATGAGGCGTATTCTCTTTCAGAACAGCAAAAAGCATAGTTAACTTTTTCCAACACAATTCATAATCTAGATTTTTGGTATTATAATGCTTTTTTTGTACTAGGGAAGGGTAAAGTAATAATTATAATGGGTTTTCCTAAAATTTATTTTGGTGAATTCCTTTAAAATGAGAATTACAATCAAATCTTTAGAAAATTGGTATTACAGCAGCCTAGACTTTAAAGAGCTTTGTTGATAAGTTAAGTATGAATAATTTTTTTAAAACGGAGAATGTCACATAGCTCGACTTAATGTTGATTCGCCCCAAAACAGAGAAGTTCCTCGTCATGACGGGCCTAGAGTTAATCAGGAAATAACCTCACCAAAGGTAAGATTAATTGATGCAGAAGGTGAAATGGTCGGCGTAGTTAGCAGATCAGAAGCTTTAACTTTAGCTGTTCAGGCAGGCCTTGATTTGGTAGAAGTTTCTCCAAATGCAGAGCCTCCCGTTTGTAAGATTTTGGATTACGGCAAGTTTAAATATGAACAACAAAAGAAAAAAGCCGAAGCCAAGAAAAAACAAAAGATCATCGAAGTTAAAGAAATTCAAATGCGTCCTATGATTGATGACAATGATTTGGAAATCAAATGCAGGGCTATTAAAAGATTTCTTGAAGAAGGTGATAAAGTTAAGATAAGCATGCGTTTTCGTGGACGAGAAATGAGTCACCAAGAAATTGGTATGGGGATTTTATTAAAAGTTAAACAAGATTTTGAAGAGCTTGCAAAATTTGAAACATTGCCAAGATTTGAAGGTAGGCAAATTGTTATGATAATGGCTCCTAAATAGAAAAGGGATAGAAGTTTATGAATTTATTATTGGTTATCCATGTATTTATAACAGTTGCTTTGATTGGCGTTATTTTGCTTCAAAAGACTGAGAATAGTGGCGGATTAGTAGGAGGTAGCAGTAGCAGTTCGGGTGGCGGTATGTTTACAGCCAGGGGGGCGGCAAACTTGTTAACAAGAATAACAGCTGTTTTGGCAGCATTATTTATTGGAAATTGCATCTTGATGACTGTGATGACGAGTGCTCAGATTCGAAAGTCTACAAGCTTTTTGGATGCTCCAGCAGAATCCGGGGTTCAATCAGTTCCGGTTCAAAATACTCCGACTTCAAACGTACCTGATAAAAAATAATGGCTGAGCCTCGTTATGTCTTTATTACAGGGGGGGTGACTTCTTCTTTAGGCAAAGGATTAGCCTCTGCTGCGCTTGGGGCTTTGCTGCAAGCGCGTAATTTTAAGGTGATTTTGAGGAAATTGGATCCTTACCTTAATATCGATCCTGGTACCATGAGTCCTTATCAGCACGGTGAAGTTTATGTAACCGATGATGGGACGGAAGCTGATCTTGATTTGGGACACTATGAAAGATTTACAGGCGTTGCTTCAAGATCAAGTGATTATGTTACGACAGGTAAGATTTATTCATCTGTATTGGCAAGAGAGAGACGAGGCGATTACTTAGGGGCAACTGTTCAAGTTATTCCTCACATAACCGATGAAATTAAAAAATTCATAACGAATGATACAGAAGATGCCGATTTTGTTCTGTGCGAGATTGGAGGAACTGTTGGTGATATAGAGGGGCTTCCGTATCTTGAAGCTATTCGTCAGCTGAGAAATGATCTGGGGCGTGAAAGGACAATGTTTATACATTTGACTTTATTGCCCTACATTCCCACAGCTGGAGAGCTGAAAACTAAACCAACTCAGCATTCTGTGAAAGAGCTTTTGAGTGTAGGAATCCAAGCTGACCTTTTATTATGTCGAAGCGATCGTCCTATCCCGCTTGACGCAAAACGTAAACTGGCTCAGTTTTGTAACGTTCACAGTGAAAATGTGATTGCGGCCCTAGATGCTGGTAATATTTATCAGGTTCCTTTGCAATATCATGAAGAAAGATTTGATCAGCAAGTATGTCGTTATTTTGGAACTGAAAAACCGGCAACTGGTCTGGATCCTTGGCATAAACTTATTAATTCAATCGAAAACTCCAAAGAAAAGGTAAAAATTGGGATTGTTGGAAAATATGTCCAACTGCTTGATGCTTATAAATCCTTAATTCAAGCATTGGCTCATGGTGGAATTCAGCACCAAGTCATTCCTGAATTAGTATGGATTGATTCGGAAAAAAAAGAAAATGTTACCTCGCAGCTTGGAACCGTTGATGGAATTTTAGTTCCGGGAGGTTTTGGTGAGAGAGGAGTAGATGGGAAAATAGCAGCAGCTCAGTACGCACGAGAAAATAAGATTCCTTTTTTGGGAATTTGTTTTGGTATGCAGCTGGCTGTTATTGAGGCATGCCGTAATCAATTAGGTTTAAAAGACGCTTCTAGTACAGAGTTTGGCCCTACATCAGAGCCTGTTGTCGGATTATTGACTGAATGGGCTAGCGAAGTCGGTATTCAGTTGCGCAAAGAAAATGGTGATTTAGGCGGGACAATGCGCCTTGGAGCCTATCCTTGTGTTTTGGAAAAAGATTCCCTCGTCCATAAAATCTATGGAAAAGGTGAAATTAGCGAACGTCATCGTCATCGTTACGAAGTCAACACAAAATACTCTAAGAGATTAGAAGAGGTCGGGCTGCATTTTTCGGGATTTTCCCCTGATGGATCGTTGCCTGAAATTATAGAAAGAAAAGATCATCCTTGGTTTGTCGGGGTTCAATTCCATCCTGAGCTAAAATCGAGATTGTTTGAGCCTCATCCTCTTTTTTCTGCTTTCATAAAAGCGGCTGCAGACCATAAGAAACGTTAAGGATAAAAAGAATGCGTCATTTAAAGATTGGGGCTTTGACAGTTGGAAATGATCTTCCTTTGACTATCATTGCGGGTCCTTGTGTTATGGAAAGCCGTGAACATGCTTTGATGATGGCAGGTGAACTGAGTGACTTGGCAGCAAAAATGGGTTTTGGTCTGATTTATAAAACCTCCTTTGATAAGGCGAATCGAACCAGTTTAAAAGGTGTGAGAGGCATTGGACTTGAGGCAAGCTTAGCTATTTTTTCTGAAATTCGTGAAAAGTTTGGTTGTCCTGTTACCACTGACGTTCATAACGCAGAGCAATGTGGGATTGTTGCTAAGGTCGTAGATGTATTACAGATTCCTGCATTCTTGTGCCGTCAAACAGACCTTCTTGCGGCAGCAGCTGCAACTGGCAAAGCGATTAATATTAAAAAAGGCCAATTTCTAGCGCCATGGGATATGAAGAATGTGGTTACCAAAATGGAAAGTTTTGGTAGTGAAAATGTCATGCTTTGTGAGCGCGGAGCTAGTTTCGGTTATAATACACTTGTGTCAGATATGCGTTCCTTATCTATTATGGCAAGTACAGGTTATCCAGTGATATTTGATGCAACCCATTCTGTACAGCAACCAGGCGGTGCAGGGACATCCAGTTCCGGTCAACGTGAGTTTGCGCCCGTCCTAGCGCGGGCAGCCGTTGCAGTTGGTGTCGCCGGCGTTTTCGTAGAAACGCATGAAAACCCGGACTGTGCGCCAAGTGATGGTCCGAATATGATTCCTTTAAAGGATATGCCAAAAGTCTTGAGTGAGCTTCTGGCTTTTGACAAAGTTGCCAAAGACTACCCCAGGTGGGTTGTTTAAAGGTCTCGGGGGCTAATATTGTTAGCGCCAATGTCTGCGACCAAATCTTTCTTCTATAATGACTCCGCCTACTACGGGCGGTCCATATACGACAGGTGGTGCTGCATAGACTGGAGCAGGAGGAGTTACATAGACGGGTGCTGGTTGAGGTGAAATAAATGTTGGTCCGGGAGGTGTTGGGGCTGGAACCTGTTGGACGATCACTGTATCAGTGTGATGGTGATTATGATGCTTTTTGTGAACGGGCTGAACGGGCGTGGCGACTGAAACGCCAGTAGGATACTTAACAATGCTTTCTAAATATTGCCCAAGCGGTGTTGAGGCATTTTTAACAAATATATTGCTAAGACGCAAAATAACCGTTTTGTTTATTTGGCTGTCACCCGGCCATCTGTATGTGAAATCAAAAGCGGTATGCGCAACGTTCCATGTGCCATGTTCTAGCAGTAAAGGTTTATTATTGGTAAAGAATTGGTATTCTTCTGTACCTATTCCGCCCGCTTTTTTTTCAGCAAGAGATTGTCCATCAATATCTGCATGCAAAAAAGAGATATGATCTCTACCTGAAACAACTTCTAAATCTCCAAAAGTGAAGGGGCCTTCGACGTGCACTATTTTCCCTCTAAATAGCTCTTTTATTCGTTCGACATCCAGGTGCATTAGAGGAGTGATCAATGCGTAAACATTATCTCGCCTGGCACTTTCAATGACACTGATAGGAAGAGATGGAACTAAATTTTCCATCTTTTCATGGTTGACATCTGTATTCATATAAAGTCTAAAGTCCAGTTGATCTGGAGATATAACCTCTGCGGAGGTTGGTTGTGGCATACTCGATGCACCCATAGGAACGGGTTGAGGTATGTCTGCAATAGCCTTTACTGAAAAGAGAAATGTTGATGATAAAAAGATGGATGCAAAAACCTTAACCATTCTGTTACCTTAAATTTATGCCTTATTTTCTATAAATATAAAGAAAAGATCTTAACAGATGTTTAACAGAGGAATTTCTTAACAAAACAGTATATTTCCACTATGTTAATAGTGAGTTCATATATTTAGTGACTTTAAAAGGAGTATCCCTTGTCAGAAATTCTTAATATCCTTGCACGCGAGATCTTAGACTCACGCGGAAATCCTACTGTTGAGGTTGATGTTATTTTAGAATCAGGAGATATAGGGAGGGCCGCTGTGCCGTCGGGTGCATCAACTGGAACGTTTGAAGCGGTTGAAAGGCGAGACGGAGATAAAAAACGCTATAACGGTAAAGGTGTTCTTGGGGTCGTTAAAACAATCGAGACAGAAATCTTTGAGGCTTTGGTTGGTATGGACGCAGAGGATCAACGTGCAATTGATCAGACTTTGATTGAATTAGATGGAACGCCCAATAAGTCACGCTTAGGTGCTAATGCAACTTTAGGGGTTAGTTTGGCTGTTGCCAAGGCTGCAGCGGGGGCAGTTGATCTTCCCCTATATAGATATATTGGTGGGACCAATGCGCATAAATTGCCGATGCCTTTGATGAATATTTTAAACGGTGGGGCGCACGCTGATAATCCAATCGATATTCAAGAATTTATGATTGTTCCAAGCTCAGCTAAAGATATAAGCACAGCTGTTCAAATGGGCGCAGAGGTTTTTCATGAATTAAAAACTCTTCTGAAAAAAGCGGGCTTAAATACCAATGTGGGTGATGAGGGAGGATTGGCTCCTTCTTTAAAAAGCTCTCGTGAGGCTTTGGATTTCATCCTAGAGGCTATCGAAAAAGCTGGATATAAACCGGGTAAAGATTTTCATCTTGCATTAGATGTTGCAGCGAATGAGCTTTATAAAGACGGATCCTATACTCTCGAGGGGAAAAAACATACCTCTCTTGAGATGATTGATTATTACGCTGCTCTTGCCAAAGATTACCCATTGATTTCTATTGAAGATGGTCTTTTTGAAGAAGATTGGCAAGGTTGGAAACAATTAACTCAAAAACTGGGGGATAAGGTTCAGCTGGTTGGTGATGATTTGTTTGTAACAAATCCAGAGCGGTTGGCAAAAGGAATTCATGAAAAGTCTGCGAACGCAATTTTGATCAAGCTGAATCAGATTGGAACATTGACTGAAACCATTCATACGATTCAACTAGCGCAGTCCTCAGGTTTTAAAACAATTATTTCTCACAGATCCGGCGAAACAGAAGATACAACAATAGCCGATTTGGCAGTTGCTATGAATTCTGGGCAAATTAAAACGGGGTCTTTGTGCAGATCTGATCGTGTTGCCAAATATAATCGTTTGATTCGCATTTCTGAAGAATTAGGTGAAATGGCGACTATGCAAGGTCTTATTAGATAAAATGACAGCAACTCGTGAAGCTAAAAAAGAACCTAAGAGTTTTTCATTTTCCCATCTTTTAGGGGAAAAACGCCCGAGAGAGGTTATTGGCCCTCTTTTGGCTTTATGCTTTATGCTTTATTTTCTCTATCATATTTTTCAAGGCGAGAGGGGGCTGCTCTCTTGGCTGCGTTTGCAGCAAAAAATTGTGGATGATGAAAAAGTATTGCTTTCCCTGCAATCTCAGCGCGAAATTCTAGAGCATAAGGTATACCTTTTGCGCCCCGATAGTTTGGATAAAGACATGCTGGAAGAAAGAGTAAGATTGCTTTTAAACTTTGGCAGAGCTGATGAAGTTGTCATCCATGATGAGGGGACTGATGTTGTAAAAAAGAAATAGATATAAGGAAAATCCTGGCTTTTATAAGCTTTTTTGAAAACGTAGTATCAGTTACAAATCCGACCCTAAAAAATAGTTCAAGAAATCAAATCATTTTAGTTGAAAATTTATTAAACTTTCTTATATTTTACACAAAGTACAATAAATTATTTTTCGGAGGGTTTTGTGTCTATAAAATTGCTTAATTTAGCTAATTCAAATTGTGAAAATATCAATAACTCAGTAACGCCATCTAAGATTGCAAATTTTGTGGATGAGACATTACGCGATGCAAACAGTCAATTTTTAAGCGTTGTGAATAAATTGATTGAGAAGAAATTTAACAAAAAGCCAGAAGAATTTTGTGCAGATCGCAAACCAAAAGCCGATAAGGGAGTATGAAAAACGCTTTAGGGTTTTTATATTATGACTGGTATTGCATTGGTTATTCCTCCGGGATGGACACTTCATCCAGGGGGTCCGCATGTTGCTCTTCCCTTGTTAAAGGGATTTCTTCAAAACCAAGGAATTGAAACAAAGCTATATGACCTCAATATAGGAAGCACACTTTATCACAATGTCTTGATTTCTGAACAGGATGTATCAAAAGCCTGCAATGATTTTACGGCAACTTCTATGAATGAGGTTTATTTTAAAGCCGAGGACCAACTTCAGAGTATAGCAAAAAAATACGATGGAACTTGGTTTGCACATGAAGGTTACAGACGTAATGGATGCAATTTGTCAGCGCCTTCTGATATCCGTAAATTTTCTTGTGATGTATCTCCTTTTACTGAGTATTATAAAAATAAGGCCATACCTGATATCTTGCGCCATAATCCGAAGATAATAGGCATTTCAATCACTGTACCTACGCAGACTTTACAAGTTTTTGAATTAGTGAGATTGCTTCGTGAATATGGTTATAAGGATATTATTGTTCTAGGTGGCAACATTGTCACCAGACTTTATAACGACATGGCGCTAGAATGGGTTTTTGATCTTGTAGACGGTATTATTAACCTGCAAGGAGAAAAATCTCTGCTTCAAATCTATCGAAGTTTTGAAAATCACGGAGATCTTCGAGGTGTGCCCAATTTAACTTGGAGAGATAAAGGCGAAATTGTCCGTAATTTGTCGATGCCATTAAAATCTGAAGAGTTTGCCGCTCCTGATTTTTCTGATCTTCCAGTCAACAATTATTGGGGGACAAACTATTTGACTATGGTCGCGGGCAGAGGCTGTTATTACGGTAAATGTTCATTTTGTGCGATTCCCTTTGGCTATGGAAAAAATGGGTATATAGGCAGTTCTCCTGCTGCAAAAGTTACAGAATCTATGAAAGAAAGTGCACAAAACTTTGGTTTGAAGCGTTTTAAATTTATTGATGAAGCGCTTCACCCCAAAATGATGAGAGATCTAGCGGATATCATTGAACAGGAATCACTTGATTTTGAGTTTGAAGCTTACCTAAGGTTGGAGCAAACATGGCAACAACCTGAATTATTAAGGAAAAGCGCAAAGGCAGGATTGCGAAAAGTTTATCTAGGGCTTGAATTAATCCCAAGTGATGAACGTAATTTGCTTACCAAATCTGATAATGCTGATCCGATACGCCTCTTATCTGAGTTAAAAAACGCTGGGATTAAA
>Ga0214919_10002505_pt1 | contig 28777 bp, 24 predicted proteins | sample LL1503_MetaG_FD_177994 | JGI IMG/M metagenome (GOLD analysis project Ga0214919, IMG submission 177994) | Freshwater microbial communities from Lake Lanier, Atlanta, Georgia, United States - LL-1503 | ecosystem: Environmental > Aquatic > Freshwater > Lake | place: USA: Georgia | collected... | reverse complement strand
CCCATTCCAAATAAGATAACAATGACTCCTAAGAAAATGAATAAACCTAAATTTTTGCGTAACATATTTTTGTATTTGTTTATAAAGATAATGCAAAGCAGATGCCAAACTTTGCGTATGACGGAATTACATGACAAAAAAATGCCCCCAGCTTGGCTGAGGGGATTAATTTAACAAGTTTTTAGCCTTAATTCTAGGTTTACCGACCATTTAACCTTGAATAGCTGCTATTCCTGGAAGTGTTTTGCCTTCAAAATATTCTAGCATGGCTCCACCGCCTGTGCTTACATAACTTACTTTGTCATTAAAGCCAAACTGGTTAACGGCTGACACACTGTCGCCACCCCCTACTAAACTGAATGCGCCTTTCTGAGTAGCTTCTGCCACAGCCACTGCAATAGCCTTGGTTCCCGCTTGAAAATTTTCCATTTCAAAAACACCCATTGGACCATTCCACAATATTGTTTTACTTGCTAAAATTACTTTGGCAAATATTTCTCTCGATTTTTCTCCTACATCTAAACCTTCCCAACCATCTGGAATTTCTCCACTCGCACAAGTTTGTGTATTCGCTGAATTACTAAAGTCATCGGCCACCACATTGTCAACAGGTAAATGAATATTTACTCCCTTTGCTTTTGCTTTGGCTAAAATTTCTAAGGCAAGTGGCATACGATCGTCTTCATGAATTGACTTTCCAATTTTTCCACCCTGTGCCTTAAAAAATGTATAGGCCATTCCACCGCCAATAATAATATCGGTAGCACGCTCTAATAAATTTTCAATAATTAAAATTTTATCCGAAACTTTTGCGCCACCAATAATGGCTACAAATGGTTTTTGTGCTGCATGCATTACTTTTTCAGCACTCATTACTTCCCCTTCCATCACAAGTCCAAAGGTTCTATTTTCTTTGGAAAAGAATTGTGCAATAATTGCTGTAGATGCATGTGCACGATGTGCTGTTCCAAATGCATCATTCACATATACATCTCCTAGTTTAGATAATTTTTCTGCAAAAGCAGTATCCCCTTTTTCTTCTTCTTTATAAAAACGAAGGTTCTCTAATAATAAAACTTCGCCTGCTTTTAAAGCTGCTGCTTTATCGGTGGCTTCCGCTCCTATGCAGTCATTGGCAAATTGTACATTCACACCGCCTAATAATTCAGACAAATGTTTTACAATATGCTTTAAAGAATATTTTTCTGTAGGGCCCTCTTTTGGACGACCTAAATGGCTCATTAATATTACACTACCCCCCTCTTTCAAAATTTTTGTAATAGTTGGAATGGTGGCACGCATACGGTTATCATCCGTAATTTCAAAGGCATCGTTTAAAGGCACATTAAAATCGACTCTAATTAAGGCCTTTTTACCTGCGAAAGAAAAATCTTTGAATGAACTCATAATTTTTATTTATTACTTAGATAGACTAATTAAAAATGCCCCCGAAAAATCGGAGGCATTATATAAAAATCTTATTTTATTTTACTTGCGAAATATTTCACCGTACGCACTAACTGGCTTACATAGCTCATTTCGTTATCGTACCAACTTACTGTTTTAACCATTTGTACATCGCCCTGTGTCATTACTTTAGTTTGAGTTGCATCAAATAATGAACCATAAGAAATACCAATTACATCAGAGCTTACAATTTCATCTTCTGTATAACCAAAAGACTCATTCGCCGCTGCTTTCATTGCTGCGTTTATTTCTTCTACTGTTACTTTCTTAGATAAAATAGTGGTTAATTCTGTTAAAGAACCTGTGATGGTTGGAACGCGTTGTGCAGATCCGTCTAATTTTCCTTTTAAAGAAGGTAATACTAAACCAATTGCTTTTGCAGCACCTGTACTGTTAGGTACAATGTTTGCAGCAGCTGCACGTGCACGACGTAAATCACCTTTAGGATGTGGTCCGTCTAAAGTGTTTTGATCGTTGGTATAAGCGTGTACTGTTAACATTAAACCTGTAACAATACCGAATTTATCTTCTAATACTTTAGCCATTGGTGCTAAACAGTTGGTAGTACAAGATGCACCAGAGATAACTGTTTCAGTACCATCTAAAATTTCGTGGTTGGTATTAAATACTACTGTTTTCATATCGCCAGTAGCTGGAGCAGAAATAACTACTCTCTTCGCACCTGCTTTAATATGTAATTCTGCTTTTTCTTTATCGGTGAAAAATCCAGTAGATTCAATCACTACATCTACATTGTGTGCGCCCCAAGGAATTTGAGAAGGATCACGTTGAGCATATATTTTTACGGCATGCCCGTTTACGACTACAGAATCTTCAGTTGATTTTACATCGGCGTTAAAACGACCTTGTGCACTATCATACTTTAATAAGTGTGCCAAAACTGCTGGAGAAGTAAGGTCATTGATAGCCACTACCTCGATACCTTCCATGTTATAAATTTGGCGGAAAACCAAACGACCGATACGGCCAAAACCATTGATTGCAACTTTAACTGAACTCATAGTATTAATTTTTATTTTTCGATAGGAGATGCAAAGGTACCATCTTTTTAAAAAATATGAGGCAAATAACTAAGAAGAAATCAACAAAATCAAGGATTTATACAAACAATTGATCGTATTTGAGGTTTCTAGATAGGATCTCTCCGCTTCCAAACGGTGAAATCAAACACCCGCTACTGCATTGATATTCACTAAAAAAGCTAAAAACTTTTGGCAGTAAAGCGTTTGCGACCTATTTTTGCGACCCTAATAACATAGTGAACCTGGAGCGTTCGACTAAGGGTTAGGTCACCTCCCTTTCACGGAGGTAATACGGGTTCGAATCCCGTACGCTCTACAAAGCCCCCCGAGTACTCGGGGGGCTTTTTTATGCATACTTTAAGTGCTACTCCACCGCCTTCTCTAAATCGGCAATGATAAATTTAGACATTTGCAAAAATGCATAGGTAGCCTTTGGCGCTGTGGCAGGGTTAGTCATGAATTTCCCTAAACAACTAGGCACCACCTGCCAACTAATGCCATACTGGTCTTTTAACCAACCGCATCTGCCAGGGGCGCCATGTTCAACCAAGATATTCCAATAATAATCTATCTCTTCCTGCGTGTCAACAGTTATAATAAAAGAAACCGCCTCATTAAAACTAAATTGATGTGGCGCTGAACTATCCATGGCTCCAAAGGAAAGTTCATTTAATTCAAACTGCGCATATTTAATATTCCCTTCTGTATCGGGCTCCCCTTTTTGATAAGTATCTATTTGAATAGTAGAAGCACCTTTAAATAAATTGGTATAAAATTCAATCGCCTGTCTTGCTTTTCCATTTTGGTGACCAGTAAAAAATAGATTAGGCATGATTTTAGAACGACTCTTATGCCCAAACATCAATTGCCAATTCACTCCATACTTATCTGCACACCATCCATACTTTTCACTCCATGGATATTTATTAAGCGGCATTAAAACTTTACCATCCACCATTAATTTTTCCCATGTTGCCTCCATTGCTGTTTCATTATCCATACCAAGAAAAAAAGAAATAGATGGATTAATAGGATATCCTGGACCACCATTTAAGTTCATGAACCTACGGCCATAAATAGTATACACCACGGCCATAGGATTTTCTGAAAGTATTTCTACCTCGCCAAATACTTCTTTATAAAAAACTGCCGCTTCCTTTGCTTTGCCATCCAACCACAAGCATGTGCCTATTTGATTCATCTTAAAAATATTTTATTATTGTGCTACTAAATCAAAAAGTTCCTTGTCTAATTGTGGCAATACTTCGCATTTGTTATCGAAATGCATAGTAGCCGTTTTAGTAGCATCGTATTTTGGCCAAACGGGTAAACCTTTATGATTAGGATTGCCTGTTCTTGCAAAATTAATCCAAGCGTCGCTCATTTTTGCTGCTAAAGCAATGGCTTCTTTTCCACCACCTGTCATTTCTTGACAACGCTCTACATTGTTGAATACAAATGGAAGTTCTATACAATGTACGGCCTTGTATTTGCCATCCAAAACAGGCGACTGCCAAGTAAATAAATACATATATACAGGCGCTGCATTCAATGCCGATTTATCATTGGCTTGACGAACCGCCCCTGGTCTAAACATTACATCTACATCCATTAAATCGGTAGGTTTAGTATCCTTAGGATAGGCTTTTTGAACAGCCGCCATGTAAGCATCTGCTTTATCCTTTTGTTGCATTTTGATAATGGCTTTTACCTGCTCTAAATTGGCATCTGATTTATTGGTAAACAATGATGACATGAATTCATTTTTAACCGTGCCTATCATTAACGGAATATCCTTTGATAATTCATAAGCTTCTTTGGAAGCAATTTGATAAGGCAAATCCTCACCATCCATACTTGGTCCCCAACTAGCATTCATCATCGCTGCTAAACCAGCTCCCCCTGCATTGGCTTTTGCATTTATATTTTTTAATGCTTGTATGCCTGCATCGCTTAATTGTTGAAAAGGAATTGTTTGTAAACTATCTACTTGACCTGCCTGTAAATGAAGTAAGTTCAATACTTCTGCTGCTAGTTCCTGTGTATATTTTTTATCTTTGATGGTAGATCTGAAAGAGCCACTTTCGTTAATGGCTTTGTGGAATAAGCCTTTGGCAGATGGCATGGCCATTAAGGTATTTACTTTCGCACCCCCACCTGATTGACCAAAAATTGTAATATTATTAGCATCTCCACCAAAATTAGCAATATTGGTTTTAACCCATTCTAGTGCCGCTTTAATATCCAAAATGCTCACATTGGCTGAATGTTTGTATTTCTCGCTATAGGCGGATAAATCTAAAAAGCCTAATACATTTAATCGATGATTGATGGATACTACTACTACATCGCCTCTCTTGGCTAAACTTTCTCCATCGGTAGAGGGCAATTCCTGAGAAGACCCAGAAGCAAATCCACCTCCATGTATCCAAAAAAGAATGGGACGTTTTTTACCATCATTGATACCTGGTGTCCATACATTCACTCTCATGCAATCCTCATTGGTATAGCCAAAACTATGATTGTAAACAAATTCACTTTCGTCTTGAACAGCAACAGTGGGTGTTTGCAACGGAGCCACAGGGCCATAGGTCATGGAGCTTCGTACATTTTGCCAAGGCTTTGGTTTATGCGGTGCTTCGAATCTTTTTGCTTCTGCATAAGGGATACCCTTGTAGGTGTAGATACCATTATGGATGGATCCTCTTACTTTACCTGCATCGGTATTGGTCACAGCTGTATTGGTTCCTGTTTGTAATTGCGCCATGGTGGTTTGTCCAAGCGTCAAAAGGATCATTAAAAAAATGGTGATTTTTTTCATAGGTTCGGTTTATATAAACAATTTAGTAAATAACTTGAATAAAAGGAACCAGATTTATAAATAACTTTGCAATTATGTGTTATGCGGTAGGTATTAAAATTCCCAAAAAACAAACCATCAAAGTTGGACAGGTCCAATTAAACTTGGATGCCCTTGACATTCCTGTTCAATCAGGCTTTGCCTATGAGGGCTGGCCGGTGATTTTTAATGCATCTGATGAAGCAAATACCCCTCAACAAATGCTCAGACCTGGCCTCATGCACTGGGAATTAATACCCGCTTGGGTGCGCAACGAAAAAGAATTGATTGAATCCAGAAAAAAATATACCACCCTTAATATTAAAGCGGAAAATATCTTAAATAATAAAGTGGCGCAAGGCACTATTCACACCAATAGATGTTTAGTATTGGCCTCTCACTTTTTTGAGTGGCAACAAATAGAAAAAGAAAAATACCCGCACTGTATTTCAGTAATTGATAAGCCTATTTTTTACATGGCTGGTGTTTGGAATACCTGGACCAATCAAAATACAGGGGAGATAAAAAATAGCTTTGGCATTATTACCACCGAAGCCAATGGCTTAATGAGTAAGATTCACAATGTCAAAAAAAGAATGCCTACCATTTTAAATGATGATTTAGCCAATAGCTGGGTGAATGAAAATTTAAATGAAGTGCAAATCCTCGAAATAGCCAAACATCAATATGATGATAATAAAATGAGTGCTTATACAGTTGCTAAGAATTTTCAGCAAAGCACGAACCCTTGCGAAAAAGTTGAATATAAAATATTCACACCGCAAACTTTGTTCTAGCGCTTTAATAATTAAGCGCCTCATTAAACAATGGCCACTGTCTCATGCATTTCTGGAACAATCACTTCTTTAAATCCTTTCTTACGTAATCTTTCTGCAAAATGATCCTGCACTTCCGCTTCTCCATGTACTATAAATATTTGTTTGACTAAAGCAGGATTTTGACAAGCTAAGAATTGCATTAAATCTTCATAATCGCCATGCGCACTCATACTTCTAATGGAGCCTACATTAGCAATTACTGAATATTCTTCACTATATATCTTCACCACCTTAGCCCCATTCATTAATCTTCCTCCTAAGGAATGCGGTTCACAATACCCTACTAGTAAAATAGTATTCTTCGCATTGCTAATATTATTTTTAATGTGGTGCTTTACCCTGCCTGCATCGGCCATACCGGAGGCAGATATAATTACTTTAGGATGCAAGTCCTCATTCAAGGCCTTGCTTTCTTCCACCGATTTGATATATCGTAGCCCTTCAAAATCAAAGGGGTCATCATCTACCTCCAATATTTTTTGTATTTTTTTATTGAAGTATTTTGGAAACATTTTTATCACATCAGTGGCTTCAATACTTAAAGGACTGTCTACATAGACTGGAATATGTGGAAGCCTTTTTTCTAAAGATAATTGATTGAGCTCAAATAAAATTTCTTGGGTACGTCCCACACTAAAGGCAGGAATGATTAAATTTCCTTTTTGCTCCACACAAGTTTTTTCAATCCACTTTAATATATCATCTGGAGTAGTATGAATAAGGTCATGTAATTTATCACCATAAGTGCTTTCAATAATTATTGTATCCGCTGCTGGAAAATTAGCAGGTGAACGCAATATCATATCGCGATACCTTCCCACATCCCCACTAAAAGTGAGTGTTTTAGTTGCTGGACCTTCTTTAATTTTTAAACTGACAGCTGCACTTCCAATAATATGTCCTGCATCGGTATATAATAATTCAACAGAATCGGAAATTTTTGTAAGCACATCATATTCCACCGCCTTTAACAATGGTAAAACTATATTTACATCATCCATATCATACAAGGGCTCAATGGGAGCCAGGCCCTGTCTAGCTCTGCGCTTATTGCCATATTTAGCATCGTCTCTTTGAATCATGGCAGAGTCTTCCAATAAAATTTCAGTGAGCGCCTTGGTGGCTGGGGTACAATAAATATTTCCTTTAAAACCTTCTTTAGCTAATTTAGGAAGCAAGCCTGAATGGTCGATATGCGCGTGAGATAAAATAACAAAATTTACTTTAGTAGCATCAAAACCAAAACTTGCATTGAGTGAATCGGTATCTCTACCCATTCCTTGAAACAACCCGCAGTCTAATAAAAAATTTTCGCCATTATCTAACTGCACTAAATGCTTAGATCCTGTAACGGTTCTGGCAGCGCCATGAAAGCTTATTTTCATTCTATAAATTTGTACTACTAAGTTAACTTAAATAGCAATGGCAGCTACTAAATAATCGGCGATTAAAATAAGTATACAACTTACCACCACCGACTGCGTGCCTGCTTTACCAATTTCTAATGCCCCGCCTTTCACATAATAACCAAAATAACAAGGCACAGTGCTTATGATAAAAGAGAAAATAAACGATTTATAAAAGGCGATTGCTACATAATTAGCATCAAAACCTTTTCTAATACCCATGATGAAAACTTCTGGCGCAACGGAACCTGTTAATCCGCCCACGAAATAACCACCCCAAACACCTATAACAGCTGAAATTCCAACAAGAATGGGCACCATGGTAAAGGATGCTAATATTTTAGGTAAAATTAAATAATTCTTAGTGTTGATGCCCATAATTTCAAGTGCGTCTATTTGCTCGCTAATGCGCATATTGCCTAATTCACTAGCAATTTTACTACCTACCACACCTGCTAAAACAATACTTAAAAAAGAGGGCGCAAATTCAAGCAACATTCCATCACGCACAACTATACCAATGGTGGTGATAGGAATTAAAGGATTCACAAATTGAGCAGCCGTTTGCACTGTAATAACCGCACCTAAAAAAAAGGAGATAATAATAACAATAGGTAAGGAGCCAAAACCGATATCCACACATTGTTTGATATACTCATTCCAAAACATTTTTTTGTTTTCGGTTTTTGTAAACATCCCCTTTAACATCAAAAGGTAGTAGCCAAAATGAGTAAAAATATTCATGCCACAAAAATAGCCTATTTCTTTCTCTTTTTCATACGGTTCCACCAACTTACTCTCTGAACTTCCATATTGGTGTCTACCCTTGTTTTTAATTGAGCATCTACCACCGCAACGGTAGCCATATTAATGATATTTCTCACTCCAGATCCTAACTGAAGTACATTCACTGGCTTTTTCAATCCCAATAATATTGGACCAATAATATCTACCCCCCCAATTTCTTTTAATAAATGGTAAGCAATATTTCCAGAAGTCAAATTAGGGAAGATGAGTACATTCACTTGCGCATCTACTAAATCGCTGAATGGATAATTTTCTTTTAAAATTTCCTTGTTAAAGGCCATCATGCCTTGCATTTCACCATCTACTATTAAGGAGGGATTGCGTTGCTTGATAATTCTTGTAGCTTCTGCCACCATTCTTGCTTCCGGTGTATCGCTACTTCCAAAATTAGAATAACTTAACATGGCAATTCTTGGTTCCATATTAAAATTACGTACTTCTTTGGCCACTAATAAAGCAATGTCTGCCAACTCCTCTGCATTGGGATTGATGTTTACCGTAGTATCTGCTAAAAATAAAGGCCCTTTTTTAGTCAACAACAAATACATCCCTGCAATCTTCTTTACACCTTCCTCAGTTCCGATAATATGTAAGGCAGGTTTGATACCATCGTTATAATTTCTAGTTAAACCCGATAACATCGCATCGGCTTCACCTGTTTCCACCATCATGGCACCAAAATAATTTTGAGTACGCATCAATTTTAAGCTCTCATATTTATTGATGCCCTTTCTTTGTCTTTTTTGGAATAAGATGGAACCAAAAAATTCTCTTTTTTCTTCCATTTCATCGCTTCTTACATCGATGATAGGCAAATCACTAATATCAATATTATTGGCAGCAGCAATATTTTTAATTCTTGTTTCATTGCCCAATAAAATCGGATAAGCAATGCCATCATCATATACAATACTGGCTGCTTTTAATATTTTAATATTTTCTGCATCAGAGAATACCAATCGTTTTGGATCGCGCCTTGCCTTATTGCTAATCAAACGCATCAATTGATTATCTAAACCTAAACGTTTGTTTAATTGTAATTCATATTCCTCCCAATTGGTAATGACCTGTTGCGCCACACCCGAGGCCACGGCTGCTTTTGCAACGGCCGGTGCCAAAGTGCTTAATAACCTTGGATCTAATGGTTTGGGGATAATATATTCAGGACCAAAACATAAGCTCTGTTGATTGTAGGCCATATTCACAGCATCAGGTACGGCAGATTTTGCCAATTCTGCCAACGCATTCACAGCCGCTAGTTTCATAGCTTCATTGATGGATTTAGCACGCACATCTAATGCCCCTCTGAATATATAAGGGAAACCTAAAACATTGTTCACTTGATTAGGATAATCAGACCTACCCGTAGCCATGATAATATCTTTTCTTGCTGAAGTAGCTGCTTCGTAATCAATTTCAGGATCGGGATTCGCTAAGGCAAATACGATTGGATTTTTTGGCATAGAAGCCACCATTTCTTTACTTATAATATTTCCCACACTTAATCCTAAAAATACATCGGCAGTTTTAAAAGCTTGCACCAAGCTCATATTATCGGTCTTGATGGCAAATGGTTTTCTATCTTCTCCTAAATCTGTTCTGCCCGTATGCAAAACACCATCTTTGTCAAACAAAATAAAATTTTCATAACGCGCTCCTAAAGCCACATATAATTTTATACATGCCATGGCTGCTGCGCCTGCGCCACTTACCACAAATTTTACTTTGTCAATTTTTTTCTTTTGTAATTCTAATGCATTTAATAAAGCAGCACTACTAATAATAGCTGTTCCATGTTGATCGTCGTGCATCACCGGAATAGACATGGATTCTTTTAATTTTTGCTCGATGTAAAAACATTCTGGTGCTTTGATGTCTTCCAAATTAATTCCGCCAAAAGTAGGCTCCAAAGATTTTACGATGGCTACAAATTTATCCGGATCGGTTTCATTAATTTCAATATCAAAAACGTCTATATCTGCAAAAATTTTAAATAATACGGCTTTCCCTTCCATCACCGGCTTACTGGCTAAGGGGCCAATATTTCCTAAACCTAACACCGCAGTTCCATTCGTAATCACACCCACTAAGTTTCCTTTGGCGGTATATTTAAACACATCCGCTGGATTATTTTTTATTTCGGTACATGGAATGGCTACCCCCGGGCTATAGGCAAGGGATAAATCTTTTTGTGTCTTGGCTTCCTTGGTAGGAACCACTTCAATTTTACCCGGTCTGCCATTGGCATGGTATTCTAAAGCCTGTTCCTTTCTTAAGTTTTCTTTATTCGACATGTAATAAATTTATAACGAATGTTAGTTTTCAAGATAGACAAAGCTACTGAATATATACAAAACGATGTTTTTGTATTATATATTGTTGAAATATAAGGCTTTAGGCGAATAATTGGGTGCCTAACCAGGCCATCATGCCCACCCCATTTTCTATGGCGGCTTCGTCTATATTAAACTGTGGGGTATGTACATTATGTATGATGCCTTTAGCTTCATTGCGCACACCTAGTCTATAAAAGCAGCCAGGGATTACTTGAGAATAATAGCCAAAATCTTCTGCGCCCATTCTTTTTTCAGTTTCTTCTACATTGCTAGCACCCATATAAGTATCAGCTAATTGCCAAGCAGCTTGGGTAATCATTGGTTCATTATCGACAGTGGGATAACCCACATCTACTCTAAAATCTATATCAGCACCTGTGGCAATGGACAAACCTTTAGCTTGTTCTAACATTAATTCATGTGCTTTAAAACGCCATACTTCATCCATGGCTCTGAAAGTACCCATTAGTTTTACTTCCGTTGGAATAACATTGGTGGTATTACCTCCATGTACAGAACAAATAGAAAGTACCGATGGATTTTGTGGATCGCGATTGCGAGAAATAATAGTTTGTAAACTAGTAATTAATTGTGCAGCAACTAAAATAGTATCTACTGTTTGATGTGGTGTGGCAGCATGTCCTCCTGGACCTTTAATAGAAACATATAATTCATCGGCACTGGCCATCACACGTCCTTTTCTAAAACTTAATTTTCCTAGGTTCAATCCTGGATGCACATGCAAACCTACAATGCCTTTTGGCACTGGGTTTTTAAGCGCTCCATCACGAATCATATAACTTGCACCACCCGGATTTTTTTCTTCCCCTGGCTGGAATAATAATTTAATCGTGCCTTCAAATTCTTCACGTAAGGACCATAAAATTTTAGCAGCACCTAATAAGATGGTGGTATGTACATCATGTCCGCAGGCATGCATCACGCCTTCTTTGGTAGAAATATAATCGACTTTATTTTCTTCTATAATGGGAAGGGCATCCATATCTGCACGAAGTGCGACCACTCTTTTATTTGGATTTTTTCCTTCAATGATGCCTAATACACCCGTAGTGGCAATCACAGTAAATGGAATGCCAATGGCTTTTAACTGCGCTTGTACATATTTACTAGTCTCAAATTCTTGATAGCTTAATTCAGGATTTGCATGCAAATGTCTACGAATAGAAATATTCTCTGCTTGATGCTGTTTGGCTAATGATTTTATTTTCTCTAGTAACATGATAATAGTAAAGTTAATAATTAGATTTTACATTATCTGCATTAGCGCCAGATACAATGGCCACCCCTGCGCTACAACCAATGCGGGTTGCCCCTGCATCAATCATTAATTTGGCAGTTGCATAGTCTCTAATGCCACCCGAGGCCTTTATTTGTACTTGATCGGGTAAATGTTTTCTAAATAATTTAACTGCTTCTACGCTGGCTCCTTTTTCTGCATAGCCAGTGGATGTTTTTAAATAATCAATACCGGCTATTCCGTATATATCGCAACACTTGATGATCTCCTCATCGGTTAACACACCAGATTCAATAATTATTTTTACTACTTTATTTTTTGAACGAATGATGGGCATAATGTGATTGATCTCATCTGCTATAGCAGACCAATCGCCATTTTTTATAGCAGAGATATTCGCTACCACATCTAATTCATCGGCGCCATCTACCATGGCCAAAATAATTTCTGCAATTTTTGCTTCGGTAGCACTGTATCCAAAGGGGAATCCAATGACGGTAGCTACTTGTACAGTAGAACCCACTAATTTTTCTTTAGATAATTTTACAAAATTAGGGGGCACGCATACTGCTGCAAAATCATACTGCTTAGCCTCAAAGCATAGTTTTTCTATATCCGAAACCAAACAAGTAGGTTTTAATATCGTATGATCGATGTATTTATTAAGCGGCATCTTTCCCATGACAGGCTTTGTATTTTTTTCCACTACCACAAGGGCAAGGATCATTGCGTCCGATTTTTGGACCTACTTGCACAGGTGCTTGTTTTTGTTCACTTGGATCATTGTATGTCTGCGTTCCAGCATCCTCAGTTCTATTCGCGCTTAATTTAGATAAATCTGTTTTTTGTTGACGACCTTCTTTTACTCCATCTTCAAAAGGTAAATGTGCATGACATAAAAACTGCACCAACTTGTGGTTGATTTCTAAATCCATTCTTCTAAACAATTCAAAGGCTTCCATCTTGTATATAACTAGTGGATCTTTTTGTTCGTAGGTGGCTGTTTGCACCGATTGTTTTAAATCATCCATGGCACGTAAATGTTCTTTCCATGCATCATCAATAAAACTTAAAGAAATATTCTTTTCTGCTTGTGCCACCAAGGTAGCTCCATTGCTGCTTACATTTTTATCCAAATTCACTAGTACATTATGCACTATTTTTCCATCACCCACGGGCACAATTACATTTTCAATATGACTGCCTTGGTCTTTTCTAATGTTTTTGAAAACAGGAATACTTTGTTGCATCATTTCGCTTCGCTTGTACTCATAATGCGAAGTGGCTTCCTGATACACGGCTTCTACCAATTGATTGTCCACGGTTGACTTAAATTGGTCGGCTGTAATTTTTGTATCAAAACCTGCATGCACAATCAAGGCCAATTTCATTGCCTCGTAATCGTTGTTGGTTTTGTGCGATAAGACCAATCCTTCCACTACTTGATAAAATGCATTGTCTAAATCCAATGCCAATCTTTCTCCAAACAAGGCATGGCTTCTTTTCTTGTAAATCACCGTTCTTTGTTTGTTCATCACATCATCGTATTCCAACAAACGCTTTCTGATACCGAAATTATTTTCCTCTACTTTTTTCTGTGCACGCTCAATCGATTTGGTAATCATACTGTGCTGAATCACTTCGCCTTCTTTGTAGCCCGCAAAGTCCATTACCTTAGCAATACGCTCGCTTCCAAACATGCGCATTAAATCATCTTCTAAAGAAATAAAGAATTGAGAAGATCCTGGATCTCCCTGTCTTCCTGCACGTCCACGTAATTGTCTGTCTACACGGCGAGACTCATGACGCTCTGTACCTAGTATGGCTAATCCACCTGCAGCTTTTACTTCAGGGCTTAATTTAATATCCGTTCCACGACCTGCCATGTTAGTGGCAATAGTAACAGCGCCTGTCAAACCTGCTTCGGCTACTACCTGCGCTTCACGCGCATGTTGTTTTGCATTTAATACATTGTGTGGAATATTTTGTTGACGCAACATTCTACTTAATAATTCACTTACTTCCACCGATGTGGTACCACATAAAACTGGTCGGCCTTGTTCTCTCAAAGCAACTATGGCTTCGATGACTGCTCCTAATTTTTCACGCTTGGTTTTATACACCAAATCTTGTTCATCTTTTCTGATGGCTGGAATATTCGTAGGAATAGAAACCACATCTAATTTATAAATGCTCCAAAATTCTGCTGCTTCTGTTTCGGCAGTACCGGTCATCCCTGCCAACTTATGGTACATTCTAAAAAAGTTCTGTAAAGTAATGGTCGCATAGGTTTGTGTAGCGGCTTCGATTTTTACATTCTCTTTGGCTTCAATGGCTTGGTGCAATCCGTCTGAATAACGACGCCCTTCCATGATACGGCCAGTTTGCTCATCTACAATTTTTACCTGTCCTTCAATCACTACATATTCTACATCATTGTCAAATAAAGTATAGGCTTTCAACAATTGATTCACAGTGTGAATGCGATCGGCCTTAATACTATAATCGGTGATGATGGCTTCTTTTTGTTGTAATTTTTCTTCTGCTTTTAAATGAGCATTTTGATCAATTGCATTTAAAGCCACACTAATATCGGGGAGTAAAAAGAAATTCGGATCCTCTCCTTGTTTCGTAATTAAATTCAATCCCTTATCTGTCAATTCTACTGAATTATTTTTTTCATCGATATGGAAAAATAAATCCAAATCTACATTGGGCATTTCTCTTTGCTGATCTGCTAAATAATAGTTTTCAGATTTTTGTAATTTCACTCTAATGCCTGGCTCACTTAAATATTTAATAATGGCACTGTTTTTAGGCAAGCCTCTAAATGCACTATACAAAGCCTTTCCACCATCTTTAGGATCGTCATTACCTTCCGCAATTTTCTTTTTAGCTTCTATCAAAAATTGGTTCACTGTTTTCTTTTGCATCTCTACCAATTTTTCAATTCTTGGTTTCAATTCAAAAAATTGTTGCTCTCCTGTTTGATGTCCAATGGGACCAGAAATAATTAATGGGGTACGCGCATCATCAATCAAAACACTATCCACCTCATCCACCATCGCATAATGATGTTTGCGTTGCACCATTTCTTCTGGTGTTTGCACCATATTGTCTCTTAAATAATCAAAACCAAATTCATTGTTGGTGCCGTAAGTAATGCCAGCGCGGTAAGCATTGCGACGCTCTTCTGAATTGGGTTGATGCTTATCGATACAATCCACGGTAATACCCAACCACTCAAATAAAGTGCCATTCCATTCGCTATCTCTCTTCGCTAAATAATCATTCACTGTTACAATGTGCACACCTTCCCCTGCTAGTGCATTTAAATAAGCTGGTAAAGTAGAAACCAAAGTTTTACCCTCCCCTGTTGACATCTCGGCAATTTTTCCTTGATGCAAAACTATACCTCCTAACAACTGCACATCGTAATGCACCATGTTCCAAGTGATGGGCGTGCCTGCAGCCTTCCAAGTAGTTTGGAATACCGATTGGTCTGCCTTTATATTGATGTATTCTTTTTTGACGGATAAATCCCTGTCTAGTGGAGTAGCTGTTGCCACTAATTCCTCTTCCTCTGTAAATCTGCGAGCGGCCTCTTTAACCACTGCAAAAGCTTCTGGCAAAATCTCCCATAAAGCCTTTTCAACGGCTTGGTCTCTTTCTTTTTTTAAAGCATCTATACTTTCATAGATATTGTCTCTGCCTAAAAAATCGCTCAAAGGCAGGGCTTCAGCCCTTTCTTGCTCCTGGGCAATTAGGTGGTCGGTTTCAGACAAATGAGCCTTGATACGCTCTTTAAATTCTTCTGTTTTAGCTCTTAATTGGTCGTTGTTCAACGATTTATAGCTTTCAAAATGCCCGTTAATCACCGGCACCAAATGTTCAATTTTCTTGACATCTTTCTCGCTTTTTGAACCTCCAAATAGCTTACTTATAATTTGCAACATATTCCTGCTTGATAATTGTGTTAAAACCTATACTCAATAGGCGTGCCAAAGTTAAGTAATTGGGGTGAGTTTGAGGGTTTTAAGGGGGTTCCAATATAAAAATTAACTTGAATGGCCTTAAAATTGAAAAATGGACGAAAAAATGATACCTTTGCTCGCCTTAGAATCCCTGCGATTTTAACAGGCTTTCACTAGAACTTTAGAAACTAAAAAATGCTATGGCAGGTCAATTAAACGAAGTTAGAAATAGGATTAAAAGTACCCAAAGTACCCAACAGCTTACAAAAGCCATGAAAATGGTGAGTGCGGCAAAATTACGACGTGCGCAAGATGCGATTACCCAAATGAGACCTTATACACGCAAGTTGCAAGACATGCTAAGCAATATTATTGGCAGTTTGGATGGAGACATGAACTTGGCTTTGGCTGAAACTAGACCCGTGAACAATGTGTTATTGATTGTGATTACTTCTGATAGAGGTTTATGTGGTGGCTACAATGCCAATTTGGTAAAATTAGCAAAGATCACTATCGCTGAAAAATACGCCAATAAGAACATCACCATCTGGAATATTGGAAAAAAAGGATTTGAAAGTTTATCTAAATCTGGATACAAAACCAATGCCGATTATAAAGACATCTTCTTAAACTTGAAATTTGAAAATGTACAAATAGCTGCGAAAGCTGCCATGAATGCATTTGCCAATAAAGAGTTTGATGCGATCGAAGTGATCTACAGTGAATTCAAAAACGCAGGCACTCAACTACCTACCGCTGAACCTTTTTTACCCATTCCAAAAATTGCAAAAAAAGCCAATCAGAAAAAAACTGACTTTATTTTCGAACCCCACAAAGAGGTCTTAGTCGCTGAATTGATGCCAAAAATTTTAAACACGCAATTGTTTAAAGCCGTGCTAGATGCGAATGCAAGCGAGCATGGTGCTAGAATGACTGCCATGGATAAAGCAAGCGAAAACGCCAACGAATTATTAAAATCATTGAAATTATCATACAACCGTGCACGTCAAGCGGCCATCACCACAGAACTTACCGAGATCGTGAGTGGTGCTGCAGCGTTAAACGGTTAAGCCCAATACCCATATGGAAATCAGTCAAATTATTCCGCATATTGAAGCCCTTATCTTTGCCAGCGAAAAAGCATTGAACGCTAACGATATCACTGAATTAATCAACAACGCTTTTGGATTTTTAGAAGAGCGCATTAGTTTGGATCAAGTGGAAAGTGCATTGAATGGCATTCAAGAAAAATACAGTACTGAATTTTACCCTTTTGAATTAAAACAAAGTGGCGGTGGCTGGCAATTTTTAACCAAGCCCGACTTTCACAAAACCATTGCTCAATTAAATGGAGATAAATTTTTAAAGCGTTTGTCCAATGCGGCTTTAGAATCTTTAGCCATCATTGCTTACAAACAACCCATTACCAAGGGGGAAGTGGAAGCCATCAGAGGCGTGAATAGCGATTATTCTATTCAAAAATTATTGGAGAAAGAATTGATTACCATCAGTGGCAGAAACGAACATTTACCTGGTAAGCCATTGGTGTATTCTACCTCTAAAAACTTTATGGATTATTTCGGCATTAATTCGACCGATGATTTACCTAAAATAAGAGAGGTATTAGCCGACCAATTGGTAGAAGCCACCATCATCAAGCCTGAAGACTTTACCGACAATAGTGTTTTTGATCAAACCGAAGACGTGGATGAACCGGAAACACCTAATCTACCTGAAGAGACCGGAGACACCGAAGCGGAATCCAATAAAGAGGAACAGTAGTATTTCCATTCCTAATTTTTTTCAAAATTATATTGTTGATATAATCAGCGAACCTAGTTCTCATTGTATCTTCGTGCAATGAATTCCAGTTTGACCTATGCGCAATTAAATGAAGCTGCCCAAACCTATGGCACGCCTTTGTATGTGTACCATGCAGAAAAAATGGTAGACCAGTATAAAAATTTATTAAATCACTTTTCCAATAAATCGGTTTGTTTTTTTTACGCATGTAAAGCATTGACCAATATTCATGTATTGGATGTCTTTAAAAAAGCAGGATGCAATATCGATTGTAGTTCTATCAATGAAGTTAAATTGGCTATACATGTGGGCTTTGATCCTTCCAATATTTTATACACCAGTAACAGTGTTGACTTTGAAGAAATTAAAGAAGCCGTAAGTTTGGGTGTACATCTAAACATTGATAGCTTATCTAATGTAGAAAAATTTGGAATGACTTATGGCAATAGATATCCAGTAGGCGTTAGGATAAGACCTGATATAATGGCAGGAGGTAATTTAAAAATTTCAACAGGCCATGACAAAAGCAAATTTGGTATTCCTGCTAAGCAAATTAAAGAACTAAAAGCTTTGCAAGAAAAGTATAAAATCAATATTGCTACTTTACATATTCATACAGGCAGTGAAATTAAAGACGTGGCAATTTTTTTACAATCGGCGGTGGTCTTTGAACAACTATTACCCGATTTTCCTAGCGTAAATATATTGGATTTTGGAGGTGGTTTTAAAGTGCCTTATCAATCCAATGAAAAAGGAACTGATATTGCTTTATTGGGCCAAGAAGTGAATAAAGTAATGGCCGATTTGTCTGCTAAAGCGGGCAGAAACTTAACCGCTTGGTTTGAACCAGGTAAATATTTGGTGAGTGAGGCGGGATTCTTTATTACCAAAGTGAATGTGCTTAAACAATCTGGCGACATCAATTTTGCAGGCATCAATAGTGGATTAAACCACTTGATTAGGCCCATGTTTTATGATGCTTACCACCATATTGATAACTTAACAGCCCCTACCAAAGAACTAAAGCAGTATGCAGTCGTGGGCAATATTTGTGAAACAGATACCTTTGCATGGGACAGACCCATTGCTACTATTACCGAAGGAGATTTTTTGGTATTTTACAATGCAGGCGCTTATGGTTACGAAATGTCTAGCAATTACAATGCAAGGTATAAACCAGCGCAGGTTTTGTTTGAAAATGGCCAGCACCGCTTAATAAGTAGGCCTGATCAATTTGAAGATTTATTGGCATTACAAATGCCTCTTAATAAATAAACATGATTGAGATTCAACATATCAGTAAGCAATTTGGTGACCGTGTGATCATTGATGACATCAGTGCCCAGTTCAAACCTGGTATTTGTAACTTAATTATTGGTACTAGTGGAAGTGGTAAAACAGTATTGGTAAAATGTATTGTGGATTTACTAAAAGCAGACAAAGGTGAAATTCTGTTTGACCATAGTGCTTTATCCAAAATGGGAAAAGAAGAAAGAAAAGAATTGAGACAAAATTTAGGTATGTTGTTTCAAGGCAATGCCTTATTTGATTCTATGACGGTGGAAGAAAATGTTCGCTTTCCTTTGGATATGTTTTCTGAATTAAATTTAGAAGCAAAAAAAGCAAAAGTGAATGAGATTTTGGCCCGTGTTCAATTAGAAGGTGTGAATAATAAATTCCCAGCTGAATTAAGCGGAGGAATGAAAAAAAGAGTAGGCTTGGCTAGGGCATTAGTAATGGAGCCTAAGTATTTGTTTTGTGACGAGCCCAATTCAGGCCTTGATCCTCAAACCTCTATAGTCATTGATAAACTGATTCATGAATTAACCGTTGAATTCAATATCACTACCATTGTCGTTACCCATGATATGAACAGTGTGATGGAAATAGGCAATTATATTATCTATTTGCATCAGGGGAAAAAAGAATGGGAAGGCTCTAATAAAGATATTATCTACAGTCAAAATAAACTTTTAAATAATTTTATATTCGCTTCGGAATTTTTGCAAGATGCAAAATCGATGCGCATGTTAGAACAAAACAAATAATCAAAATCATAATACCTATGAAGCATTTATTAACTTTAGTATTGAGTGTACTATTTTTAACTCAAATTCAAGCTCAAGAATCCACCGTAGACCCTAATGCCCCGTATTTAAAAGAGAAAAAAATACCATTCTTTTCATTGGTAGGCGTGGATGGCAAAGAAATCACCAACAAGCAAATTCCAAAGTCTAAGTTTGTTTGCTTTATTATCTTTAGTCCAGACTGTTCTCATTGTGAAAAAGAAGCTGCCGATTTAAACAAATACGCAGATAAGTTTAAAAACGTAGTTTTTGTTTGGGACAGTTACAGAGATATGGAACTTATTAAGAAATTTGCTGAAAAGTACAATTTGGTCAATCGCCCCAATGTGCTCATTGGTCGCGACCCCAACTATATGCTTCCTACCTTCTTTAGACCAAGAATGACCCCTTTTATGGCCATCTACCTTAAAGGAACTTTATTAAAAGTTTATGAACAAGGTGCAGATGTTTTTGAATTGGCTAAATTAATAGAAAGCAATTAGTTAACTTTGCCCCGGAAAAAATAATACATCCATTAAAAATAACATGATATGAAAATTACCGTAGTTGGTGCAGGCGCAGTAGGTGCCACTTGTGCAGATAATATTGCCCGTAAAGAATTGGCCACTGAACTAGTTTTATTAGACATCAAAGAAGGATTTGCAGAAGGCAAGGCCCAAGATATGATGCAAACAGCAGCCTTATTAGGTTTTGATACAAGAATTAGTGGTAGCACCAACGATTATTCAAAAACAGCCAACTCTGATGTAGTAGTAATTACTTCTGGATTGCCTCGTAAACCAGGCATGACTCGTGAAGAATTGATTGGTACCAATGCAGGCATTGTAAAAGGTGTTTGTGAAAATATTTTAAAGTTTTCTCCCAATGCCATTATCATTGTTATTAGTAATCCAATGGATACCATGACTTATTTGGCCTTACAATCTACTGGACTAGCTAAAAATAAAATTATCGGAATGGGCGGCACATTAGACAGCGCTCGTTTTAAATATCAATTGAGCAGTACTTTAAGCTGCAGCCCTGCAGATTTAAATGCTTTGGTTGTAGGTGGACACGGCGATACCACTATGATTCCTTTGATCAAGCACGCTACTTGGAACAGTATTCCAGTAACTAAATTCTTAGACGCTGCTCAACAAGAAAAAATCATCAATGACACCATGGTGGGCGGTGCAACTTTAACTAAGTTGTTGGGTACTTCTGCTTGGTATGCACCAGGTGCTGCTGGAGCGGCCTTGGTAGAAAGTATTGTAAGAGATGAGAAAAAATTATTTACTTGCTGCGTTAGTTTGAATGGCGAATATGGTCAAAAAGACATTTGCTTAGGTGTACCTGTTGTCATTGGAAAGAATGGCTGGGAAAAAATTGTTGAAATGGATTTGTCTGCAGACGAGCAAGCCGCTTTCAACAAAAGTGCTGATGCTGTACGAAGCATGAATGATGTTTTAAAAACATTATAAGTAAAAAATAAATAAGTAATTATTTTTTATAGAAGCCTTCTACGATATAACGTGGGAGGCTTCTTCTTTTATACCAACGCCTATCATTTTATAAGTAAGCCTTTACTTTGGCTGCGATTAAATCGGTGTCTTGCAATTGCATGCAGGCAAAATGGCCTTGTGGACATTGACCAGACCCTTGTTTGCTGCAGGGTTGACAATTTAAATTGGGGACCACCGCATTAAAATATGCCGGGGTATTTTCACTTGGATAATAAGCTTCGAACTGTAAGGCTGGGCTAGTGGCACCCCAAATAGTAATGGTTGGTTTTTTAAAAGCGGCAGCCACATGTAAAAAGCCGGTATCATGCGCTACTACTAATTTAGAAATTTGAATGATGCTTGCCGATTCCTCTATACTAAATTTTCCACAGGCATTGTATATGCTACTTGTATTGCTTGCTGCAATTAAATTGGCAACCACTTGATCTTCCTTACCCCCAATAAGTACAATGGGCATTTGTATTTTTGCTGCCAACTGTATCCACTTAGCTACAGGCATTTTTTTATTAAAATAAGAAGCCCCAATCACAAAGGCTACAAAACCAGCCTGATGACTAGTGGGCAAATTGGCTGCAGTAAATGAAGTATGGACTTGAAAAAAATAATCCAAGCCCTTTCCATCATTCACCACCTTAAAATGTTGGAGGGTGTCGATGTACCTTTCACAAACATGTGTTTTGGGCAATAGATTTATATGCAGTTTAGCCAACAATAATTTTTTTAAACTAAGCTTATGGTAACTAAATGCTTTTACCCCCAGGGCACTTTTTATTTTCCATGACCTTAGGTTATGATGCAAATCGATGATGTAATCAAATTTTATTTTTTTTAAATCTGCAATGGTGGCATTAATGTCCTTATCCAAATAATGGCATTGATAGATATGAGGATTGGAGGCTACCAAATCCTGCATGGATTTTTTAGTTAGAAAATGTATCTCCACTCCAGGAATTTGTTCTTGGGCGCAACGAATGACAGGTGTAGTTAATACAATGTCACCAATAGAAGAAAAACGTATAAATAATAAACGCATACTTTATATACTAAGGAAGTGGCTGGTCGTATTCCAAATAATCCAAATCCTTGTGGTAGGTTTCTTCGGTAAAAACAAAAGCAATCAAGGTAATTAACATCACCGTAGCGCCAGTAAATATGCCACTTTGAATAATGCTCCAGCCCAATTTCTTTTGTAAAATATCAAGGAATAAAAAATTAATCAAAGGCAAAGCCCCTCTCACCATATTAGGAATGGTAGTAGCCGCGGTGGCTCTTAGGTTGGTGCCAAACTGTTCAGCTGCCATGGTATTGAAAATGGCCCAGTATCCTGTGCTAAAGCCCAACAAGCCACAAATCAAGTACATGCTGTTATCACTGGTATTGATGCTGCTAAAAAAGAAAATCATGCAAACAATATTTAAAGAATAAAAAACCAATAAGGCTTTTTTTCTGCTTTCAAAATATTGACTCACATAACCAATTAATAAGTCACCCAAGGCAATACCAATGTAGGCAAACATCACTGCCTTACCTGAATCAATTAAATTTACGCCATACAAGCCGCTTGCAAATTTATTACTATAATTGACCATCACCCCAATCACAAACCAAGTAGGTAGCCCAATTAAAATGGCTTTAATGTATTTTGAAAAACGCTTATAAGAACTAAAGAACATTAAAAAATTTCCTTTAGAAATATTCGCCAACTTGGCCGACTCAAACATAAAGGACTCCGCTACTTTTACTCTAAGAATCAATAAGAAAAATCCAAGCACCCCTCCTATTTGATAACATAATCTCCAATCCGAAGTGGCTTTGAAAGTGAAATAAGCAAACACGGCGCCAAATAAACCAATACCCGCTACCAAGGAAGTGCCAATTCCTCTTTTATTTTTAGGCAACATTTCCGAAACCAAGGTAATACCTGCACCTAATTCCCCGGCAAGGCCAATGCCTCCCACAAATCTGCAATAGGCATATTGGTCTACAGTTTGTACAAAGGAAGTTAAGAAATTCGCTACCGAATAAAGTATGATAGATCCAAATAATACTTTTAATCTGCCCTTCTTGTCGCCCAAAACACCCCATAAAATTCCACCAATCAATAAACCAGACATTTGCCAATTGATGATGTGTGCGCTATCCACAATAATGGTTTCTGCAGTAGCTCCTAAACTCATCACACTGGGTTGCCTCACTATGGTAAATAATAACAAGTCATAGACATCTACAAAATAGCCTAAGGCGGCGACAAAAACAGGTAATGACAATAGTCCAATTTGTTTGTTAGTAGTCATATGCGTTAAATAAAATTTTATTTACTAGTACGATGCTTAATTACTTGAAAAATTACTGGTGCCGTGGTTACAAAAACAATACCTAATACTATTACTTCTAAATGTTTCTTTAAATCAAATTGAAAATGATTTAAAATATAGGATTGTAAAAAATGCCCGGCACATAACATGGTGGCCACCCAGGTAATACAGCCCACAATATTGTAATAAACAAATTTGTTCTTATCCATTTTTACTATACCCGCTACAATGGGTGCAAAAGTACGAACTATAGGAATGAACCTTGCAATCACAATGGCACGGCCTCCGTGCTTCTCATAAAAAGAATGCGCTTGCACCAAATATTTTTTCTTAAACAATAAGTTTTCTTTCCAATCATACATGGCAGGACCTACTTTATTGCCAATTTGATATCCTACATAATTACCTAAAATACCTGCCACTGAAATAAAAGAAAAAATGACAAATAAATTGACCCACTCATTTTCGCTCACAAAAATTTGTGCTGCTAATGGAGCACTATATATACCCGCTACAAAAAGTAAACTATCTCCTGGCAAGAAAAAACCAAAGAATAAGCCAGTTTCTGCAAAGACTACAAATAACAATAACCAAAGCCCTCCGTTTTCAATATAATATTGAGGCTGCAATAATTGACTCCAATGAAAAGCATCTAATAGCTGAATCATATTTTTATATTATGCTTGCGTAGGTGATTCTAAAGCCCCTTCCCATTTACTCACTACGGTAGTGGCTAAGCTATTGCCCAAAACATTGGTGGCAGAACGGAACATATCGCAAAAATGATCAATGGGCAAAATTAAAGCAATCCCTTCTGGAGGAATATGAAACATGGCACAAGTGGCCGTTACTACTACTAAAGAAGCTCGAGGTACGCCAGCAATTCCTTTGCTGGTCAACATCAATACCAACAACATAGTCAACTGTGTGCCGATATCTAAGTGAATACCGTAGGCTTGCGCGATGGCCATACTTGCAAAAGTCATGTACATCATGCTTCCGTCTAAATTGAAGGAATAACCTAAGGGCAAAATAAAAGAAACAATTTTATCCTTACAACCAAAACGTTCTAATTCTTCCGTTAGTTTAGGAAACACGGCTTCACTACTAGTGGTACTAAATGCAATCACTAATGGAGTGGCAATATGCTTTAATAAAGAGGGTACTCTTTTTCTTAAAATCAAAAAGCCTACGCCCAATAAGACCACCCATAAAGTAGCAATACCTATCAAAAAGAAAAACAAATATTTACCATAAAAAATAAAAATGGCCAAGCCTTTACTTGCAATAACAGCTGCAATGGCGCCAAAAACACCTAAGGGTGCAAAGTTCATTACATAGCCCACCATTTTCAAAATGATGTGTGCTACTGTATCCAATGCTTTAACCAAACCTTTGGCAGTGTCTCCCAATGCAGCAGCAGCTACACCAAAAAAGATACTAAATATAACTATTTGTAAAATTTCATTGTTGGCCATTGCATCCATCATACTTTTTGGAAACACATGCTCCACAAAATTGATCAAACTAAATGCCTGTGTTTTTCCCATTAAATCTTTGGCCCCAGTTAGATCCGCATTAGACAAGGCAATACCTTCTCCTGGTTTGAAAATATTCACTAATATTAGCCCAATCAATAAGCTTACTAATGATGCGGTCACAAACCACAACAATGCTTTTCCGCCTACTCTGCCCACTGTTTTAAGATCTCCTAATTTTGCAATACCTACTACTAAGGTGCTAAAAACTAAGGGTGCGATAATCATTTGCACCAACCTTAAAAAGATGGTGGTGAGTACCTTTAAATTTTTTGAATAGCTATCAATATTTTCAGCGCTTTGAGTTTCATGAATATAATAGCCCAAAATTGCTCCTGCAATCATGGCTATGATAATATACAAAGTGAGCTTATTGGATTTTTTCATAAGAATAGATAGTGATGCAATATAAGACTTAAGTGCTAAAAAAATACCCCATTGATGGCCTCTATTTTTATAAAAAATGCAGTTGAAATTGCAAAAAAAGTGCTATTTTTCAATCTAAATTATGTTGTTAATAAACAACTTATACTAAAACATCACCTTGCTTTAGTATTGAACACTGAAACCTACTAATTATGAGTTTATTTAGAAAAAAGGATTTGACAGCCATGTTGGCACAAGCCGATGACGGCGGAAAGGGTTTAAAACGCACTTTGGGCGCTGGTAACTTAGTGGCCTTAGGCGTTGGAGCGATTATTGGTGCTGGCTTATTTGTAAGAACTGCCGCTGCAGCTGGACAAGCCGCAGGACCTGCTGTAACTTTATCCTTCATCCTTGCTGCCATAGGTTGCGCCTTTGCAGGTTTATGTTATGCAGAATTTGCTGCCATGATTCCTATTTCAGGAAGCGCTTATGCTTATTCTTATGTAACCATGGGCGAAACAGTTGCCTGGATCATTGGTTGGGCTTTGATTATGGAATATGCATTAGGTGCGGCTACCGTTTCTATTGCTTGGAGTGAATATTTAAACAAGCTGCTGGGGGGAGGCATTCCTTATGAATGGAGCCATTCCCCGCTCGAAAGTATTACGGATACCGCAGGTGTTTTACACCATGGCATCATGAATGCACCTGCTTTGGTTATATTATTATTGTTGACTTTATTGTTAATCAAAGGAACACAGGAATCTGCCATCGTGAATGCAGTAATTGTATTTATTAAAGTAGCCATCGTTATCTTATTTATAATTTTGGGCTGGCAGTTTATCAGACCAGAAAATCATACACCTTATTTCATACCTGCTACTCAACCTCCATTGATTGATGCCTCAGGAAAAGTAATTGCCGATTATTCAGGCGCCTTCAAACATGGATGGGGTGGCGTTTTAGGTGGAGCAGCCATTGTATTTTTTGCCTTTATTGGTTTTGATGCGGTATCTACTGCAGCTCAGGAAGCAAAGAATCCAAAAAGAGATATGCCCATTGGTATATTAGGTTCATTAGTAGTGTGCACCATTTTATATATTTTATTTGGTCACGTATTAACTGGCGTTGCCAATTGGAAAGATTTTGTAGATCCATTGAAAGGTCGTGAAGCTTCTGTTGCTTATGCTATTTCTACTTATATGACTGGCTATGGCTGGTTGGCCACAGCAGTTACAGTAGCTATTTTAGCAGGGTTTAGTTCTGTTATATTAGTGATGTTGATGGGACAGTCTCGTGTATTTTATTCTATGGCGAATGACGGATTGTTACCAAAAATATTCTCAGAATTGCATCCTAAATTCAGAACGCCTTATAAATCTAACTGGATTTTATTTGTTTTTGTAGGGGCTTTTGCAGCCTTTGTGCCTGGAAGTGTGGCGGGCGATTTAACCTCATTTGGTACCCTATTTGCATTCGTTTTGGTGAGTCTTGGTGTATGGATATTGAGAAGAAAATCACCTAATATGGAGCGTCCATTTAAGACTCCATTAGTTCCATTAGTTCCTATCTTAGGTGCTGTCATCTGTTTGGCCATGATTTTTGCCTTGGATTCCCAAACGCTTAAAGTGGCATTTGGATGGATGGCCTTAGGCTTAGTCGTTTACTTTGCTTATAGTCGTAAACATAGCAATTTGAACAAGTAATTGAATCCAATTTATATAAAATAGTCCCGAGCAATCGGGACTATTTTTTTTACCTTATTTTTGCAGTCCTTAAACCGTTTGATTATGGGAAGAATATTTGAAGTAAGAAAAGCCACGATGTTCAAAAGATTTGATCGTATGGCGAAGCAGTTTACCCGCATAGGTAAAGAAATTGTGATTGCTGTAAAAGCCAGTGGCCCTAACCCAGACGATAATCCGGCTTTAAGAAGATGCTATCAGAATGCAAGAAGTGTAGGTATGCCCAAGGACCGTGTAGAAGCGGCTATTAAAAGAGCCATGGGCAAAGACACCAGCAACTATGAGGAAATATTGTACGAAGGTTATGCACCCCATGGTGTGGCCTTGCTAGTAGAGTCTGCCACAGACAACCATGTAAGAACAGTGGCCAATGTAAAAAGTCATTTTAACAAAGGGCATGGCACATTAGGTAATTCCGGAAGTGTGAGTTTTCAGTTTAAAAAAATGGGCGTGTTTAAATTAAAGCCTGAAGGTTTGAATATGGACGATTTAGAACTAGAATTGATTGATCATGGCCTAGATGAATTGGGCGAAAGTACAGACGATAATGAGAATGCCATAATTGTTTTGCGTTGCGCTTTTACCGATTTTGGAAATTTACAAAAAGCTTTAGAAGATAAAGATTTGCATCCCATCAGTGCTGAATTAGAGTGGATTCCTACTACCACCGTTCCTGTGACTGACGAACAAGCAGAGGATATTAGCAAATTGATTGAAAGACTAGAGGAAGACGAAGACGTAAATAAAGTATTCCATAATATGGGGTAGATTTACATCCCTTTTTATTTTTTAAATAAAAAAAGTGATGTAAATCTCTCTAATGATTTATTCAAAAAATTAAAAATTTTTCGAAATACCAGTACTAGTTTTATGCGAATTATTCAAACCATATTATTAGCAGGCTTTCTTTTACCAACAATAAAAGATACTACCTATCCTGTGTTTAATGTCTATACCCTGCCTGCCGAAACTAAAGTGCCCGCCAATTACTACACCACTAAAACGGGATTTTTTTGCAACACCGAAAGGTCTTTTGAAAAACAAACAAAGCTGGCTTTAAAATTTAGATTGGGATCGGTAGAACAAACACAAAAATTAGAAGGCTACAATTTATCAAGTAAGGTACACTAAATACTTTGGCCTGGTTTATTCAGACATCATGTCCTTGATCACTTTGATTACCTCTTCAGTATTGGGCTTTGAAAAATAATCACCATCGCTGGCAAAGGCAGGACGATGTGCTTTGGCACTCAATGTTCTAGCCGCTACATCCAACCAACGATAGCCACCTTGCAATTCAATGACTTGTTGGTACATGTAAGCAGTAGCTCCACCTGGTACATCTTCATCAATAAATAAGATGCGGTTGGTTTTTTTAAGAGAGACTACAATTTGGTGATTGATGTCAAATGGAAGTAAGGTTTGTACATCTATAATTTCACAATCAATGCC
>Ga0214919_10002504_pt1 | contig 28781 bp, 37 predicted proteins | sample LL1503_MetaG_FD_177994 | JGI IMG/M metagenome (GOLD analysis project Ga0214919, IMG submission 177994) | Freshwater microbial communities from Lake Lanier, Atlanta, Georgia, United States - LL-1503 | ecosystem: Environmental > Aquatic > Freshwater > Lake | place: USA: Georgia | collected... | reverse complement strand
ATGACCATTCAAAAGAGTGTTCTTGAGATTGCCGGGACAGGTCCTTTGCAGCCATTGAGTGAACTCAGTTCTGTTGAATTGCTTGCGCCAATCGCGCAACCCCTTTTTTGATTTCAGTCGGCGTCAACCCGGCATAGCCCATGACCAGTCCGGCACACTTTTTCCGTCTGAGCTTGTCGCCAGCTGAGTAAAGCGGAGTGATACACCAAATGCCTATGCCGATAGCTTTGGCGCGCGCGATCAGATTTGGTTCATCTTCGATTTGAAAATCTTCCAACCAGACGACGATGTGCAAACCTGAAGCAGTACCTTCAACTTCAACACGCTTGGGCAGGAATTTTTGGATCGCCTCGATCAGTACAGCCCTTTTGGTCTCGTTCGCCCTTCTGACCCGCCTGATATGTCTTTCGTAGGCCCCACTTTGGATGAGTTGAGCAATCACTGACTGATCAGGACTCGGCGTATGTCGATCTGTCAGTTGCTCGGCCTGGGCGCGCGCTTTGGCTTGTTCATAAAGTTCGACGTCGATTCGAACGGGCATTCCCATAATGGTGTCTCCAGCGGTCATCTTAATGAACTGCTTGAGTAAGTAGAAATCCATTCGCAGTGACTATCGCTAGTCCGTAATGATTTCAATGATTTCGATATTTTGACGTTCAGGATATCGTGTAATTAGATAAGCAAGAGCATTTTCAGGAGTGACATTTTCCTTAGTAACCTTGATCAACGCTGTTGCACGAAGTTCTTCATCTAAATCTGTAACGTATTGGAATCGAATAATCATTTCACTTCCAAATCACTTCAGTTACTTCAATCTGACGATTGTCTGGATACTTCTCACGAAGGTACTTGAGTACACTTGATTCAGATTTGCCTGGTACTTGCGTGGTGATAGACGCTGACATTCTCGTCTCGTAATTCGTCTTGGTGTAGAACGTATAGCGGATGAGTGCTTGAGCGCTAGGCATTTTCATTTCCTGTGGTATGTTATTTTTTTGAAACGATACTCAAATTGTCTCAAATCGATTTTGACCTAAATCGTGTAACAGATACGTCGTGACTGTCTGAATGAGATTAGAACCCTGTTTTAGTCGTTTTTAGATGGGTTTAAGGGCTAGAACATGGCTTTAAAATCATACCTCGATTCAATTCTCTGGATTTCTCTATTTTTTCTTAACTGCCTTGGTTTTTGACACCGCTTTGGATACGGATTTTTTTGGTATTTTTTGCTTTTCAACGACTTTATCCGTTTGTTGCTCTTTCACTGCCCTCTTCTTTTCGACTGTTTTTTTGCAGGTGTCTTTTTAGTCGATGGCTTTCTGTCGCACCTGGCCTAACCAGAAAGAGGTGACGGTCGCTGGTTTGCATTTTATTCAGTAAGATTCTGGAGCGGCCATTAGCCATGCGGTAGCGACCTGGCTTTCCCAACTTGAGTGAAGGAGATTACCAATGTCAGATGTTCCTGTTTACATGATTGTGAATTTGCAGATCACTGACACGGATACTTATCGCCAGTATGAAAAAGGGTTTTCCCACTTCTCAAAAAATATGGTGGTGAGTTCGTGACTTACGATGACAACGCTTTGACCATGGAAGGTTTTTCGCCCCGCGAAGGCCGCATGATCCTTTGGAAGTTCCCATCGGAAGCTCAGGCCCGTGCCTGGTACGCCGACCCCGAGTATCAAGCGTTGTCCGATTATCGCCGCGCTGGCACGCGTCTGGAGTTTCTGACGATGCTACGGGGATTGCCGCCGCGCTGATTTGATTTTCAAACGAGACTTGACGCCACGTTTATATCAAATAATGCCGAAATTTTACTAATCCCAGAGATCGCCGGAACAGCCACCGTTGGCCCGGTTCTGATGCTGAACACCTTGGAAAGCAAAGGCCTATTTTCTGGAGTAAGATATTTAGGTAGTTTTGATTAACAACACTGGAGATACCTATGAGGTACTTAGCAGCTATGCTTCTCTTCTGTGTGAGTAACTTATCCATTGCCCACAACTGCCCAAATGAGATGAAAATCATTGATGCGGCACTGACCAGCACCAAGATAGCGGGCGCTGACCTAGCCAAAGTAAAGGCTCTTAGGGCAGATGGAGAGAAAGCGCATGCAGATGGAAAGCACTCCGAGTCAATGAAAGCATTAGGCGAAGCAAAGAAGTTACTTGGCATCTAATACAGATTAGTTTTCTCAACCACAAAAAAGGAGGTGATCGTGAAATATCTAGCACTGGTAGTCTTGCTCGCCCTGAGCCCATTTACACTGGCTAATGATTGCGGCAGTAAAATGAAGTCAGCTAAATCATCAACAGCTGACAAAGTAGCCAGCGTAGAAGTTGGAAAAGATAGCAAGCAAGCTGAGACCAGCAAAACGCCTGCTGAAACCAAAACGACTTCAACTAACTAAAAGCAGGAGTAACATCATTCAAAGCCACTGTTAAGTGGCTTTTTTTTGCTTTGGGCCGACCTAGCTATTTCCAGATTAAAGTTCTAATTCATGAATCTAGTCAATTCTACTAAAATCAAAAACCCGCCTTAGCGGCGGGTATAAAAAGTAACAAGATAAAAAATCATAGAAATTTTATTTCTCTTTTTTCTCTTTTTTCTCTTTTGACTCGTGGTGGTCAGCCAAAGAAGGAACTGCAGACGACAGCATGAATACAGAGACGATAACGTAGATTAAATGTTTCATAAAATAACCTTTAAATTTGGTTAAAATTAAGAGAGTAAATTTTTCTTAAAAATTTCGTTCTTACAGCATACACTGGCGTACATCAGGTGAAAGGCTATGTAATGGCACTCACTCTAGTTTGTGAATGTAGACCTACTCGAATCTGCCTTAAGTGGTCGAATGAGTATTAGTATTAAATTTACATTAAAGGCATGAGAAATGACTTCGTCTTTCATCAATTCACTACAAGCCCTAGATCAACAACTCATTCAATTAGTGTATCGAAGCCGTTCGCTGATAGAGGGTGCTGAAAACGACAAACTAATGGCTACATGCCTGCGTAACAATCCTAAAGTTGGCATTACGGGGGTTCTAATTTCGCATTCAGGATGGTTTCTTCAAGTGCTTGAGGGCACAGCAGTAAATGTCAATTCACTGTTTAAAGTCATTGAAAGTGACCCACGACATGCTGATTTCCTTCTTTTAAGATTCAATGCTGTTTCGACCCGTGACTTCAGTGACTGGTCAATGGCCTCCATAGAAGTTGACGAGCAGCGCTTCATAAACTTAGCAAATCAAGCTTTACAAGCCGAAGACGTAGCTATGTCTGCAGTCAGGGATTTCCTGTGCTACGGTAAATGGACAGATTGAATTTAAGAACCAATATAGGCTTTAACGTTGTTCATTACCGAGGCAGTAGTCGTCTGTTCGTAACACATTGCTGAAATAGTTAGTAGATCGATCTTGTGAAAATAATATCCTGATTCGGTTTCATTACGTATCGATACCAAAGCAGTTAACGCTGTTAAATCTAGAAATCCAACGCAATCAATTTCAAATTTCAATACCTTCAATCTCCATCAACCGAATCAAGCTTTCTTCTAATATTAGGCGAGAAGCGCCTGCAGCCTGATTTAGTTGCGAATGTAGCTGTGCATCTTGTTCATTTCCATTTGCGCATTCGCTACTGTACTTTTCAAATGCACATAAATTGATGATCAACTCAGCAAGATGATTAGGACATTCACACTCAATCTTGCTCGTAAGAGCAGCAATGCGCGAAAGTTGCTCGTTAGTAAAACGAGGTGATGTTACGGGTTGATTTAGTGCAGGCCTGGATATAGGTAAAGTCGGCTTGATGGAACGACATGCACGGTATATTTCTGCAGCGGCTACCGACCCTTTGAGGCAAACCACACCCGCATCTTCAAGCTTCAGTATGGATTTTTTAGTGCCGTAACTAAAAATCACCAACGCTGACTCACAGCTTGTCTCTGATAAGTAATGACGTACATCGGAGAGCGATTCCTCGTTTAAGGTCACAAGATCAACTATAACGATATCTGCTCGCGGCTCCATAACGGAAGACGTATTTTTATTCGGGAAATCGACGACAACGATATCTTCATGAATCAGCAACTCGCGGCTAAGACGAAGGCGCAAGGCATCGCTAGCAAAAACAATATGTAAGGTAGATAGCTGGTCTGAATTATTGCTTGGATCACTAGCTAAGGAAGCGTTGAGTCGATCTCGAAGTTCGTCAATGGATAGTTTGGCCAAACTACTGACCGCATGACCTAATTCTGTCAAACGCTTTACCAAGGTTAGCTTGGCAATATCGCTCTCTGAGTAAAGCCGCCTTCCCGTATTACTACGTCCAGGGACGATCAATTCATAACGCCGCTCCCAGACACGAATGGTCTCTGGGTTGGTTTGAGTGCGCCTAGCAACGACGCCAATTGCATACTGATGTTTATTTATTAATTCCATTATTAACTTTTTGTCCAATAGGTTGCGCCAACACATTCACGCTAAGGCCGAAGATAACTTTTGTTTATATCTTGTCTACATAAAAAAAGTAGGCATTCAAAAATAATAGCAGTTTATGTTGAAAGATAGGAAAAAATAGATAACTTAATTACATCTAATAATGCAATTATTACATAATTTTTGTTGTTTGAACATATTTTGAACACATATAAATAGATATTTTGCGAATATTTTCAATATTTTTAAATATTGTTTACTTTTTTCTTGACAAAGAATGTTCAACAGGTAAAATCCACTCATCAAATTAGTGATTACCTTTTACCTACCGGAGCCTGCCATGTTTAATAAAGCCATCCTCTCAGTTCTTCTTGTTACCAGTAGTGCCGTGTTTGCAGCGCCAGCCACTAACTCGGCTGCTATTGTCGACGGCGAAAAAATAGCCGCGCTGGATATCTCCATTAACAACTGGGCTATCGTCGCAAACAACACCGTCAACGGTAAAACAAAGTTTCGTGAGTTTTACGACATGGGTAATTTAGGCGTCCAACAGATTGATTACGTGGTTTCTTGCGCTGACCAAAAACTGTCACTGGCTGGCTTCAAAGTCCTCACCACCATGTCTTCCAAACCTGATGATGCAGCTAACAAAAATATCGCTGACCTGACCTTTTACACTCCCGTTATCCAGCACGACATCAACATCGTTAGCAAGATTTGCGGCGATGAAATGTTAACTCGCAGTGCAAAAGCGAATAACTAATTATCTTTACTGGTAACTCGGTGAATCAAATCTAACTATCTTCCAAAATTATCTTATTCAAGGACTTTATTATGCTACGCAATCTATTAACCACCCTCTTGTTCTGCAGCACAACTCTCTCCCAGGCAGCGGTAGTTGATTCAAAATTAGCTGATGCACAAGGAGACTTTATTATTATCCCTACAGTAGTTGCCGGAATTCAGTCACAAGATGCTAAAAACTATCAACGCTCATTAACACAAGTACGTGCGCTGTTCTCAATGGAAGACTCAGGCGCTCGTGATTCATATCCTGAGTTAGGTGAATTAAAAGCATTGGGCGAGTATGTTGTCAACTGTGGGGAACAATCGTTGGCTATCGCCGAATTCCGCGTATTGAAGTCTTCTGATTCACTGCCGGCTAGCAAAGATTTCACTACCGAAGAACAACTCACCTTCAGCTCACCGAAATTTGACGCTGAGGTTAAATTAGTTCGTGCCGCTTGCGGAAGCAGCGTTGCCTCATTAAATATTGAGACAAAATAATCTTGGAGCCTAGTATGAAAATTTCGACCATTCAATTCTCATCCGACCGCCGACAATTCATGCTCAACGCTGCGGCTGGAAGTCTTCTCATTGGCGCTGGAGTAAAAGCTAGCGCGCAGGACTTAGTTGCTGAAAGCGATCCTCAAGCAGTGGCATTAGCCTACAAAGCTGACGCCACCAAGGTTGATAAATCAAAACAACCCAAGTACGCAGCTGGCCAGGCCTGCAGTAATTGCGCTCTGTATCAGGGCGCCGCTGGTTCGGCCGCTGGTAATTGCCCTTTATTTGCGGGCAAGCAGGTTTCAGCAAAAGCATGGTGCAACGCTTGGGCTAAAAAAGGCTGACGTTAAATCTTTACCAATTTATTGTAGGCTGGAAGTTTATGTCCGTGAATATTTAATCAGACGGAAAAAAAACTCCCTCCCCTTTCAAATCTGAAAGATTCTTTAACGTCAAACATTTAAAACTGATTGAGATTTAGCAAAAATCTCTGCCTTCATCATCTGAAAGAAGGTTTAGTTTTGGGATTACTCTCATGTTATTGTCTTCAAAATTACACTCGTATGCGAATGCAATAAAATCATTTGAGTCCACGCGTCGAACCATAGTGCCCCAAGCTTCGACACTCGGCCTAACGCTAGAAACTGCAGCGCAAACGCTGGCTGCATTACACATACTAAACACAGCCGACGGGCTTGATTCTGTTGGGCGAAAGGTCATCGCTGAATCAACGACTCGACGATCATCGGATAACCCACAAGCCTGCCTAGGCCATCACTACGCAAGTCGAACTGTGCAGTCAAAGAACGACGAAGTTATATTTAGTACGCACAATTCCACTCGGCTGTTTTTAGAACCGAAGCTAGTTTTAAAATTTTCACACACTCCAGATATCTCCAACTCGCTAGAGCAATTTACTCAACTTTTTGAGAGCGTCGCACTAGGAATAGAAATTCTGAAGGCGCCCTTTAAAGGGGATGAGTGGTCATTTGAAGACAAAGTCTGCTCAAATGGACTAGGCTATCAACTGATTATTGGCGAAGCAAAGACTCTTTCTGAGAAACGCAAACGTAATTTTTCTGATGTGCTTAATCACGCAACGTTTGGTTTAAACAGAGTCAGCAAAGAAAGTTCACAATTACTTAATTACGCATCGGGACGTGATGCTGCGATCTCATCGATCAGCGATTTATATGAAGTTTTTAAACGCCAGTGTCAAATAGATGAATGCTCACCATTTCGTCAAAATGATTTGATCTCATTAAATGCACTATGCACTCCAGTAAAACTTACTGCGGGTCAAGAGTATGTATTCGTCGCGTCTGGCATCGACCTTGCCGCGCTTCGTATTCGCTTTGTACAGTAGCCCTCTACCCTGATACGTTATGAGCTGCTGCTTAGAAATTGATTTTCTTCATGTTGAGGTAAATTATGCCAGCACATCTAACATTCAAAGAGCGTGATGAATTTAAGCTGAGACTGAAGTCGAGTTTAAAAAAAGTCGGGCTCAACCCTAACAGTCCCACTCAAGTGCGGAATGCCTTTTTGAGCGCGAATCAAGGATCAAACATAACTTTAGGTGCCGTTTACAGATGGCTAGAAGGCGAGTCTTTGCCTGATTCACAAAATATGAAAATCGTAGCCCAAGTATGTAATGTCTGTCAGGATTGGTTACGTACTGGTTTGTTGAATAACGATCCTCACCATTTGCCAACTAATTGATTAACCTTAAACCCTTTTCCCTCACACTAGCTTAGCTGATAGCTTTGCTGTTAAATGATTACAACCTAATCTAATCGTGGCTATTAAGTGTGAGGCTTTTTCTACCTTGTTCATCAATTTTGTTCAATAACGCTTCTGAATAACCAACGGCATTCATGAAATGAGTTTTATAAATAATCCAAGCCTCATCACTGAAACCGACGATTCAAGCTTTATATTTTACTTGGTGATCTCCTTGATGACTTTGACACTTTCTTAACAGGATACCGAAATGAAAATAGTCGATTTAGAAAATTATTGGAAAAAATTTCCCGATTTCAATTTAAGTCACGTCTTACTAAGAATACCGTTAGCAATTGTTTTCATTCAGCAGGGGCTGAGCAAATTTCCCCTCGACCCAGCAATGGGAGCTGCTTTTGGATTACCAACGCTAGTGTGGTGGGTAGTTTGCTACGGCGAGGTTGCTGCAGGCGTTGGACTTATGATCGGAGCTCTAGCCACTTTACCGCACCTAAAAGACATTCCTGTGGTAGCGGAATTAGGTGACTTAATCACGCGATTTAGTGGCATCACCATGTGCTGCATCATTACTGGCGTGATCTGGGTAGTTATAAAGCCCGAAAGCTTTGCACAATTTGTATTGCATGACTACTTACACCTCTCCCTTTGGGTTGGCGGCCTTTATTTTGGACTAAGAGGTAATTGGGCCGTTGCAGTTCAAAAGAGTACATTTGCTGATACTCAACCAAATTACGATGGTAAAGACAGTATTTTGTCGAAATAAAAAAAATAACTCAACACTACTAAGATAATCAGGATCATTCATGTCAGAAAATCTAGCAGTTCGAGCCAAGAAGAAAACCGCTTCTGCGCTAACATTGCGCTTTGTAAAGCTTTAATACTCAATGTTTTTACGAAAATCAAAGTCAGACATAATGTCTGACTTTTTCTATTTTGACAACAAAATAGTATTGCACAAGTTATCGCACATTTTCTATTTTCGGTAATAAACTGTTGAATTGACTAGGTGTTTGAGCAGCCTTTGTTGCTGTTAATCCGCAGGTCCCTGGTTCGAGTCCAGGTCGGGGAGCCAACACCACTTCTGATAGCCGTTTCCGGCGGAACGCAGCGATGTTCAAAACCATCGCTACTTTTCGGGTCTATTCAGGAGAACTACATGGCACTTTCTTTCTCAGACATGGCGCAAGCCGTCGTCGCATCCTACTCAGGTCGGGATCCTTCCTTTGCTGCGCGCGTTGACTACTGGGTCGATTTCTTCGACCACAAAGACATTACAACTATAACAACCAACGACATTGAAGATGGCATCGACGCGCTGATTAAGCGTGGAAAGATCAAAGTTTTAACTTCACCTTCCGGTGTCACCAAGACACTGACCGGCAAGCCTCTATCACCCTCTACAGTCAATCGCCACGTCGCCTGCCTAGGCACGGTCTTCAAAGAACTAAAACGTAAAAGACTACTGCCTCGAGGTTTTGTGTCCCCAATGCGAGGCGTAAGCCGCATGGAGGAAGGCGCTGGACGCACCCTGACAGTCACCATTGATGATGTCAAACGATTGGTCGCTGCGTGCCGTGTGAGCCGCAATCGCAAGCTCGCAGCAATCGTTGCGTTTGCCTGCACCACCGGCTGGCGCAAGGGGACGATTCAGAGCATGACATGGGGCCAAATCAACCTTACTGAAGGCTTTGCAGACACCCCACGCACTAAAAACGGTACTGCACACCGCACCCCCCTTCTACCTTGGGTGATGAAAGAGCTAAACCGCATTAAGCCAGATTTCGCAACCGACAAGGACGAGGTGTTCGGTAAGCAGAATTTTGATCGTGCATGGCAAAATTCACTAAAGCTTGCTGACCTGCCAGATGACTGGACGTTTCACCACTGCCGCCATATTGCAGCCTCCATACTTGCACAGTCAGGCGCAAGTGTGGTGACCATCATGCAAGCCTTAAATCACAAGACCCCGCTCATGGCGATACGGTACTCGCACCTAAACACAGATTCCTTGCGCGAGAGCTTAGGGAGGGCTTGGGCATGAAAAAAAAGAACACCACCACACCAAAACTGGTTATCCCAAAGGACGACTCTCAGTCACATGAAGTCTTTTTCATTGAACAAGCAGAGATGGGGTGGGAAGCAGCTCAATTGAAAGAACAGGAAGATTTCCTAAGCGAGGTCAAACATTTAACCAAGTCGGAATTGGTACAACTAGTACAAAAAGCTAGGAATGAAGCAGAACAATTTTCAGGTTGGCTAATACTAAATGAATGGAGTAATTCAGAAATAAACGAAAAGTTTAATCAGGTAAGGCAAAAAGAAAATGACCGGATAAAAAAACTTATCCTAGGTAGGCAAGATCAAGCCATAAAGAAAGTCGCTAGATCAGCTAAAGCTGAAGCCTTATCATTAAGGTCAAGTTAATGAATTGCAGCGCACGACTCATGGAAGCTTATAGCAAGGGGGCTCTAGCACTTCAAAGACTTCAAACTGGAGCCAGTCAAGTCGTTCAGGTTCAGCATGTCCAAGTCAACGGACAGGCAGTGATCGGTAATGTTGGAGGGAGAGTATGAAGAAGAGCAGTAACCTCATGGAGAAAGCTCGCGCTGCACTAGCACTGCATCCCAACTGTGGGGCTAAATGCAAGCAGTCTGAAGGGTATTGCCGTAATCCCGCTATGAAGAATGGGCGTTGCAAAATTCATGGCGGCAAATCGACTGGGCCAAAACCCAAGCACGGACAATCCTCAAAGGCCGCCAAGGAAAAGAGGCAGGCAGCTCGATTAGTGATTAAGTCATTATCAGACAATGTCCCGTAAATAGTTGCAGTGGTTCATCGCTGCTCTTCAGGTGTGAGGAGCCATTATCTCTAAATCCCACTGGCTCGAAAATATCAGTACAGGTCAAGACATTGGCTGGTCTATAACGCCGGGGCCGACCGGGTGCCTACACTTTACGATCAGTTTTCGAAAAATAATGACGAGCAGCTCACATACGACAATCCAGCGACATCAAAGAACTCCAACGGCTTGGGCTTATAGTATTTCTCCTCCACCTCCTTCGACTGCTCGGCGTAGGGTTGCGTCATAACTTCCTGCAGCTCTCGAATTAGAGAGTAGTCCCCCGCAGTCGCTTGGCTGTACGCCGGTACAACTAACCATTCTCGCAAACTGTATTTTGGGTTGACGAGTTTCATCTTCCTAGAGAGCTCCTCGCGGGAAGGGGGCTGCGCAGCATTCGTATCGATCGTGCTGGCGCTGACTATGAGAGATTTCCATTTTGCGAGCCACTCAGACCAGCGCTTGTCCATCCCTTCGGAGTCATCGTAGAAGCTTTTTTTTAGTGGCCCAATGTCGTTGGGTACCATCGAGAGCTCACGGAAGAAGATGGTGTAATCGACAGGAGTTTGCACCATGAGCGTTTCGAGCTCACTGAACAACGCCGCGTGAAAAGTGCCGAGTCCAAGTTTGGCAGCCCACATCTTCTCCATTTGTGCTTGCATCAGTGTTGCAAAGCCACTTCGAATCTCGTCGAGCTGTCGCAGATAGTCCTGATGCGACGTCAGTAATGTCAGCAAGTGCCGCAACGCCTTACAAAACATGTAGAAGTTACGTTCCGCTGCCACGGCTTGGTTCAGGAACGCGAAGTGACTTCCGCCACCCGTCCATGGCTGGTAGTGCGGGTTGAACGCATCGCAGAATCCGAATGGACCGTAGTCGAGTGTGAAGCCACCAGCTGCGCAGTTGTCGCTGTTGAAGTTGCCCTGGCAGTAGCCGATGCGGATCCAGTTCGCCACAAGAGACGTCAGGCGGCTGCGGAACTCGCGCGCGAGAAACACCACTTTTTCGGCAGTGCTTAGTTTATTGTCGATGACGTCACCGTACTCACGATCAATCAAGTACAACACAATCTGCTCGAGCTCCTCCATCGCTTTCGGGTGTTCCTTCTTGCGCGCACGACGACCGAAGAGTTCGAGTTGACCGACCCGAATGAACGACGGAGCAACACGCGTCGAAATGGCGACTGCCTCCGATATAAGCATGTCGGGATCTTGCGAGCGCGAGCCCTCCGAATACCACGGCCGTTTGACCTTCTCCGTTTTTGAAACGTACAAACTCAGAGACCTTGACGTTGGCACACCGAGCGCATGCATGTGCTCCTGCGCTAAGAATTCCCGGACACTTGAGCGCAGAACGGCGCGACCGTCTGCGCCGCGGCAGTATGGCGTCCGGCCGCCACCTTTTAGTTGCATTTCCCAACGTCGACTGTTGATGACGGCCTCAAGCACGGAAACTGCGCGACCGTCGCCGTATCCGTTGCCGGTTTGAAACGGACACTGTTGGGTGTATTCGGTGCCGTAGATGGACAATGCGTATCCACACGCCCAACCCACCTTGCGCATCGGCTTCGGAACGTGCGAGATGTCGCCGGAGAACATGCGGACGAAGTCGGTCGACTGTGCCATGCTGTCGGCTAAGCCAAGTTCGCGAAAAAAGTTTTTGCTGTGAGTGACGTACTCGGGGTCTTTGATTGGCGTAGGATTGATGGGGACATAGTGGCCCGTAAAAACTTGTCTCGGCGCGTGGTCGGCTCCATCTGCTTCCGCATCAGGACAGCAGTTGAGCGTGTCCATAAGCGAGTAGTCTGCTAACTTTGCAAGCTCGTCGAGCGTCGCGATGGTTGGGCAGGTTTCCTGGGACAGTAGATTTATCATAGGTACAAAAGAGGATGAGAAGCGAAATAAAAATTTGATTTCATGGTATCGAACATTTTTATTTTAAGGTAACAGACTTACTGAGATTACCAAAAAATTGTGGTCTTTGAATTTGATTATTAGAGACTGCGTATTTTTTACATTCTTAAAAATGTATGACTGAATCTCTTGGAAAGTAACAATAAGCCGATTGTAATTGAGCAGATAGACATCCTTTGTAACAGTCTGTACAGGAATACTTGTGCCGTTTGAATGTTCGTTTCGATCTAGCTTAGCTTGGTGATTGGTGGTTTCATCTGCTTAGCAAACAAAGAGCAGCACCCCACCCCTATCAAAATCCTACCAGCCAGACCCCACCGTACCCCCACCCCCCCCATTTTTTGGTTTGGTACCATCGCTAGCTAGCTGCATACTAATCTGCACGAACGATTTTAAAATTTTTAAATCTTATTCATTATCCGGGTGAACTTCTCATTACATACTAAAATAAATTGAAAAAAAATATCCCTACAAAAGCAGAAATAAAATTAAGTATAGTAATAAAAAATTTTATTTTTGAATTTCCAAACACATCCATTCACCCATAGAGGGCGCGGAAGATGGCCACTCAACTGCGGAAGAAATTTTCGTTCGCTTTTCATCTGTTGATAAAAACCGAACCGCACGAATCACTCCTGCGTGCGTCACCCACACCATTTCTGGAACCTCCAATAGGTATGCGCTAGACAACGCATCAGCAACGCGATCAAGCACGTCTTGTACGCATTCTTTTCCACCAAAGCGATGATGGGGAAACTCGTCTGCCCACACATCAATAGCGACACGCGGAATGCTTTCCCAAGAATGCATTTCCCACTGTCCAAAATCCATCTCTTGAAGGCGATTATCCGTGCTTGGTCCTTGTAGGTCTGGACGCTGCGATGACAATGCCTGCGCTAATTTACAAGCTCGACTGGAAGGAGACGTCCACAAGGTACTACCAAGGCTAGGATGTGGAGCAAAGTTCTTCGCTGCCGTGTCGGTAGCTTCGGGATCGCAATCAACATTCGTTGAGCCATAGCACGTACCCACATCGACCACTACCTGCGCATGCCTAAGCAGCCAAAGCTTCACGACATACCTGCAGCAAAAACTAATCCCAAGTAAAAGCCGATCTCAGACAATTGCTGAGTAGCGCCAAGACCGTCCCCAGTAAATCCTTCCAACCGTTTGTATAAACGCCAAGCCATAGTTGCCGTGCACACCAAAGCCCCAAACGTACCTGCCAATAAAGGCATTAGCGGAAAAACATAGGCCGTCAGTATCATCGCCGCGACCCACCAAAGTAGTCCTACGAAGAGAGTTGCATTTTTTATCGTGTCCGCCAGGGGTTTAGACTTAGACTGCTGCGTATCACCTACATGCACCATTGCACGTATCAAAAATAGTGGCATAAGGCGAGATGTCACATGAGCGGTAAATAAACCTACTACCGACCAAACTATATCAATCTGATAAAGCAGCACCAGCAAACTAAGCTTGCCAACTACTGCTAACAAAAGTGCAGCAGAACCATACGTACCGATACGCGAGTCTTTCATTATTTCTAAAGCGCGCTCGCGGGTCATGCCTCCTCCAAGACCGTCAGCCGTATCAGCTAAGCCATCTTCATGAAACGCGCCAGTTAACAAGACACTAAATGCAGTACTCAGTACCGCCGCTACCCAAGGGCTTGCAGGCAGAGCAGGCAGCGCGTATGCAGTTCCAGCGAACACCAGCGCGCTTAAGGCACCAACTAACCAACCAATGGCAGGAAAGTGAGCCGCACTATCGCGCAACATGGTTGATGAATACCCCACCCACTCGGCTAATTTACCGGTAATAGGTAGTCGGGTAAAAAACTGTACGGCCAATAACAAATGACGAACAAAGCGTATCAACATAAGTTCACCCGATTAGGCTCGAACTGCAGCGACTGTTTTTTCTTGCCGCGATACGCCGGCTGATTCAAAGCTGGCCATCTCACGAACTAAAGCGCAGGCCGATACTAATAAAGGCCAGGCGAGTGCGGCCCCCGAACCCTCTCCCAAACGTAAACCTAAATCGAGTAATGGTTCAGCCTGCATATGGGCTAGCATCAGTGCGTGCCCTCTTTCTCCGGATTGGTGAGCAAAGACGCAGTAATCTGCTACAGCTGGCACCATAGAAATTGCCAGCAGTACAGCTGCGCTGGTAATGAAACCATCCACCACAATTAAACGCTGATCAGCAGCGGCCTGCAGCACCGCACCCACCATAGTGGCTATTTCAAAACCACCAAAGGCTGATAGAGCACTTAATGCATCGTTTGCTTCTGGATGCCTAGCCAATACAGTGCTCAAGATCTCAATTTTGCGTTGCACTCCGGAGGCATTGAGTCCCGTACCTGCACCAGTGCAATCGGCTATATCCATGCCTATCAGACGACTCATTAAAAGTGAAGCCGCTGATGTATTTCCTATACCCATTTCACCTAAGAGCAAAACATTGCCGGGCAGGCCCTGGACTAATTCGCTGCCATTCCGAAGTGCATCATCACGCTGCACATCCGTCATTGCCAATCCTAGAAGAGAATCTGTAGTGCCGTAACCGACTTTTCGGATAATCAAACCGGACCGGGCCTCAAAGTCATGACGAACGCCGCAATCGACCACAGTCAAACCTATGCCATGCTGACGAGCCAACACACTAACAGCTGCGCCTCCAGCTAAAAAATTCTCTACCATCTGCCAAGTCACATCACTTGGATAGGCAGATACTCCCTGTGCAGCCAATCCGTGATCACCCGCAAAAACAAGTAGTTGAGGATCATTCAGGTTGGGAGATTCCGTACCCAGTATTAGTCCTATACGTAAAGCCAGTGACTCGATACGCCCCAAAGAGCCTACGGGTTTAGTTTTATTATCGAGTTTATGCTGAAGACGCTTGGCCAACTCTGAGTTAGCAATCTTCATGATTTTTGGCGTTTGAAAAAGCATGATCATTCCCTTTTAATGAGCTCATTGAGGACATCATGCTCAACATGCGTTTGTAAAAAATTAGCTAGTCCATCAAATACATTATCTAAAGTCGCCGCATCACGTCCAAACAGGGATTGCAACACTGTTGTGTCTTCAAATAACCCGTGAAGATAGCAACCAAATACGTTACCGTCTTTATTTTGCCAAGCTAGGTTAGGTGTAATTTCGCGCGCACCACTAACTTGTAAATGGTTTTCTATGCATTCCGTCGTCTGCCCATGGTGAATTTCATAGCCTTCTACCGTGAGCTTTGACAGGGATGACCACATTCCAATCATATTGCCAAACGATACCTTGGTATGCCGTACAGTTTTGTCACGATCAAACACCGTGATTAAAGGCAGCAGGCCCAACCCACGTGCATTACCGTCTACCCCATAAGGATCAATCAATTCTCGACCAAGCATTTGCAATCCGCCGCAAACACCCAGCACCGCACCTCCTTGTGCAGCATGATCAGAAACAGTGATATCCAATCCTTGCTCACGAACCCACTGTAAATCGCTCGCGGTTGCCTTCGAGCCTGGTAGAACTATCCAATCTGCATTAACACAGTCATTAGGAGTACGCGCCCAAACTAGGCGCACACCTTGTATATTTTTTAATGCCTGAAATTCATCAAGATTACTGATTCGCGGATAAGCAATAATAGCTATCGTTGTTATCACTGCACCGGTTGAATAAGTTCGATCATCAAAAATTCCATCTTCCTCAGGTAAACCATGTTGATACCACATGGGCAGTGTTGCCAACACCGGTATGCTCGTCATCTCTTGTAGCATCTGCGGTCCTGGGGCTAGCAATGAGGCATCACCACGGAATTTGTTCAGCACAAAACCTTTGATCAATAATCGTTCTTGGGGTGGCAACAAAGCCCATGTTCCATACAGATGAGCAAATGCTCCGCCTCGATCTATGTCGGTCACCAGAAGACAATTCGCTTGCGCATAAACCGCTACACGCATATTCACTATATCGCTCGCATGCAGATTAATTTCTGCTGGCGACCCTGCTCCTTCTATGACCACCACATCATTTTCTGCACGAAGCTGATCTAATGAAGCACATATATAGGGCCAGACCTTATCACTGCGCTCGCGCCAGGGCATGTCGCTCAGCTCGCGATTGACAGTTCCCAGTAGAACTACCTGACTCATAGTGTCGGCTTCAGGTTTAAGCAGTACGGGATTCATGTGAACATTGGGTACCGCATTAGCGGCGAGCGACTGAAAATATTGAGCGGATCCTATCTCTCCATGCTGCTGATCGAGTCCAACAACTACTCTGGCGTTATTGCTCATGTTTTGAGCTTTAAAGGGAGCCACCTTTAGGCCTGATCTTGCGTAGTAGCGACACAATGCCGTCGTAACCCAGCTCTTACCCGCACCGCTGGTCGTACCCAAAACCATCACACACACTGCGGTCATTTGGCAGATGTCCTCAATTGACTAATTTGAATTAATGCATTTTCTAACGCTTGCAGCGCCTCAGGTTGTTGAGCGCTAAGTCTCCACCATCCCGGCAAACCAAATGATGCTGCATCACGTAACTTGACGTCATACGATCTCAACTCGTAAGAGTCCAAATTTACTGTTGGACGCGCACAAAAAAAATGGGCGTTACTTGGTTGGCATTGCCAATCAAGTCGCTCCAATAGAGAACGTAAATTAGTGGTCCATTGCGACAGAATCTGGCGACTGTCAGTTACCCAAGCTTGCGTCTGCGGCTGTGTCCAGGAAAACAACATCGCCTGTCCGTGTACACCCAAAGGCCACGATGGCGCTAACTGCTCGAGCTCAACAGCATCAGATTGCCCATGCGTTGGGGCAATGGCATACGCCGCACGAATACCTGTTAAGCCCAGCGCTTTGTTAGGCGACCAAAGCTGCCACATTTTAGAACTAGTGTGACTGTCGATTATGCCTATACCCTGAAGACGCAATGGCTCATAAGCGCAATCAAGTACCACCGTACATGACGTATGCGCCGCTAAAGCTAGCACCACCTCGCTTGATTCTGATTGCCCTAATGGGCTAATAGGATCACAGAGCCACGCCAGCTCAGCTAGCTCCGGACTACCCACTGGTTGCATGCCCCACGCAGTGGCAGCACGGCTGTAATCTCCATAGGCATGGCGCGGTATCCAGATTTTTTTTGCACCTTCACGCCATTTCCAGGCCGTGATGCGCTGAATAAATTCACTAGCGCTCGCTGCGATGATAATTCGCCAGGGCTCCACTCTATGATGCTCGGCCAATGCATAACGCAGCTCAGTGTAGAGAGGGTCAGGGTAGCGCCCAGGTTCTGCTTGATTCAACGCATCTAATGAAATAGGGCATGGGCCACATGCATTGGCATTGCTGGAAAAATCCCAGCGTGGATTACCTAATGCATCTGCTCCTCCGTGTGCCAGCGACATAATCAAAGGCTACTCAAAGACCATAAAACTATGCAAGCACCCATGAGGATTAAGAATCCCACCACTTTTGAACATTTATGTAGCGCTAGTTTGGTGTCTGCCGCATTCGGTAGGCGGCCTTGTGGGTTAAGTAGATAAACCCCAGTTTTACCCAATTGAATATCCTGCACCAAAGCCATAGCGCCCATAGGCCAGCCGCTATTAGGAGAAGGCGTAAGACAGGCATAGCCTGCCAAGCGATGCCAGCGATAATCGCCAACCAACAACATAATGAGCAACGCCGTGATGCGTGCAGGAACCCATGACAAAACATCATCTGCACGAGCAGCCCATTTACCAGCCCACGTCCAATCTCTTCCCTGACGCTCACCGATATATCCCCACATTGCGTCGGCTGTATTAGCAAAACGATAGACTGCAGCACCCGGCAAACCTGCTACCGCAAACCAGAATAACGGGGCTACCACTGAATCGTTGAGGTTTTCTGCTAGTGTAGAAATTGCGGCTTGACGAATTTCATACTCATCGAGATTATTAACATCTCTACTGACTAACCAGCTCACGCGTTGGCGACCCGCATCGATAGACTCGCTTAGCGCCTGTTCAACTGCAATAACCTCATCGCGCAACATTCGCCATGAGAGTAGCGTCTTAAGTACAGCGCCGAGTAAAACTAGGTGTAAAAAATACGGTAGTTGGCAAAGAGCTATGGACACGCCAAGCGCAACGACACAAGTCAACGTAGCACCCATAAACCAACCACACATTCCTAGATAAAATTCAACTACGGGACTAGGTTTGAGTGAGACAACACGTGACACTTTTAGACCGATAAGCTCTAAATACTTACCCATCCAAACTACCGGATGTACTTGTTGTGGTGGCTCTCCAAAAATCAAATCTATAGCCAATGCACACACCATGGCACCTGCCGATACGATGGCTAATGGATAAAAAAGATCAGCCCACTCCACGAGATCAATCCTCAATGCCGCGCTGTGATGGAATACCAGCGCTAAAGGCGTGCTTAATCATAGTCATCTCAGTGACGGTATCGGCCAGCGCTATGATCTCGGGGGGGCAACGCCGTCCTGTCAGACACATATGAACATGACTAGGACGATTTGCAATCGTGTGCAAAACATCGTCTAGAGGAAGCCAGCCGTAAATTAACGGATACGTTATTTCATCAAGCACTACCAGGAATTGCTCTCCACCCATAATGGTGTCTTTAGCGCGTTGCCAACCATCACGAGCTAACTGGGCCGAATGTTCAAGATCCTGACTTTTCCAGCTAAAGCCGTCACCCAAACCTTCGATAGGAATTCCAATTTTTTCAAACATACGATGCTCGCCAAATCGGGCAGAAGGTACTTTCATAAATTGGTAAATTTTGACCGCTTTACCCCTGCCATGCGCTCGCAATGCCAAACCAAAAGCTGCTGTACTTTTACCTTTGCCGTCACCGGTATTGATGATCAAAATACCTCGACGTTCACCCTCGGACTTGTCATAGGGTTTATCAGTGGGCGGTGATTCAATTTCCATCTTCTTTTCCTCTTGAGATTAGATTTTTGGCAGTGCTACTAACTGACCTTCAAAGGCTCGAACTGCTATACGCTGGTCAAATACAGCTTCTAATGAGCGGTGAGTAACAGCCTCTGTGCATAAACCTTGATGAACTACGCGCCCTTGCGACATGATCACCATTTCATCCGCATGCAACGCCATGGAAATTTCATGCAATACGCTGATCACGGTTTTTCCCTGACGTACAAGTTCGCCTATTAGTGCAAGCCAATCAGCTTGATGTGGTGGATCCAAATTCGCTAAAGGTTCATCCATCAAGAGTATGTCTGCCTCAACCGCCAATGCGCGTGCTAAAAGCACTCGCTGACGCTCTCCACCACTGAGCTGACCAAGCGAGCGCTCTCGCCATTCCCAAGCGTGCGTTGAGCGAAGTGCTCTTTCAACTGCCACACTATCGGCATCACTAGGTGCTGCTATCCATGATGATTGATGCGGTAGACGACCCAGCATCACGACATCCCATATCCTGAGGTCATCTGATGAAGGCTCGTTCTGCCCTAACCAGGATAGTTTGCGAGCTCGGCTACGGTTGGGCCAATCCATCAAATCACGTCCCGATAACTGCACACTACCTTGGTGAGGTAATAGACCGGCAAGACATTTAAGTAAAGTGGATTTACCTGCTCCGTTGGGACCCACGATACTTGTCCAACGCCCATCAACAAACATCAACGAGACGTCATCAAGCGCTAGAATTTTTTCAGTACCCTGACCTAACGTCACATTCAGTTTGTGGGCGAGTAAAGCGGGCGTATGATTTAACGTAGTCATAAAGTCCCAACTCTGCGAGCCGATCCGGCATGCATAAGCCACAGCAGATAACCACCACCTAATACGGCTGTCAATACGCCCACTGGTAATTCCTGAGGTGCGATCAAGCCTCGAGCCAAGATATCTGCTGCCAGCAAAAGTAGGCCCCCTGCTAAGCTAGCCAGTAGCATCAAATTTGTACTCGTCGTTTTAATTAAAGAACGGACTAAATGCGGAGCAGCCAGGCCCACAAAAGCGATTAAACCTGTCTGCGCAACGGCTGTTCCCGTTGCTAATGCCAAAACCAAGACTAAAGCCAACCGCATGGGAGCCACTGGCAACCCCAGAGTGAACGCCGTAGCATCACCTAAACTCAAGCCATCCAATACGCGTCCCAGCAGCCACACGGCCACACAGCAAAAGCACCATACAACGACCATCAAAATAGCTGAAGTCCAGCCCACAAATACCGTTGAACCCAAGATGAACGACTGCATCGCCTGCAAGACATCGGGAGAGAACAGCAACACCAGATGCGTTGCTGCACCCAACACCACGCCCACTATCACACCAGACAAAAGTAAACGTAAGGTGTGACCCACTCCTCGAGAAAGTAACAGCGTAAGAAAAACAGCCAGAATGGCACCAATAAATGCCGCACCGGTCAAACCCAGACGCACCCAAACATTGCTAGAAAATACGCTCACAGATAGTTCACTACTGATCATGCTGGCGTTACCCAACAAGCCCGTACCGCCACCCAAAACTACCAAAGCGATCGCAACGCCCAGCGATGCGCCCGAAGCACTTCCTAATAGAAACGGGTCTGCTAAGGGATTGCGAAAAAGTCCTTGCGCTAAAGCTCCTGCCAGCCCAAGCAACGCACCTGCAGCCCATGCACCCAAGGTACGAGGAAGACGAATCTCCCAAATAATCTCTCGGGCCATGGATGCATGATCGATAGACGTTGCTGGACTCAACCAATACTTAACTACATTTTCTAATCCCGTACTACCGACGCTCAGACCTAAAACTGCAAGCGCGAAGGTTGCCACAATAACGGCAAGTGCAAGCAAGACTGTGCTACGAACCGTCATGGTTTTAGTAACCCAGTGGTTGATGAATGTGTGGACAAACAATTTGCCATAATTTGTGCAGCCTCTGCCATCCGCGGTCCGGGGCGCACCAATACATTGGATTGATCTGCTGGAAAAACACATATTTTTTTATTACGTACAGCGCTAATGCGCGACCATCCTGGTCGTTGAGTCATACCGACAGCGCTGCGCTGACCAACCATGATGAGATCGGGATTAGCGCGAACTACGAACTCAGGATTCAGTTTAGGAAAGGCACCAAGTTCAGCGCTAACTATGTTCTTCACACCTAATCGTGTCAGTGTTTCGCCTATAAAAGACGTTTCACCTGCTGCATAAGGTCCAGGATCGACTTCATAATAAACACGAGTACCTCTGAGAGAAGGCGGTAAAGACTGCGCCGCGCTCGACACGCCGGCATCAATAGAACGCCAAACTTTGTGTGGATCGGGCACTTCCAACAGCTGACCAATTTTTATCATGACGCGTTCGACATCGACATGAGTCTTAGTGTCTAGTGCCACTACGTTTAAACCTAACGTACGCAAATGATCTGCAGCCCGCGTCGATGTGCCAATAAGAACCAGATCCGGCCGTAAAGCAACGATAGCTTCTACACTAGGATCTAAGCCCCCACCGACCTGAGGCAAGCGCTGCACCATTTTAGGAAAATCGGAATAACGATCTACCCCGACCAAACGATGGCATTGGTCGAGTGCACACACGGTTTCGGTTAGTGAGGGCAATAGGCTCACTATGCGTTTAGGAGCATGTTCAAATGTCACGGATACACCGCGATCGTCTACTACCGTAATATTTTGTGCGCACACGGGAGAAAAAAAGGCCGCCAATAAAAAGCCATTACGTAAAAATGACCACACGTAAATCAGTATTCTCATTTCAACCTCAAAGGCAAACCTGCCACCATGAGCGTTACACGTTCGCAAACGCTTGCAAGATGTTGGTTTAGTCGCCCCTGATTATCTACAAAGCTACGTACGCCTGCACCCATAGGTATGACGCCTAAACCAATTTCATTACTAACGAACACCACCGGTCCAGGTGCGTTCTCTGTTGCTAGTGACAATGCCTCTATGGCTAGCACTACCTCTTCTTTGCTCACCGCATCTTCTATTTGCAAAGGCATCAAAAGATTGGTAAGCCAGAGCGTAAGACAATCAACAACAATGAGCGTTTTTTCTGTGCTGTGCTGCTTGATGGCTGAGACTATGTTGACAGGCTCTTCTACGGTCTGCATACTTGGTAAACGATGTGCACGATCTGACTGATGGCGAATAATACGGTCGCGCATCTCATCGTCCCACGCACACGCAGTGGCAATCATTACAGCTCGATGAGAAGCATCTAACAGCCACTGGCCACTCAACAATTCAGCTCGATGAGATTTACCGCTGCGCTGCCCACCCACTATGAGTTCACTACGTGCGATTTCATCCATGCTTTACCATCCAATCGATCACAATCCGGTGCATTGCCTCTAACCCATCGGTTAACGCTGCAATACCAGGTTGCAAAATATCGGGCGATTTAATTTCAAATAACTGACCATGACGAACCGCAGGCACATCCTGCCATCCGGCTCTTGCAGCCACTTTATCGGAACGGAATTTTTTGCCGCACCAAGAACCAATAAGAATATCAGGCGCACGCGCCACTATTTCTGAACTATCTTTGATAATTCGGTCTTTACCTAGCGACATGACGGCAAGCTCAGGAAAAATATCGTCTCCACCCGCCATAGTTAATAACTCAGACACCCAACGTATTGCACTGATGTGAGGTTCATCCCACTCTTCAAAAAATACCTTTGGCCGCCGCTTACCTATAGCTTGTAGCGCTTGCACATCAGCACAAATCATATCCATGCGTTGACGGATTTTTTTTATATGGACTAACCCCTCTTCAGTACAATCCACTAAAGCAGCCACCTGATACAGCATAGAAAAAATCTCATCCACGCTGCGTTGGTTAAAAACAGTTACCTGCACTCCGGCGCGAATTAAATTTGCAGCAATATCTGCTTGCAAATCAGAAAAACCGAATACACAATCTGGTTGCAGCTCCAAAATTTTATTTATCTTTGCGTTCAAAAACGAGCTAATTTTCGGCTTTTCTGCTCGTGCTCTAGGAGGCCGCACCGTATAGCCACTGATACCAACAATACGCTGCTCTTGACCCAAAATATAAAGCCATTCAGTCGTTTCTTCGGTAAGGCAGACTATTCGACTCGGACCTAACAATGTATGAGTCATATCGTCTCAAAAAAAATTTGGTAGCGCCGAGCCATACTGATTTAAGCATGGCTCGATTCATATTATTTTTTGGGAGCCCAAATCAGGCCCACATAAAATGTGCGTCCAGGGGTTGCATACCCATTAGCAAAGGCATAGTTGGCGTTCGCTAAATTATTAACGCGAGCCAGTACTCGCCAGTCACGGTCAATGGGTCGGCTAGCAGAAAGATTAATTAGGCTATATGGATCTAAGCTGACTGTATTACTGGCATTATCAAAACGCTTGCCAACATACTGAAGCTGAGTTCCCATATGCCACTCTCCAAACGGCATGTCTGCACTCAGGGTAGCTTGTTGTCGAGCGCGTCTAGCTAAATACGTATTCGTCTCAACATTAGTGGGGTCCATCACGTCAACCGATGCAGCCAAATTAATATTACCCACCTGCGTCCCGCTAGTCACAGTGGTACCAGTTATACGAGCGTGACCGGTATTGCCATAACATCCGGCAAAGGCTCCCACGCCATTGATGCAACTACCTGTGCCACCCACATAATTAATAAGATTTTCTATATCGTTCTGATAAACCACGACGCTAGCGCGGTTCACACCTGAAAGCCAATGCAGTCCCATCTCGTTATTTCTTGATGTTTCAGGCTTTAAGGCAGATGAACCGTAGATGCTAAATCGCTGATATAACGTAGGAACTCTGAATGCCGTACCCGATGATGCAGTAGCTCTTAACGTTGGCGTAATCGCATAGCCATAGGCAATAGATCCAACAGATTTACCACCGAATTCGCTATCTTGATCACGACGAGCATTTGCCTGTAGTGAGTGGTCTCCAAACTGCACACCGTAACCTAGAGCGACAGCATCTTGGCTTCGGTAAGTGTTAGTTTTAGGCGCCGTATCAGAGTTCTGCATCTCGTCATCACGACGTTCCAAGTCCGCAGCTAAGCGACCCGATGCAAACTTAAATTCATTTCGAAGCAGATAGGTATTGGTATGAGTCTCGGTAACGTAGACCGAAGGAGAAGTTTCGTAACGATCGGTCGCTCGTGTAACCCCTAAACGCGTACTCCAATTATCTTGCCACTGCGAGTTCCAATTCAATCCGAAAGTCTGCAAGTGGTGCTTAGCGACGTCGTTGATTGGAGATACTGTACCGTAGCCATCAAACTGAGATTTCAGTTGATTATCAAGTAGAGTTAATTCTAGTTTTTGATCTGGTTTCACTTTCCAACCAAAACGACCCGAGAAAGATCGACTGTGGTAACCATCGCGATCTGAATTGGTCCCTGCGGGTATAGCATTAAAACCTTTACTACCGGTGTCGGCTAAACCAATCGCGTAGTCCACGTCACCCTCTGCTCCAGAGAGGGAGACACCCGTATCGTAGGTGTTGTAGCTGCCCGCACCCAACGTAATTGAAGGACGAAATCCCTGCTCACCTCGTCGGGTAAAAATTTGTACCACTCCGGCTATAGCATCTGAGCCATAGATAGCTGCAGCGGGACCGCGCAGCACTTCGATACGATCTACTTGGGATAACGGAATAGCTTCATACGTAGCCCCCCCTGTTGATTGCGAGTCGATCCGCACACCATCAATAAATACGGCAGTAAAGCGACTTTCAGCTCCACGAATAAATACGCCTGTTGTGGAAGTAGGACCGCCCGTTTGACTAATTGAGACTCCAGGCACTCGCGACAAAACTTCAGCGAGAGAAACGGCGCCGCTACGCTCAATATCAGTTCGATCTAAGACGCTAACGTCTGCTAGTACGTTGGGCAGAGGCATTTCAGAGCGGGTTGCAGTAACAACTACAGGGGGCAATAGTGCATTTTGCTGGGCTAAAGACGATGAAGCAGCGGCGCAGGCAAGCGCCGACAGCACCCAATGGGCGCATGGGTTTAAGGTTTTCATAATTGAATTTTTTAAACTAGTCGTCCTCACCGCCTTCCCCGACGGTGCACGGACTAACGGAACGCCTTTTTGAGGCGATCCACCTCGTTAGCCGGTATCCGGGCTGGCGGAGACAACCTCTGTCGCCTTCCCAGATCCTTGTTCAAGGAACCCAGTGGCTGATTGACAGAAGCGAAGATGTAATCTTGTCCGCTTACCGTTGCGGGGACAGCGTAGGCTGGGTCTCCTTTAATAAGTTGACCTTCCTACTTCCCGTTTAACTGCACAGTGTGAACCACTATGCGAGCACTAACGGCGCGATTGTAATCGATAACCATTGCGGCTAGAAAACATCTTTCCAACGCGTAGATGTATTTCAACTACAGAGAAACAAAATATCCCTGTAACAATTTATGAAGAATTGCTTGCTAAAACACAACCTAAATCAAAAAAGCAATATTGCTTTTGGTAAACTCTTTGCAATCAAAAGGCTTAACCTCTGCTGGGGAAAAATGGGGGATTAGGATTGGGTGCAAATTAAAAGTCACATAGCAAGGAGCGATTCCCGTAACGCCTGACGTACGGTTTTGGCGATCAACCATCCCAGAACCGTAGCCGGTCCCGCATAAGGCTGTAGGGGTCCGAACCCCGTCATGGCGACAGTTACCGTATCTGTGGAGGTGCCCGTGGCAAGCACACCGTCAGGTGTTCGGATGTCCATTTCGTTCATAACGGCAGACTTGGCTTCGGTCGCGGTGATGATGGCGTTCAACATTGACGAGCGAGTAAGCTTCGCATCTAGTAACAAAATGATGTTGATGGTACTTGGCCTGGACTCGCAAGGCAGCGAGACGCCGGCGCTGGTAGCGTTGCTGACCCCTGCAGTCACCAATACTGCCGCGCGTATCTCTCCATGCTCTAAGCACACCATCCGTGCTTTGCGCAGCGGCACTGCGGTAAGTAGCCCGACGAACGGATCGCTCACGCCGCAACGAGCTGCAATGGCCTGCAAATCGGCCGATGGAGTGTCCGAGCAGTAATCCTCAGCCACATTCGCATTGAGGATGTGGCGAACCCTACGGAACCCGCCCCCAAAGAATGAAGACGAAAGCGTCGTCAATATGCCAGAACTTTGAATGCAAATGGCCTCAGGTTTCTCATGAATGGTAATGCCTGGAATGTGCATAGAGATGAACATAGTATTTAGTGTAACGTGTTTGCTTACACGCTATCTCTGAAGGACTCAATGACATCAAACTTGATTTTTTGTACCGTTTTGTAAGCAAAATGTTTTGCTAATCCAGCTTGGAAAGTGTCTAAGATTTCCGGGGTGATTCAAGGTGCTGGGAGTTGAACCACTCAATTTTAATTAGGGGCACCATACGCTACACTCCCCTATTCTCTGATAAAGTTCTTAAAACGTCGGAAAGCTACCGATAGTGAAGAACGCTCTGTTAATCCGCAGGTCCCTGGTTCGAGTCCAGGTCGGGGAGCCAAAAAACCCTTTAAAAGCATGCACTTATAGCTTGCTTTTAATTTAACTTATCAATTACACGGTTATTACACGAATAGTATATCCGCCGCTTGTTGCACTGCGCATTTTTTGACGCTATATTATTGTCATGCGCATTCCTCACTCTGAGACTGTGGTTGTTAAACCCGAGCTCATACGCTTGGTGCGTCGTGTCGACAGTAAAAAATGGCAAGTCCATTACAAGCTAGAGAACGTCAAAACTTGGTTCCGACGCAGCACTGACTCCACCGACATCAAAGAAGCCACCAAAATCGCCGAGCGCATTTGGATGAAAGCGACTTTCGATCACGAAGAAGGTCGTCCGATCACCAGTAAAAAATTTAAAAACGTCGCTGATATTGTTTTGCAGCGACTACTCGACGAGATTGAAGCTGGCACTGCAAAGCCAAGTGCTCGCGACTATGTGTCTGCCATCAAACTGTATCTTGTGCCCTTCTATGGCAACTACAACATCGATGGCGTCAAGCCTGCAGTGATCTCTGAATTCCACATTTGGCGACGCAATAAAGTGGGACGTGAGTTATCTGGAAGTGCACAGAACAACCATAGATACCTTGCGCCATCTGAGAGCAGATGCCTTCGGGTAATACGAGTGTAGCCCTGTGTGCCTGTGAATTGCGCTAACTCCGCGAGTAATTCACTGTTGCGATTGTGTTCCATGCCTAATCTCCAAGTTGCTGTTCTGGAAATTAGTATTTGTTCTATTTTGACAATGGACAACCGATAACCCGATGTCCCGTCGGGTCGTTGGGTTTTTAACCGCGCTGAACTTGGTTGTTTGAATCACAACCATAAAAACGCCGAGGAAATCAGCGTGTGCCGCCAGAGTGCGCAAAAAAATCCTGGGCGAGCCACAAAAGTCCACGTGCTAAAAAGCCCTACAGCGCGTTTTTGCCCGCCCGGGCATGTGCTGGGGGCTGGACACCATCGAAAGTGCTTGTAGGGCTGTATTTAGCGTTGATGTGAGTTATCCACAGCCATTGCGAATTCTGTAACGAAAAATCTATGAAAAGTGTGCTTTTCATAGATTTCAGGCTTAAGGGATTGATTTTTGGCAGACAAATTCCTGTCAAAAAGTTATCCACAGCACAATCCACAGTCGGGACTAACAAATTTAAGAAACCGTTAATGAGTTCGCAAAATTCAGCCTGATTTCGGTTGTCCTGCTAAATATCTGAAAACACAATAATGACTAGTCACAGCGGCAGAAGATCGTTCTTAACGAGGTTACGCTCACCGCCGATAAGCCACTATCTCGCCATGCCATACGCCTGATGCGTAATGGCGTAAAAGATCTGCCGTTTGAAATCTCCGAGGCTATGTTTGCTATGCTTACTGAAGTGTTCCCCAACATTGTTAAAGATGATTGGGGCACCTTTGAAGCCGATCGCCTTCAAGAGCAATTTAATGCTGGCATCATCAACCGATTACACCCCATCTAAAATGTCTCGAACTGATGGCTACCAGCTCCACGCATGCCCGCATTGCGACAAAGTTCATGTGTGTTTGAACTATGTGTCGCTGAATTTCATGGCTTTTGAAAACTGGAGCGATGGACGTAGCTAAACCACTGCGCAAAGCTGCACAGTACATTCGTATGTCCACAGATATGCAGCAGTATTCCACCCTCAACCAGCAGGCACTCATTGCCCAGTATGCGGACGATCACGGTATTGAAATCATTAAGACCTATGTTGACGAGGGTCGAAGTGGCTTAAGGCTGGCCGGTCGTGATGCCCTACAGTCTTTACTGGCGGATGTGACCTCCGGTCAGGCGGAGTACGAGCTAATCCTTGTCTATGACGTCTCACGCTGGGGGCGTTTCCAAGATACAGATGAGAGCGCTCATTATGAGTTTATCTGTCGCCGTGCAGGTAAATCCGTAGACTCCCCCAAATCTGAGACAGTGTAAAAATAGAGTCTTCCGGATGTATGGAGGGCTTATCAATGAAGAAATCGCGGTTTACGGAAAGCCAGATGATGGCAATCTTGGAAGAAGGCGGCTCA